>ERZ1026796.8-NODE-8-length-194088-cov-15.695331_pt1 | contig 194088 bp, 189 predicted proteins | sample MGYA00520874_ERZ1026796 | MGnify/ENA primary metagenome ERZ1026796 (study PRJEB33270, sample SAMEA104284474) | anaerobic digester metagenome | biome: Anaerobic digester microbiome; feature: mesophilic sludge digester; material: Anaerobic digester biomass | place...
CCGACCACTACATCGGCCTCATGGAGCCGGAGGAAAGCATCCGCAAGAAGGTCCGCTCGGCGGTGACTGACGTCGGGCTCACCCCGGGCCAGGGGATGTCCCCCGGTGTCGCCAACCTGTTCTCCCTGCTTGAACTCGTGGCCCCACAGGAGGTGGTGGAGGCGTTCCGCCGCGACCACAAGGTGGGGAAGCTCCTCTACCGCGACCTCAAGGAGGCCCTCTTCACCCACCTCATGGCCGCCTTGCGCCCGGTCCGGGAGCGCCGCCGCGAGCTCGCCGCCCGCGGAGATGTGGACGAAATCCTCGCCCACGGCGCCCAGCGGGCGCAGGCGATCGCTCGGGAGACGATGCGCGAGGTGCGAGCCCGGGTGGGACTCGACTAGCCGCGGAGCTCGGTCGGCACGCTCTTCTGAAGTTCGGGGAGGAGCGCCCGCAACGTGTCTGAAGAGAGAGCTGGTCGGCCCCGCCACTCCTCGTCCACAAGCCGCTTCCCATCTGGAACGAAGAACGGTTGCAGCACGTAGCGCCGGGCACCCCTGATCCCGTGAGCGATGGAGAACAGGTCGTCTGGAGCGAGCCCGGGAGCGACCGTGGTGCGGAACTCGTAGTCCGGGGCGCGCTCCCGAACGAGAGCGACCGACTCCCGAACCAGCGTGACGACGTCGGGGACAGGCTCCGACGCTACATGGGGCAGGGGGAGAAGGCCCGTGAACTCGGGGTACCGCGCGAACGGCGCCTTGACGTCGAGGGCCACGTAGTCCACGAGCCCGTCTCCGAGCAAGGAGCGAAGGACGGCGGGACGGGTCCCGTTCGTGTCGAGCTTGACGCGGAGGCCGAGCTCCTTCACCTCCCTGAGGAGGAGGGGAAGGTCGCGGTGGAGGGCCGGTTCGCCCCCGGTGACGACGAGCCCGTCGAGGAACCGCGCCCTCTCGGTCAGGGCTGCGACCACCTCCTCCAGGGGAAGGCGGGGGAGGCCGTGCGCCAACCCAGGCAGGACGAGCTCAGCGTTGTAGCAGAACGGGCAGCGGAGGTTGCAGCCCACCGTCCACACCACCGCGCTCACCTTCCCCGGGTAGTCGAGGAGGGAGAGGGGTTGGAGATGGGCGATCTCCACAGCTAGCCGGTTCGGTCGTCCGCGGGGGCGAGCCGGAACACTTTCCGATCCGCAAATTCGGCCTGCTTGCCGATGTTCCATTGCTCGACCGGCCGCAGGTACCCCACCACGCGCGAGTAGACCTCCGCCTTCACCCGTTCCGCCTCCGGGATGACGGTCCCATCGTCTAGGATCAGGTTCCCCTGTTCATCTTCACGGTACGTGGACACAGACGCCTCCTTGGGCCTTCTGATGGCGCACGATGAGCTCCTCGTCGCACTGGGGGCAATAGCGCTTCTCACCGGGGAGGTACCCGTGGTGGGGGCACACGGAGAAGGTGGGGGTGAGGGTGAGGTAGGGGATGCGGAAGTTCGTGAGCACCTTCACCACGAACGACTTCACCGACTCGGGCGAGGGGAGCCGCTCCCCGAGCCAGGCGTGGAACACGGTCCCCCCCGTGTACAGGGCCTGCAGCTCTTCCTGGAGCTGCAGGGCGCGGAACAGGTCATCGGTGAAGTCCACCGGGAGCTGGGACGAGTTCGTGTAGTAGGGGGCCGCTCCCTTCTCCCGCACAGCGCGGTCGTTGGCGACCCGGATCCCGGGGTGCCTCCTCTGATCGAGCATCGCCAACCGGTACGCTGTCCCCTCGGCGGGGGTCGCCTCAAGGTTCCACAGGTGCCCGGTCGCCTCTTGGAACTGAACGAGGGTCTCGCGCACAAACTCGAGGGTGCAGCGCGCGAACCGGATCCCTTCCTCGTGGGCGAGGTTGACCCCGAGGAGGTTGAGGGCCGCCTCGTTCATCCCGATCACGCCGATCGTGGAGAAATGGTTCGCCCAGTACTCGCCTGTCTCCTGTTTGATCGAGGACAGGTAGAACTTGGAGTACGGGTACAGCCCCTGGTCCGTGAGCCGCTCCAGGAGCTTGCGCTTGATGATGAGCGAGCGGCCGGCGGCCTGCAGCAACCCGCGCAGCCGATCGAAGAACTCGCCCTCGTTCCGCGCGAGGAATGCCAGCCGCGGCAGGTTCAAGGTCACAACCCCGATCGAGCCGGTGAGGGGGTTCGACCCGAACAACCCTCCCCCCCGCCGGCGCAGCTCGCGCACGTCGAGCCTGAGCCGACAGCACATGCTGCGCGCGTCCTCCGGCTTCATGTCCGAGGAGAGGAAGTTCGCGAAGTAGGGGATCCCGTACTTGGCTGTCATCTCCCACAACGGGACGAGGTCCGGGTCGTCCCACGGGAAGTCACCCGTTACGTTGTAGGTGGGGATGGGGAACGTAAACACCCGGCCCCGGGCATCGCCGGCCGCCATCACTTCGGCCAGGGCGCGGTTGAACATCCCCATCTCCCGCCCGAACTCGGCGTAGGTCCCGAACTCCTTGCCCTCAACGAGGGCGGGGAGGCCCGCCAGGTGCGGCGGCGGCCGGAGGTCGAGGGTCACGTTGGTGAACGGGGTCTGGAACCCGACACGGGTGGGAACGTTCAGGTTGTACACGAACTCCTGAACGGCCTGCTTCACCTCCGAATAGGATAGGCCATCGGCGGCGATGAACGGGGCGAGGAGGGTATCCACGCCGGAGAACGCCTGCGCCCCCGCTGCCTCGCCCTGCAGGGTGTAGAGGAAGTTCACCGCCTGCATCAACGCCACCCGGAAGTGCTTGGGGGGCCGCGACTCCACCTTGCCCCGCGCCCCGCGGAACCCAAGCCGGAGGAGATCCGCGAGGTCCCACCCCACACAATACGGACCGAGCGTGCCGAGGTCGTGGATATGGAAGTCCCCCTCGACATGCGCCCTCCGGATCGGCTCCGGGTAGACCTTCGTGAGCCAGTACTGGCCAATGATCTTCTCGGTGAGGAACACGTTCAGGCCCTGGAGGGAGAACGCCATGTTCGAATTCTCCCGTACCCGCCAGTCCTGGCCGTTGAGGTAGCTCCCCACGAGCTCGGGATCTACGAGCTCCTTGATCTCCCGGAGCTGCTTGTGCTGGTGACGGTAGACGATGTACGCCCGCGCCGCGTCGGGGAGCCCGGCCGCCATGAGGACCTCTTCCACCGCGTCTTGGATCTCCTCAACGTGGGGGGGACCGAACAGGGGGCCGAACCGACCGGAGAGCATCTGCTCGACGCGGGCTGCGAGTTGGGCCGCGAGGTCCGCGTCGCCGCGCCCCACCTCGCCGAGGGCACGCCCGATGGCGGACGCGATCTTCTCTCGCTCGAATGGGACAACGCTCCCATCGCGCTTCCGTACCTGTTCGATCACCCGAGGTCCTCCTCGCGAACGTAACCGGCGTTACCTTAGCCACGATCCCCCGGGGCGGCAAGAGGACCTTCGTCCTGCCCTTGCACCGCGGGGAGGGAAGGGCTACCATGCGCCCTGGCATTCGCTAGCTAAGGAGGAGATCCACCATTCCAGTCAAACGCTCGGCCAAACGTGAGGAGCGCAAGAGCGCGACCCGGCGTCGGCGCAACGATGCGCGCCGAAGTGCGGTTCGGTACTGGCGAAGAAAGGTCCAGAAGCTCACGGAGGCGGGACAGGTGGATGAAGCCCGTGCGTCCCTCCCCCAGCTCCAGAAGGCGGTGGACAAGGCGGCCGCACGCGGCGTGATCCACCCCAACCGGGCAGCGCGGATGAAGGCCCGGCTCGCCAAGTCCCTCGACCAGTCGTGACCGAGGGATCTCCATGACCCACTTCGACTTCCTCGGCAAATCGAAGTACTTCCTCGCGCTGTCTACGCTCCTTGTGGTGGCAAGCATCGTGGCTCTGGTCACCGTGGGGCTTCGTCTCGGGATGGACTTCACAGGCGGCCTCCAACTGACCGTGTTCTACCCGACGGACACGACCCTCTCCGATCAGGCGGTGCGGGCCTATCTGGAGCCTCTTCTTGCCGACGTCACCCCTGCCCCCAACCTTAGTGTCCAGTCCGTGACCGGAGCGCGCACCTCGCCGGGCGAGGGCACGGTGTCGGTCCCCGGCAAGGTTATATCCCTACCGAGCGTATCGGAGGAAATATGGCAACGGGTGCGGTCCGCTCTCACAGAGCCGCCTGCTGACTCGGGGCTCCCCCAGCCGATCGAATTCAGCATCACCGAGATCGGCCCCCAAGTTTCAGGAGAGACCGTCACCCGCGCTTGGCAGGCCGTCCTCATCTCCCTGGCGGCGATGCTCCTCTACATCGCATTCCGGTTCCGACTCAAGTACGGTGTAGCGGCAGTGGTCTCCCTGATACACGACGTAATTCTCATGGTCGGGCTCTTCGCAGTGACCCAGCTCGAGTTCGACCTGACGGCAATCGCCGCCATCCTCACCGTGATCGGCTACACGCTCAACGACAAGATCGTCATCTACGATCGGGTGCGGGAGAACACGCGGATCGCGAAAAAGGCCCCCCTCATCGAGACGATGAACAAGGCGATCAACCAAACGCTCAGCCGAACGCTCACCACGGGAAGCGCAACCCTCATCGCGATCATCGTCCTCTTCATCTTTGGAGGCAGATCCCTGCAACCGTTCGCCCTCGCGATGTTGGTAGGCGTTGTGGTGGGAACCTACTCCTCTATCTTCATCGCCAACCCCGTCATCGCCTGGTGGACCTTGACCGCGGAGCGCATTCACGCGAGACGGCGCTAACGCAACCGGGCCCTCCACGCGCTTACCGACACGGAGGCGCGCGCTGACCCAGACGGGCCCACGAGGCTGGGGAGGAGGTAGGCAGTGGATGTGAAGTGGGTAACCCTCGCGATCTTCGTCGTGTGCTACGGCCTGATCCTGTGGCGCAAGGTCAAGATCTCCTACGTATCCGTCGCGTCCGCCATCTTACTCGTGGCGATCGGGGCGCTCTCCCCCCAGACCGCGCTTTTCGAAGCGATCGACTGGAACGTGATTGCCATCTACTGGGGTTTCCTCATGGTCTCGATCGTGTTCTCCGAGAGCGGCGTCCCGGCGCGGCTGGCGAACTACCTCGCGCGACGCTCGCACACGGAAGGGATGGCCCTCTTCGCCCTGTGCGTCCTAACAGCGTTCCTGTCCGCGTTCATGGAGAACGTGGGGGTCACGCTGATGATGGTCCCGATCGGGTTCGCGCTCGCCAAGGCAGCCGGGTCATCTCCCACCACGTACCTCATCGCGATCTCCTGCTCCTCAAACATCGTGACCACGGTGACGATGATCGCCGATCCGCCAGCCCTCATCCTCGCGCGGCAGACGGGGATGACGTTCTTCGACTTCTACTGGTTCCAGGGGAGGATCGGGCTGGGGCTGATCTCGATCGTGGCGGTGGCGGTGGGGTTCGTCGTCCTTTACCTGACCACGATGCGGAAGATGAAGAAGACCGTCCACGTCGAGGTGGAGAAGGTGGAGATGAGGATCCTTCCCGCCGTCCTGTTCGTGGGCGGCATCGCTGCCCTCGCGATCGCTCCCTACCTCGGGGTCCCGATCGGCTACATCGGGCTCGCGGTGGGGGTCATCGCCCTGTTGATCGAGGCGAAGGGGGCGAAGAAGGTCATCACCGAGTTCGACTGGCACTCGCTCGCCTACATCATCGGGATCTTCGTGGTCGTGGGCGCCGTGAACAATGTCGGCTTGCTGACGGACCTCGCGAACGGGATCGTGAAGCTCGGGGTCAACAGCCCGACCCTCGCCCTGGTCTTCCTCACCTGGATCTCGGTGGCCCTGTCGTCGTTCGTGGATAACGTCCCGTTTACGATGCTCATGATCCCCGTCTGCACGCACATGGCGACCGCGATCGGGATGGCCAACCCGTTCCCCCTCCTGTTCGGGATGCTCGTCGGGACCGGGCTGGGTGGGAACCTAACCCCGGTCGGGGCGACGGCGAACGTGTTCGCGTGCGGGGCCCTGGAGAAGGCGGGGCACAAGGTGCGCCTGGGGGAGTTCATGAAGATCGGCGCTCTGTTCAGCATCAGCGCGGTCGCCACCGCCCACATCCTCCTCCAGCTCCTTTGGCTGTGACCGGGCGCGGAGCGGAGGACGGGCGAGCCCCCTGAGGCCAGCTCCCGGCCGGTAGGGCAAGTGGACGAGAAGACATGAGAACGAACGATCTCCCGATCGTCCTCCGGGACGTGGGGCTCCTGGCGCTGGTGGTCGGGGCGATGGCGGTGGGGTCGTTCCCCGTGGCGGTCGTGTTCGGGGAAGGCTACGCCCTGGGGCCGCTGGGGGCGACCGCCCTCGCTTCCCTCGGGGTCTGGGCGCTCCTCTACCTCCCGTTCCGCCGGGCGCCCGAGGCACAGCTCAAGCACGGGCTCGTCGCCGCTGCGGTGGGGTGGCTCGTCGTGGCCACGCTGGGTGCGCTTCCGTTGTGGCTCGTGTCCATCGGCCCCGGTAGCGGAGTCCTCCCCTACACCGACCCAGCGAGCGCGTTCTTCGAGAGCGTATCCGGATTCACTGGCACCGGCCTCACGATGGCCCTGCGGCCGGACCTCCTCCCCCGGACCCTCCAATGGTGGCGGTCGTTCACAGAATGGGTGGGGGGGATGGGGGTGATCGTCCTCATGATCACCCTCATCGCGGGCCCCGGGATGACCGCCGCCAACCTGTACTTCGCCGAAGCCCACGGAGAGAAGATCCATCCCTCGGTGATCTCCACCGTGCGCACGATGTGGTGGATCTTCCTCCTCTACACGTTCCTCGCCATCGCGGGCCTGTGGGGGGCAGGGATGCCCCTCTGGGACGCGGTGAACCACGGCATGACCGGCATCGCTACCGGCGGGTTCTCGATCTGGCCAGACGGAATCGGGCACTACCACTCCGTGGCGATCGAGATCGTCGTGATCCTCGCCATGCTCCTGGGGGCGATCAGCTTCGTCGTCCACTACCACGTGTTGCAGCACGGCCCGCGGGTCCTCTCCTCCGACGTCCAGACGCGGGCGCTCTTGCTCCTGACCGCGGGGGGAGCGCTTCTGGTGGGGGGGATGCAGCTAGGGCGCGCCCCCATGGGCACAGCATTCCGCGAGGGGACGTTCCAGTTCGCCTCTGCCTTGACCTGCACCGGCTTCCAAACCGTCCCCCTCGACGGGTGGTCGGACATCGCAAAGCTTGTTCTGACCGTGGGAATGGTGATCGGCGGGGCAGCGGGCTCCACCGCGGGCGGGATCAAGGTGATGCGGTTCCTGTTCCTCGTGCGCGGGGCAAGCTGGCAACTCAAACGTTTGGCGCGCTCCCCCGACGCACTGATCCCGCTGCGGATAGGGCATCAAGCCCTGCCTGAGCTCACCGCGTACCGCCGCATCAGCGAAGCGGGGGTGCTGGCCATGCTGTGGATGGCGTTCCTCTTCATGGGGGTGCTCCTCGTGGGATGGTTCGTCCCCGGGTTCCGACTCGCTGACCTCCTGTTCGAGGTCGCCTCGGCCCAAGGGAACGTCGGCCTGTCGGTGGGGATCACCAACCCTGGGATGCCACTTCTGGCCAAACTCGTCCTCTGCTTCAACATGTGGGTGGGGCGGTTGGAGATCATCCCCGTCTTGATGCTCTTCCGGAGCCTCGTGTCGCGTCGGATCTGACGGTGTCGCGCTCCCTTACTCGGTAGCGGGCTCGACCACCACACGGCGGTTGGGCTCGCGGCCGACGGAGGACGTCCGTACCCCGGGGACGTCCGCGAGGGCCATGTGGACCACCCGCCGGTCGTCGGCGGGCATCGGGGCGAGCTCGATCCGGCGGCCCTCCATAACCACCTGGCCCGCCACATCCCGCGCCTTCCTCGCCAGCTCCTCGCGGTGGACGAGGAGCTCCCCGTTGACGTCTACAACGACGGGGACGTCCTGCCCGTAGTGGGATTTGAGGTACAGGCGCGCAACGCGGGAGAGGGCAGCGCGGAACGCAGCGTCGGTGGGAAGGCGTCGCACCCCACGCAGATCCACGTACACCCCCTCGCCCTCCGCCGTAGCCTCGACGTGGCCCTCTTCTCCCATCACCTGCAAGAGCCCCACGCCGAACTCCCGCGCCGCATCAAGGAGCTGGGGGGGCATCCGGTTTCGCGGTTCGCGCCGTCTCCCGAGCCATCTCGAGGTCGAAGATCATCTGCTGCCCGATCTGGAGGAGCGTGGACGCGAACCAATACAACCACAACCCGGCCGGGAAGCTCAGGAAGAGGAGGGCCATCACGATCGGCAACACCCACCCGACCATCTGGGCCCCACCCTTTGGCTGCTCCGGCATCCGCCGCTGGGTCAGCCACTGCTGGACGAGCTGGGCTCCGGTAGCGAGGACGATCATGATGTAGTAGGGATCAGGTTGGGAGAGATCGGAAAGCCAGAGGAACGCCGGCGAGAGGTGGATCTGCTCCGCCGAGTACATGATCGCCTGCCAGAGAAGGATCAGGATCGGGAACTGCAGGAGGAGGGGGAGGCACCCTCCCAGAGGGTTCACCTTCTCCTGGCGGTAGAGCTCCATCATCTGCTGCTGAAGGGTCTGGCGGTCATCCTTGTACTTCTCCTGGAGCTTTTGAAGCTTCGGTGCCAGGCGCTGCATCTTCGCCATCGAGCGGTACTGGTTGCGCATGAGGGGATAGATGATGATGCGCGTGATGAGGGTGAAGAGGAGGATCGCCCACCCGTAGTTCCCGGTCAAATGGTAGAGCCACTCGAAGAACTTCATCACCCACACCAGGAACTGGGAGAAGAAGCCCACCGGAGCGACGGCGGCGAGGCCCGCCTTCTCGAGGAGCACGTACCGGTTGCGGCCCGTGTAGAGGGTGCCCCGGAGGAGGATCTCGCCCGTTCCTTCGACGCCGAACACGGGATGGCCGGACTCGTTCACCGCAAAGAACGGGACCGCATCTCCCTCAGCGAGGCGGAGGAAGTACACCCGATCCTTGCCCACAAGGCCCAGGCCCTGGAACTGGGCATAGCTCCCGGGGGCGAGCGGGGCATTGGAGGTCTTTCCATCGTAGAGGAAGACGAGGTCGGGGACTCCGCTCCCAGTCGGGCGGTGACCGACGATGACGCGGATCTTCTCCCCGGGCGCGCGGATGTGGAGGTCCACGTCCATCGTGTACAGGTCATCCCACCCCACCCGAAAGGCCTTCTCCGCACGCAAGCCCTCTCCCTCGTAGGCGATGCGAACCACCGCCTCCTCCGGCGTGGGCTGGGTCGTTTCAATCGTGTAGGCCCGAAGATCGGCGTCCTCCTCACCGAGCCAGACCTCGAACGGGAGGCTGACCCCATACGCCAACGTCGGCTGGGCACCGCTTCCCCAACCGGGAACAGCGTCGAGGGGGGTCGAGCCGTAGGACGCGAAGTGAACGAACGCGCTCTTCATGGTCCCGCCCGCCGCGGAAAACGTGTAGCGGAGGAGGCTCGTCGTGACCTGGACGATCTCCGTCCCCTCCTCGACCGAACGCCGGATCTCCACCGGCTCAGAGGCAGCGAAGACGGGACACGCGATCGTCGCCAGGATGCTGAGGACAAGGATGCACACGCGCATAACCTTGCGACTTTACCGGGGAGAGCTTCCCGCCACAACATGCCTTGGGACAACCCCCTGCCGGACGTACACTCCCCCCGCGATGTTCACCGGCATCGTGCGTTCCGTGGGCCGGGTGGGGGAGCGCTCCCCTCACCACCTCGTCGTCCAGGCCGGGGAGCTCGCCCTCCCTCGCGGGGCGAGCCTCGCCGTGAACGGGGTCTGCCTGACCGTAACCGAGGCGAACGCCGGGCGGGCGGTGATGGACCTGTCGGCAGAGACGGTCCGCCGCACCACGCTCGGCGACCTCCGCCCAGGGGATCCGGTGAACCTCGAACCGGCCCTCCGTGTGGGAGAAGAGCTCGGGGGGCACCTCCTCCTCGGCCACGTGGACACGGTGGGGAAGGTCGCCTGGATCGAGCGGCGGGGGGAAGAAGTCGTGGTGGAAATCGCGTTCGACCCCCGGTTCGACCTCCTCCTCGCCGACAAGGGATCGGTGGGGGTAGACGGGATCAGCCTGACCCCGTTCGCTGTGGGGGAGGGCACGTTCCGGTGCGCGATCGTCCCCTACACGTGGCACCAGACAAACCTCTCCCACCGCCGGGGGGGGGAGCGGGTGAACCTGGAGTTCGACGTCCTGGCGAAATACGTGCGGACGTGGAGGGAGAGGTGAAACTGGCGACAGTCGAAGAAGCAGTGGAAGCGCTCCGTGCGGGGCGGATGATCATCGTCGTGGACGACGAGGACCGGGAGAACGAGGGCGACCTCGTGCTGGCGGCGGAGAAGGCGACCCCGGACGCGATCAACTTCATGCTCCGCGAGGGGCGGGGACTCCTGTGTGTGCCCCTGCCCCGGGAGCGGGCAAAACGGCTTGAGCTCAGGCCGATGATCGAGCCCCCCGAGGACAGCCACGAGACGACGTTCACGATCTCCGTAGACGCACGGCGGGGCGTCTCCACCGGGATCTCCGCCGCCGACCGGGCGCGGACGGTCCTCACCCTCGCCGACCCCACCACCGGGCCCGAGGACCTGACCCGCCCCGGGCACGTGTTCCCCCTCATCGCCCGGGAAGGGGGCGTCCTGCGCCGGGCCGGGCACACCGAGGCCACCGTGGACCTGTGTCGCCTGGCCGGCCTCCAGCCGGTGGGGGTGATCTGCGAGATCATGAACGAGGACGGGACGATGGCGCGCCTGCCCGATCTCCTGGCGTTCGCCGAGCGGCACGGCCTCCCCATCCTCACCATCGCCGACCTCATCTCCCACCGCAAACAGCGGGAGAAGCTCGTGGAAAGGGTTTGCGAGGCAGAGCTGCCGACGCGATACGGGCATTTCAGGATCGTCACGTTCCGCGATATCCTCACCGGCCAGGAGCACGTCGCCCTCACCAAGGGCGACCTGAGCGGGGACGAGCCTCCCCTCGTGCGGGTCCACTCGGAGTGCCTGACCGGGGACGCGCTGGGGTCGCTCCGCTGCGATTGCGGTGACCAGCTCCGCACCGCGCTGCAGATGGTCGAGGGTGAGGGGCGCGGGGTCGTCCTCTACATGCGCCAGGAGGGGCGGGGGATCGGCCTCCTGGGCAAGCTGTGCGCCTACCAGCTCCAGGACCAGGGCCTGGACACGGTGGAGGCGAACCTGCGGCTGGGGTACCCGGCGGACCTGCGCGAGTACGGGATCGGGGCCCAGATCCTCGTGGACCTTGGACTGAAGCGGATCCGGCTGCTCACCAACAACCCGCGCAAGGTGGCCGGCCTGTCCGGGTACGGGCTCACGATCGTGGACACCGTGCCGATCGAGATCGAACCCAACCCGTACAACCTGCGCTACCTCAAGGCGAAGAAAGAGAAACTCGGGCACAAGCTCGATAAGGTGTAGCGCGAAGGAGGAACCGATGGCTGCGTACGAAGGGAAGCTCGATGGAAAGGGGATCAAGGTCGGGATCGCCGTATCCCGGTTCAACGACCTCGTGACGAAGGAGCTCCTCGACGGGGCGCTCGACCGGTTGCGCCGGCTGGGGGTGGCAGAGAAGGACATCACGGTGGCGTGGGTGCCGGGGGCATTCGAGCTCCCTCGGGCGGCTCAGGTGCTCGGGGCATCGGGGCAGTTCCACGGCGTCATCGCCCTCGCCGCGGTGGTGCGGGGGGCGACCCCCCACTTCGAGTACGTGGCGGCCGAGGCGGCAAAGGGGATCGCCAAACTCAACCTCGACCTCCCCATCCCGGTGGCGTTCGGGGTCCTCACCGCCGACACAATGGACCAGGCCCTGGAGCGGGCGGGGGGAAAGGTGGGGAACAAGGGCGCCCAGGCCGCGGAGGCCCTCGTCGAGATGATCAACCTGGAGCGGGCGATCGGAAGATGAAGGTGGAGAGCGTGCGCGGAATGCGGGACATCCTCCCCGAGGAAGCCCCGCGGTGGCAGAAGCTGGAACAGGAGATCCGCGCCGCGTTCGCCCTCTACGGGTACGGCGAGATCCGCGTCCCCCTCGTGGAGCGGGCCGAGCTCTTCTCGCGGGGGGTCGGGGAGGAGACTGAGGTCGTGGAGAAGCAGATGTACGTGTTCCCCGACCGGAAGGGGCTGCCGCTCGCCCTGCGGCCCGAGGCGACGGCATCCGTGGTGAGAGCCTACATCGAGCACGGGCTGCACGCCACGGGCGACCTCGCCAAGCTCTACTACCTTGGGCCGATGTTCCGCTATGAGAAGCCCCAGCTCGGGCGCCAGCGCCAGTTCCACCAGTACGGGGTTGAGGCGATCGGGTCGCTCGATCCCGCCCTCGACGCCGAGGTGATGGATGTCGCTGCGTATTTAATGGAGAAGCTGGGGCTCGATCGGAAGAGGCTGACCCTTCGCCTCAACACGATCGGCTGCCGCAAGGATCGGGAGCCGTATCGGGAGGCGCTGCGGCGCCACTTCCTCCCGCAGCAAGCGGACCTCTGTCCGGACTGTCGGCGGCGATTAGAGGAGAACCCACTGCGGATCCTCGACTGTAAGCAGCCGCAGTGCCAATCCGCGATCGCCGCTGCCCCCAAAAGCCTAGACCACGTCTGCGAAGCCTGTCGGGAGCACTTCACCCAAGTCCAGGAGTTCGTGCAGGCGCTCGGCATTCGCTACACCCTGGATCCCACCCTGGTCCGGGGGCTCGACTACTACACGCGGACGGTATTCGAGCTCTGCGCGGAGGATTTGGGGGCCCAGGATGCCCTCCTCGGCGGGGGGCGCTATGACGACCTCGTGGAACTCCTCGGCGGCCCTCCCGCCCCGGCGGTGGGGTTCGCCGGCGGGATGGAGCGCCTGGTGCTCGTCCTCTCCGGCCAAGGAGCCCCTCCCGGCGCGGCGGAGCCTGCCCTCGAGGTGTACCTCGTCCCGATCGGCAGCGACGCGAAGCGCGAGGGAGCGAAGCTCCTCGCAAGCCTGCGCCGACATGGGATCTCAGCGGACACTGACTACATGGGGCGATCCCTGCGCAAGACGATGCAGATCGCTGGCCGCAGCGCGCGCTATGCGGCGATCCTAGGGCCCGACGAACTCGCCCGGGGAGAGATCAAGCTCAAGGATCTCGCTTCCGGAGAAGAGAAGGCGATCGGCCTCGCCCAGTTCACCGCCGACCCGCACACCTTCATCGGCTGACTTGCTGAAGCAAGCTCAGGCAGAAGACCCTAGCCACACTGCTGAGCACGCAGAGGACGCCGAGATCGCGAGCTTCCTTCCCGCGTCCTCGATCCGCGCCGCCCAGGAGAGGACGTCCGGGTAGACGTCCACGCCGGAGAGGCTCGTCCGCCCGTCCTCATCGTCCGTCATCCGCTCGGGAGGTGGGCGAAGCGGCGGGCCGGGTATACTTCTCCCATGACCAAGAAGCTGCCCCGATGGGATCTTTCGCCCCTCTTCCCGAGCCTCGACTCCCGTGAGTTCCAGGCAGCGTGGAACGACGTCGAGGCCCGCCTCCACACCCTGGAGCCCCTCTTCGACCGCCACGAGGTTGGCCCGCGGCCGATGCGCGACGGCGACCGCGCCGCGTTCCAGGAGATCACAGCCGCGATTAACGGGATGATGGAAGCGTTCCTCCCCGTGCGGGCGTTCGTGTCCGCCCACGTGGATACGGACAGCACAAACCAGGCTGCCCAGGCAAAGCTCTCGGAGCTCCAGAAGATGTTCCTCGCCTACGAGCGCCTCCGGCCCCGCCTCACGGCGTGGCTGGCGCGGCTCGACCCGGAGGCGATCGGCGCTGGCCCGTACAAGCTCATGCTCGACGAGGCCCGCGTCCAGGCCGAGCATATGATGAGCGAGCGTGAGGAGATCCTCGCTTCCGAGCTCCGCCTCTCCGGGGGGAGCGCGTGGACGAAGCTCCACGGGAACGTCTCCAGCCTCATCACGGCCACCGTGGGGGGGAAGGAACTCCCCATCACCGCGGTCCGCAACCTCGCCCACAGCCTAGACCCCCGGGTCCGCAAGGAGGCGTACGATGCAGAGATCGCGGCCTGGAAGGCGCACGAGGTGCCGCTCTCTGCAGCGTTGAACGGGGTCAAGGGCGAGGCCTCCACCCTCAACCGGAAGCGCCGGTGGCGCGATGACTTGGAACCAGCTCTCGTCCGGAACCGGATCTCCCCCCAGGCCCTCGGGGCGATGCAGGATGCGGTCGTGGCGAGCTTCCCCATCTGGAAGCGCTACTTCCGCGCCAAGGCCCGCCTCCTCGGGAAGGCGGTGCTCGACTGGTGGGACCTCGCCGCCCCGGTGGGGAAGGGCGAGAAACGCTGGACGTGGGACGAGGGAGCGTCGTTCATCGTGGGCCAGCTCCGCACCTTCTCGGCGTCGGATGCCACGGTGGCCGAGATCGCGTTCCGCGAGAACTGGATCGATGCCGAGCCTCGGGTGGGAAAGCGCGGTGGGGCGTACTGCATGTCCATCGGGGGAGGGAAGAGCCGCATCCTCGCCAATTTCGAAGAGAGCTTCGACTCCGTGTCCACGATCGCCCACGAACTCGGGCACGCCTACCACAACCACTGCCTGCGAGAGAGGCCGCCGCTCCTCAGGACGTACCCGATGACCTTGGCCGAGACAGCGAGCATCATGAACGAGACGATCGTCGTCCAGGCTGCGCTGCTTGCCCTGTCGGAAAAAGAACAGCTCCCGATCCTCGAGACCGACCTCCAGGGGGCAGCCCAGGTGGTGGTGGACATCCACTCCCGGTTCCTGTTCGAGAAGGCGGTGTTCGAGAATCGGGCGAGCCGCGAACTCTCCGCGGCGGAATTCTGCTCGCTCATGGTGGAGGCGCAGAAGGTGACGTACGGCGATGCGTTGGCCACCTACCACCCCTACATGTGGGCCGTGAAGCCGCACTACTACGGGACCGACTTCTACAACTTCCCGTACACGTTCGGGCTCCTGTTCGGGCTCGCCCTGTACCAGAAGTACCTCGCGGAGGGAGAAGCGTTCGTGGCCCGCTACGACGACCTCCTCGCCTCGGTCGGGATCTACCCCGCCGCGGAGCTCGCCGGTCGGTTCGGGTTCGATCTCGAAGCGCGATCGTTCTGGGAGGGGGGGCTCGCCATCCTCGGGGAGCGCGTGGCGCGGTTCGAGCAGCTCGCCTCTAGTCCACAGTGAGGGTCTTGCTCAGGTTGCGGGGGTAATCGGGGTCGAGCCCGCGGGCCACGCTCAGCCGGTAGGCAAGGAGTTGCAGGGGGACCACGGCGAGGAGAGGGTTGAAAAGCGGCCCCGCCGGGGGAAGAACGACGAGGTCGTGGGCGTTGGCCCGCAGCCGCGGGTCCTCTTCCCCGATCGCGATCGCCCACCCGCCGCGGCACGTGACCTCGTTCACCCCGCTCACGATCCGCGCCACGTCCTCCGGCCCCGCCACGAAGATCACCGGGTACCCGTCGGTCACCGCCGACAGGGGGCCGTGCTTGAATTCGGTGGAGAGCATCCCCTCACAGTGGGCGTAGGTGACCTCCTTCATCTTCAGCGCCCCCTCGAGGGCAATGGGGTAGGTCAGCCCGTACCCGAGGCAGTACAGGTCATCGTGCCGCGCGAGGGACTCGGCGAGGCCCGCTACAGCTACCTCCGCCGCGCCGATCGTCTCCTCGATCAGGCCCGGGAGCGTGTGGAGCATCGCGGTGGAATGGCCGCCCATCCTCAGGGCGAGGTACAGGAACGCGAGCGCCTGGTTGAGGAACGTCTTCGTCGCCGGGACACTGATCTCGTAGCCGCAGGCCAAGGGGAGGTAGGCACGGCTCTCCCGCATCAGGGTCGAGCCGATGACGTTGATGAGGGCGAGGGGCTCCAGTCCACGCCCGCGTGCTGCCTCCAGGGCGAGGAGGACATCCTTCGTCTCCCCACTTTGGCTCACGAACACCCCCACGTCGTCTCGCCCCACTGCCGGCACGTACTGGGGGACGAACTGGGGGGCGAGGACGGGGATCGCCGGCCGGCCCGCCAGGCGCGCGATGTACGTCGCCCCAAGCAGGCACGCGTGGTAGCTCGTCCCACACCCGACCAGGTACAGGTTCCGTGCCGCCTTCATCCGCTCCACCAGCGGCGCCACATGGGGGGAAGCGTCGTAGAGGTGGAGCATCTCCCCCGCCCGCCGCGGCTGCTCGTGGATCTCCTTGAGCATGAAGTGCGCGAACCCGCCCTTCTGCGCTTCCTCCATCGTCTCCGTGATCGCCTCCACCTCCCGCTCGATCCGGCGCCCATCCTCGACCCGCCGCAGCTCGATCCGCCCCGGCTCGAGGATCACGATCTCCCCATCCTCGACCCTCACGATGCGCCGGGTGAGGGGGAGGAGCGAGGGGAGGTCGGAGGACACCACGGAGATCCCATCAGTGACCCCGGCGACGAGCCCGGATCCCTTCTTGAACGCGTAGAGCCGGTTCTCCCCCACCCGCCCAATCACGAACGCGTAATCCCCCGCGAGGTCGTGGTACGCGTGGCGGATCGCATCGAGCATCGAGAAGCCCTGGTCCACGTACCGCTCGACGGCGTGGACGCATGTCTCGCCATCGTTCGTGGAGCGAACGACCATCCCTTGGCCGATGAACGCCTCTCGCAGCTCAACGTTGTTCACGACGTTCCCGTTGTGAGCGCCAACGAGGTCGCCGTCCGAGTCGAGGTGGGGCTGGGCATTGGCCTGAGACGGAGCCCCGAACGTGGCCCAGCGGAGCTGGACGATCCCCCGCGTCCCGCGCATCTCGTGGAAAGCGAGGCGGCGGGCGACGTCCTCGATCCTCCCCACATCCTTGCGCAGGTCAACCTGGCCGTCGGAGGTCAGGGTGGCGCACCCGACGGAGTCGTACCCGCGGTAGGAGAGGCGCTTCCCCGCCTCGACGAGGAGCGGACCCAAGGCCTCGTCCTTGCCCGTCACGATGCCGAAGATGCCGCACACCCTACACCCCTGGCCGCCCGCAGCGGGGAGGATTGGGTTCGTGGTTCACAGCTCACATTCTACTGCCCGTGATCCGCAGCCGCATCCGGCACGTCCCGGGGCACGTGCCCCCCACTCCCGGTTGTGCGGCGCGGGGGTGGGGCTATCCTTGTGAGCGGCAGAAGCCCACTGAACGAGGGAGGTTTCGATGAACCAGAGGATCCGAGTGCGTAGCGCTGTGGTGCTATTCTCGTGTCTTTTGTGTGCAGTTGGGCCGTCCATCGCCTTCGCCCAGGGAACGGGCGAGGTCGCGGTAGGGGCGACGTTGGCCGGCTCGCCGGTGGATGTGCGGGTGGTGGCCCGCACGGATGGCGAAGTGGCAGGGATCTTCTACAGCTCTGTCGTCGCCCCGGGGAGCGCCCGGTTCTCCCTCCCCGCCGGGGCCTACACCCTGGTCGTCGAGCACGGGGCTGGCTTCGCGCGGGGGGCGGAGGTGCGGGAGATCACCGTCCAGGCCGGGGAAGAAGTCCGGGTGGAGGTCGAGTTCCCGCAGGGGTTCTCTCCTTCCCAGGCGTGGGGCTACTACGGGGTGGACCTCCACGCTCACTCCAACGCGAGCTTCGATGCCTCCACCCCCCCCGACGAGCTCATCGCCGTGCAGCTGGCCGCGGGCCTCGACATCGGGTTCCTGAGCGACCACAACACCGGCGACGGGCACGCCCCGTTCGCCTCCGCCGCCAAGAAGCGCGGGTTCCCGGTGATCCTCGGAGTCGAGATCACCGCCTTCCGCTGGCACTGGACAGCGTACCCGGTCGATCCCTACGTTCCACAGATCCCGCCAATGGTGTGGATGGGCGTGGGATCCCCTGCCCCCACCTTCGCCGAGGCCCGCCTCCACGGGGCCCAGTTCATCCAGGTCGCTCACCCCTACTGGTCGGGGGCGCCCTACTTCGAGGCCCTGGGACGGGACTTCTTCGACCCGAACTTCGACCTCATCGAGATCGCCAACAGCGAGTTCGATGAAGAGGATCAGCGCGCCGTCGAACAGCTGTTCGCGTTCTGGAACGAAGGGAAGCGCTACGTGGCCGTGGCAGGGAGCGATGCCCACCATTGGCAGGATCCCACCCACATCTACGGCCGCCCCCGCACCTACGTGTACGTGGAGGGCGAGCTCACCGTGGAGAAGTGGCTCGCGGCGCTGGGGAAGGGACGGGCGTTCGCCACCTACGGCCCCCTCGTGGACTTCACCGCCCAGGGCGGGGCCGCCCGACCGGGGGACACCGTCGTCCTCGCCAGGGGGGAGGAGATCCGGCTCCAAGCCGAGCTGTTCGTCGCCCCGCGCGAGGCACCGCGGGGCCTCGCGCTCGCTCAGGTGATCAAGAACGGTGAAGTGGTGCGCGATTTCCCGCTCGACGGGAGGGCGGAGGCCACGGTCACCTTCGCCGATGCCCCCACCCCGGGGAGCTGGTACGTGGTGCGGGTCGTGGCCACGGATGGAGACCAGGCGTACACGAACCCGATCTGGGTCGAGGTCCGCTAGCAGCTACCCCAGCTCGACGATCGTGACCCCATCGCCGCCCTCGGCGGGGGGGGCGAGGTGAAACCGCTTCACGTACGGGGCGCGGCGGAGGTAGCCGTGGAGGGCCTCCCGCAGCGCGCCCGTCCCCTTGCCGTGGACGATGCGGCCCGTGGACACCCCGGCCCGCAACAGGCGATCGAGCCAGGCCTCGACCTCGCGTTCGGCCTCGGATACGGAGAGCCCGCGCACGGAGAGCTCCAGGCTCACCTCCCTCACCGGCCCGAGGGTGGGCACGGGTGCCCGCGGTACGGGCACGCTTTCGGCGGGTTCGAGCGCCTCGGGGGGGAGCTCGACCCTCCGCCCGCGCACCTCGACCCCGACCCGGTCCCCGTCCACCCACAGCACGGTGCCCACCTTCCCCGTCGCGCGCACGCGCACGACCATCCCCTCCCTCACCGCGAGGGGGCGGTGGACGGGGCCAGGAGCCGCCGGGACCTCAGCCGCGATCTCCTCCACCCGCTTGAGAACAGCCCTCCGCTCCTCGGCCGAACCGGCGGCGCGGGCCTGGGCGATGAGCGCCGAGAGTTCCTTGCGCGCAGCGCGGATCTCCCCCTCCAGCCGCGCCAGTTCCTGGCCAATGGCCTCCGTCTTCTTCTCCTGGAGGGCGAGGAGCCTCTTCTCATAGTCCGCCCGCAGCTTTCTCAGAGTTTCCCGCTCCAGCTCAAGGTTCGCCCGCAGTCGGCGGGCCGCCCCCCGCTCCCGCTCGAGCTCGGCGATGATCTCCTCGGCGCGGATCTCGCCTGACGTGAACACGCCGCGCGCCCGCTCGATGAGCTCTCGGGGGAGCCCGAGGCGATCCGCGATCTCGAGGGCACACGACCGCCCCGGCACCCCCTCCTGGACGCGGTAGGTGGGGGAGAGGGTCTCCAGGTCGAACTCCATCGAGCAAGAGAGGACGCCGGGATGGGACACGGAGAAGTGCTTGAGGGGGGTGAGGTGGGTCGCCACCGCTGCGGTGGCCCCGATCTCGAGGATCCGCTCCAGGATCGCCAGGCCGAGCGCAGCCCCCTCCTGAGGATCGGTCCCTGCCCCCAGCTCGTCGAGGAGGACGAGGGACCGTTCATCGACGTCGCAGAGGATCCCCACGATGTTCGTCATGTGGGAGGAGAAGGTGGACAGGCTCTGTTCGATCGACTGCTCCTCCCCGATGTCCGACCGCACCTTGGGGAACACGGAGAGCACGGTCCGCGACGAGGCGGGGATCGGGATCCCGCTCTGGGCCATCACCGTAAGGAGGCCGATCGTCTTCAGGAGGACGGTCTTCCCGCCCGTGTTGGGGCCGGTGATCACCGCCACCCGCTTCGTCCCCCCGAACGCGATCGAGACCGGCACCGCCCGGTCCCCGAGGAGGGGGTGGCGGGCCTCCACGAGCTCGATCCGCCCATCCTCGACGAGGGTCGGCAGCGCTCCCCGCACCGCCTGGCCGTACCGCGCCCGGGCGTACAGGCCATCCAGCCGGGCCACGGTCGCCAGGTCGCGCCGCAGGTGGCCCTCCTCCTCGAGGAGCATCCCCGTGAGCTCGGCCAGGATTCGGTGCACCTCGCGCTCGATCTCGTCATCGGCCTCCCGCAGCCGGTTGTTGAGCTCAACCGCCGCCGCCGGCTCGGCGAACAGGGTCTGGCCGCTCGCCGACATCTCGTGGACCACCACCGATGCCCCCCGCGCCCCGGCCTTGAGCGGGACCACGAACCTCCCGCCGCGCTGGGTCACCACCGGCTCCTGGACGAGGTCGCGGTTATGGTCCAGGTATCGGCGGAGGAGGTCGGTGATCCGGTCCACAAGCCCCCGCCGCTCCCGATAGAGGTCCCGCAGCTTAGGCGTCGCGTCCTGTCGCACCTCCCCCCGCTCATCCACGGCTCGCCAGACCGCGCGGAGGAGATCGGTCTGGTCGGAGATCCTCTCTCCCAAAGCCTTGAGCCCGAGGAGCCGCGATCCGGCCAGGGCCTGCCGCACCTCACCGCACGCGGTCAAGGTGGCGGCGACGGTCAGGAACCGGTCCGGGGGCAGGGCCCCGTGATCGCGGGCCGCGGCGAGGAGCGGGGAGAGATCGTGGATTCCCCCGAGAGAGAACCCCGCGCGGATGGCCTCCTCCATCTCCCCGACGAGGGCGAACTCCCGCTCCAGGGCGGCCCGGTCGGACCGCGGGGAGAGGGCGCGCACCGCCTCGGCCCCGAGCGTGGAAGCGGCGAACGCCGCCACCCCGTCGAGGACCTTCCCCAGCTCGAGGTCCCGCCCGGTGCGGGGGTTCACGACCTCGGAGATCACATCATCCGACGCAGAGGAGACCATCATCGGTACTATATCCGGTCCGTCCCGAGCTCCGCTAGAAGGGGACTCAGCCGGTCACTACAATCAGAGGACATGCCCGCCAACCTGAGCCCCGCCTTCCTCGCTGCCCGGGACCGCCTCAACCGGTCCAAGACGGATGAGGAGCGACTGGACGCGCTCCAGGAGATGCTCGCCACCATCCCCAAGCACAAGGGGACGGAGAAGATGCAGGCTGACATCCGGCGGCGGATCGCTAAGCTGAAGGAGAAGGCAGAACAACAGCGGCGATCCGGCAAGGGAGGTGCGGTCGGCTACCACGTGCCGCGGGAGGGGGCGGCTCAGGTGGCCCTCGTTGGCGTCCCCAACGCCGGGAAGTCGTCCCTCCTCGCCGCCCTGACCCGGGCCACCCCGGACATCGCCCCCTACCCGCTGACCACCGTCCGGCCGCAGCCGGGGATGATGGAGTTTGAGGACATCCAGATCCAGCTCGTGGACCTCCCACCGATCACCCGGGACTACACCGAGGGATGGGTGTACGGGCTGATCCGCCTCGCAGACACGGTGGCGCTGTGCGTGGACCTGGGGAGCCCTGGCTGGCAGCGCGAGACGGAGGAAGCGATCGCCCTCCTCGCCGCGCACCACACCCTGCTCACGAAGGGCGCGAGCCGGCAGGTGGACTGGCGGGTCGTGGAGCGGCAGACGGTCGCCCTCGGGCTCAAGGCCGACCTCGGACGCGATCGCATCCCAGCGTTCCTCGCCTGGGCCGACGGCCGGTACCCAGCCGCGGTCGCCTCCACCGCGACCGGAGAGGGGCTGGAGGAAGTGCGGGTCCTCATCTTTCGCCATTCGGGGGTGGTGCGGGTGTACACGAAGAAGCCGGGCCACCCCCCCGACCTATCGAAACCGTACACGATCAGGGAGGGAGCAACGGTGCTGAACGTCGTCGAGCAGATTCACAAGGACTTCGTGAGCCGGCTGCGCTACGTGCGCCTGTGGGGCTCGGGCCGGTTCGAGGGCCAGCATGCCCCGCAGGATCACGTGGTTCAGGACAAGGACATCGTGGAGATCCACCTCTCATGACTGACCCCGTGCGCCTGGCCCAAGAACTGGTACGTATCCCAAGCCCATCGGGGATGGAAGGAGAGGTGGCCGAGCGACTGATCCAGGTCCTGAAAGGGTTCTGCGAGGTCGAGCGCGGGCCGTTGGGATCGGTCGTGGCGAGGATCTCCCGTGGGGAGGGCCCGACGGTGATGGTGGAGGGGCACCTCGACACGGTGCCGGGGGGGGAGAGCGGAGGATGGACCAGGGGGCCGTTCTCCGGGGAGATCGCGGACGGGAGGCTGTGGGGACGAGGGGCCGCGGACATGAAGGGGGCGATCGCAGCCCAGGTCGCGGCCGCAGCCACCCTCTCCCAGGAGATCGAGGGAACTCTCCTCCTCGTCTACGTGCCCCACGAGGAAACCGCGGAAGGGGTCGTCCTGGCGCGGGTCCTCGACCAGGTCGAACGGCCGGACCTCGTGGTGCTGAGCGAGCCGACCGACCTCCGCCTGGGGATCGGCCACCGCGGCCGGGCGGTGATCCGGCTGGAGGCCCACGGCCGCGCGTCCCACGCCGCGATGCCGCACCTCGGGGACAACGCGATCGTGCGGATGGTGGAAACGCTTCCCCTCACGTTCGACGCCCTGTTCCCCGACGACCCCCTCCTCGGCGAGGAGACAGCAACACCGGTGGCGATCGGGACGCCGTCCGATGGCCCGGTCGTCCCCGACCGGTGCTGGGTTCTCATCGACCGCCGCATCTCCCGCGACGAGACGCCGGCGTCCGTCCTCGCCGCGTACGAAGGGCTCGAGGTCGAGGCGAAGATCGAGCGCCTGGAGCTCGTCGCCTACACGGGGGAGAAATTCGGGGCGGAGTGCTTCTTCCCCGCGTGGTGGATGAACCCCGAGCAGCCGTGGGCCCGCCGGGCCTGGGAGGGACTGGGTTCGCCGCCGATGCGCGTGTGGCGGTTCTCGACCGATGGCGTGGAGTCGTGCGCCCGGCGGGGGATCCCCACCGTCGGCTACGGCCCGGGGGACGAATCCCTCGCCCACCAGACCGACGAGCACGTTCCCGTGGCCGACCTGGAACGAGCAGCCAATGCCTACCGCCGGCTCCTGCGATCGCTCCTTGTCCCGGGGAGCCAGGAGAGGAAGCCCCTCCAGGCCGCACGTCGGGAGGAACGACGGGGTCGCAGCAGGCATCGCCGGTAGCTCGGGCCCAGCGGCTCACCGCACGTCGGGAGCGGCGATGACCGACGAGCTCCCCCTCGAGCCCGAGGGGGAACCGCAGCCCCTCCCCCCGCGGCGGTGGTGGGTTCCTTTCCTCTCTCTCCTCCTCGCGGGCGCCCTCCTCGCCACGTTCATCCCCGGCCTCCTCCCCCGCGAGAGGACGGGATCCGGAACCGGATTTGGCATCGCCGCGGGCGGGTACGTCCTCACCGCCGCCCACGTCGTGCGGGGGGCAAGCGAGATCGCCGTGTACTGGGAAGGGCAGAGGCACCGCGCGACCGCGATCGCCCTCAGTCCGGACCACGACCTCGCCCTCCTCGTGATGGACAACGCCCCGCCGCTCCCCGTGGCTTCGCTGGCGCTGGATCGGCCGAAGGTTGGGGACGCCGTTGTGGCGGTGGGGCACCCCACCGGGGCGGCCCAGCCGCTTCCCCTGCCCACCCACGTCGTCGGCGTCGGGTGGTGGGCGGTGGGGCCGGAGACGACGGTCCTCCGCGACCTCATCGCCACCCAGGACCCGTTCCGGCCTGGCTACAGCGGGGCCCCGCTCGTGAACGAGGCCGGGCAGGTGGTGGGGATCGTCACGGGCAGCGCGGCGGCGGAGGGCGGGCCGGAGGTCGGGTTCGCCGTGTCCATCCACCGGGCAGTGGACTGGCTCGCCGGGCGGGGGATGGCCCTGCCCCTCGCCTCAGGAGGCAGTTCCCTCCCGGTCCGCGAGGGGGAGGCCCTCGACCTCATCGGCCCCGCCGTGGTCCGGGTCGAGGCCCGGCTTCCCCCGGGGAGCCGGTAGGAGCCCTACCCGAGGGCGGCGAGGATCGCCCGCAGGAATGCGGGCAGGTCGCTCGGGACGCGTGACGTGATGAGGTTCCCGTCGCGCACGACCTCCTCGTCAACCCACGTCGCCCCGGCGTTCTCGAGGTCGTCCCGGATCGCGGCCACGCTCGTGACCCGCTTCCCCTTCACCACCCGCGCCGAGCAGAGCATCCACCCCCCATGGCAGATCGCCGCCACCGGCTTGCCCACCTGCGCCATCTCGCGCACGAACGAGACGAGGGCCGGGCTCCGGCGCATGTAGTCCGGGGCGTACCCGCCGGGGATGACCACTGCCTCGAAGTCCGCCGTGCGAACCTGGGCCGCGGCGAGCTCAGCCGGGACCGGGTAGCCAAGTCGGCTCTTGTACTCCCGCTTCTCCGGCCCCACCGCCACGACCGAGGCCCCTTCCTCCTTCAGTCGCAGGTAGGGGTACCAGAACTCCAATTCCTGGTACATGTCCGCCACCAGCACTGCAACCCGTTTGTCCTTCGCGCTCATCGGCCCCTCCTTCGGTCTTCAGTTACGCGCCATCCACACCTGCCCCTCGCCCAGGTAGGCCCGCCCCGCCGCGGCCCGCCGCAGCCGGTCCATCATCGCCACCCCGAGGCCCTCCTCGCGGATCGGCTCGGCGATGATCGCCGCGAGCCCCGCCCGATCGAGCCGATGGAGGGTGGAGAAGAACCGGGCCCCTGCCTCGACGAGGTCCCCCCCCGGGGAGAGGACCTCCACCCGCCCGAACCCGCTCCACTCCTCGCGGAACGCGAGGAACCCACACGCTAGCCGGTCCACCTGTTCGCTCCTTTCCGGGACAGGACCGTGATCGAGGAGGAAGAGGGGGGTAGCGGGGAGGTAGTGGCGGGGGAGCGTCCCCGGCGAGGCCGATGGGCCAAGGGGCGGGGCAGTGCGCAGCTCGGGGATCACCTCCCGCAGCGCCTCGAGCGGGGTCCCCCCCGGGCGGAGCACCACCGGCACCTCCTCCGCGAGCGAGACCACGGTGGACTCGATCCCAACCGGGGTCGGCCCACCGGCGATGACTGCGTCCACCTGCCCCGCGAGCTGGGAGAGGACGTCGTCGTGGTGGGTGGGGGAGAGGCGTCCGAACCGGTTCGCGCTCGGAGCGGCGATCGGCCTCCCCGCCGCCCGGATGAGGGCGAGGGCCACGGGATGGTCCGGCATCCGCACCGCCACCGTGGGCAGGCCGGCGGTGACGATCGCCGGGACCCGCCGCCGGCGGGGGAGGACGAGGGTCAGGGGACCCGGCCAGAACGTCTCCATGAGCCTCCGCGCGAGCGGCGGGACCTCCGTCCACAGGGTCCCAACATCTTCGGGGGAGGCGACGTGGACGATCACGGGGTCGAACCGGGGCCGCTCCTTGGCCGCGAACACGCGCGCCACGGCCCGCGCCACCATGGCGTCCGCCCCGAGGCCGTACACCGTCTCCGTCGGGAACGCCACGATCCCCTGCCGGCGGATGACGGCCGCGGCGGCGACGATCCCTTCCTCATCCGGAGCGAGGAGCTGCGTCTCCATCGTCCTCAATCGTACAGCACGTCCCTGGCGAGGGAAGCCCCCCGGTCCCGACCGGCTCCCCGATGGGAGATAATGGCGCGGCGATGGGAGCGGATCTGATCCTCTATGGGGGGCCACTGTTCGGGGCCGACGGAGCGGATGCCCTTGCCGTCCGGTGCGGGCGGATCGCCGCCGTGGGAGCTTCCCCCGAGCTCCTCCGCCTGACGGGGCCGGAGACGGCCCTGATCTCCCTCCGCGGGCGGGCCGTCCTCCCCGGGTTCTTCGACGCTCACACCCATTTCATCCGCGTGGGCCTGGAGCACACGTTCTACGTTGGGCTGGGGGCAGCGCGGTCGCTCGGGGAAGCCCTGGACCGGCTGCGGGAAACAGCGCGGGCCCGCCCCGGGGGGTGGATCGTCGGCCGGGGGTGGGACGAGTCGCGGTGGCCGGAGAAGCGGTACCTGGAACGGGCCGATCTCGACCGGGCCGTTCCCCACCAGCCATGCTGCGCGGTGCGGGTGGACGGGCACCTCGTGGCCGCCAACACCCTCGCCCTCGCCCACTGCTCCTACCCCAACGGGGAGTTCGTGGACCGCAACCGGGGCCACCTCCGCGAGGACGCGGCCTCCGACCTCATCCGCGCCGCACAGCCCGATCCGGAGGCGCTCGCCGAGGCCGTGTCCGTCGCCTCGCGCCACGCCGCCTCGCTCGGGGTGACAGCAGTTGGTGACATGGCCGGCCCTGGCGATCTCGCCGCCTACCAGGTCGCCCTGCGGCGAGGCACCCTCCAGACCCGGGTCTTCCTCTACCTCCCGGCGGACAACCTTTCGGCAGCGAAAGAGCTCCAAGTGAGCCATGGGTTCGGCTCCCCCCTCCTCACCATCCAGGGAGTGAAGGCGTTCGCCGACGGCTCAATCGGGGCCCGTACCGCGGCGCTCAACACGCCGTACAGGGACGGAAAGGGCCTGGGACAGCTCCTCACCGAGCGGGCTGAGCTTGCCCGCCTGGGGCGGGAGGCGAGCGAAGCGGGGCTCCAGCTCGCCGTCCACGCCATCGGCGACCGGGCGATCGAGGAGGCCCTCGCCGCAGCCCACGCCGCGGGGGTGGGCCGCCTGGACCGGCATCGGATCGAGCACCTCGAACTCCCCACCCCTGAGCAGCTGGACCGGGTGGCCTCCCTCGGGCTCGTGGCCTCGATGCAGCCGAACTTCCTCCAGTGGTCGGGACGGGGAAGGATGTACGAGGACCGCCTGGGCCCGGAGCGGGAGGCGCGGATGGACCCCCATGCCTGGGTCAGCGAGCGGGGGATCCCCCTTGCGTTCGGGTCGGATGGGATGCCGATGGACCCCCTGTACGGGATCGGCCTCGCCCTCGATCCTCCCCACCCGCCCCAGAAGCTCACCCTCGCCGCGGCGATCCGCGCCTACACGGAAGGGGCAGCCTACGCTGCGTTCGCCGAACCGGACCTCGGGACGCTCTCCCCGGGGAAGAGGGCGGACCTCGTCGTCCTGTCTCGGGACCCGGCTCAGGCCCCGTGGGGGGAGCTCGCGGTGGATCTGACGTTCCTCGCCGGGAAACCGATCTACACCCGCACCGGGACGGGCTAGCTTGCCCGAGCTCCCCGAGGTGGAGACGATGGTCCGCGGGCTACGGCCCCACGTGGTGGGGAAGGAGATCCTTTCCGTCCAAGTGCGGGATCCGAAACTCGCCCCTATCGTCCCCACGCTCGCCCTCCCCGCGACCGTGGCATCCCTCTCCCGGCGGGGGAAGCACATCCTGTTCGACCTCGGGGACCGAACCCTCGTCCTCCACCTGCGGATGAGCGGCCGCCTCGCGTGGGGAACAAGGGAGCCCACCGGGAAGGTCCGTCTGTCCCTCCGCTTTCCCGACGGGGGAGCCCACCTCGTGGATCCGCGCCGCCTGGGGACCACCGCGGTCGTGGAACGGTTCGTGGACGAGCTCGGCCCGGAGCCGTTCGGGGACCTCGCCTGGCTCCCCGCAGCCCTCGCGCGGAGCCGGATGCCGGTCAAGCTGTGGCTCATGGACCAGAAAAAGATCGCGGGGATCGGGAACATCTACGCGGCGGAGATCCTGTTCCGGGCGGGCATCGCCCCCACCCGACCCGCGGGCTCCCTGTCCCGGAAGGAGGTCGCCCGGCTCGAGGACGCGATCCCGTCCGTCCTCGAACGGGCGATCGCCGCCGGTGGAACGACCCTCGCGGACGGCCTCTACCGGGGGCCGACCGGGGAGAACGGCGAGTTCCGGTACGAGCTCTCCGTCTACGGCCGGGAGGGGGAACCATGCCCGCGGTGCGGGGCCCGGATCGAGCGCTCGCTGCTCGGCGGACGGGGCACCTACTCCTGCCCCCGCTGCCAGAGCTAGGGGGCTCCGGCGTACCGGGGAGCGCGAGTCTCCATCTCATGGTCTCCTCCTTGCGACGGAGGATAGGGGGGACCAAGCGAGCGCCGGCCGTCACGGGCCGAGGACCTGCGGGGGGGAGGAGACGTAGAGCTTGAGCTCGTCCACCGCGAACACGAGCTCAGCGAAGAACGCGAGGTACCCCGCGTCGGGAGGGGTAACCACCGTTTCCCACGCCCGCCCCTCCCCCCTAAGCTCCCGTTCCTCCCAGCGGGCGAACCGGAAATCCCGGGTCGCGCTCGCGGCGACCCACAGCCGCGCCTCATCCGGTTCGCGATCGGTCTCCACCCCAACCCGTGCCCCGTCCGAGGTGAACCGGACCGTCGGGATGATCTCCCCCCGCGCCACGAGCCGCACGAACGCTCCGACCGAGCTCACCACCCGGAACACGTCGAGGAGCCCATGCCCGGCGTTGGGGACGACGAGGAGGAGCTTCGGGTCGGGGAGGCCTGGCCAGTAGAGGCTCGTCGCGTCCACGGTCCAGTAAGGATCGTTCGACCCCGCGATGATGAGCTTGGGCATCGTGAGGGCATGCCGGTACGTGTACGGGTCCACGATCTGCGCCAGCCGCAGCCCACGCTCCGAGGTCGCAAACGCCCGGGTGAGCCCGCGCGACGTGTAGGCGTCGAGCATCGGCGACGGGCCACCGAGCACCTCCTCCTGGTGCTGAAGCTGGGCCGGGATATTAAGGAAATCGAACACGATCGGGGCCAGCCCCACCACCCGCGCGGGCGCGGTGGCCGCGGTGAGGTAGGCCGTCCAGCCGCGCTTGGACGCCCCGGCGACCACGACCCCCCGCAGCTCCGTGCCCCACAGGCCGGGGGCGAGCGCATCCAGGGCCTCCAGCGCCGCGTGGGCGCTGCGCACCATTGGGAGGAGAAGGGGCCAGTCCGGGTCCCCCTCGACCAGGTACCGCTCGAACGTATGGGCGATGAGGGCGTCCTCGCGTAGGCCGAACAGGGGCTGGTTGGGCACCCCGCTGAGGATGGCGAACCGGAGGCCGGAGAGGGCCGCCCCCGTCCTCCCGAGGAGGACGTCCCCGGGCCCGGGATCCCCGGAGATGAAGAGCACGAGAACGTCCTCCACCAGGACCTCTCCCGGCTCGTACACGGTCAGCACGTGATCCCACGGGATCCCGCGCCAGGTTTGGGACCGGAGGCCGATCTCCGTCACCCGCCCCGTACCCACCGGTTGGATGGACCGGACCTCCCACGTCCCCTCCCCCGCCGTAGCGGCGAGGTAGGTGTAGAGCTCAGCCGGTGGCTCCCCCACGCCCACCACCGATACTGCCGCTACCAGGGCTCCGACGAGCAGTCTCTCCACAGGGCCTCCTCGTGGGGAGTGTACCCTGGACGGGAGCCGATCCCGCGAGGCTCCCCTAGCTAGATCGCACCAGCGGAGTTCGGCTACACTCGTCTTGGGAGAAGACGGAGATGCGCAGGTTCATGGTGCGGGCCCACGACGGCGAGATCGAGGCGGAGGCGCGGCGGCTCCTCACTGCCCTGGACGTGGACGACGTCGAGGTGATCCGCGACGAGACGGTGGCCGAGGCGTGGCTCGATGACCTGGAGGCCCGGCGCACGATCTACGGCCTGGCGGAGATCCGCGAGTACCTGGAGCGGCTGATCCAAGGCTGACCCCATACGCTCTCACCGCGGAGGACGTTCCCCCCTCTCCGTGCCTCTCCCCCCATCGGGGGGAGAGGGACCCAAGGTAACGGGAGACCGGGAACTTCCCTCCATGGCTAGAGGCACTGCAGCAATCCGCGCGCAAGCCAGTCCAGGGTTCTACGCCGCCGCATGCCCTGACCTCGGCGCATATCGGTCGGGCCTGAACGGAGGGGTGGAGCTATACTCGGCTCTGGTGCGGCTTCGCCGCGGAACGCTTGCTGGCGGGCACGGTGGCCGGCAGAGCACAGCCGAGCGCCAGACCACAGACACGAAGGGGGGAGACATGAACGGTGTGACGGGGAAGATGCTGGTCGCGGACCTTTCGCAGAGGAAGACAGCGGTGGAGACGCTGCCGGACCAGGCGTACCGCCTGTTCCTCGGCGGGTTCGGGTTGGGGGCGCACCTCGCCTGGACCCGGATCCCCAAGGGCGCCGATCCCCTCGGGGAGAAGAACGTGGTGGCGATGGTCCCCGGCCTCCTCACCGGGGATGGGATCTCCACCGCGTCGAAGACGACGTTCACCTTTCGCTCCCCCCTCACGGGCACGCTCGCCCGCTCCGTCGCCGGGGCCTGGGCGGGGATCGCGCTCCGCAAGGCGGGGTGGGATGCCCTCCTCCTGACCGGGGCGAGCAAGGCGCCCGTCGTCCTGATCATCGAGGACGGCCAGGCGCGGTTCGAGGACGCGAGCGACCTGTGGGGGCTCGACCTCCGCGCGACGGCGAAGGCCCTCCGCACCCGGTTCGGCGAGGGGTACCGCACGGTGGCCATCGGCCCCGCGGGGGAAAACCTGTCCCTCATCTCCACGATCGAATGCGACGGCCGCCAGGCAGGCCGCGGCGGGGGCGGGGCGGTGCTCGGGGCGAAGAAGCTGAAGGCGATCCTCGTCAAGGGGACGGGCCCGGTCCCTGTCCACGACCGCGGCCGGATGAAGGAGATCGTCTCCCACTGGCAGGGGATCATCCGCGACCACCCGGTGACGAAGGCGGACATGAGCTACGGGAGCGGGGAGTTCCTCGACTGGATGAACCGGGAGTCCGGCACGTTCCCGTCCAAGAACTGGCAATGGGGGTACTTCAAGAGCGCCTACGCCCGCGCCGCGGACGGGAAGATCGAGCTCGACCCGTACTACTGGGCCCCCAAGTACGTGGCACGGAATGTCGCCTGCCCAACCTGCACCAAGCCCTGCGGGCAGCTGTTCCAGGTCAAGGAGGGGAAGTACGCCGGGACGGAGGTGGACGGGCCGGAGTACGAGACCCTCTACTCGCTCGGGGGAGCCCCGGAGGTGGCCTCGATCGAGGCCGTGGCCAAGGCGAACGAGATCTGCGACGTCCTGGGGCTGGACACGATCTCGGCCGGGGTGACCGTGGCGTGGGCGATGGAAGCCGTCGAGCGGGGGCTCCTCTCGAAGGTGGACCTCGACGGGATCGACCTCAAGTTCGGCGACGCCGACGCGATGCTCGCCGTGCTGGAAAAGATGGGGCGCCGGGAAGGGAAGACAGGGGCGCTCCTCGCCGATGGGACGAAGGCCGCCTGTGACCGGCTCGGCAAGGGCGCCTCGTTCGCGATCCACATCAAGGGGATGGAGCTCCCCGCCTACGATATCCGCGGGTCGAAGGGGGTGGCGCTCGCGTTCGCCGTCTCCTTCCGGGGAGGAGACCACCTCACCGGCGGCGTGTACGGGCTGGAGTACGGGGGTTCGTGGTGGAAGCTCACCGCGGACCGGCACTCCCTTCGCGGGAAGGGATTCGAGGTCCGACTCCTCGAGGACCTGATGGCGGTGTACGACACCCTCGGTGTGTGCAAGTTCACACGCCACATCTACTTCCTCGAGGGCCTGCCGGAGATGGTCGCGGCCCAGACGGGCCTCGCACTGACGGCGGCGGAGCTCCTCACGGTCGGGGAGAGGGCGTACAACCTCGCCCGGGCGTTCAACGTCCGGGAGGGGTTCTCACGCAAGGACGACCACCTCCCGCCGCGGGTGATGGAGCTCCCCATCCCGGACGGGCCATCGGCGGGGGATCGGGTGAGTGCGGAAGAACTCCAGGCCCTCCTCGACGACTACTACGAGGCCCGCGGGTGGAGCCGGGACGGCGTGCCCCTCAAGGGGCTCCTGGCCGCCCTCGACCTCCCCGACGTCGCGGACGCGATCGGAGCTAGCGGCCCCTAACCCACCGCGCGGGCCCTCTCACCCGAGGTCGCGGAACCTCCCCTCGAGCTCGGTGAGGGATCGGCGGAACGCGCTGTACTCGAGCTCGGTCATGGGGAGCATCGCTGCCCCCACGAACCCCTGCTGCCGCATCCACTCCCCCTTCTCCTGCGCCTTGAGGCGCACGTGATCCCACACTGGGTTCCCGAACACGTCCACCCCTGGAGAGAGCTTCCCCTCGTGGCTCACGGAATAGGCGACGCACGCGACGAGCGGCAGGCAGTACGGCCCGGTGACGGGGGTATTGATGGGAACTGGCATCAAGGGCATGGTGTGGCTCCCCCGCGCCCCACCGGCCACGTACGGGGCGACCACGAACGGGCTCACCGCCTCCTCCGGCGCCGGAAAGACGCCCTGGGTGCGCACGATCGCCACGGGATCGTCCTTCCCCTTGTACTCGCCGGCGATCGTGTGCAGGCGGTCCGTGGACACGGCCACCACCTGCTGGCCGGGGTGGAGGCGGGAGTGGATGGACTGGATCCCAAAACGGTTCTCATCGCGCAAGAGGATCGCCAGGTCCACGTGTTCCTCCGGGGAGACGAGGTCCACCACCCGATCACCGTGGGCATGTTCCATGTCGATGATGCGGAACTTGAACCCCTTCTTCATCGCTGGAAGCATGAGCCCCCCGTTGTAGAGCGGGCTTGTAAATACAGCCCACAGAGAAAAGTTGAACGCGCCGGGTCCGCATTTGTCGGCGGTGAACACGAGGAACGCCTCTGCCCTGCGCTCGGGGGCACGCTCGTCGAACGTGATCTCCGCTGAGCCCGGTCCAGCTCCCCGCACGTTCCCCGATGGAGCGTCCTTAAGGAGGTCCTGGCCGGCGGCGTACAGCCCCTCGGACCGGGCGATCTCCGTGCACCGCTTGAACACGTCCCACGCCAGGTTGTGGACGTCGGGATGCCCGCTCCCGTTCCGATGCGTCATGAGGAGACAGACGTCATCCCCGGTGTAGGTGACGGCAAAGTCCACAAGCAGCCCTCGCGCGACGGCATCCCGCAGCGCGGCCCGCGCCTCCTCCACCATCCGCGGCGACGGGCACGTATGCCCGCCCACGCTCCCGATGTCCGCCTTGATGGCGCTGATCGTGAGCACGATCCCCTCCCCTACAGCGTCGTCCCCCGCGAGCTCACCGCCTCGCGGATCCGGCTCACCACGGCCGACACCGGCTGGGGACCGAGGTCCTCCCCGGTGCGGAGCCGCACTGCCACCACCCCTCCCGCCGCCTCCCGCGCCCCGCACACGAGCATGTACGGGACCTTCTGCACCTGGGCCTCGCGGATGAGCCAGCGCAGGGTCTTCCGCTCCTTCGTCCACGCCTCGGCCCGGATCCCCGCCGCCCGCAGCTCGTCCGTCACCCCCTCCGCGTAGGGGACCTCGGCCTCCGTCACCGGCAGGACGACCGCCTGGACGGGCGCGAGCCAGGCCGGGAACGCCCCTCCGTAGTGCTCGATCAGGATCCCGAAGAACCGTTCGAGCGACCCGAGGAGCGCCCGGTGGACCATGTACGGCCGGTGGGCCTGGCCATCGTCGCCGATGTAGGCCATGTCGAACCGCTCCGGCTCGTTGAAGTCGAACTGGATCGTCGTGAGCTGCCAGGAACGTTTGAGGGAGTCGAGGATATGGAGGTCGATCTTCGGCCCGTAGAACACGGCCTCCCCTTCCATCCGGGTGTGAGGGAGCCCCCTCCGCTCCAGGGCCCGCACGAGGGACATCTCCGCCTCGTCCCACATCGCGTCGCTCCCGATGTAGTGCTCCCTGTGCTCCGGATCGCGCACCGACAGGGCAACCTTGTAGTCACGGAACCCGAACGCCCCCAGGATGCGAAGGGTCAGGTCCAGGCACCCCAGGACCTCGTCCTCGATCTGGTCGGGGCGGCAGATGATGTGGGCATCGTCCTGGGTGAACCCCCGCACCCGCAGAAGCCCGTGCAGCACGCCCGACCGCTCGAACCGGTACACCGTCCCGAGCTCGGCGTAGCGGATGGGCAGGTCGCGGTAGGAGCGGGTACGGGTCTTGTAGATCGCGATGTGGAACGGGCAGTTCATCGGTTTCAGGTAGAACTCCTGGCCCTCGATATCCATCGGCGCGTACATCCCGTCCTTGTAGAAATCGAGGTGGCCGGAGGTCTCCCACAGTCGGGCCCGTCCGATGTGCGGGCTCACCACGAGCTGGTAGCCAGCGTTGTAGTGCTCCCCCTGCCAAAAGGTCTCGATCTCGTGGCGGACCCGCGCCCCTTTCGGGTGCCACAGGACGAGCCCCGCCCCGATCGTTTCATTCTGGATCGAGAAGAGATCGAGCTCGGGGCCGAGGATGCGGTGGTCCCGCTTCCGCGCCTCCTCCCGCCACTTCAGGTGCTCGGCGAGCGCCTCGGCGGTGGGAAACGCGGTCCCGTAGATGCGGGTCAGCATGTCGCGACGGGAGTCGCCCCGCCAGTAGGCGCCGGCCACGTCGAGGAGCGTCAGATGCTTGGCGAGCCCCGTTGCGGGGAGGTGGGGGCCGCGGCAGAGGTCGAGGAACTCCCCCTGGCGGTAGAACGAGATCCGCTCGTCGGGGATCTCCGCGAGGAGTTCGAGCTTGTACACCTCGCCCTTCTCGGCGAGGAACGCTTCCGCCTCCGCGCGCGAGAGCCACACCCGTTCGATGGGGAGGTTCTCGGCGACGATCTTCCTCATCTCCGCCTCGATCCGGGGGAGATCGTCGCGGTTCACCGGCTCCGGGAACCGGATGTCGTAGTAGAACCCGTCGTCAATGGCTGGGCCGATGGCGAGCTTCGCCCCGGGGTAGAGCCGGGTCACGGCGTGGGCGAGGATGTGGGAGGCCGTGTGCCGCAGCACCTCGAGCGCTGCCGGGTGGTCCAAGCCGACCGCGCGGGCCTCGCCTGCCGGGGGCAGAGGGTCCCGCAGGTCCTGGAGCTGCCCGTCCACGAGGACCGCGACGGCCGTCTCCCCCCGCTCCTTGAGGACCGCGAGGAGATCGCCTCCCCGGACTTCGACCAGCTCGCCGCTCGGCAAAACCACGGTGGCCATCCCACACCTCCTGTTAGGAAAAGGATGTCCCGAACCTTACCCCGTCCGCCCTTCGCCGACAACGCCTGCCCCGACTACCAAGTCACCGTCTCCAGGGTCACACAGTCGTTCGTGTAGATGTCGATCTCGGAGGCGATCCGCAGCGCCTCCTCCGCGACCTCGCGCAGGGGGAGGTGGGCGTGCCGCAGGAGCGCCCGCGCCGCGCTCACCGCGTACCCGCCGCCGGAGCCGATCCCCACCAGGCCATCGTCCGGCTCGATCACGTCCCCTTCCCCGGTGAGGAGGAACAGGCCCTCCTCCGATACGGCCACCACCACCGCCTCCAGCCGGCGCAGGGTGCGATCGGTCCGCCAGTCCCGCGATAGCTCCACCGCTGCCCGGCGCAGGGTCCCGTGGGAGGCGAGCTCCGCCTCCAGCCGCTCGAGGAGCGTCATCCCATCCGCAGTGCCGCCGGAGAACCCGACCAGGACGCGGCCCTCGTGGATGCGGTGCACCTTGCGCGCCCCGGTCTTCACGACCCGGCTCCCCATCGTCGCCTGGCCGTCGCAGGCCATGACCGCGGTCCGCCCCTCCGCAGAGCGAACGGCGAGAACGGTGCTCGACACGATCCTCATCGCTTGAGTCTAGCGACGGGCTGCGAACCGCTCAATGCCGCACACCGGGCAAACATCCTTCTCCTTCACGAGGACGAGCCCACACCCCGTACACCGCCACCCGCCGGCGACGAGGATCGCCCGATCCCGCGCCGTAGCCCACGCCACTGCCTCCGCAAGCACGCGCTGTAGCTCCGGCGGGAGCCGCGGAGGGAGCTCCCGTCGCGCCTCGCGGAGGTCGGCCGCGGTGGGAGGTGGAACGACGATCGGGTGGAACGACGCCTCCCCGCTCCGTATCTGGAACCGGAGGTCCACCACCCCGCACTGCGGGGCGACCTCCTTCAGCCGGGCGAGGAGCTTCCCCTTGAGGAGGTTGAGCTCCGCTGCCACGACGTGGCTCGCCACCGCGAGGTGCAGTACGCCGCGGTCTACGTACAGGGGCCGGGCGAGCGCGGTGAGGCCTGTGGCGGGCCAGAGGAGCACCGCGGATTGGGCCCGGAGCGCGTCTTCCGCTCCCCAGCCTCGGGCGAGGGGACCCAACCACTGCCAGATGTCTTGTTTATTCATAACCCTTGTTATTGTAGTAGGGACACCCTCGTCTCTGGGGATAACTGCGGGGCGTTCCACGGGAAGGCTGCCCGCCCGTGGGGAGAGGGCTGGGGAAAACCTGGGGAAAGGACGTTTGTCCGGGGGAGCCTTGTTGGGGAAAGGGTTCTTGTTGGGTCATCCGCAGGTTTTTTCCCGTGCCGGGACGGGGTTATCCCCAGGCGGGTAAGGCTTTTTCCACAGGGTAATCCCCGGTTGGATGGGGACAACCTCATGGGCCGTACTTTTTCAGGATCGTCGCGCGGAGGGACTCGATCTCGCTGCGGAGGAGGGGTATTTGGCGGAGGAGCTCCTGCATCTTTTGGTAGGAGTGCATGATCGTGGTGTGATCGCGCCCTCCGAATGACCTCCCCAGGGCGGGGAACGAAGTCTCGGTGAGTTCGCGGGCGAGGTAGATCGCAATTTGGCGAGCCTGGACGAGCTCCTTCTTCCGTGACGGGCTCTCGATATCGCTCACCGGAATCCGGTACGCGGCCGCCACCTCAGCCTTGATCGCCTCCACGGTGAGCTTTCGGGAGAGGTCCTCCTTGGGGAGGATTTCCTCGAGCATGGCCGGGGTGACGGGTCCCTGGCACAGCTCAGCGTAGGCCAGGGCACGGATGAGCGCGCCCTCGAGGTCGCGGACGTTCGTCGTGATCCGCGACGCGATCAGGTCGACCACCTCATCGGGCACCTCCAGCCCTCGCCGCCGCGCCTTTTCGCGTAGGATCGCAGACCGGGTCTCGAAGTCGGGGGCCTGGATATCGGCAACGAGGCCCCACCGGAAGCGGGACACGAGGCGGTCCTGGAGCCCCTGGAGCTCATCGGGGGACCGATCCGAGGAGAGCACGATCTGCTTCCCGTTCCCGTAGAGTTCGTTGAACGTGTGGAACAGCTCCTCCTGGGTGCCCTCCTTGTTCTTGAGGAAGTGCACGTCGTCAATGAGGAGCACATCCACCGTCCGGTACTTGGCGCGGAACCCTTCCGTCGTGTTGGCGCCGATGGATTGGATCAGTTCGATCGCGAACCGCTCCGAGGTCGTGTACACGACTGAGGCATCGGTGGGCGCGGTGAGGACATGGGCCCCGATGGCGTGGAGGAGGTGGGTCTTCCCCAGGCCGACGCTGCCGTAGATGAAGAGGGGGTTGTAGGCGCGGGCCGGGGCCTCAGCCACTGCCTGGGCTGCGGCGAACGCGAGCTGGGAGTTCTTCCCCTGGACGAACGTGGCGAGCGTGTACTCCGGGTTGAGGGGGAGCGACCCGTGGTAGCGGCGGGCGAGGTGGGGGTCGAGCGCAGGGGCGGCCGGCGGCGACTCCGCGACCAGGACCCGGAGCTGCAGCGGCTGGCCGGCGACGTCCTCCACCACCCGCTCCACGAGCGATCGGTAGCGCCGCTCGATGCCTCCCTTGGCGAGGACGGACGGCACTTCCAGGACAAGCGTTCCCTCATCGGCGGTCTTGGCGCGGGCGTCGGCGATCCACGCCGCGAAGTTCACAGGGGGGATCTCCTTGACGAGCAGGGTTTTCGCCTTCTGCCAGATCTCCTCCGCGGTATGCGCCATGGACTCCGTCACCCTACCTTGCCCGCCACGGGAGTTCAACGGGCCGATGTGGTGGCGAGGCCCAGAGTCGAACTGGGGACACCACGGTTTTCAGCCGTGTGCTCTACCACCTGAGCTACCTCGCCCGCACCCTGTCGCACGTGTCAACTCCGACCGTGGCCTTGGGACTTACTGACGTGCGACCGTACTGCTGGCGGGGACGACGGGATTTGAACCCGCGGTCTCCGGAGTGACAATCCGGTGTCCTAGTCCAGCCTAGACCACGTCCCCGAACCTACGAACTGGGCGAGAGAGGGATCGAACCTCTGGCCTTCCGGATGTAAGCCGGATGCTCTTCCACTGAGCTACTCGCCCTGGAGTGTACCCCGGTTCGACCGGGCGCGGCAAGTGCGCCTCGCGACCCCGAGTCGTTAGTATGCGCCTGTCCTCGCCCCCGGTCCACACGGGGGTCGGCGCGGGTCCCCTTCCTTGTCGATCGGGTGGTCCTCCGCGGCCAACCGTACAGCACCTTCTCCCCAGCGGTGGATACGGACGCCTGGGAGCGCTGTGACCAGGAACCCGAAGCAGGGGAATCCGCCCGGCAGTGTGTCGGGCATGCTTTGCAGCCCCAACCATTCGGTGTTTCCTGGTGGATCACCATCGCTTGGCGCATCTGCCCTGTCTCCTCTTGACAGCGCTTTCCACCTAGGATATCATGCATTTCATACATGTATACAATACAGGATGGTGCACCATGAACAAGGCGTTACAAGGCCCGGAAGGCAGGAAGTTCTACGGCTCGGTAACGGTTGGGCAGCGGGGACAGATAGTCATACCGGCGGAGGCGAGGAAAGACTTCGCCATTGCGCCGGGCGACAAGCTGCTCGTCCTCGGCGACCTGGCGCAGGGCATTGCCATCACCACGATCCCCCTCCTCCAGAAAAACCTGAAAGGTACCGTTGAACTGTTCAATAGCATACAGCCTGACAGGAACAGTGATAACAAATGCTGATGCAGCAAGATCCTCGATGTGACGGAATGACATCAGCTATTCACATTGAAGACGTGAGGAAGACGCTAGGGTACCGGGAGGTACTCAAGGACATCAGCTTTGACGTCCAGGTCGGCGACATCTTCGGGTATCTGGGGCCCAATGGCGCCGGCAAGACGACTACCATCCGTATCCTGTTGGGGTTGCTCCGCGCTGACAGCGGCAGCGTCTCGATCTTTGGTCAGGACATTGACGATGCCGCGACGCGGATGAAGATAGGCTTCGCCCTGGACCCGGACGGCCTGTACGACACGATGACCGCCGCAGAGAACCTGGAATACTACGCGCAAATCTATGACGTCCAGGACGCAGCTACCAGTATCAAGAGGGTGCTCGGGCTGGTGGGGATGGCGGAACGGGCCGGGGATAGCGTGGGGACGTTTTCCAGGGGGATGCGGCAGCGGCTTTCGCTGGCTCGTGCCATGGTGCACAACCCCGAGGTGCTCATCCTCGACGAACCTACGGCCGGAGTCGACCCTTCCGGGCAGATAGAGATACGGAACATCCTGCTGGACATCGCTCGGCGGGAGAAGAAAACGGTGCTGTTCAGTTCCCACAACCTGGACGAGGTGCAGCGCATCTGCAACCGCATCGCGCTCATCGACCGGGGCGTGATCAAGCTTTACGGAGAACTGGAAGGGCTGCGTCGGAAGATGGGGAAAAGCGACATCACCATCGAGATCGCTGGAGCGGTACCGGAGAACATCTTTGGGGAATTGAGAGAGAGGCCGCAATTTGGGTTCCGCGAGATGAGCGGGAAGAGCCTCATCTTCGAACCCGATGAGGGCGGTGCTACGGTGGGAGACATCGTCAATTTTCTGGCGACGCGTGGCGTCATGATTGAGAAAGCCGGGAAGAAAGAGGCCTCCCTGGAAGAAATGTACGCGACCATCCTGAAAGAGGTGGAGCAAGGATGAGTTACACTAGGCTTATCATGCGGGCCAGCATACGTAGCAATCTGAGACTTAAAATAGCTCTCGGCATTGTACTATCCATCACCTTCATCTGCGTCGCTGGCGTCACTATCCTGTTCTGCATCCTCTTGCTGGAGCCGGAAATGGGATCGGTTGTGCCGGACCGTTCCCGGCTGGAAGCGTACCTGGGCATCATCGTCTATGCGGCTAGCTTCCTCGGTGTAGGCATTACACTTAACTCCTTCGCGTTTCAGTCGCTGGTGCGCGAGAAGACACGTGGCAACCTGCAGTCACTGCTGGCGACCCCCGTCCGGCCAAAGGATATCTGGATGGGCAAGAGCTTATCCATTTTGGTCCCGGGCACGCTATTTGGGAGTGCGCTGGCGGTGCTGGTGCTCGTCATCGTCAACGGCGTATATTTCCTGCCTGGTATCGGATTCGTTCTCAATCCATGGATAGCTCTCTCCAGTTTTGTGGGCGTGCCGCTCGTCTACCTGGCGCTGGGGTTGCTGGTGCACCTGGTGGGGCTCACATCCCGGGCAGCCAACGGCAACGTGATCGCCCAGTTGTTCCTGCCGGTGATGGTCAACGTGATGATACAGCTTGCCGTCCATGACGTCATTGATGCCAGTTCATGGCTGTTCCTGGCGATAAACCTCGGGCTGGCGGCGGTAATTGGGACCATCGTCATCGGGCTGCGATCGAGGCTGACGGCGGAGAACATCATTCTTTCCAATTAGGAATGGCCGGTGAAACACACCACCATCGTCTTGAGGACGGAATGCAGGGAAGTAAGGCGGACAACAGCTTTCCGGATCATCCTCATCGCCGCGGCAGCAGTGGTAGTGGTGGCGTCGGCGGGGATTACCACCGCTCTCAACCTGCAGCCGTGGTTCGGGGACGAACTGGCGGCGCCGCTGATATCCCTATTCGTCAGCCTAGTGCTATATTTCCTGCCGCTGGTTATCCTGCTCGCGTTCATCGGCACCTTTGGCAATTTGCCGGTTGTCAAGGAAAAAGCTAACGGCAACTTGGCCTGTCTCATGGCCACCCCCCTTACCCCGCGAGCGCTCTGGCTGGGCAAGTCTCTCGCCATTTTCCTACCGGCATATATCCCTGCGATTGCTGGTACGGCCACAGTGGTGCTGGTGATGAACCTGGGAGCCTGTATCCCCGCCGGCTACGGATTCGTGCTGCCGGTGCCGGCGGTGGTGCTCGGACTGATGATCAACCCGCTGCTGTTCTTTGGGCTGCTGCTTTTCATGATACTCTATGCGTTGGCCGGTGATCCAGACGCCGCCCTCGCGCCGATGTTCCTGCTCTCCTTCGGGTTGATGATTGGGATACCGCTGGGGCTGGCCACCGGCGTGTTCGATTTGACCTCGTGGTCGTTCGCGCTCTGGTACCTGGCGATCACGGTGATTGCCATAGGCGTGGTGGGGTTCCTTTCCCGGATGCTGACACGGCAGAATATCGTCCTTTCCAGCAAGGGCGCCTGAACTACCGGCAGCCGTAGCGGGGCCACGTCGCTAGTTTTGGGGTCGAGTGCCCCACGAACGTGGCTGCTACCCACTATTGCCCTACCCAAGAAACCTCATCGCGTTGGGGGTCGGGTCCTGCAGTCCACCATCGCGGGTCCTCAGGCAATACAGGCCCGTGCCGGAGCGGATCATCCTGGGTGAGCGCCCGATCCCGCTCCGGCTACTCGACGATGAGGGCGGGGGAGCTACGGTCGGTAGCGGAGAGGAGGAAGTCCGGGCTCGCGGCGAGGGCGTCCATCGTGACCTTCAGATCCAGACATTCATCCCCAGGCTCACAAGTTGGCCATCCTTTGTCCACAAGACCCTAAGAATGAAGGTCTGACCCTGCCATACAGATGTTCGGCGTTCAGGGACAAGGAAGGGACGACGCGGAGCGACCAGCGTCCCCCTTACTTCCCTCATCGGCTAAGATACACTAGAGCGCCAAGCTTGGACACAGTGGTGGTTGATCATGGGAAACCCCCGTGAGGTTTTCGAGGTCGCGAAACGTCTGATGAACCGTCTGGCCAGGATGGTCAGCAAGGCGCTCGGTTGTCTGGGTAGGGGCTTCGCACTTCTATGGAAAGCCCTTCGGTGGTTGCGTTCGCCCACGGGCCTGGGACTCATCACGGTGCTGGGCGTTGTTGTCACTGCAGTTGGAGTTTGGTACACATACCAATCGTTCCTGAAGCACGATGTCGACGTCACCGTCTACGACCCGGCTGACTCCCAGTACGTCGCCGGGAGGATCATAGTCAGAGGTTCGGTTTTCGGTTGGCCGTACGATCGGGTAACGGTTGAACTCGCCGGTACCGGAATGGCGTGGCAGGGCTTCCCCTTCGTACTCGACACGACCCAACTCTCTGAGGGTGAGCACCAGCTCCTATGCAGAGTGCTTCGCGGGAATGTGGTAGTTAGGGAAAGGACCGTTCGTTTCTTCGTTCGAAACACTCCGCCTGCGGTCTCGATCCTTCATCCGCAAGATGGCGATGTCGTGAGTGGTGAGGTTGAAGTCATTGTGGAAGCTGAAGAGACGACAATGGGCGTTACGATACTGCTCAACGGCGAGAGATCGCTTACCCGGCCCGTCCTCAACACTTGGGGACTCGCCGATGGCCACTACACACTCACCGCGATTGCGGTGGGCCCATCGGAGCGCTCTGGGACTGCCACTGTTGGTTTCGTCGTTGACAACACTCCGCCTCGTATCACGTCTCTGGGGTTGGAGAGAAGCACTCCGGTCAGCGGAACGTTGCGGCTCCGTCCTGAGATCGAGGAGGAGAACATCTCGTCAATGGCGTGGTATGTGGATGGAGTCTACGTAGGCGGCGATCGTTCTCTGTCTCTGGACACGAAGAACTGGCCAGATGGTGAGCACAGTATCAGGCTTGAAGTACGAGATAAGGTCGGCCAAGAAGCCATTTTGGAACACACGTTCTACACCGACAATACCCCACCGGTCGTTGTGTTGTGGAGTCTTGCAGCTTCCCCTGGAAGAATCCCGCGCAGTGCTCCTCTGTTCATCGACGTGATCGCGCAAGACGAGTCCGGCATCGCAGAGATCACACACTATGCGAACGGCCGAGTCATAGAGCCTGGCTGGCTCTCGCTCTCACAGTTCGAGTCAGGAGCCACCATTACTATCAGGACTTTAGTACGTGACGGCGCGGAGAACGCGACCGAGCTTCGGAGAGTCATAGAGGTGCAGCAGACGGGGAAGGCTGTGCTCTGGGATGTCGTCTCATCCTGGCTGGAAGGGCTTGGGTTTCAGCGTCAAAAGCACGGGACTGGGCCACAGTTCGGAACAAGGCTGCTCCAGGGCTGGCTCGTCTGCTCGGACTTAGATGCTACGCAGAAGAACTGCGTCAACACTCCAATTCTCTGGGTGGAATGTGATCTCAGTCCAGTTCTCCCGCTGGTCTTCTCGGGACCCCTCACGCTAACGGGGGCAGGCATTGGCGTCTACCTAAACCCCCACTTTCTTGAGAGTAGTCTGCTGCCAACGCGGCTGATCTTTGATGTGGGAGGGGTGACGGACATCTCAGTGCTAGACCGGTCTGACAAACAGAGAACAGTTCTCTGGTATAGCTTTGGCTGGATAGGTGCATCTGTTGAGGTTCAGCTCGATTATGCTAGCTGGATCACAGGGCAGTTTCGATTCGGGGTAGCTCTCCTGCTGCTCAAGTCCATCGAGGGCTATATCGCGGATTCAGACCCTGATCGTCGTGGCGGTCCTGGCCTACCTCAACCGCCGGGAGACCGCATCTCCGAGCGCTGGGAAGCATGGCCCTACCTGTCCTGGTGGAGTCTCTCCCTTAGATTCCCGTTGTTCTAGGGTTGATCCTATGCGCATCGTGAGGGGCGGGTCTTGCGGTCGGACAGACCGGCGGGCAGTCCAACATCGGGGACCCTGAGGATTGCGCGCAGACAGGGGCGTGGCTCGAGGTCGCGCCGCGCTGAAGCGGCCTCCCGCGCCTACTCCACAGTCAGGGCAGCGGAGCTACGGTCGGTAGCGGAGAGGAGGAAGTCCGGGCTCGCGGCGAGGGCGTCCACCGGGCAAGCGTCCACGCACTGGGCGCAGAACGTGCACCGCGCCACGTGCATCCGGATCTTCTTCTCCTCGGGGAGGAACTCGATCACCTTCGCCGGGCACACCCGGATGCAGAGCTGGCACCCGATGCACTTCTCCCGGTCGTAGGCGATCTTCCCCCGGAACTTGGGCGGCACGGGCACGGGCGGGACGAGGGTCGCCTTCCCCTCCTTCACCCGCCCCAGGAACCCGACCACGGACTTCGGCATGTATTTCGCCGGGAACCGGTTCGTCGCCGGCCTGGTGAAGAGCTGGGAGAACAGGGTTTTGAGGATCATCCCATCACCATCCGGTCAAGAACGAGCAGCACCAGTCCCGCCACGGCCACAGCCGTGATCTGGAGCCAGAACCCGCGCGCCACCTGGTCCACCTTGAGGCGGGCCATCGCCACCCGCACCGTGGTCACGGCGGTGAACATCACGGCGAAGATCTTCACGAGGTGGAACGCGAGGTCCACCGCCTGCGCCCCGGCCCCACTGAGGCCGAGGAGGCCAGCGATCCCGTACGGGGCGAACAGGGTCACGACGAGGGCGGCCATGGCGATCGTCTTCGCCGCATCGGCGAGGTAGAAGAGCGCCAGGTACGTCCCCGAGTACTCAACCATCAGCCCACCCGCGATCTCCGTCTCCGCCTCGGGGATGTCGAACGGGATCTTGGAGAGTTCGGCGGGCGTCACGATGAGGAGGCAGAAGGCGAGGATCGCGAGGCCGATCACCCCGAGCGGACCCACCTGGGTCCACAGGGGGGCGGCCGCGATCGCGGCCAAGGAGAACGCGGGCCCCCCGCCCAAGGTCGCCAGCCGCCACACCACGCCGACCACGGCCACGGCGAGGGGGAACTCGTAGGACATGAGCATCACGATCTCGCGCTGGGCGCCCACGGTGGCCAACGGCGACCCGGAGGCGAACCCGCCGAGGGCCATCGCGAGGGCGGGCACAGCGAGGAGGTACAGGACGAGGATCGCATCCCCATGGCCGCTCAGGATCGCCGGGAACGGCCCCCACGGGAGGTAGAGGAGGACCGTGAACGAGGCGACCACGGCCAGGAACGGCATCGCCCGGAACAGCCACCCCACCGCATCCTTGGGGACGACGCTCTCTTTCACGAGGAGCTTCCCCACGTCGAGGAACGGCTGGCGGAGGGGGGGGCCGATCCGCGATTGCATCCGCGCCGCGAGTTTGCGGTCGAATCCCTTGTACACGAGCCCAAGGATCCCCCCACCCACGAGCACCGCCGCTCCCTGCCACAGGAGGTGAAGGGCGCTCATGCTGGGCCTCCGCCACGGCAGATCCGTTCCGTCTTGGCGCGGGAGAGGCGGAGGAGCTCCTCCTTCTGCACCATGGACGCGGAGCTGTCGTCCACCATGTGCACGCGGTCCATGCAGCACATGCAGGGGTCGATCGAGGCGGCGATGATCGGGATGTCGGCGATTTCCTGGTCCACGAACATCGGGACCCAGCTCATGAGGTTCGAGTACGTGGGCGCCTTCACCTTCCACACCACCGGTTCTTCGACCCCCGCCTCGAGGCGGATGTAGTGGATGACCTCCCCCCGCGGCGCTTCGTGCCACCCCAGGCCCTCCCCGTCGGCCTTCTTCAGGTAAGCCAACAGAGCGGGGATTTTGGGGAACGACGTGATCTCGCCCTCCGGCATCTCCACGAGGCAGCGCTCGATGAGGTCGAGGGACTGCCCCACCTCAAGGAGGCGGACCACCACCTTGTCGTACACGTCGCCGCGCGGCTCGAGGCCCCACTCGCGGGGGGTGATCGCCTTCACCCCGAGGTCGCCGTAGACGAGGTACGGCCTATCCTGGCGCACATCCTTCGCGAGGCCCGACGCCCGGGCGGTGGGGCCCACCGCGCACAGGGAATCCGCCTCCTCCGGCTCGAGGACCCCCACCCCGCGCGTGCGCGCCGCCACGGACGGGTCGCGGAGGAACGCGTCGAGGAGTTCATCGAGGAGGCCGCGGTAGTAGCGGACCATCGCCTCAACCTGCGGGTACTGCTCGGGGGTGATGTCCCGCCGTACCCCACCGTAGATCGGGATCGCGTAGTCAATGCGGTTTCCGGACAGCTCCTCCAGGAGGTCGAGGACCTTCTCCCGCACCTTCCACGTGAGGTGGAGGAGGGTGTCGAACCCCAGTTCGTGCGCCGCGACTCCGGCCCAGAGGAGGTGGGAATGGATCCGCTCCAGCTCCGCGAAGATGACCCGCAGGTACTGGGCGCGGGGCGGGACCTCGATCCCCGCTGCCCGCTCCACGGCGAGCGTGATCGTGATGGGGTGGGAGATCGAGCAGATGCCGCAGATCCGCTCGGAGAGGTACAGGGTCTGGATGAGGTTCCGCTTCATCCCCATGAACTCGATCCCGCGATGGGCGAACCCGGGCCGGATGTCCACCCCCCGAATCCGCTCCCCCTCGACCTTGAATGTGAACCGGATCGGCTCCTTGAGCGCTGGATGGATGGGGCCAATCGGGATCTCGTACACCTGGTCAGGCATCCTTGCCCTCCCACTCCACGAGCCGCTTCACGAGTTTCTCCGTCTCCGGATCGCCCTTCCGCCACGGGTGGCCTGGGAACCCGTCGGGGAGGAACACGTGGTCGGTGGACGGGATCCCGGTGAAGTGGATCCCGAGAAACTCGATCTTCTCCCGCTCGGTCGTCTCTGCTCCGGGGAGGAGCGCACAGATCGAGGGCACGGTGGGATCGGATGCGGGGACATCTAGCCGCAGGGTAACCATGACCTCCCCCCCGGGCGTCCCGTACCCGACGGCGAAGTGGTAGAGGAGCTCGATCTCGTTTCCCCTGTCCCGACCGGAGATGATCGAGATGTGCAAGGGCCCAGCGGCCTTGAGGGCCGCCACTGCCGGGAGGAGGCCCTCCCGGCCGATCTCGGCCCACACCTCGGCCACGGTCACCGGTTCCCGTACCCCAACCTGGCGCGGCCGCTCCTCGATCGTGAGGCCGGGCACCCCGCGGGTGAGCGCGGACTTCACCTGATCCACCGTCATCTCTTCTCCCCTGCCGCGGCGGCCTCGATCTGCGCCACCGCCGTCACCACGCCGTGGATGATCGCCTCCGGCCGCGGCGGGCACCCTGGGACGTAGGCCGTCACGGGGACGATCGCGTCCACCGGACCGACCACGTTGTAGCTATCGTAGAACACGCCCGATGTCGCACCGCACCCCCCTACCACGACCACCGCCTTCGGGTCCGGCGTCTGCTCGTAGACGCGCTTCAGCCGCTCCGCCATCGGCCGCGTCACCGGGCCGGTGACGAGGAGGACGTCGGCATGGCGCGGGGAGCCGACGAGCTTGATCCCGAACCGCTCCACGTCGTACCGGGGGGTGAGGGCGGCCACGATCTCGATGTCGCAGCCGTTGCACGAGCCGGTTGCGATATGGAATACCCACAGCGCCCGCTTGAACGAGGCTAGGCCCATCTCAGCCCCCCACGAGGACGATCAGGAACACGACAGCGAGCATGACGACGAACCACGCGACGTAGTCGCCGACGAACCCGCTGTGGGAGAGGCGCAGCCGCTCCACGTACGGCCGCAGGCCCTCCACGAACCCCCAGTACAGGTGCCCCCCCCCGACGTGAACCCCCTCCCGCTTTTCCCCGGAGAGGAAGGGCAGGTCCTGCTCCGTGGCGCGGTTGTAGCCCTTCCGACCGCGGGACCAGATGAGGAGGGAGAGGAGGACCACCCCCGCGGCAGCGGCAAGCCAGAGGAGTGGGCTCCAGTACCCTTCGCCCGTGAGGAGCGTCATCTCATCCTCCCAACACCGCCCGCAGGTAGGCCTCCCGCCCTTCCCAGAGTGCCTTCGCCGCGGGTGCCACGAGGTGGCGAACGACGAGCTCCGGGAACAGGCCCAGGGCGAGGACGCCCACCGCCAAGACCCCCATCGCCACGAGCATCGCGGTCGGAACGGGCTTAGGTGGGGCGAGCCGTGGCCCGAGGAACGCCCCCTGAAACGCGCGCACGAACGTGGCCAAGAGGAGGATCGAGGCCAAGATCGCCAGCGCGGCCAGGATCGGGGAGAGGGCGAAGCTCGACTCGTAGATCATGAGTTTTGAGGCGAACCCGTTGAGGGGCGGGATCCCCGCCAGGGCGAGCGAGCCCACCAGGAAGAACCCCGTCGTCCACCCCAGGTCGTGCCCCAGCCCGCCCAGGGTGTCTAGGTTCCGGTTCCCGGCGGCCTTCTCCACCGCCCCTACCGCCAGGAAGAGGAGCCCGATCGCCACCGCATCGTTCAGCATGTGGAAGATCCCGCCCTGGATCGCGACGAGGCCGAACGCGGGCTGGGAGGAGATCACGGTCAGCCCGACCCCGACCCCGAGGAGCATGTACCCGATCTGGGACACCGCCCCGAACGCGACGAGCCGCCCGAGGTCCATCTGCACCACCGCCATCAGGGCCGCCACCACCAGGGTGAGCATCCCCAGCCCCACCACCAGCCACCCGATCGCGGGATCGACCACCCCGCCGTAGAGGGTGAACAGGATCCGGAACAGGGCGTAAAGGGACGTTTGGGTGTTGGCGACGAGGAGGATCACCGCCTGGGCCGGCGCCTCACCGTAGGCATCGGGCGCCCACATGTGCAAGGGCACTGCCCCCACCTTCATGAGGAACCCCCCCAGGAGGAGCCCGAGCGCGATCCGGTCCACCGTCGTTCCCGCGATGAGGCGGGCGAGGTGGGCGAGGTTGAGCGCCCCGTACTCCCCGTACAGGAGGGCAATTGCAAGGAGGACGAACAGCCCCCCCACCGTGTACATGACCATCGTCTTGAACGCCGCCTCCGGCCCGCGGGAGGTCCAGGTGCGGTAGCCGATGAGCCCACAGGCGGCGATCGAGGTCACCTCGAAGAACACGAACAGGTTGAACAGGTCCCCGGTGAACGCCATCCCGATCATCCCCGCCCAGAGGAGCGTGCCCAGGGTGAGGGCGAGGGTCTTCCCCTCTTCTTCCTCGAGGTACCGCCACGCGTAGGTGAACGCCACCACCGCCAGGAGGGTCGCGATCGCGCCCATGAACGCGCTGAGGGCGTCCACGGTGAGCACGATCCGGATCGGGAACCCGCCCGGGGAAAGCGTCTCCCCGGGGGAGGAGGCGCCCAGGGTGTAGACCTGGATCCCAGTCGTGAGGACCTGCACCGCCACGAACCCCATGAGGGCCGCCGTAAGGGACGCGACGAGGGCGAGCCACAGGTCCCGCAGGGACGGATGGATCTTCCCCCACAGCGGGAGCGCGAACCCGCCGAGGAGGGGCACGGCGATGGCGAGGATCGGGGCGTGCGCGGCGAGGTTCATCCGGAGAGCTCCGTCATCTTGCGGCCATCGAGTGTCTTCTTGTGGCGATGGATGACGACGGCGAACGAGAGCATGAGCGCTGTGGTGGCGAGCCCGATCACGATGCTCGTCAGGGTCAGGGCCTGCGGTGTGGGGAGGACCATCGTGGCGTCCGGTGGGGCGTAGGTGTAGATGGGGACGACTCCTTCCTGCACATAGCCCGTGGCGACGAGGAACAGGTTCACCCCGTTCTCGATGAGGGTGAGCCCGATCACGATCTTCACAAGGTTCCTCCGGAAAAGGAGGGCCCACAGCCCAAGGGCGACGAGGATCATGCATACCACAAATGGGGTATTACCGATCATCGTCCCTCCCGACCAGCCCGAACAGGACGAGCACCGTCCCCAGGCCGCCTATCACCTTGAGCCCCACCGCCCAGTTCATGAGGGGGAGCGTCCCTGCGGTGTTGAGGTACCCGGGGTTGGGCCCGGGAGGGACCGGGGTCCCGAACAGGCCCCCCATCCCGGCGAGCGAGTTCGCGAAGAACGTGAACCCCAGGCCGAGGAATCCCAGGACCACGAACGCGACCCCATTCAAGTCCTCGAGGATCGAGAACGGGGCCTTGAGCTTCTTCACCGCCGGCGCCCCGAACGCGACGAGGACGAGGGCCACCGCCGATGCAGCCACCGCCCCACCCTGGAACCCACCGCCCGGGGTGAGGTGCCCGTGGAGGATCACATACCCCCCGAACACGAGGATCACCGGGACGAGGATCCGGGCGATCGTGCGCACGACAACGCTCATTTCTTGATCCTCCGCAGGATGAGGGTGACCCCCACCACGGCCACGAACAAGACGGTCGCCTCGCCCAGGGTGTCGTAGCCTCGGTAATCGAACACGATCGCCGTGACGACGTTGTTCGCCGCCACCTCTTTCTGGGACCAGGCGTTGAAATAGCGGTCCATCAGGTCGGACCGCGGCACCCCGAACGGGCGCATCTCCGCCCCCGCGAGGAGGAGGCACCCCGCGACAACGGCGAACGCAGCCAGCGTCAGCCAGCGCTTCATTCCTCCTCCTTTCGCTGCGTCTTGCGAATGGCGAGGACGAAGATCGCCGTCGTCAAGGCCGCCCCCACCCCGGCCTCAGCGATCGCGACGTCCGGGGCCTGGAGGAGGTAGAACTCGAGGGAGAGGAGGAGGCTGGATCCGCCAAGCGCGATCACGCTCGCCAGGAGGTCCTTCAGCCACACGGCGAGGACCGACCCCACCACGATCAGGACGAGAATCAGGACCTGCAGAACGGCCCAGATCGTCATCGCGCCCCCTCCGATCCGTGACCGTCGGGCGAGGCGTGATGGGCCTCTTCGAGGCGGTCCACCACGGCCCGGAACGGCTTGATCCCCGACCGATGAGCCGCCCGCGCCAGGGCGTGGGACCCGGTGGGGTTCGTGAGGAGGAGGAACATAAGGGCGAGGGCCGCCCGCACTGCCATCGTGCCCCCCGCCCCGCCGCCCTGGACGATCCCGTACACAGCAACGGCGAGGATCGAGAAGATCGAGCCGAAGGTGGTGCACTTCGTTGCCCCGTGGATGCGGGTGTACACGTCGGGGAACCGCAGGAGGGCGACGGACCCCAGGGCATTGAACACGGCCCCGATCGCGAGGAATGTGTAGATGAGCCCGTTCAATCGAGCCCCCCTTCGAGGTACCGCGCGATGAAGAGCGTCCCCACGTAGGAGAGGAGCGCGTAGACGAGGGCAACATCGAGGAGGACCACCTCGTCGAACGCCGCCCCGAGGAGCATCATCGTCGCCACGACGAGGGTGTTGATCGTATCCAACGCCACCGCCCGGTCGGCAGCGGTGGGGCCAATCGAGAGCCGCACCATGCACACGAGGATGGACACGAGGAGGGCCACCCCGCCCACCGCAAACGGAAGGGCCACGATCATTCCGCCACCCTCCGTGCCCACTTCGGGAACGGCCCGCACACGTCGTCGGCCGTCGGCGAGGGATCCTTCACGTTGATCCAGTGCACGTAGAAGTCACCCGTCGTCTCGTCAATGTCCAAGGTCAGGGTGCCCGGGGTGAGGGTGATCGAGTTGGCGAGGAACGTCCGCCCGGCGTCGGTCGTGAGGTTGGGGTTGAACCGGACGATCCCGGGCTTGATCCGGCCGGTGATCACCCGCCACGCCACGTCGAGGTTGGCCTTGACCAGCGCATAGAGGAACGGGCCCCCGAGGTAGATGAGGAAGAGAAACCAGCGATGGGGTTGGAGGAGGCGCCACCCGCCCCGCTTCCACACGTACGCCCCGGTGCAGAGGCCGATGACGAGGGAGATCACCGCCCCCGCGATGAGCTCGTCGGGAGCCCACACGCCCCAGCTCCCCGTGAAGGATGCGAAAAGAAGATAGACGGCGAAAGCGCCCGCCGCCGTCGTCACCCACTCCGCCACCCGGCGCATGCTGGCCGGACTATAGCGTGGGCGAACCCATGGTGCAAACGGATTGCAGGTTACGATCGGATGGGGAGCCGGTTCGGCGTCCTCCCCCGATGGGGGTATCATCGGGTTCGTATGCACGACATCCGAGTGGGGACCCAAGATGTGTTCAAGCACCAGCTCGAGCTCGCGTCCTACAACTACAAGCTCCTCCAGGAGCGTGGGGTGCGGGCGTTCAACGTGATGGGGGCGATCGGGTCGGGGAAGACCCTCCTCATCCTCCGCCTCGCGGAGCGATTGAAGGAGAAAGGGGTGCGGGTGGGGGCGATCGCCGGGGACGTCGCTGGGGATGACGATCACCAGAAGTTCGTCGCGGCCGGGCTCGTTGCCGCCAACCTCAACACCGGGGACGACTGCCACCTCGACGCCCACCGCGTTGGCCATGCCCTGGAAGGGTTCCCGCTGGCGGAGGTGGATGTCCTGTTCATCGAGAACGTGGGGAACCTCGTGTGCCCGGCGGACTTCCCCCTCGGCACCGCGGGCGACCTCGTGGTGATCTCCGTCACGGAGGGCGACGACATGGTGCGCAAGCACCCCAAGATCTTCACCCAGACCGACGTCGTGGCCGTGAACAAGGTGGACCTGGCCGGGTTCGTGGGGGTGGATCCGATGGTCCTGGTGGACGACTATCGCCGCCTCAACCCGCAGGGGAAGGTCGTCCTCACCGACGCCCGGAGCGGCCGGGGGGTGGACGAGCTCCTCGCCTCCCTCGGCCTCTAGTGCACGAGTACTCGCTCGCCGATGCCCTCCTCGCCGGGCTCACGGAGTACCTCCGCGCGCACCCGGTGGCCGGGCGGGTGAGGGAAGTCCACGTGCGGAAAGGGGAGCTCCTCATCCTCTCCGAAGAGGCGTTGGCCGAAGCATGGCGGATCCTTACGGACGGGACAGAAGTCGCCGGGTCGGAGCTCCGCATCGAGGGGATCCCGGTGAAGGTGCGCTGCTTGGGGTGCGGGTACGAGGGGCCGGTGAGGTACGTGAGCGAGGAGGGGTGGCACTTCGCCGTGCCCGTGCTCGCCTGTCCCCGCTGCGCGGGCCGGGCCGAGGTGATCGAGGGGCGCGACCTCGCCATCGTCGGCCTGTCCGTGGACGATGGCAGCGAAGCGTCGAGGGCTAGCCCGTCCAGCGGCGGTGGGAGGAGAGGAGGACGGGGACGAGGACGGGGCAGATCCAGCCCTCATGTCCGCATACGCCCGGGCCGAACAGGAGCGCCCGGTCGCCGCGGCGGATCCGCTCAATCGCCGTTACGTCAGCAGCAACGCTGTCCATCCCCAGCTTCCCGACGAGGCTCGCCGCCTGGTCGCGGATCACGACCCGCCTGAGCTCGGGCCGGAGGCCGTCCCCGTACCCGGCGGCGAGGATCGCCACCCGCGCCGCACCGGGGGTCACGTACCCCCGGCCATACCCCACTGGCCACCCCCGCGGGAGGTCCCGCACCGCCGCGATCTCGGTCCACGCCCGCGCCGCAGGGATGAGCTCCACCGGCGGGGCCACCGGCCCCTCGGGGTAGCCGTAGGCTGCGGTCCCCACCCGGACCATGTTCAGGGGGGAGGCGGTCGCCTCATCGAACGCGAGCACGGCGGCGGAGTTGGCGAGGTGTCGCCACGGGATCTCGATCCCCTGCCGTTCCCACTCCTTGAGGATGTGGCGGAACCACCACACCTGAGCCCGCGTGAACTCGAGGTCCTCCTCAGACCGGCCGTTCGCCGACGAGAGGTGGGAGTACACCCCCGCGACCTCGATCCGACCGGGGTGGATCACGGAAAGGGCCTGATCCACCTCTTCGGGGAGGAGGCCAAACCGCCCCATCCCCGTGTCCACCTCGATGTGGACGAGGGCCCGCCGGCCGGCGCGGGCGGAGGCGGCCTCGAGCTCGGGGATCATCCCGCTGTCGCCAAGCGGCAGGTGGTACCCCTCACGGATCGCCTGGACGAGGCTCGGGCCGACGGGCGGGGTCATGATGAGGATCGGCTGCTTGAATTCGGCGCGACGCAGCGCCCGGGCCTCGTGGAGGGAGGCGACTCCGAACCAGTCAACGATCCCTTGCGCAGCGCGGGCCACGGGGAGGAGGCCATGGCCGTAGGCATCCTCCTTGACCACGAACAGGATGGATACCCGGCGGGGGAGCCATCCCCGCAGCCGCTCCAGGTTCCCCCGCACCACCCCCGTGTCCACCTCGGCCCGCACCATGTGCCCTCTATTCCACCCCTCACCCTCCGCCCGTCCAACCTCCATCGTCCGCCCGCGGGGGGACAGAGGGGGTGGCCACGTCTATACTCGTCCCTCGATGGCCGAGCGCGTGCGGAAGAGGATCCACGTCACGGGTACCGTCCAAGGGGTGGGATTCCGCCCGTTCGTGTACCGCGCCGCGGTCGGCGAGGGCCTGGCCGGGCATGTGCGCAACCTGGGGGACGCGGGGGTGGAGATCGAGGTCGAGGGGGATCCAGCCTCCGTTGCCCGGTTCGCCGCCGCGCTCCGCGGTTCGGCGCCCCCCCTCGCCGTGATCGAACGCCTGGAGGAGGCGGACCTCCCCCCCAACGGGAGCGACGGGTTCCGGATCGTCCCGTCTCGGGATGGAGGAACAGGGAGCGGGACGATCCCGCCCGATGTCGCCACCTGCGTGGCCTGCCTCAAGGACATCGCTGATCCCGGGAGCCGGTTCCACGGGTACTGGGCGACGAGCTGTACCGACTGTGGCCCCCGGTTCACGGTGATCGAAGGCCTCCCCTACGACCGGCCGCGGACGGCGTTCCGCGAGTTCGGGATGTGCCCGGACTGCCAGCGCGCGTACAGCGACCCGCTCGACCGCCGCTACCACGCCCAGACGATCGCGTGTCCGATCTGTGGCCCAGAGCTGCGTTACATTGAAGGCGGCCGCGATGAGGCCGCAGACCCGCTCGGGCGGGCCCAGGCGGCCCTCCAGGCGGGGAAGGTCGTGGCGATCAAGGGTCTCGGCGGAACCCACCTCGCCTGCGATGCGACGCGGGAGGAGGTTGTGGCCGAGCTCCGGCGGCGGCTCGGCCGCCCCGGCCAGCCGTTCGCCCTCATGGCTCGGGAGGACCAGCTGACCACGTTCGCCTCCCCCTCGGACCAGGAATGGGCCCTCCTTCGCTCTCCTCGGCGACCGATCGTCGTCCTCCCCCTCCGCGGGGGCTCCCTCGCCCCCGCGGTCGCCCCGGGACTGGACACAGTGGGGGTGATGCTCCCCTACACCGGGCTCCACCACCTCCTCCTGGGGGGGCTACCGTTCCCGCTCGTGATGACGAGCGCCAACTACCCAGGCCGGCCGATGCTCATCGCGGATGAGCGGATCCTGGCCGACCTCTCGCGGGTCGCCGACGGGTTCCTCCTCCACAACCGGCGGATTGTCGCCCGCTGTGACGACTCGGTGGTGCGCCTCACGGGCGGGGCCCCGACCTTCCTCCGCCGGTCGCGGGGCTGGGTCCCGGAGCCGATCGCCCTCGACCTCGGGGAAGAGCCCCTCCTCGCCCTGGGGGGGGACCTCAACGTGGCCTTCGCCCTCTACGGCCACGGCAAGGCCTACCTCTCCCAGCACATCGGTAGTACGGAATACCTCGATACGCTCGAGTTCCTGCGCAGGGCGCTCGATCACCTCCTCCACCTCACTTCTCTTCCCCTTCCGAAGAAGATCGCGTGCGACCTCCACCCCCGGTTCGCCACGACCCGCCTCGCTTTCGAGTTGGGGGAGGCGATCCCGGTTCAGCACCACGTCGCCCACGTCGCGGGGCTCGCCGCCGAGCACGGGATCGAGGAGCTGGTGGGGATCGCTGCTGATGGGTACGGCTATGGGACGGACGGGGAGGCGTGGGGGGGGGAGGTCATCGCCTGGCGCGGCGGGGAATGGGAACGCATAGGCTCGCTCCGCCCGCTCCCCCTCCCCGGGGGGGACCGGGCGACCCTCCGCCCAGGGCGGATGGCGGCCAGTTACCTCCTCGCCGCGGGGCTCGACCCCGCGGAAGCGGGCCTTTCCCCCGTCGAACTCGATGCGGTGCGGCTCCAAATCGACCGGGGAGTGAACTGCCCCTCCACCACGAGTGCGGGGCGATTCCTAGACGCGGTTGCGGCGTGGCTGGGGATCGTGCGGGAGCGGACGTATGAAGGAGAGCCGGCGATGAGGCTCGAGGCCGCGGCGCGGAGGGGGAATGTCCATCCCGTTCCCCTGGCGGTGCGGGAGCTCGCCGGGCGACGGATCCTCGACACCGTGCACCTGTTCCGAACTCTCTCCGATCTCCGTTCCACGGGGAAAAGCGAGGCCGACCTCGCGGCCACGGCCCAAGCGGCCCTCGCCCGCGGCCTCGCCGAGCTGGCGATCGAGGCCGCCCGGGAGCGGGGGATCGCCACGGTGGGCCTCACCGGCGGGGTGGCGGTGAACGACGCGATTGCGACCACAGTCCGCGGGGAGGTTGAGGGGGCGGGGCTTCGGTTGGTGACCCACCGCCTCGTCCCGCCAGGGGACGGCGGGCTCGCGTTCGGCCAGCTCGTCCACGCCTCCTACCCCAGGTAGACTGAGGCCATGGACCTCCGCCTCGTGGGCCTCGTCCTCGTCATCCTCCTCGGGGCCGGGCTCCTCCTCTCCCCGCCGGGGGGCCGCCCCGGCGAAGGGACCTTCCCCATCGTTGGGCAACAGGCACCGCCATTCTCCCTGTCCGGCCGCGGGGACTTCACCACGGCCGGTGCAGTTGGGAAGCCGATCGTGATCGCATTCTGGACCACCTGGTGCGGGGCATGTAAGCACGACCTCGTCGTGCTGGAGGAGTTCCACCGCCTCTACGGGAGCGAGGTCGCGGTGGTGGGGGTGTGCCCGGAGAGGTGGCCCGAGGTGGCGGCGATCGTCGCCGAACGGGGGATCACGTTCCCGATCGTCTACGATCCCGGCGCCGCCGTCACCCGTCGCTACCAGCTCGCGGACAACCTCCGCTACCCGTTCACCGCGTTCGTGAACGAACAGGGAGAGGTGGCCGGGGTGTGGGCGGTGATGATCCGCGACCTCGACCACCTCCTCGAGGTCCTCCGTCAATCGGGGATCGCGATCCCCGCTCCCGCCGACCTACGGTGACAGAGGATGGTCGCGATGGATGACCTCGGTGTAGATCGTGTGGTGGGGCGCTCCTAGTTCCCTCAGGTGGAGGGCGGTTGTGACCTCGAAGATCTGCTCGGCCCCCGGCGCCAGGTCGCCCAGGATCTTTGACCTCTCCTGGACGACGATCCAGTCCTTGTCCCTGAACTGAACGACCACCCGGCCCTCGTTGATCGTGCGGTCGCCGATGTTCTTGACTCGGCCGACCACCCGTTGGCCGAAGGATTCCTCCTCCGCGCTCCACTCCACGACGTCGAGCGGGTACGACACGCCGGGCTCGACCACGCCGCGCGTGGTCGCCGTCAGCCCCGCTTCGTCGGTCACGGTGAGGGTGGGGTAGAACGTGTCCTCCCGCGTGTACCAGTGGGTGACCGTTGCCCCTCCCTCCTTCACGGACCCATCCCCGAAGTCCCAGTGGTAGCCCACGATCTGGCCATCACCCGGCTGAGATTGGCTCACAAACGTGACGAGGAGCGGCACCTCTCCCCGCCACGGGTTGTACCACAGGCCCGCTACCGGTGGTTTCCCCAGCTGAGGTTCAGAACACCCTCCCGCGAGGAGGCCCACCCCCAACAACACCGTGAACAAAACTCGCTTCATCGTCCACCTCCGCTGCCATTGTCTGCCTGATCACCCGCGGCCGACAAGTGGGATGGGGTTCCCCCCCACTCCGCCGCTTCCACGGTCAGGCCATCGCTCGCGGCGATCACTGGGATCCCCAGGGATTCGGCGAGGCCCGCCGCGAGGAGGCGCGGGTTCGCCCGCAGCATCGTCGTCCCGAAGTGGGTGAGGACGGAAACCTTGGGCCTCACGGCGGCGATGATCTCCCCCGCCTGGGGGAGGGACAGGTGATCGATCTCCGGCTTCCAGTCCTTCAGGACGACGTTGAGGACGAGAAGATGGCACCCCGCGTAGTGCGCGGCGAGGCCGGAGGCGAAGCGGCAATCCGTGACGAAGCCGACCCTCCCCTCCGTTGAGTCGAGCACGAGGCCGTACGCCTCCACGGTCCCGTGGGCGTGGGGCACGGGGCGGATCCTCACCCCGCAGATTTTGTGGTCCTCTTTCCAGGTCTCGATCCGTTCTAGGAACGGGCGGACGTACCGAAGGACCACCGGATCGTTGCCCTCCAACGCATCGGACGGGGCGAGGAGTGCCCCTCGTCGCTTGTAGCCGCCATCGGTCATCGCCTCGACCATGATGTTCACGTCGGTCGAGTGGTCGAGGTGCTTGTGGGAGAGGAGGATTGCGGCGAGATTGGCGGGGTCGAGCGGAGGGCGGGACCGACGGGCCCGGAGGAGGGTCCCCGGGCCGGGGTCGAGGAGGAGCTGCGTCCCCCCGAGCTCGATCCACGTCCCGGCCGAGAACCGGAGCTGGCGGGCCACGACGAACCGCGCCCCCGCCGTGCCGAGGAACTTCACGTACCCCATGGCCTTCGATGCTAACCGGAAAGGGCCAGCCGATGTAACCGCCGGGCCTCCCGCCGTGTAGATCCCCATGCTGGGAGGTGGTTGGCATGCGGAAAATGTTGGGGTTCATTGTCGCGCTGGTGGCGATTTTGGCGCCGCTCGTACCCGGCTTCGCGGATGGGATCATCGTCCCCATCCCGCGACCGGACATCCCCGGTCCCCCCCTGCGCTGGCTCACGATCGTCTACCACCACGTGACGGTGACGATCGAGAACGGTGTGGCCACCACCAAGGTGGACCAGGCGTTCCGCAACGATGGCGAGTTCCCGGTCGAGGGGACCTACGTCTTTCCCCTTCCCTCGGGAGCGGTGATCCAGGAGTTCACCCTGTGGGTAGACGGCGAACCGGTGGTCGGGGGCGTTCTCCCCGCCGATGAGGCACGGGAGATCTACCTCTCCTACCTCCGCCAGGCCCGCGACCCGGCGCTCCTCGAGTACATCGGGCAGGGGGCGTTCCGGGCCCGGATCTTCCCGATCGAGCCTGGGGAGACGCGTCGGATCGCCCTCGAATACGTGGAGCTCCTCTCCCCCGAGGGCGGCCTCTTCCGCTACCGGTATCCCTTGTCCCCCGAGCGGTTCTCGGCCAAGCCGCTTGAGGAAGTGAAGGTCGAGGTCGTCGTGAAAGCGAGCCGGCCCGTGGGGAGCGTGTACTCCCCGACTCACCCCGTGATCGTTGGCCGCGAGGCGCCCACCAGCGCCCGCGCGCTCTACGTGGACAAGGATGTTCTGCCCGATCGTGATTTCATCCTCTACTACTCCCTGACCGGGGAGGGCGTCGGGTTGGACTTCCTCGCCTACAAGCCCGACGACGAAGACGGGTTCTTCCTCGTGCTCGTCACCCCGCCCGCCGTTCGTGACCTCGCTCCCCTCCCTAAGGACCTCGTCCTGGTGATCGACCGGTCGGGGTCCATGGAGGGGGAGAAGATGGTCCAGGCACGGGATGCAGCCGCGTTCATCCTCGAGCGCCTCACTCCCGAGGACCGCTTCGGCGTGGTCGCGTTCGACCACGAGATCCTCGGCCTCACCTCCGGTCTCGTCTCGGCAAGTGCAGCGAACGTGGCTGCGGCCCAGCGCGAGGTGCGCCAGCTCACCGCGCGGGGAATGACGAACATCCACGAGTCCCTCCTCCAGGCGATGGAGTGGCTCCAACCGGCCGATCGGCCGCAGTACGTCCTGTTCCTCACCGACGGCCTTCCCACCGCCGGGAAAACGGTGACAGACACGATCGTTCGCGACGTGACGGCCGCAAACACGTCCCGATCGCGGTTGTTCGCGTTCGGGGTGGGCTACGACGTGAACACCCAGCTCCTCGACCTCCTCGCTGAGCAGAACCGCGGCACAACGACGTACGTGGTGCCGGGGGAGAGCCTGGAACTCGCGCTGTCGTCCTTCTACACGAAGATCGCCGCGCCAGCGCTGGCCGACCTCGCGCTACAGGTGGACGGCGGCGAAGTGTCCGACCTCTACCCGGTGCAGCTCCCCGACCTCTTCTACGGGTCCCAGCTTGCCCTCTTCGGGCGGTACACCGGGAGCGGTCCGGCGACGATCGTCCTCACGGGCGAGCGAGGGCCGGAGGACGTAGTCCTCACCTACAACGTGGAGTTCACCGCCGCAGCCACCGAGGCGAGCTCCCTCCCCCGGCTGTGGGCGGCGCGGAAGATCGGGCACCTCCTCAACCTCATCCGGTTCAAGGAGAAGACAGAGGACGAGCTGAAGCCGATCATCATCGAGCTCGCCACGCAGTACGGGATCGCCACCCCCTACACCTCGTTCCTCGTGCGGGAGGAGGAGCGCACAGCGGCGTACGTGAACCCGTTGGCGATGGCAGTTCCGACCGGGCCTGCAGGAGTCGGCGCCGCCCAGGCCACGAAGTCCCTCGCCGAGGCCGAGGCCGCGCAGAGGGCCGACTACGTCCGCGAGGTCGGGGGCCGGGTGTTCTTGTTTGTGGACGATGTCTGGCAGGAGAGCACTTACGAGGAAGACACGCCGACGGTGAATATCGTCTACCTCAGCGACGCCTACTTTTCCCTTCTGGACAGGTTCCCGGAGATCGGCCCCATCCTGGCGCTGGGGGAGAAAGTGATCTTCAAGCTTGGGACGGCCTGGGTGCGAATCGGGGAGGGGGGCGTCACCGAGCTCACCCCGGAGGTCCGCGCCCAGTTCCAGGGCTAGACCCGATATCGCGCGGTTCTGTGGGGCACAGGTTCCTTCGCTTGCCCCCTCCTGTTGTGTATAATGGAATTCATCTGCGGCGAACCGCAGATGAGGAGGGATCATAGGATGATGAGAATCGCAGTGGCGACCGTGGTGGGTGTGGCGTTCGTTGGGGTGGGTGCCCTCGGGGCCGTGGGGCTGTGCGACTACCGACCCCCGCAGACGGACCTGACGAGCCTCTGGGTCACGGGGACGTACCGCTACTTCGATGATGTGGCCACGCCTGGGGTGGATGTCAACGCGGGCCGGGCCACGATGAGCCTGAGCAAGCTCTTCGACTCCCCTGGCCTTGGGTATAGCCTCACCGGCCTCGGCGAACTGGGGCTCGTGAACCTGGGCCTGGCGAGCGTTGCCGCACAGGGGGCGGGGACAGCCCGGTACTACTTCGTTTCCGGTGAGCCCTTCTTCGGGTTTGCTGGGTTCAACGCGGGCTACGCGACCGGCCAGCCCCAGCCGGGGGTGACGTTGACCCTCGGCGCGGGCTACGGCCGGTTCGCCGACGTGACGCCGCTCGCGAAGGCGTTCCGCATCCAGAAGCTCCTCCTGGACCGGAAGGTGATCGCGCGGACCCTCCCCGACCAGACGCTCCTCGACGTCGCCCACGAGATCGGCCGCTGGGCCGAGTACGCTGAGGGGAAGGACGCCCTCCAGGCGGCGAAGGACCTTGCCGCGGCCGTGGTGGTGCTGATCGAGGGTGCGGCCGGGGCCTCCGTTGACCCGCGGGCGGTCCTCGCGATCGAGGACGAGATCCTCTCCACCGCGGCGCAGCGCTACTGTGGGTGGGCCCTTCAGGCTGGGTTCGGCTACGAGCTCGTTGACCCCTACGGGGGGCAGCAGGACCTGGTTGTCACCGTCTCCGCCGACGCCGCGCACGCTCCCACTCCCGATGCCCAAATCCTGCTCCGCGCTGTGGCCACCGGGCCGTTTGACATCGTGAACGAGCACACGCTGAGCGCCACCGCGTCCTACGAGCAGGCGCTGAGCGCGACGTCCTCCCTCCAGGCGGGCCTCGCGCTCCAGCGGGTGCAACCCCGCGATCGCGACTCGGCGGACTCGGTGTCGGCCCACGTCCAGCTCGCGTTCACCCTCGGACAGGCGAACCTCGGGGTTGGCCTCTCGGTGAGCAGGGCCCCTGGGCAGACCGGGTGGTCGGTGGACTTCAACCTGTCCGCGTCGATGAAGATCCTCTAGCTGTGGGTCATCCGCCCGCCAGGTCGGCGGGCCCGAACCCCTTGGGGAGGAGAGAGGAGAGCGGCAGCGCCTCCCATCTCCTCCCCTCTCCATCGGCGAGGATCACCTTCAAGTTGGGGGCGAACTCGTACAGGGCCTGGCGGCACGCCCCGCAGGGGGAGCAGGGGGAGTCCCCGCAGGCGACGGCGATCGCCGCGAACTCCCGCACCCCCTCGGACACGGCCTTGAACAGGGCCACCCGCTCCGCGCACACGGTGAGCCCGTAGGACGCGTTCTCCACGTTGCACCCCGTGAAGAGCTTCCCCCCCGTGGAGAGGAGGGCTGCCCCTACCGCGAACCCGGAGTAGGGGGCATAGGCCCTCCTCCGCGCCTCCACCGCCGCCGCGACAAGCCGTGCCTCGTCCACTTCTCCCTCCTCGTCAGTCCCCCATCCTGCGCTCAGCATCGCGCCGCCGCAGCTCGGCGCGCTTGATTTTTCCGCTCGTCGTCTTGGGGAGCTCGGCCACGAACTCGATCTCCCGCGGGTACTTGTAGGGGGCGGTGACCTTCTTCACGTGATCCTGGAGCTCAGCCACGAGCGCCTCCGATGGCTGGTACCCCGTGGCGAGGACCACGAATGCCTTCACGATCTGGCCCCGCACGGGGTGGTTCGCTCCGATCACCGCCGCCTCGACGACGGCGGGGTGGGAGACGAGGGCGTCCTCGACCTCGAACGGCCCGATCCGGTAGCCGGAGGCCTTGATCACGTCGTCAGCCCGGCCCTCGAAGAAGAAGTACCCATCTTCGTCCAAGCGCACGAGATCCCCGGTGCGGTACCACTTTCCGGACAGGACCTGGGAGGTGAGCTGAGGGTTCTTCCAGTACCCGTCGAAGATCCCCGGGTTCCCCACTGGGACGGCGATCTCCCCGATCTCGCCCGGCTTGATGGGTTCCCCCTGTTCGTTGATGGGGGTTGCGTTGGGGCCTGGGGTGGGGAGGCCCATCGAACCAGGCTTCACCGGCAGGCCCGGCGGGTTGCAGGCCAAGCACACGGACTCCGTCTGGCCGTACCCATCGCGGATCGTGATCCCGAATGCGTCGCGGAACACCCCGATCGCCTCCGCGTTGAGGGGTTCCCCCGCGGACACGGCGTCCACGAGCGCTACCTGGCGCTTCCTGAGGTCCGGGACCTGGATGAGGAGCCGGTACTCGGTGGGGGTGGCGCAGAGCTTGGTGACCGGGTAGCGGGCGAGGAGGTCGAGGTAGCGCTCGGCGTCGAACCTTCCGTGGTACATGAGCTGGGTGCAGCCGATGGTGAGGCCGACCCCCATCGGCGCCCAGTACCACTTCGCCCAGCCCGGGGCGGTGGTGGCCCAGATGAGGTCGTCGGGGTTCGCCCCCCAGAAGTAGCGGGCGGTGACGCGGGAGTGCCCATACAGCCAGCGGTGGCGGTGCATGACCGGCTTCGGGTTCCCGGTGGTGCCGGAGGTGAAGTTGATCGTGAGGGGGTCGTTCGCGGTGAGGGGGACGGGATCCGCGGGCCGGGCGTTCTTTAGCGCCTTCTCGAACGAGATCCACCCTGGCCTCTCCCCGCCGATGAGGATGAAGTGCTCGAGCGGGCACTTGCCCCGCGCTTCTTCCACCTCGCCGATCGCCGAGACGTGGGCGATCACGGTGCGCGCCCCGGCCGTCTCCGCACGGTAGATGATGTCCTTGGCGCGCAGCATGTCCGTGCCGGGCACGGCCACCCCGCCTGCCTTGAACGTCCCGATCTGGGCGACGAACGCCTCTGGGAGGCGAGGGAAGATGTGCATCACCGGATCGCCTGCCTTCACCCCGAGCCCCATCAGGACCGAAGCGAACCGGCTCGAGAGGTCGGAGAGTTCCCCCCACGTCATCGTCCGCCGATCGCCCTTCTCCGATTCCCACAGGACGCATGCCTTGTCCGGGTGGGCGCGGGCATGCCCGTCCACCGCCCCGGCGATCGTGTACCCCACGGGGATGTCCCACCGGAACTCCCGCCGCTCGCGCTCGTACTCCTCGCGTGTGAAGACCATCCGATCACTCCTTTGCCGAAGTCAACCTCGTTGGCTAGTGTTATAGCATGCACGGGGATGGGGACGCAACCGGATATCGGGCGATCGTTGTCCTGCCGCCAGGGGCGGCGCGGCGGCTCATCGCACGGGGGGTGGCGGAGCTCCCGGCGGTAGAGCGCGCCCTCCGGGAGGGGCTTGTCGTCGTGGCCCTCGGGACGACGAACGGCTACGTGGCCGAGGAACTCCTCGGCCGGGGGATCGAGCGGGAGAGGTTCTGCGCGGGGTACATCGGAGACACGCTCGCCTCGCTCCCCGCGGAGCGGCAGGCGACGCCCCTCGTCCTCCGCCGCGGCCAGCCGATCGAGCTCTCCCCGGACGAGGCGCTCGGGGAGCTTCGTGGGGGGGACGTCCTCATTAAGGGGGCGAACGTCCTCGACCCGGCCGGCGTGTGCGGGGTGTTCATGGCCTCCCCCGCCGGGGGCACGGTGGGGAAGTTCGCGGTCCCCGCCCTCGCCCGGGGGGTGGAGATCGTGATCCCGATCTCGTGCGCCAAGTCCATCCACGGCTTCGTGGCCGACCTCGCCCGCGAGGTGGGGATCGGAAGGGTGGACGAGGCCACCGGGTCGCCGGTGGGCCTGTGCCCGCTCGTGGGGACGGTCGTGACCGAGGTCGAGGCGATCGCGCTCCGGTATGGGGTGCGGGCCGCGCACCTCGCAAGCGGGGGAGTCGGGCCAGGGGCGGGGGCGGTGACCCTCCTCCTTGTGGGCGAGGAGCCAAAGGTCCGACGGGCGTTCGCGGAGCTCGCAACCCTCGCCCGGACCGAGCCGCCCCCGCAGGTGGGATGAACACCATCCTTCGGCCGGCCGAGGCGAAGCTCGTCCGCGAGAGGTCGCGGTTCCTCGCGGCCGCCCTCCCCGTCACGACGGCGGAGGAGGTGGAGGAGGCCCTGCGGCGGCTCCGGCGGGAACACCACGCGGCGCGCCACATCCCGTACGCGTACCGCCTCCGATCCGGCGCGGGTCGGGGAAGCGACGATGGGGAGCCACCCGGTTCCGCGGGCAAACCGATCCTGAGCCTTGTTGAGGGCGAGGAGCTGGGGGATGTCCTCGTCGCGGTGGTGCGCTACTTCGGCGGGGTCAAGCTGGGGGTGGGAGGCCTCACCCGGGCGTACCGCGATGCGGCCCGCGCGGCCCTCGTTGCGGCGGGCGTCCGTCCTCTCGTCCCTTCGCGGAGGTTGCGCGTTGTTGCCGAGCCGGGGGCGGTCGGGGCGCTCCTCTCCCTCGCCCGCAGGCACGATGGGCGTGTCCTCTCCCAGCGGTTCACCGACCGCGCGGAGATCGAGCTCGTCCTCCCCGAGGCCAATGCTCCCCTGTTCCAGGCCGCCGCTTTCCCGTGGGGCGAGGTGAGGGAGGTCAGCGATGGTTGAGTTCGTCGAGGGGCCGATCGCCGAGGTGGGGGAGGAGTTCCTCGTGGTGGCGGTGGGGGGGGTGGGGTTGCGGGTGGCAGTGCCCGCCCGGACGGTGAACGATCTGCGGGCGAGCGACAAGGTGCGGCTCCTCACCCACCTCATCCTGCGCGAGGATGGGATTGAGCTGTGGGGGTTCGCGACGCGGGAGGAGCGGGAGATGTTCGTGACCCTCCTCTCCGTGCCCCAGGTAGGGCCTAAGCTTGCGTTCCGGCTGGTGTCGGCCCTTCCCCCCGCCGAGCTATCCGCAGCGGTGCGCCAGGGGGACCTCTCCGCCCTCGACGGGGTGAAGGGGATCGGCCGGCGCACCGCGCAGCGGGTGATGGTCGAGCTCTCGGAGAAGCTCGCCACGTGGGCCCCCGCAGGGCCGTCCCCTGCGGCGGAGAAGGCCCAGGTGGTGGTGAAGGCCCTCACCTCAAAGGTCCTCGGGTTCCCGGAGACGGAAGCGCGGCGGGCGGTGGAGAAGCTCGTGCGAGAATCCCCGGATGCCTCGGTGGAGGAGCTCATCCGCCGCGCCCTTACCCTGCTTGCCAAGGGATGAGGGCGCTCGGGCTCGACATCGGGGATCGGCGGGTGGGGATCGCTGTCTCCGATGAGACGGGGACGATCGCCCACGGCCGCGGGGTCTACGTACGCCAGGGCCTGAACGCGGATGCGGAGCACCTCGCCCGCCTCGCCTATGCTACCGGCGCCGGGGCCCTCGTGGTCGGCCTCCCCCTGAACATGGATGGGACCGAGGGGGAGCAGGTTCGGAAGACCCGCGACCTCGCCCAGGCCGTGGCGGAGCGGGCCCGCCTCCCGCTTCACTACGTGGACGAGCGGCTCACCACCTCGGAGGCCGACCGCGTCCTTCGCCAAGGGGGGCTCTCCGCCCGGAGACGGAAAGGGCACCGGGACGAGCTCGCCGCCGTCCTCATCCTCCAGGCGTGGCTCGATCGCGAGCGGGGGAGCTAGGGGACGCTGCTCTTCCCGCCGGCCAGCTTCGCGAGGGCCGCGGGAACCGCAAAGAGGCCTGCATTGGGGATCGTCCCCGCCCGGTGCGGGGGTGCCCCGGTCCAGGGTAAGCTTGGGTACCCGCGCAGAGGAAGGAGGGCGCGATGGACGAAATCACACTTGGTCGCCAGTTCCTGAAGGCTACAGCCTGGGCGAGGGCGCAGGAGATCGAGACCGACCAGAGGAAGGGGATCCCCCATCCCCCTCTCCAGAGGCCCGCGCCGGACGGGGCGCCCGTCGTGAAGCTCCCCGATCCGCAGACGCTTCGTGTGGGCGAGGTTCCCCTCCGCGATGCCATCTCCTCCCGCCGCAGCCGCCGCCGGTTCACCGCGGATCCGCTCACCCTGGAGGAGCTCACGTTCCTCCTGTGGTCCGTCCAGGGCGTGCAGCGGATCGTACGTGACGGGGTGGCCAGCCTGCGCACCGTGCCCTCGGCGGGGGCGCGTCACCCGTTTGAGACGTACCTCGTCGTGAACCGGGTCACGGGCCTCGCACCGGGACTGTACCGGTACCTCCCCCTTGACCACTCGCTCGTATTCCTTCGTTCGGATCCAGACTTCCCGGCGAAGGTTACCGCGGGGTGCCTGGGGCAGGAGTTCGTGGGCCAGGCGGCGGTCGTGTTCGCGTGGACAACCGTCCCCTACCGCACGGAGTGGCGGTACAGCGTGTCCTCGCACAAGGTGATCGCCATGGATGCGGGCCACATGTGCCAGAACCTGTACCTGGCCTGCGAGGCGATCGGCGCCGGGACGTGTGCGGTCGGTGCCTACCACCAGGAGAGGATGGACGCCCTGCTGGGGGTGGACGGGGAGGACGAGTTCACGATCTACCTCGCCCCGGTGGGGAAGGTGGGCTAGCGGTTCAGGCTCCTCTCATAGGGCGTAGAGGACGTCGCCAGCGATGTTCACGGCGTGGTCGCCGATCCGCTCCAGGTTATGGAGGATCTCCAGGTACAGCGCCCCTGCCTCGGCCTGGCAGATCCCCTCGTCCACGCGCCGGAAGTGCGCTTCCTTGGACTGCTTTTCGAGGCGGTCCACCTCCGCCTCGAGGCGGAGGGCCTCCCGGGCCTTGTCCTGATCCTCGTCCCGCAGCGCTTCTACCGCCTCCCGGTACAGGGCCGTCGCCTTGTCGAACATCGTCTGGAGGTCAGCACGGGCGGGCGCGGAGAGGGGGTACCCCTTCGCCAGGATGACCCTCCCCCGCTCGGCGATGTTCACCGCCTGGTCCCCCACCCGCTCGATGTCACCGGTGGCGTGGTCGAGGACGTGCAACCGCCGCTCGTCGCGGGTGGAGAGGGCGTCGGTGGGGATCCGCTCGAGGTAGGCTTCGATCGCAGTCTTCAGCTCGTCCACCGCGCGCTCGATCTCGAGGACCTCGCTCAGGGGAGCCTCCTCGCGCTCGAGGAGCCCGTGGCGGCACTGCTCGATCATGACGTGGGTCAGGTCCGACATCCGCAGGAGCTCGTGCCGCGCCTGACTGAGCGCTACCGCGGGTGCGGCGAGGAACGCCTCCGCGAGGTGCACGGGGCCGGTGGAGACCACGGGCGGCTGGCCGTGGGTGATCCGTCCCGCCAGCCACGCCAGCCCGCCGGTGAGGGGGAGGAAGGCGAGCGTGCTGGCGACGTTGAAAAGCGTGTGGGCATTGGCGATCTGGCGGGCGAGGAGGGGCGAGGTCTGCGCCATGAGCGCGGCATACCACGGCACGAGGGGGATGAACACGGCCACGCCGATCGCGTTCACGAGGAGCTGGGCCCGCGCCAGTTGCCGCGCGGCGAGGGACGCCCCCACCGACGCGATCTGGGCGGTCACCGTGGTGCCGATGTTCGCCCCGAGGATGAGGGCGATCGCCGCGGGAAGGGGGAGGACGCCGGCGGACCCCATCGCGATCACGAGCGCGGTCATCGCCGACGAGCTTTGGATCACCGCTGTGACGCCCGCTCCGATGAGCACGCCGAGCGGCACGTTCGTACCGAGCGAGGACAGGAGGTTCACCACCATCTCGCTCTCCGCCAGGCCGCGCAGCCCATCGGACATCACGTCCATCCCCAGGAACAAGAGCCCAAACCCGAGCAGCGCGCGGCCGACATCGCCCCCCCGGCGACCGCGGCCTAGCTCGGCCAGCACGAACCCGATGGCGATGATCGGCAGGTAGTAGTCGCCGATCCGGAACGCGATGAGCTGGGCGGTGACCGAGGTCCCGATCTCTGCCCCCAGCATGACCCCCATCCCCTGGCGGAGCGAGAGGACCCCGGCGTTGATGAGCCCGATGAGGAGGACCATCACCACGCTGCTCGACTGGAGGACCCCGGTGGTGGCGATGCCCACGAGGACACCGCGGTACGGCGTATCGGTGAGGCGCTCCAAGAGGGTGCGCACCCGCTCGCCGGTCGCCCGCTTGAGGGCACTGCTCAGGACGCGCAGCCCGTACAGGAAGAGGGCCAGGCCCCCTGCGGCGCTGATCACCACTGTGGCTACATCCATCCCCGCTCCGAACCCCTCGCCTGCATTCTCACCCCTTTCGTTTCACGGGGCCAGCGCTGTCCTGTGCGATGTCCCTCCTCCGTGGTTCGCTGCGCGGATCGCGCGTTCGTTCGCCGCGCTGTGTTGCCCTCCTGCGGAGCCAACGCTACACTGAACCTGTGCCCGCAGCGAAATGGCTCGTCGGCATGGCAGTGGCTTCCTTTTCCCTTGCCTCACTCGGCGCCCCCGTCGCGGCGGTGGCGACGACGTCCATCGTGGGGGACGTGGTCAAGGAGGTGGGAGGAGAGAGGGTGGCGCTGGCCATCCTCTTCCCCCCGGGGACGGATCCCCACACGTTCGAGCCCACGCCGCAGGACCTCGTCGCCCTCTCTCGCGCGGACGCGGTGTTCATCGCCGGGGCGGGGCTTGAGGAGGGACTGGCCCGCATCCTCTCGTCCCCCGAGCTCCAGGGGAAGGTGGTGGACCTCTCCGCTGGGCTCCCCCTGCGCGCGCTCGCTCCCGGCGAGGGCCACGGCGGGACCGATCCCCACGTATGGTTCGATCCGCTACTCGTCGCGGAGTGGACGCGCACGATCGAGTCCGCCCTCGGCAGGCTTGACCCCCCCGGGAAGGAGGAGTTCGCCGCCCGCGCCGCGGCGTACCGGGAGGAGCTCGCCGCGCTCGACCGGTGGATCCAGGAACAGGTGGCCGTCCTCCCCCCCGCGCGACGCGTCCTCATCACGGATCACTGGGCCCTCGGGTACTTTGCAGACCGCTACGGGTTCGTCGTAGGGGGGGCGATCATCCCCGCCCTCAGCACCCTCGCCGAGCCCTCGGCGCGGGACAGGGCCATCCTCGTGGACCGGATCCGCAACCTGGGCGTGCCGGCCGTGTTCGTGTCCCCGGAGTTCAACCCCGACCTCGCTTCCGAGCTCGCCCGCGACACGGGGGTCAGGGTGGTGGTCCTGTTCCAGGGATCCCTCTCCGCGCTGGACGGCCCGGCCCCGGATTACCTCTCGTTCATGCGGGAGAACGTGCGGCGGATCGTGGAGGCGCTCCGCGGATGACGAGGGAGCGGATCCGCGCGAGCCGGACCTGTCCCGACCCCGCCCATGCCGCGGGCCCGGCGGTGGAGGTGCGGGAGGTCGCGGTCGTCCTCGATGGGAAGGCCGTCCTCGCTGGGATCTCGTTCCGGCTCGAACCGGGCGACCTCCTGGCCGTCGTCGGCCCGAACGGGGCGGGGAAGACGACCCTCCTCCGCGTCCTTTCAGGGACGCTCCCCCCCACAGTGGGCGAGGTGCGGATCTTCGGGCAGCGGCCGGCGCGACACATCTGCATCGCCTACCTCCCCCAGCGGCTGGGGGTGGACCTCCGCTTCCCCCTGGCGGTGAGCGACGTGGTGCTGATGGGCCGTACGGGACGCCTTGGCCCGCTGCGATGGCCGGGGGCAGAGGACCGGGAGCGGGTCGCGGAGGCATTGGCCCTCGTCGGGATCTCTCACCTCGCCCGCCGGCCGATCGGGGAGCTATCGGGTGGGGAGCAGCAGCGGATGTTCATCGCCCGGGCCATCGTCCAGGAGGCGACCGTGCTCCTCCTCGATGAGCCCCTCGCGGGCCTCGATGCCCCGGCCCAGGCGGGGATCCTCGACCTCCTCGGCCGGCTCCGGGAACAGCGGATCACCTCCATCGTCGCCCTCCACGAGCTCGACCTCGCCCAGGCCCACTTCCCCCTCGCCCTCCTCCTGGGCGGGCGCGCGATCGGGTTTGGCCCGCCCGCCGAGGTGTTCACGGGCGACCGGCTGCGCGCCGCGTACGGCACCGGCCTGCGCATCTTCCAGACCCCGTCCGGACCCGTCGCCCTCAGCGACACGTGCTGCGAAGGGGGCGACCATGGGGATCGTTGAGTTTTTCGTAGGTCCGTTCTCTTACCCGTTCATGGTGCGGGCCCTCCTCGCCGTGGTGGTGGTGGGGGGGACGTGCGCTGTGGTGGGGACGTACGTCGTCCTCCAGGGGATGGCGTTCTTCGGCGATGCACTCGCCCACTCCATCCTCCCTGGGGTGGCGGTGGGGTACCTCGTGCATCGGGGGGACCGCGGCCCGATCCTCCTGTGGGCCCTCGGAGCGGCGATCCTGGCTTCCCTTGGGATCGGGGAGGTGAGCCGGCGCAGTCGCCTGAAGGAGGACACGGCGATCGGGATCGTGTTCGCGGGCATGTTCGCCCTCGGGATCGCCCTCATCTCGACCGTGCGCGGGTACGCGGTGGATCTCGCTCACTTCTTGTTCGGGAACGTCCTCTCCGTATCGCCAGCGGACCTCGGGCTTACGGTCGGGATCGGGGCGGTGGTCATCCTCCTGGTCGTCCTCTTCTACAAGGAGTTCCTCGTCGTTTCGTTCGACCCCACGTTCGCCGCCACGCTCCGGCTGCGGACGGGGCTGTTCCGGCACCTTCTCCTCCTCCTCATCGCGGTGACGGTGGTCATCTCGCTCCAGGCGGTGGGGGTGGCGTTGGTGCTGGCGATGCTCATCACCCCGCCGGCGACGGCGTACCTCCTCACGCGCCGTCTCCCGTGGATGATGGGCCTCGCGGCGGTGTTGGGGATCCTCGCCGGGGTGATCGGCCTCTACGTCTCGTTCTACCTTGGGATCGCGAGCGGGGCAGCGATCGTCCTCGTGGCGACTGCCTTCTTCCTCCTCGCCCTGGCCCTCGCCCCCTGCCGGGGCCTCCTCTCCCACCGGTTCTAGTTCTTGCTCGTGCCTTCCACGCTCTCCCCCGCGCCGGCGCACTTGTCTCCCAAGTTGAGCCTTCCTATACTGGACGGCACCTGGGGGGTCAATGGGAGCGGACGAGCGTCATCTCGCTACTCGGGCAGCGTTGGCCGGCCTCCTCCACGATATTGGAAAGCTTGGCCAGCGGGCCGGCGAAGTGTCGGCCGGCGGTAGGAATCACCCGGCGGTGGGCGACAAGTTTGTGAGTCAGTATGTTCCCCCCCAGTGGCAACCCCTTTGTGCTCCTGTGGGGTGGCATCAGTAGAACCACCTACGGAACCCTGAAAGGGATTGCGACCCTAGCTCCGGGAGGCCGTGACAGCTGCCCTGGCTCGACCTGGTGGGCCGAGGAAGCCCCCATGCTTGGGCTAGAAGAGGACGGCGCAGGCGTCAGCCAAGGACGCCCAACGTACTAACAGGATTCCGGCATTGGAGAGTCCTGACCCTCGGTTGCGGAGCGGTTGGACCTTCTCGCGCCCCCCGAGGAAGGGGGTGAGGCGGCACCTGCAAGTCCGTCGCTTCCCGCGGAGAATGAGGACGATCATGGCCAACGAAGACCTCGCGGCGAAGGTGGGGGACCTCCCCAAGTCCCCCGGGGTGTACCTGTTCCGCGGCGGGGACGGGACGATCCTCTACGTCGGGAAGGCCTCCTCGCTCCGCGACCGGGTCCGCTCCTACTTCCAGTCCCCCCGCACCCTCTCGCCCAAGGTGCGCCTCCTCGTGCGCGAGGCGCGCGACCTGGAGGTGATCGTGACCGGGACGGAGGAGGACGCCCTCGTCCTCGAGGATGCCCTCGTCAAGAAACACCGCCCCCGGTTCAACACCCGCCTCCGCGACGACAAGCGCTACCCCTACCTCAAGATCACCGCCGAGCCGTTCCCCCGGGTCCTCGTTGTGCGCCGACCCGCGGGCGACGGCGCCCGCTACTTCGGTCCGTTCACGTCGAGCCGCTCCATGCGCCGCGTGGTCAAGCTCGCCCACAAGCTATTCCCGATCCGCACCTGCAACCTGCCCGTCGGGGAGAAGCGCTACGAGCGGCCGTGCCTCCTCTACCACATCGGCCGTTGCTCCGGACCGTGCGCGGGCTTAGTGAGCCCGGAGGAGTACCGGCGGGCAGTGGACGCGGCGGCGCTCCTCTTCGAGGGCCGGGTGGAGCAGGTGGTGGAGGACCTCGCCCTCCAGATGGTGCGGGCGGCCGGCGAGGAGAGGTTCGAGCACGCAGCGCGCCTTAGGGACACCGTGCACGCCCTGGAGCGGATCCGGGAGCGGCAGGCGGTGGCCCTCCCCGAACCGGTGGACCTCGATGCGGTGGCAGTAGAGGTGAACGAGGAGCGAGGCCATGGTGCGGTCCTCATCGTACGGGCGGGGCGCCTCATCGGGCGGGAGGGGTTCCCCCTCGCCCTCCCTCCCGGCTCCACCCCCCAGGAGGCACTGGAGGAGTTCCTTGACCAGTATTACACGCGTACGACAGCGATCCCGAGCGAAGTCCTCGTTCCAGTTCCGGTGGCGGAGTCGGGGGCCCTCGCTGCCTACCTCGCCGGCCGGCGGGGAGGGCGGGTCCACATCGGCGTCCCCCGCTCCCCAGAGCGGCGGGCGATCCTGGAGATGGCGGAGCGCAACGCGGCCCTGGCTTTGAAGCAGGCGGAAAAGGTCACCGCCCCCCCGGCGGAGGAGGAGGCGGTGGACGAGCTCGGGGAGGCCCTCGGCCTCTCCGCCCGCCCGTGGCGGATCGAGGCGTACGACATCTCGAACCTCCAGGGGCAGGAGGCGACCGGCTCGATGGTCGTGTTCGTGGGAGGTCGGCCGCGGCGGGACGCGTACCGCAAGTTCCGGGTGCGGATCTCGGGGAAGCCCGATGACTACGCGATGATGGCCGAGGTCCTCCGCCGCCGGCTCCGCCACGGCCTCGCCGAGATCTCCGATCCGTCCGTGGCCCGCGGCCGGTTCTCCGACCTCCCCGACCTGATCCTTGTGGATGGGGGGAAGGGCCAGCTCGGGGTCGCGGAGCGGGCTCTGGCGGAGGTGGACCTGTCTGGGATCGAGGTCGCGGCGCTTGCCAAGCGGGAGGAGCTCGTCTACGTGCCGGGTCGTGCGGATCCGATCCGGCTCCCCCGCGGCTCGCCTGCCCTCAAGCTCCTCCAGGGGATCCGCGATGAGGCGCACCGGTTCGCGATCACCTACCACCGCACCCTGCGCGAGAAGAGGACTTTAGGAAGCCTCCTCGACACCGTTCCTGGGATCGGCCCGCGGCGCAAGGCCCTGCTCCTGGCGCGGTTCGGGTCCGTGGACGGACTGCGCCGGGCGAGTCTCGAGGAGCTCCTCTCCGTGCCTGGCCTCCCCCGCTCCACGGCGGAGCTCCTCTACAAGGCCCTCCACGCCTAGCCGGTATAATCCTGCACCGGATCGAAAGGAGAGCGCGTGAACCTGGAACAGAAGCTACAGAAGTTGTCCGATGCGTTCGGGGTGGCAGGGTTTGAGGACGAGGCGCGGGAGGTCCTCCACGGGATGGTCTCCCCGTACGTGGAGAGCTGCGAGACGGACACCCTCGGGAACCTCACCTGCTCCCGGGGGAGCGGGGACGCGGTGATGCTCGATGCACACATGGACGAGGTGGGGTTCATGGTGAAGTGGATCGAGAAGGACGGGTTCCTGCGCCTCACCGCCCTCGGCGGATGGGACGACCGGATCCTCATGGCCCACCGCCTCACGATCCTCACCCGGAGCGGGGAGAAGGTCCACGGGGTCATCGGGAGCACCCCGCCCCACATCCAGTCGGACGGGGACCGGGACAAGGTCGTTCCGCTCGACGACCTGTTCGTGGACATCGGGGCCCGCAGCCGGGACGAGGCGGAGGCGTTCGGCGTGCACATCGGTGACCCGGCGACGATCCACTACCCGTTCCTTAGGCTTCAGGAGGGGTACGTGACGGGGAAGGCGTTCGATGACCGGGCGGGGTGCCTCGTGGCCGCTGAGGCGCTGCGGATCCTGGCCAAGGAGAAGCTCCCCTACAAGCTCGTCGTCAACTTCGCCGTCCACGAGGAGGGGGGGCTGCGGGGGGCGAAGGCCGCCGCGTACCGCGTGGCCCCCAAGCTCGCCCTCGCCCTGGAGGGGACGATCGGGGCGGACATGCCCGGGGTCCCGGAGGCGAAACAGCCGGTACGCCTCGGGCACGGACCGGCGATCACCCTTGCCGACCGCTCGATCACGGTCAAGCCCAAGCTCGCCCGGTTCCTGGAGAAGATCGCCGACGAGAATGGGATCTCCTACCAGTACAAGCTCCCCGCCTACGGATCCACGGACGCGGGGGCGATCCACCTCGAGCGGGGGGGGATCCTCACCGGGGTGGTGTCCGTGCCGTGCCGGTACATCCACTCCCCGGTCTCAACGCTGTACCTCGCGGACCTCGAGGCGACCCTCGACCTCGTGGTGGCGTTCCTGAGGCGGGCCGGGGAGCTGCTGTGAGCGCTCGTTAGGTGAGATGCCCGGGCGGGCAGGAGCCCGCCCGGGCCGAGCTTTCCTAGCCTATTCCCTGGACGACGCTGTCGTACGCCGCTATGTCGAAGTGCCCGTGGCCGGAGAACCCGATCAAGATAACCTTCTCTTCACCTGTCTCCGCACAGCGGCGGGCGAGCTCGATCGCGGCGTGGACGGCGTGGGCTGTCTCCGGGGCGGGGATGATCCCCTCCGATTGGGCGAACAGAACCGCGCTCTCGAACACCTCCTTCTGCGCGTAGGCCAGCGGCTCGATCACCCCGTCCGCCACGAGCCGGCTCACGATCGGGGCCATCCCGTGGTAGCGCAAGCCTCCGGCGTGGATCGCCGGAGGGACGAAGTCCGCTCCCAGGGTGTACATCTTGAGGAGGGGCGTCAGCCGCGCCGTGTCCCCGAAGTCGTAGCGGAACTCGCCCCGGGTGAGGGTGGGACACACCACCGGCTCCACGGCCAAAAATCGGGGCCGCGACCTCCGTCCCGCCTGCGCCTCCCCGAAGAAGGGGAGCGCGAGGCCGGCGAAGTTCGATCCCCCACCCACGCAGCCCACCACGACGTCCGGCCACTCCCCGGCGAGGTCCAGCTGCTGGATCGCCTCCAGGCCGATCACCGTCTGGTGGAGGAGGACGTGGTTGAGGACGCTCCCCAGGGAGTACTTCGTCCTCTCCCCGTGCAGCGCCTCCTCGATCGCCTCCGAGATCGCGATCCCGAGCGACCCTGGTGAATCCGGGTGCATAGCGAGGACCGCCTGCCCAGCCTGGGTGCGGCTCGACGGGGAAGGGAGGATCTTCGCCCCGAACAGGCGGATCATCGCCCGCCGGTACGGCTTCTGGTCGTAGGAAACGCGGACCATGAACACCGTGCACTCCAGGCCGAAGTTGGCGCACGCGAACGCAAGCGCGCTCCCCCATTGCCCAGCCCCGGTCTCGGTGGTGAGCCTCTTCGTGCCCTCGACCATGTTGTAGTACGCTTGGGCGACCGCGGTGTTCGCCTTGTGGGACCCGGTGGGGCTTCCCCCTTCGTACTTGAAGTAGATCCGCGCTGGGGTCCCGAGCGCCCGTTCCAGGTTCACCGCGCGCTGGAGCGGGGTCGGCCGCCAGCGGCGGTACACCTCCTGCACCGGCTCCGGGATGTCCACGAACCGGTCGCTGCACATCTCTTGTTCGATGCACGTGCGCGGGAACAAGGCCGCCAGCGCTTCGGGAGACAGGGGCTCGTTCGTCCGCGGGTCCAACGGGGGATCCAACGGACGATCCAGGTCGGCAGCCACGTTGTACCAACGGTGGGGCAACTCCTCCTCGTGGAGCAAGAATCTCGTTTTCATGGGGTGAAACCTCTTTTCGAACTGGTCTAGATCCTTAGCCGCGACTCCGACTCAGTTCGAAGGGCGCCACCACGATTCCACGGGGGGAATGCAGAGGGAGGAAGGAGAGAACCTCAAAGGGCTAGCTAGGAAGCTAGCCGAGCCAAACATACCTCCGGTACACCATGGGTCTCCTCCTTTGGAGCAGGCCCAACCCTACCTGCTGGGGAGGGCGCCGTCAACCCCGTTGTCGGGCGAGGGGGACGCCCCTCCGCGATCAGCGGATGACGAGCCACGTGCCCACACCGAGGATGGCCAGCCCGAGGATCCGCGGCAGGTCGAACGACCGCTGCACCGCGCCGAGGAGGCCGAAGTGGTCGAGGATCGCCCCGACCACGAGCTGGGCCACGACGGCCAGGGTGAGGGTGGAGGCAAGCCCGATCCGGGGGACGGTGTAGCTGATCGAGCCCACGATCACCACCCCCAAGAAACCAGCGGTGAGCGTGTACCAGGGGACGGTGTTCCACGCGGCGAGGTTCCCCCCGCGGAGGAAGGCGATGATCACCGCCGCGAGGAGCATCCCCCCCGCGTGGACGATGAAGATGCTCTCCGCCACGCCCACCTTGGACCCGATGACCCCCGAGAACAGGGATTGCAGAGAGATCGCCACGCCACCGATCATCGCGATGAGCACCGCCGGACTGGACAAGGCCATTTCCTCCTTTCGTGGGCGCCCGCCTGCGCAGGCGCCGCCTGTAGCGTACCCGGAATCCCGCTCCGTGGTCCAGCGGGGTTTTCTTTTGCAGGCGTGGCGACTTTGACGTACAAGTGAGCCGATGCGGCGGTTCTTACGGTGGGCCAGGGTGACGTTCATCTCGGGGCTCCTCACGCTCTTTCCCCTCGGGCTGACCGCGTACCTCCTCTGGCTCCTCTACCGGCTGGCGTACGCTCTGTTTGGCCCTCACACGGCCTTCGCGGGGCTCATGCGGCGCCTCATCGGGCGGTACATCCCGGGGACCGAGGTGGCCATCACCCTCCTCGTGGTGCTCCTCGTGGGGGCCGCGGCCCGCCATTGGTTGGGGCGAGGCCTCCTGCGGGCCGTGGAGCGGGTGATGCTGGCCGTGCCCGGCGTGCGCAACCTGTACTGGGGAGCTCGCCAACTGGCCCGCGTCGTGCTCCGTCCGGAGCCCACCATCCTCCAGGGGCGGCGGATGGTGGTTGTGGAGTTCCCCCAGCCTGGCTCCCACGTCCTTGGCTTCATCACGAACGAGGATGCCACTGTGGTGAGCGACCTCTTCACGCCCGATGTGGTGTCGGTGTACATCCCCACCGCGCCCAACCCCCTGTCGGGGTGGGTCCTGTTCATCCCCCGCAGCAAGATCGCCCCCGTTTCCCTGACCGCGGAAGAGGCCCTGAGCATCATCATCTCCGGCGGGCTCGTCATCCGCCAATCCAGTTCGGGCGGGGTCCCCCCCGATGTGGACCCGGCCCGGGGACGGAGCGAGTAAGGGGACGAGGCGGACTGGATTCTCGCCGGGGATTGCGGTACAAGTGAGGACAATGCGGGAGGTCAAGGTTCAGTCTCCGCGGGCAACGGAGTTCTGTCAGGCCTGTCCCCACGCCTGCACCAGGATCTTTGCCGACCTGTCGGAGTCCGCTTGGCAGGAACTCATCTCCCTCATGCGGCCGCTGGAGTTCGAGCCGGGGGGGATGATCTTTCGCGAGGGGATGCTCGCGTTCGGGCTGTACATCCTGTGTCGGGGCAAGGTCAAGCTTGCCAAGCACACCCGGGGCGGCCACTCCCAGATCCTGAAGCTCCTCGGGCCGGGGGAGATCCTTGGGGAGAAGACGCTGTTCGATCAGGAGACCTACACCTGCTACGCCAAGGCCCTCGAACCGTCGCGCCTCATGTTCATCCCCCGCGAGGAGTTCTTGCCCTTCCTCCGCCGTCACCCGAGCGTGGCCCTGCACCTGATCGAGAGGCTGTCCCACGAGAACAAGGTGTTCGGCGATCGGCTCGTTGAGATCACGTCCCGTTCTGCACGGGAACGGGTCGCGCGGGCCCTCGTCGAGCTCGCCGAGGCGTTCGGCGAGGAGACCGCGGGGGGATGGGATATCGGGGTCGAGCTGCCGCGGGCGGAGCTGGCGGAGATGGCGGGCGTGTCCACCGAGACAGCGATCCGTGTCTTGTCCGAGTTCAAGGAGCGGGGGTTCGTGGCCCTTCCGGGCCGGCGCGTCCTCATCGCGAACCGGGATGAGATGAGGGCACTGGCCCAGCCGTTCCGGACCTTCGTCCGCGAGGCCCCCGCCTAGTTGGGGGCGCCATGCGGCGTGTGGTCCTCGGCGTCGGGAACCCGCTGCGGCGCGACGATGGCGTCGGGGTGGAGGTGGCCGCGGGGGTGCGGGGGACGGATTGGGAGGTCCTCACCGCCGGCCTGAGTGTGGAGAACGCGCTCGGGATCGTGCACCGGATCGCCCCCGACCTCCTCGTGGTGGTGGACGCGGCGGAGATGGGCCTTCCCCCCGGCTCGGTCCGCCGGCTGCCGCTGGCGGCTGGGGAGCAGATGCTCGGCTCCACCCACGGTCTTCCGCTGCCGTTCCTCCTCTCCACGGTGCGGGGATGCGTGGGGGAGATCGTCCTCATTGGGATCCAGCCCGCCGACCGCTCCCTCGGCGAGGGGCTCACTCCCGCCGCCTGCGCCGCGGCCTCCGAGGTGGTGGCCTGCCTCCGGAACGATGACCTGAAAAGGATCCCGCCCCTTCTCTCTCCTGACTGATGGGCCTTCGGGGCCCGCCTCCTTTAGACGCCGGAGAGCGCGGGGATGGTTGCCCGGCAGGCGGCCCCCTCGCGGAGGACCTCCGGCCTTGTCCCGCGGAGGGGCAGGGGGAAGGATCGGACAGTGACCAGTCCGCGGGTGGCGGTGTTGTGCGGCGGGGACTCGGCGGAGCGGGAGATCTCCCTCCTCTCCGGTCGGGGCGTGCACGCCGCCCTCGTGCGTCAGGGGTGGGACGCCGAGCTCGTGGACATCAGGACCTACGATGGCCTGCCCCAACGGTTGGCCCCGTTCGCGGCCGTGTTCAACATCCTCCATGGGGGAGCGGGCGAGGACGGCACTGTGCAGCTCCTCCTCGACCTCATGGGGAAACCGTACGTGGGGTCGGGGCCGCTTGCCTCGGCGCTCGCGATGGACAAGAGCGAGTCCCGCAAGGCGTTCCAAGGGAAGGGCCTCCCCGTCCCGGCGTGGGCCCTCTGCACCGGCGGGGATCCCGTGGCCCTCGCCCGAGCGGCGGAGCTCGGGTACCCGCTCGTCCTCAAGCCGCGGCGGGAGGGGTCGAGCGTGGGGGTGCACCTCGTCCGGGACCGAGCGGAGCTCGAACAGGTGGCGAGTGCGCTCCTGTCCCGGTATGGGGAGTTCCTTGCCGAGCGGTTCATCCCCGGTCGTGAGGTCACCGCCTCGATCCTCGACCGGGACGGGGAGGTGGTGGCGTTGCCCCTCGTCGAGGTCAGGCCGCGGGAGGGCGACCTGTTCGATTGGACGGCGAAGTACACGCCGGGGGGCTGCGCGGTCTCCTGTCCGGCCGAGCTCCCCCCCGACCTCACCGCCCACATCCAGGACATCGCCCGCCAGGCCCACCTCGTCCTCGGCTGTCGCGACCTGTCGCGGGCCGACTTTCGCGTCGCCCGCGACGGGACGCCGTACCTCCTCGAGGTGAACGCCCTTCCCGGCCTCACCGAGATGTCCCTCTTCCCCCGTGCCGCCCACGCGGTCGGCCTGTCCTACGACGACCTCGTGGTCCACCTCCTGAACCGGGCCCTCGCCCGGTTGCCTGCCCCCACCCCGCTCGGATAGAGTAGCTCTGCGAGGAGGTGACGGGTGTGAAGCTCAAGTGGATGGGCCACGCCTGCTTTCGGATCGAGGTGAGCGATGGCACGGTGATCCTCACCGACCCGTATGAGGAGAAGGTCCCCTACCAGGCGCCGGAGGGTCCGGCCCACATCGTGACCGTGTCCCACGATCACTTCGACCACAACGCGGTGGGGCGGGTGAAGGGATCGCCGGAGGTGGTGCGCGGGATCGGGGAGAAGGTGGTGCGCGGGATCGCGTTCCGCGGGATCGCGGCGTTCCACGATGCGAAGGGGGGCCGCGACCGTGGCCAAGACGTCATCTTCCGGTTCGCGGTGGATGGGGTGACCCTCGCCCACTTCGGCGACCTCGGCCATACGTTGAACGCGGAGCAGCTCAAGCCCCTCCAGGATGTAGAGGTGGCCTTGCTCCCCGTGGGCGGCCACTTCACGATCGGGGCCAAGGAGGCGAGCGAGGTCGTGCGGTCGCTCCCCAAGCTCAAGGTTGTGATCCCGATGCACTACCGCACCGAGGTCGTGAAGGACTGGCCGATCCGGCCGGTGGACGAGTTCCTGGACGAGGTCGGCTTGCCCATCAAGCGCGTCAAGAAGTCCGAGGTGACGATCACCCCTGCTGATTTGCCCACCAGAAAGGAGGTGTGGGTTCTCGATCATGCCTAAGCTCTCTGCCCGCAGCGTCGCTGCCCCCGCTTCACCCATCCGCCGCCTGTATCCCCTTGCCGTCGAGGCAAAGAAGCGAGGGAAGAAGGTGTACCACCTGAATATCGGCCAGCCGGACATCCCCACCCCGGCTGCGTTCATGCGCGGGGTCCACGAGGCCACGGTCAAGGTGCTCGACTACGCCCCGTCCCCCGGGATCCCGGAGGCCATGGAGGCCCTCGCCCGCTACTACGGGGAGTGTGGCCTCCAGGTGGCCAAGGAGGAGGTCCTCATCACGATCGGCGGATCGGAGGGGATCACGTTCGCCCTCACCATCGCCTGCGATCCAGGGGATCAGGTCCTCGTCCCCGAGCCGTTCTACCCGAACTACCTCGGCTACGCCCGCCTCACCAACGTCGAGATCGTGCCCATCACCACCTGCCGCGAGGACGGGTTCCACCTCCCCCCGCGCCGGGAGATCGAGGCCCACATCGGCCCACGCACGAAGGCGATCCTTTTCTCCCATCCCGGGAACCCGACCGGGGTCGTGTACACGAAGGCGGAGCTGGAGATGGTGGTGGACATCGCGCTGCGGCACGATCTGTTCATCATCTCCGACGAGGTGTACCGGGAGTTCGTGTACGAGGGAGGGCACACGAGCCTCCTCACCTTTTCCGAGGTCCGCGATCGGGCGATCCTCGTGGATTCGATCTCGAAGAGGCTGTCGGCGTGCGGGGCCCGGATTGGGGCGTTCGTGTCCCGCAACAAGGACGTGATGGCCGCGGCGAACAAGTGCGCCACGATCCGCCTCTCCGCCCCCACGTTTGAGCAGCTGGGGCTCGTCGCGTTCATGGCCGATCCGAACCACCGGGCCGTGGTTGAGGAGATGATCGGCGAGTACCGGATGCGGAGGGACCTGTTCTGCAAAGAACTCCTTGACATCCCCGGGATCACATTCCGCGTCCCGGAGGGGGCGTTCTACGTGATGATGGGCCTCCCGGTGGAGGACTCCGAGGCGTTCATCCGCTGGATGCTCACCGACTACCCCGGCCCGGAGACGGTGATGCTCGCCCCGGGGAGCGGGTTCTACGTGACGCCGGGGCTCGGGAAGGACGAGGCCCGTGGGGCGTACGTCCTCAAGGCGGACGACCTGCGCCGGGCGTGCGCGGTCCTCGCCGACGGGCTCTCTACGTTCAACCGCGCGCGGGCCGGGGAGGTCGTGGCTGGGAGGGGATGAGTCCGCGCGCGGCGAGGCAATGAAGGGAGGAAAGGAGAGGCTGGATCTCCTCCTCGTCGCGCGGGGCTACGCCCCGTCGCGGGCCCAGGCTCAGGCCCTCATCCGCGCCGGCCGGGTGCGGGTGGCCGGGGACCTTCGCGACAAGCCGGGAACAGAAGTCCCGCTCGACGCCGTGATCGAGGTGTCCACCCCTCCGCGGTACGCCTCTCGTGGCGGGGACAAGCTCGAAGCCGCGCTCGCCGCGTTCGGGGTCGATCCACAAGGGAAGACGTGCCTCGATGTGGGGGCCTCGACCGGGGGGTTCACGGACTGCCTCCTCCAGCGCGGGGCGGAGCGGGTGTATGCGGTGGATGTGGGACGGGGCCAACTCGCGTGGAGGCTCAGGAACGACCCGCGGGTCGTCGTGCGGGAGGGGGTGAACGCCCGCTACCTCCGGCCCGAGGACATCGGGGAAGGGGTGGACCTGGCCACGGTCGATGTGTCGTTCATCTCGCTCCGGCTCGTTCTCCCGCCGCTCGCGACGATCGTGAAACCGGGAGGAGACGTGATCGCCCTCGTCAAACCTCAATTCGAGGCCGGGCGGGAAGCGGTGCGCCGGGGCGTGGTCCGCGATCCGACCGTGCATGAGGCGGTGGTGGACGGGATCGCCGCGTTCGCCGAACAGGAACTGGACTGGACGGTCCGGGGAAGTACCCCCTCGCCGCTCCTCGGCCCGGCCGGCAACCGCGAGTTCTTCCTCTGTCTCTCGGTGAGATCCTGTCCTTGATCCCCGCGCACGCTTCACGCATGTCACGTTCCCTGCCCAGGCGCGCTCTAGCACGAAGTTCCGATGGAAGCCGCGGGTACCATACGGCACGGGCTGAGTAGACGGAATGGGGTCCTTCGCCCCATTCAAGCCAGCTGAACCGCCCCGAGATTGCCGGAGGCCTGTCAGCTTGAGAGGATGGGGACATGGCGAAGTCAGCGAGGTACTCCCCGGAGGTACGGGAGCGGGCGGTGCGGATGGTGTTCGAGCACGAGCGGGAGCACACGTCCCAGTGGGCAGCGATCGTGTCGATCGCCGGCAAGATCGGGTGTACGCCGGAGACGCTGCGCACGTGGGTGCGTCGGACAGAGATCGACACTGGACGTCGCGGCGGAGTGACGAGCGATGAGCGGGCGCGGATGAAGGAACTCGAGCGAGAGAACCGCGAGCTGCGGCGCGCCAACGAGATCCTCAGGAAGGCGTCAGCTTTTTTCGCCCAAGCGGAGCTCGACCGCCGACGGAAGAGATGACGTCGTTCATCGATGCGCACCGGGAGGAGTACGGGGTCGAGCCGATCTGCGAGGTGCTACCGATCGCCCCGTCGACCTACTACGAACAGAAGGCACGCGAGAGGAACCCCTCACGGCTACCCGAGCGTGCTCACCGTGACGCAGCGTTGAGCGAGGAGATCCAGCGCGTGTGTGAGGAGAACCGGCGGATCTACGGAGCGCGGAAGGTGTGGCGGAAGCTCGGGCGAGAAGGGGTCACGGTAGCGCGGTGCACGGTGGAGCGGTTGATGCGGAGGATGGGGCTGGTGGGCGCTGTCCGGGGGAAGAGGATCCGCACGACGATCCCCGAGGAAGCCCTAGCGCGTCCGGCTGATCTTGTCGAGCGTGACTTCACGGCCAGCCGACCCAACCAGCTGTGGGTGGCGGACTTGACCTACGTGGCTACCTGGTCGGGGTTCGTGTACGCGGCGTTCGTGATCGATGCGTTCTCCCGTCGGATCGTCGGGTGGCGGGTGTCGAGGTCTCTACGGAGCGACCTGGCGCTCGATGCCCTCGAGCAGGCGTTGTACGCCCGGCCTGACACGCAGCGGCTCGTGCACCACAGCGACCGGGGTGTGCAGTACCTCTCGATCCGCTACACCGAGCGCCTGAGGGAGGCGGGGATCGAGCCGTCGGTGGGAAGCGTGGGCGACTCCTACGACAACGCTCTCGCTGAGACGATCATCGGACTGTACAAGACGGAGGTGATCCAGGAGCGGGGACCGTGGCGGGGGGTGGAGCATGTCGAGTTCGAGACACTCGACTGGGTGGATTGGTTCAACACAAAGCGGCTGCTTGAGCCGATCGGGCACATCTCACCCGCCGCGTTCGAGGAGCTACACTACCACCCCAAGGAGGCTCCGGCCCTCGTGGCCGGACTCAGATGAAGTACCCTCCGGTGAACCCGGGGCGGTTCACAGCAGATCACGGGGAACTTTCTGATGCATGGATGGGCGCGCCCAGAGCGGCAAGGACCTGGTTGATGAGGGTTCGGTCACCAAGCCACGCCACCGCCTCACGTTTCTGTCGATCCACAGTCAGCAATAGGAAGTCACCAGGGCTCGCCCCGTGCTGGCGGAACAGTGGCCCAAGGCCCCACGTCCCTGTTGCCTTGGAGACGAGCCTCCCGACGGTCGCTCCGTCGGCGCTCTTCAAGGAGAACTCCCCTGCTAACTGGTCTCTCATCGCCGATGGCACCGGGAGCACCCCAGAACGCAACATGGCCGCTGAGACTCGAAACATCATCCAGACGGCGCCAGTCGGAGTCCAGCCGTAGTCCTTCAGATGCCGTCGGGGATCCCTCTTGCGGATCAAAGCCTGGATCACACCAGGACTTGCCTCAGCGCCACGTATCCCATACACAGAGTCTGCATACTTCTGGAGAACGGGCGAGTAACTGATGTAACTCCAGAATGTTGAGCGCGGCATGCCTCGCTTCAGGCACTCATCTTCGAGATCGTCCACCCTCATGACCATGCCATTCTCAAACAGGATGTGGACAATCGTTGTCACGCGTCCGCTCAGCTCCTGCCGCCAGTCAAGGGGAACGGTTCGCGCTACGAAGTCGCCATCCACGGTGCAGAACGGAAGACCCACACAGAATTCCTTGAGAACATCTACAGGGGGCCACATCCCTCTCATCCGATGAGGGCGGCACACTCCTTCCCGAAGCTCTTCAAGATGGATCCTGGGAACCAGAGAGAGGATCCTCTTGATGTGAGTGGCCGCAGCGTTGCGGCTGGATCTGCGGAAACAGAACCATTGGTGCTCAGTGTCCAGCCAGCGCAGGTCCCGCTCCCCCTGCAGGATGTGCTGAACCAGCGAGGGAGACACCAAGCGCTGGGTAGTGACCCGCACGCCCTCCTGCACGGTCTTGACAGTTGCCATACCCCGCCGCGATGCCGCCTGCCGCGCTCCTCTGGCAATCGCCGCAATGTCACCTCGGTCGACAGAGGAAGTGATCAGTCGGCCACACAGCAAGATGGAGACAGTCGGTCGAAGTACCTCGGCAGCACTCACGAGGCCGCGGAGGTCAAAGGCGCACCTGGTGATCCCACGCTTCAGAAGGGTTTCCTGGACGGCCTTTGCAGGTGACGGAATCGTTTCGCGAACGAGTGAGAGTGCCTTGTCAAGCACAGGTGCGTAGACACGGACACCAGCCAGCCTCTCACACGACGACGCGACAATCTGCCGAATCCGTTCTCGAGTGACTCCATTCTCGTCTGCAAGATTCTGCAGAGTCGTTCCCCCCCTGCCGTCCCAGCCGAGGCGCCTTGTGGTGATCCGTCCGCTACGCCTCCCACTCACGGCTGTGGCTATCTCACTCAGTTCTTGCTCAAGACATGACGCCTGTGCGCTCTCGAGCCGTGAAGCAAGTTCAAGGAGTCGTTCAGCGAGTGACGATCGCCGCTCCTCTGGACGACTACAACGCTCTAGCTCTCGGGCGCACTCGAGGAGGGTTCTGGCTCTTGGGCACAGTGAACGAATCGCCGCGCCAAATCGGGGGTCATCAGCCGTGACTTCAGACAGAGACGACGCCTGCTGGATGAGCTCGCATGTTACGGAGAGGTCGTCGCCTTCATTCTTGCGAGGCGGTCCCTTCTGCCACGCGCGACGCGGGTGACGGAGGCGTGCCCGCAAGAGATAGGATTCGGGAGCTGGGCGCTCGGTCCGTGGGCCGCCCTCGAGGTAGCCATCGAGACCGGCCAACAGGTCGACTAACCCGTGTGCTCCAAGACCCTGCAGGTCCAGCAGGTCCCCAACCGCGGTCTCTCTGCTTAGGGCCTCGGAGATCTGGCCCAACCCGGCTCTCATCAATACCCCGCGCGTTCTTGCCTCTATTGACAGATCATCCACGTGAACTGACCCGGGGAGCTGAGGAAGCCTCCTCTTCAGAAGAGCCGCTCGGAGTTCGGGTGAGCCACCAGAGATCACCTTCGCGGTGCGCGCTACCACCGCCTTTCCGAGAAGGACACAAACCGTTGGCTGGAACCTCTGCCAAGTCTCTTTGCTCAACCTGGACAGAACTTCCTGTGCAGCCTCTGGGGGCAGGCCTGACACGTAGTCGCCTGCCCGGCAGCTGAGGATGTCTGCTAGGAGGGCGGGCGCGATCGTTTGCCCACGACGTGGGAACCGACCAGTGGTCACGACCGATCACCTTAGGAGTACAAAGCTGCTCCTCGTCGGGCAACTCGGTTGAGGGTCTCGCGGATATGTACCGCTGGGTCTGTGAAATCGATAAACTCACCCCGACTGGCAAGCTCATGCGCAAGCGCTATCGCGTATTCCGTGAAGGCAACCTCCGTTACAAGCCGCAGGAAGCCAGGGTCGTTAATGTTGTTACCCTCACGGGCAGCCACGATCTGAGGGTGATCGAGGTTGACGTAGATCACCCGGCTGTCTGTAAGGCAATGAGCGCGGCGCTCTTCCGGTCCCATCCTCTGAAACTCGACCCTGAACCCCCCGGTGGACACACCAAAACGGTTCCCACGTCCTCCAGCAGGTCGTCCCCTTACCTCGCTGTTTGCGTCACCGGGAGCTACTTCTGGGTTGATACTCCTAGGGGTCCCACCACGATTTCCACCCTCACCACTTGCACCAAGGCCGCCGGTCGAGGCAATCACCTGAGCGGGCAGATCCCCGCCAATGACCAAATCTCTCTGGTCGCTCCCGGACCGCGCCTGCTGACCAGTGCGTTCCGGGACTCCATGCCCGAGGGAGCGAATGCGCGCCACCCGCTCAAGAAACTCCTGGAAATCCTGGTTGATGACTCTCGCAATCTCATCCGCCCGGCGGGCAAGGGTGCGGGCCTCCTCGCTTCTTCTCCTCTTTTTCTCCTCTTCCACAAGTTCTCTTCGGACTTCGTCGACCTTCTGTCCAATGAAGGCATGGATGGATTGGACGAGTTCGTTGTTGGGGTTCAGCCGCATGGAGCGACTCAGATCAAAGGCGGGTATCGGTGACCGATCATCATCCAGCGCCGGTACATCAAGCAAGCCAAAGATGTACTGCGACATCTCGCGATTCTCATTGCCACCCAGTGTTGTTTCGTGAAGAACCCCCTTGGAATAGACCGCTATCCCTCGCTGCTCTTCATCTAGGGGTGTCTTCGACACCTTCACAACGAGCTGGACATCGCCAAGTCTTTGGAGCAGAGAACCAGTCGGCTTGAAGATGTACTCCCTGCAGGCAGCTGGTTCCTGAACAGAGCACACCTGGCCGTTGACGATTACAGTCACATTGCGTGGCCACCGTGCAATCTGCCGTTCAATGTAGCGGATAATCGCAGGTTGGTCCAGCGCTTGGAGGTGGATACTCTCTATCTCCACAACCGTGCCATTAGGTTCTGATACGGGTTTGTCCCTCTCTAGCACGTTCACAGGGATCGGGCCTTCACCGTTATGAGCTTCAATGTCCTTTCGCCGCAACTCGACTTTTGAGCACCGACCATTTCGTACAGAGGTCACTCGCAAGACATCTGCTATTCCAAAGGCTGCAGATTTGCCTGTCCCGAACCGACCACGGCCGGGCCTACCTAGCTTGCGATCAACGTTCTCTCCGTGCATCAGGAAGAAGTTCTCAAGCCCCGCCCAGTCCATCCCCCTTCCGTTGTCCTGTACTGTGATACGCTTCGAACGACTATCCAGTTCCACCCGGACGACCGGGTTCACCACCGGATCAACGTACTCCAGCCCGTTGGAGACGTACTCCCAGACCACGAGCTTGTCGGTCTTGAACAGCGCTGCGTTCTGAAGGAGATCTCGTGCGACATGGGACCTAACAAGAAGGTGCTGTGTTCCGTCAACCATCGCTCATCGCCCCCTCAAGAAGGATTGCCACTGCCCGCACAACCTTACCTAGCCTGGGATCATCTCCAAAGGCTTCTAAGATGCGAGCCACCTTCGTCTCCCGAGCAGGTCCAGTTACATACTCGTCAACACGGAAGAACCTCTCTGCGTCCTGTCGACTGACAGCACTCGCGCCGCCGGTCCTGAAGCGAGCGTAGGCATCTGATGCAAGCAATCGCTTCCTTTCGCGCGACCGCCATCGCCCATCTCGCTGCCTGGCGACTGACTGAGGCGCGCCTTCGCCTTGCAGCTCACCGATTCGTCTCCGAGCGAACTCCAGCCCCCGCCGGGTGATCCGCCATCCATTAGTACCGGACCCCGTCAGATAGGCGCCCTTAGATTGTTTCTTTGCGTCAGAGAGGTAGACGCGGACGATCTCAAGGTTTATCTGGGCAGGGTAACGCTTCCACACAAACTTGCCGGGAGCGAGCTCGTTCACCTTGACAGCAACATCCTCGGTATCGACAGCATGTGAGCCTCCCCCAAGAAGATAGACTGCAAGGGTAACAAGCTCGTGACTCGAGAAGTCCCCGCTAGGTGATCTGGGACGGAGAGCCTTCACTTCCGGGCCCACAGCCGGAACGGAGTCGCCAACACGGGCCTTCGATTCTGCTCGACTCGGTGTCCCATTGACGCCACGAATAGCTCTCCTATTCTTGGACGAGTGCTTCGCGCTCCTGTTGCCTTCTGCCTTCATAGTCCGCCCCCCCCGCGGTGCCTGTTGCTCGGGACCCGCCGTGGGTTGACACCATTATATGGGTTAGGAGGGAGCTGTAGCTATGGAGTTGACCCGGTTTCGTGGACACCCTTAGGCTTGCATGGGAGATGTTGACGATGCCGAGGACACGTCCGCCGCACCCGCCGGAGTTCCGGCGAGAGATGGAGTTGGTGCGGGCAGGACGGGCAGCGCGGGAGCTATCCCGCGAGTTCGAGCCGTCCTACGAGACGATCCGGGGTTGGGTGAAGCAGGCGGACCGCGATGAGGGCCGCGACCCTTCGGGGATGACGACGGGGGAGCGAGAAGAGCTGCGCCGGCTGCGCCGTGAGAACCGACAGCTCCGCCTGGAGCGGGAGATCTTGGCAAAAGCCGCGGCCTGGTTCGCTCGGGAGACCGGCTCGGTACCACCCGGGTCTACGAGTTCATGAGCGCACACCAGGTTCGCTATCCGGTGGCCACGATGTGCCGCGTGCTGGAGGTCTCCACCAGTGGGTACTACGCGTGGATGGGAAGGTTCCCGTCGCGGCAGGCGCGGGAGGACGTGCGGCTTCGGGAACGGATCGAGGCGATCCATGCCCGCAGCCGTGGGACGTACGGCGCACCACGGATCCATGCGAAGCTCAGGGCGCAAGGGATCCGAGTGGGGCGCAAGCGCGTGGCTCGCCTGATGCGGGAGGCTGGCGGGCACCAGCCGGCGTCGGCGCCGGGGGACGACGAAGAGGGATCCGGAGGCGCAGCCGGCCCCGGACCTGGTGAAGCGGGAGTTCACCAGCGAGGCGCCGGACCGGCTGTGGGTCGCGGACATCGAGTACATCCCGACCGGGGAAGGGACCCTGTACCTAGCGGCGGTGGTGGATGCGTTCAGCCGGCGGGTGGTGGGGTGGGCGATGGAGGCGCCTCTGCGGACGGAACTCGTGCTCAAGGCCCTGAACATGGCGATCGGGCAACGCCAGCCGCGGGAAGTGATCCATCACTCCGACCACGGGAGCCAGTACACGGCCGTTGCGTTCGGGAAGAGGTGCCGGGAGGCCGGGATCCGGCCGTCGATGGGATCCGTGGGAGACTGCCACGACAACGCGCTCTGTGAGAGCTTCTCTGCAACCCTGGAGTGCGAGCTTCTCGATCGCCAGAGGTTTGAAACCCGGGATGAGGGGCGACGGGAGGTGTTCGCGTTCATCGAGGGGTGGTACAACCCGCACCGACGGCACTCGGCGTTGGGGTACGAGACCCCGACGGGGTACGAACGGAGGTACCACCGGGAAGGGAGCGTTGCTGAGGAGACGGGAGAACCCGTTGGTGTAGGGTCAGTGGAATACAGGGGTCACGGATGACGACCACGGTCAGGCAGACAGCGTGGGCGTCAAGCGCTAGACTGTCCACCGAAGCGGGGAAAGTCCAGGTGGAATACTGACTCCCTCAAGACATGACTGCTCTTCCGCTTGTAGAGGACAACCTTGCCGGAGCGCCGGAGTGGGACGCTCCCCCGTGGAGCTGCAAGTACTGCTTGTATTGGGAACACCCTGAGCTCTGGGCTGATCCCAAGGCGGGGAACCGAGCGGAGGCCTTCCAACGGAAGCTCGCCTGGGTCCGCCGGGTGCGGGCGGAGTTCGGGGAGTGCGGCCGCCTCCTCTATGCCGACGGCCAGGCCGTGGGCTACGCCCAGTACGGTCCCCCGAGCTTCTTCCCCAACGCGCGATCCTGCCCAGCGGGGCCGGTGAGCGACGACGCCGTGTTCCTGGCGTGCCTGTTCTTCCCGTCTCGCGCCCACCGCGGACGCGGCTGGGGGAGCCTCCTCCTCCAGGACATCCTGCGCGAGCTACGTAGCCGAGGGTTGAGCACGCTGGAGACGTTTGCCCGGAAAGAGAGCGCGGAGAACCCGTCCGGTCCCGCTGCGTTCTACCTCCGCCACGGGTTCCAGATCCTCCGGGACGATCCGGAGTTCCCCCTCCTCCGCCTCAACCTGGACCACTGACTGCGCTTCCCTCCAGGATCCGATCCACCGTCGCCCGGAGCCGGGGGTGGTGGGTCCCCTCCCAGTAGAGCTTCCCGCAGCCAGTACACCGCAGGTAGTCGTCCCGCCACGCGGCCACGCGGGGGGGGATCCGCTCCACGACTTCCTCCTTGGCCACCGGAGCGAGGGGGCCGCCGCAGACCAGGCACCGCGTGAACGGGCGCACGTGGCCTGCGAGGTCGAACCGTCGCACGACCTCCCGCGCTTGTTCGATGGGGTCCGTGGACCGCACCCAGTACCCATGGGTGACGACGCTGCGCTTGAGGAGCGCCCGGTCGCGGGTGAGGACGATCCGCTCCTCGCGGGATGCCGCCGCGACGAGCTCCTCGTCCGGGAACCCATTGGCGTGGGCGGCGTCGAACCCGAGTAGCCGCAGGTACCGAGCGAGCTTCCCGAGGTGGCCATCGAGGAGGAACGCGATCCGGCGGAGGGGCTCCCGCCGCACCGCGAGGAGCCCCGTCACATCGAGGCTCTCGAACTTCGGGTACACGGCCAGCCGGTCGCCCAGGCCGAGCCGCGCTGCGAGGTCCACCGACTCGCCGTTGAGGAGCACGAGCTCCACCTCGACGTGAGGGACGCCGAGGGACTCGATCACGTCCTTGACCGCCGGGGTCCCCTGGAAGGTGTAGGCGATCGCCTCCTGGCGCCATCCCGGCGGGAGGAAATCGTTCAGCTCCCCGTACATGCGGACGGAGGCACTGGGCACGGCTCGCTCATCTATCCCGGTCAGGGGATGCGGAAGATGGCCTTCGCCCGGTCCACCTGGTCTACGGTGAGCACGATCTGGTTCTTCTCCACGGTGCAGTAGCAGGAGAGGACGTTGATCCCCTCATCGGCGAGCCGGCTGAGGATCGAGGCGAGCTGCCCCGGTTGATGGGGCAGGGCCATCACCAGCGCCTCCCTCTCCTCGAACTCGACCCCCTTGGCGCGCAGGACCTTGCGCGTCTTGTCGGCGTTGTCGGTCACGATCGAGATCACGCCCTCATCGAGGACGGTCAGGCCAGCGACCGCCTCCAGGTTCACGTGCTCCGCCCCCAACTCCTCCGAGATCTCGGCGAGGGCCCCTGGGTTGTTCCCGAGGATGAATGAGAACTCCTTCACCGTGGATCACCTCCACCCGAATCCTACCACGGCCGGGGGGAGTGGGGGGAACGCCGCGTGCGATCCCCGCCGGGCGCGGGGGGTCTTATAGAGCGAACTCGGCGGCGAGGAACGTGTGATCGGAGGGCTTCTCCGCCTGCCGCGCCTCGCGATCAATCCAGGACCGAACCGACTTCCTCGCCAAGGGCGGCGTGGCCCAGATGTGGTCTACCCGCCACCCCACGTTTCGCTCGAACGCACCCCGCACGCGGTAGTCCCAGAACGTGAACTGCCCGTGCTCGCCCGGGTGGTGCTGGCGAAACACGTCCACGAACCCCCACTCCCGGACGCGCTCCAAGGCCGCCCGGGCCTCGGGATGGAAGTCCACGTGCTTCTGGAGGCGCTGCGGGTCATGGACGTCGATCTCCTCTGGGGCAACGTTGAAGTCCCCGCACCAGAGGAGGGGCTTCCGAGGCGAGAAGTGGCGGGTGAAGTAGTCCCTCATCCGCGCGAGCCACTCCAGCTTGTACGCGAAGAGGGGGGAGTCCACGGACTGCCCTTGGGGGACGTACGTGTTGACGATCGGGATCCCCTCCACCGTGGCTTGGATCAGGCGCGCCTCGTCCGCGGGGCCGCCGTCGTCGAGCCCATAGCGGACGTCCGTGGGCTCAGCCCGGCTGGCCAGGGCGACCCCGGCGTGGGCCTTCTGCCCGCGGAACACGACGTGGTAGCCCCTCTCCCGAAAGAACGCAGCTGGGGACTCGTGGTCCTGGACTTTTGTCTCCTGGAGGCAGAGGACGTCCGGTTTCTCCTGGGCGAGCCAGGCGGCGATGACGGGGAGCCGGGAGCGGATGGAGTTCGCGTTGAACGTGGCGACCTTGAACATCGGCCCCTCTACCCCTCGGCCCTGTCTGGTTGGACCAGGCAACGGTAGAACTCCGGGCGGCGGTCGGCGAACACGTCGTTCAGACGCGTGAGGTGTTTGTCCCGCGCTTGAGCGGGGTCGATCTCGATCACCCGCGCTTCTTCTCTGTCCTGAGAAGCCTGGACGAGCACATCCCCGTTGGGGGCCACGATCTGGGACAGGCCAGTGAAGCGGAGCGTCTCCCCGGTGCGCGCTTCGACCCCGATCCGGTTCGCGGTCACGGTGAACACGCGGTTCTCCATCGCCCGCACCCGCATCGTGAGCTGGGCGAGCCCGGGCATGACGAGGTTCGCGGGGTGGGCGATCAGCTCGGCTCCCTGGAGGGCGAGCGCGCGGGCCGCCTCGGGGAAGAAGTGGTCGTAGCACACGAGGAGTCCGACCCGCGCCCGGCCGATGTCGGCGACCTTGAACGGGAGATCCCCCGGGGCGAAGAAGCGCTTCTCCTCGTAGAAGAGGTGGACCTTGCGGTAGCGGGCGATGAGGCCCGTGGGGCCGACGAGCACCGCGGAGTTGTAGGCGCGGCCACCCGCCTGTTCGGCGAGCCCGGCCACGAGGTGGCAGGTACCCTCCCGGGCGAGGGCGAGGAGGCGGGTCGTGGAGGGGCCCTTCGGCACCGGCTCCGCGAGATCCACCGCCTCACGGACGGTGGCGAACTGGTAGCCGGTGCTGAATAGCTCCGGAAGGATCCACAGGTCGGCCCGCTCGCGGAGGAGGAGCTCCGTAACCCTGTCCAGGTTCCGCCTCACCTCCCCGAACTCCGGAGCGAACTGCACGTAGCCTACGCGCATGATGGGAACTCTACTCCTCCCACCGCGTACCTCAACTTTCGTGCCCGTTTTCGAGGGCTAGCCCTCAGTACGGGATCGGGCTGATCCGGTTCAGTTTCTCCAGACGGTGGATGGCCCGCACCTGGCGCACGGTGCCCGACAGGCCGCGCACGACGAGGCTGTCCGTGGTCGCCCCGCCGCCGGAGTACTTCACGCCCCGCAGGAGCTCCCCGTCCGTGATCCCGGTGGCGGCGAAGCACACGTCGTCCGAGGCCGCGAGGTCATCCATGGTCAACGTGCGATCGAACTCGAACCCCATCTCCCGACCTCGGCGGAGTTCGTCCGCGGTGCGGGCCACGAGCCGCCCCTGGATCTCCCCCCCCATCGCCCGCAGGGCGCACGCCGCCAGCACGCCCTCCGGCGTCCCACCGATCCCGAGGAGGACGTCGATCCCCGCTTCCGGCCATGCCGTCATGAGCGCCGCCGCCACGTCGCCATCCGGGATGAGCCGGATCCGGGCGCGCAGGCGGCGCACCTGCGCGATGAGCTCCTCGTGCCGCGGCCGGTCGAGGATGATCACGGTGAGGTCCTCGACCCGGCCTCCCTTGGCGCGCGCGATCGCCCGCAGGTTCGCCTCCACCGGGGCGGTGATGTCCACCTTCCCTTTCGCGTCGGGCCCCACTGCGATCTTGTTCATGTACACGAACGGCCCGGGGTCGAACATCGTCCCCCGGGGGGCGATCGCCACCGTGGAGATCGCGTTCAGGTTGCCGGTGGCGAGGGGACGAGTGCCATCGATGGGATCCACCGCGATGTCCACGGGAGGAGGATCACCTGTGCCGACCCGTTCCCCGTTGTAGAGCATGGGGGCCTCGTCCTTCTCCCCCTCTCCGATGACGACGACCCCGTCCATCGGGACGCTGGCGAGCATGAACCGCATCGCCTCGACGGCTGCCCGATCCGCGGCGGTCTTGTCGCCCCGGCCCATGAACCTCCCCGCGGCCAGGGCGGCGGCCTCCGTCACCCGGACCAGCTCGAGGGCCAAGTTGCGCGTGGGCGTGGTCACGATGGTCTCACCCCGCCACTGTAGCGGCCTCACCTCCTCCCGCCAACCTGGACGGGGTCAGTGGGCGTCCCAGGTGACGATCGCCAGGTCATCCGCGCCGGGGACCAGGAACTCCACCTGGGACGAGGCTGGCCAGCGCACGGCGCTCCGGGGGTCGTGGTGGAGGCGGAGGACCGGCCGGAACTGGAGGCGCCCCGCCGCGTCCACCTCCCACATCCCGACCCCCGACGGGGGCCCGATTGGGATCCCCGGTTCGGCAGCGGGAGGATCGCGGATCTCCTCGATCCAGAACAGGGTCACCGGCGCCACTGCCGGATCGCTCATGTTGAGGAGCTGGAAGTCGTACCCCCAACCGGGGTTGAGGACGAGGAGCTGGCGGCCTTCGCTCGTGTCGTAGCCCACCACGACCGCGTAGTGGTTGGGGAAGATCCCCCCGGTCCCTTGCCAGTCGAACAGGATCACGTGCGGGACCCCCCGGCGCACCAGGTCCACCGATCGCGCAAAGGCCGCACCCGGATCCCCGTCCAAGGTCCCTATCGTCGCCCCGCCCGGGTAGCGGGCGGTGACGTACGCCGCGAGACCGGGGACGAACGACCATGGCCAGGTGAGTCCCTGGCGCACTCCCCCCCAGAGAACGGTCACTGTCCCCATCCGCCCGTGGATCTCACCGATCGCCCCGCCCGGATCGTCCCCCACGAACCGGTACCCGTAGCGGCGGTCGTAGTAAGCGAGGAGGATCCGCGCCGCCTCTGGTCCGCACCCGGCCGGGATGGGAGCTCCTTCTCCGGTGGCAAGCCACGTCGGGCCGAACGGAGGCGTCCCCGTGAGGATCATCCGTTCCGGGAGGGGAGCCGCACTGGTCAGGGCTGTCTCCAGCCCGGCGAGGGCGATGAACGCCACGATGCGCGCCCATCTTCTCATCGCGCGCTCATCCTGGGATGACCGGGCCCACCGCTAGGGTCGCAGGCCCTGTCGCTGTTTTTCCGCGTACAACTGGGCGTCGGCGGCCTCGAGGAGGTCGCGGATCGTACACGGACGGTCGGGGGTCCAGGTGGCCCACCCCATGTCCAATGCGATCGGGAGCTCCGGCAGGTGCTCGCGGTTCCACAGCTCGACCGCGGTCCGCAGCCGCTGGGCCACGGCGTCCACCGGGGCCGCCGTCTCGGGGAGGACGATCAGGAACTCGTCCCCCCCGTACCGCACGACCCAGTCGCTCTCGCGTAGCGTCCGGCGGATGAGCTGGGCGATGGCCTGCAGGACGTCATCCCCCCGCGCATGCCCCAGTTGGTCGTTCACCCGCTTGAACCCCCGCAGGTCGGTCAGGAGGAGGGTGAACGACCTCTTGTAGCGTTGGGACCTCTTCAGCTCTGTGTGAATGGTCTCGTCGAAGTAGTGCCGGTTGAGAAGCCCGGTCAGGGGGTCGTGCATCGCCTTCTCCCGCAGGAGCTCTTCGGTTTGAACCTGGTCGCTGATGTCGAGGACGTCCAGCAGGTGCGCCTGGCGGTCCAGGCACTGCAGGGAGTAAGAGCGCACGAGGAGCCACACCGTGGTTGAGTCCTTGCGCACGCCGCGCGCCCTCACTCCCGTCCGCTGGATCTCCCCCGTCGGGTGAAGGACCATCGCCCGCTCGTCGGGATGGATGAGCTGCCACCACGGCCGCAGGGCGCGGAGCTCTTCCCGTGAATAGCCGAATAGCTCCACAATCCGTCCGTTCACGTAGGAGAGGCTATCCCCATCCGTCACCAGGAATCCAGCCATGCAGTGCTCGGCGAGGATGCGGAGCAGGGATTGGTCGGGGTCGCAGCGGACCTCGGTGCGGGAGAGGGAGGTGGCCGCCATCCGTGCCAGTTCCGCAAGCGCGCGGAGCGTGGCTGGGGTGGGGCGAGATCCGTCGCGGGGGTCATCCACCGAGATCGCCCCGAGGATCTGCCCCTCGAATTCAACCGGGGTGAGGAGGAGGTCGTCCTGGTGCCAGCCTCCCGGGACGATGAACCGGCGGCGGCTCTTCACGGCGGGGGCCACCTCCGCTGCGGCCGCTCCGGCGGGGATGTAGTAGGAGGCGTTGGCCCGGTAGGAGGGGGGGAAGCGAGAGGCAGTAACGGTTCCACCCTGCTCAACGAAGCGACGCAGCAGGGCCTCGTCCTCGGGGGTGAGCCCGCGCGCGGCGTACGCCACGACGCGGGAGACCTCCCCCGCTCGGGTCAGAGGGGGATCGTAGGCGCTGACCACGACCCGGCGAAACGGGGTCTGCCGCAGTGCAAGATCGGCGATCGACTCCAGGATGGCCCCGCACGCCTTCTCCGCACGATCCTCTGCGGAATACAGTTGACAACGCCCTGAACCCGGTAGCACCTCGCCCACAGCGATGCAGTTTAGTGCGGGATACAGGAACGCGTCAACTTCCAACGGGGCCAAGGGGAGGACTTCTTTCCAGTTCCCCACAACGCCCTTGGCCCGGTGGGGGACAAGTGTCCAATCGAAGATTGAACCGATTCCTTTTGGTCCGGGTCGTCCCCGCCTAAGGTCAGGGCAAGCCCACGAGGGGGTGCCGCGGTGGAACTGCACGAATGGTTGTCGGTGTACCAGGCCGTGAGCGCGACGGCGGCCAATAAGGAGCGCACGTACTGGAATTTGGGCGGGACGTGTCTTGTTGTGAGCGTTCTCCTCCTCATCCTGGGCGTCGTGCTCGGGATCGCCGTTGTCGAGGACGCCTACAATGGATACGTTGCGACCACAGCCCTCCAGTGCCTGACCACGGTAGTGGCGGGGTTTGGGGTCTTGATCAGCACCTATTGGCTCGCCCTCCAGCACCGGATGGCCCATGAGGTCGCCCACTGGCAGGGGCTCCTCAGGCAGCTGGAGGGGGAGTTCGCCGGGGCGGAGTTCCACCGCAGTAGCTTCCGGCTCCTCATCGGGCAGCCGGTCCGTAGCCCCCGGATCACCCCACACTTCGACGAGTGGTACCCCGGGGTCACCCGTCTGGGCTGGTTCTCCCGCGCCCTGGCCGGCCTGACCACGGCCCTCCTCCCGATGGCGTTCCTGGTGGCGTGGATCGCGCTCGCGATCTTGCCGTGGGTCATCCCCTAGCCCGGGCCTGGGTCACGGACCGTCCCAGCTGAAGAAGGCGAGGTCGGTCCGCCCATCGGGGCCGAACACCACGCCCTCCTCTTCGAGGAAGCGCTGCTGCTCCTCACCCAGACTGCACGCCCCGTCAGCATTGATCACCCTCTGCCACGGGACGGGCGGCTCCATCCTCCCCCGCAGTGCGGCGAGGGCGTACCCCACCGTGCGCGCCCCACACCCAGCCCACGCCCCGATGTCCCCGTACGTCGCCACCCTGCCCGGCGGGATGTGGCGGATGAGATCATAGATCCTTGCGTAGAGCTCGTTCACGCGCTTCCCCTCACGACGCGTCAGGGGCTGAGGATCTCCGCCTCGAGGAAATCGGCCACGGCTTCCGGGTCGAGAGGGAGGACCTCGGTCCCATCCGGGACGCGCACCGGGCGATCCGAGACCACGGCGAGGACGGGAATCCGCCCGGCGAGGGGCTCCCCGGACCGGTAGACCTCGATCTTCGGGTAGTCCGAGGTCTTGAACCCCTCGAGGAGGACGAGGTCGAGGTCCGCCATGTACCGGTCGAGGTAGTCCTTCAGCGGCGTGCCCTCGTGGTCCCAGAACAGGGCCCCGTGGCGGTCGGAGTAGAGGAGCACGCGCTCCGCCCCCGCTTCGCGGTGGAGCTGGGTGTCCTTTCCGAGATGGTCCGGCTCCACGTCCGGGGCGACGTGCTTCGCTGTCCCCACGCGGTGCCCGCGCTCGATGAGGACCGGAATGAGCTCTCGGAGGAACGTCGTCTTCCCCGCTCCCTTGTGTCCGATGACCGCCACGACCTTCATCTCGACCTCCCGAGGAGGATTTTCGATCGCCCCCTTTTCCCGCGCAACTCGGGCGGATCCCGTTTCGCCGGTAGCGGGGGCTACGGTCACCGTCCGCACTCGGCCAGGGCGAGGATCTTCCGGTCGAGCTGGGAGAGCGGGCGCGCCTGCGGGTCCTCGCCGGGGCCCTCCCAACTTGCCTCGTACACGGCGACGGAGAGCCGCTTGTGGGTGAAGGCATGCCTCACCGTGCCCAACGCCTGCGGATCCCGAACCCCGTACCGGGAGAGGAGCGCGTTCAGCCCGTCCGCTCCCTCGGCTAGCGGGACCCCCCACAGGCCACCGAGGGCCTGCCCATCACGTTTCTCCAGGACGTACCCCTGCGGCGCGCGCAGGACGAGGGCCGTCGCTAGGACCGACCTCGGCCTCCGTGCCCGGGGAGCGGGGTACCGACCCGCGTCGTTCTTCCCCGCGCAGGACCCCGCCACGGGGCAGGAGGCGCAACGGGGATCCTTCGGCGTGCACACGGTCGCCCCGAGCTCCATCATCGCCTGGTTCCACGAACGGGGATCCTCCGGATCGAGGAGCCCCTCCGCCGTAGCCCGCAGCCAGCGGGCGCTCGGGTCCTCCGCGGCGAACAGGCGCGCAAGGACCCGCCGCACATTCCCATCCACCGCGGCGACCGGCTCCCCGAACGCGATCGAGGCCACCGCCGCCGCGGTGTAGGGCCCGATCCCAGGGAGCTCGGCGAGCTCCGTTGCCCGGGTGGGGAGGCCGGTCTCGGTCACGATCCGGGCCAGCCGGTGGAGGCTCCGCGCCCGCCGGTAGTAGCCCGCTCCCGCCCAGGCCCGCAGCACATCTTCCTCTGCCGCTTGGGTGAGGGCGCCCAGGTTGGGGAACGCCGCCATGAACCGGGGGTAGTATCGGAGCGCCTGCTCGACCCTCGTCTGCTGGAGGAGGATCTCCGAGACGAGGATTGCGTAGGGATCGCGGGTCCTTCGCCAGGGGAGGTCCCGTGCGCTTCGTCTGAACCATGCGAGGAGGGGTGCCCTCACCTCCTCCCCGCTGAGCTGCCCAACCATGGCGGAAAGCCTACGTTGGGACCGACCTCCCGACCACCCGGGCTGGCTCTTGGCCCCGGTCGGGGGCCACGCTACCATCCACCACAAGGAGGAGCGATGGATGAGACGCGGACTAAGGTGACGATCCCCGAGCTGCGGGCGATGGTGGAGCGGGGGGAGAAGATCACGTTCCTCACCGCCTACGACTATCCGACAGCGCTCCTGGAGGACCGGGCGGGGATGGACATGATCCTCGTCGGCGACTCCGGGGCGATGTGCCTGCTTGGGCACAGGACGACCCTCCCCGCGACGATGGAGTTCATGGTCACGATCACCGCCGCCGTGAGCCGGGCCGCCGCGCGGGCGTTCGTGGTGGGCGATATGCCGTACATGTCCTACCAGCCCTCGAACGAGGTCGCGATCGTGAACGCCGGCCGGTTCATCTCCGAGGGCGGGGCCGACGCGGTCAAGCTCGAGGGTGGGGCGCGGATGGCGGAGCGGGTGGAGGCGATCGTGAAGGCGGGGATCCCGGTGATGGGGCACATCGGCCTCACGCCGCAAGCGGCGAGCGCGATCGGCGGGCTCAAGTCCCAGGGCCGGAGCGCCGCCACCGCCAAGGCGTTGATCGAGGACGCGAAGTGCCTGGAGGAGGCTGGTGCGTTCTCGATCCTGTTGGAGGCGATCCCGGCCAAGGTCGCCGAGGTCATCACCGGGCGGGCGAAGGTCCCGATCCTCTCCATCGGCTCCGGGCCGGCCTGTCACGGGCAGCTCCTGATCGTCCATGACATCTTGGGGCTGTTCGAGGCGTTCACCCCGAAGTTCGTGAAGAAGTACGCCGACGTGTCGGCGGTGATGCTTGCGGCGTTCCAGGCCTACATCAAGGACGTGAAGGGCGGCGCCTTCCCCGGCCGCGAGCACACCTACACCATCCCCAAGGAGGAATGGGAAGCACTGAGCAGACTATTGGAGGCGTGAGCCACTGCCTGTCGGGGCAGGGCGAGGAGGTTATCGTGGGGAGTACTATGAGAGGACGATCCTGTTGGGGAAGGCGGGGTGGCTCTACCGTGAGAGATGGGTTGGCAAAATTCCATCCGTCGATGCCGGCCGATAGGGACTGGGGGAGCAAATGAAGGACACGGTAGTCGGCCAGATCTTCTTCTCCGACAATCTCGAAGTACTCAAGATGCTTCCATCAGCATCTGTCGACCTGATCTACATTGACCCTCCGTTCAACACAGGCAAGGTACAGCAGAGGACACAACTGAGGACAGTTCGCGCAGTAGACGGTGAACGCGTGGGGTTCCAGGGCGACCGTTACCGGACGATTGCCTTGGGAACGAAGCGGTTCTCCGATGTATTCGATGACTATCTTGGTTTTCTGGAACCGCGGCTTCTCGAAGCTCGGCGTGTACTGGCTCCGCACGGCGCGTTCTATTTCCACATTGACTACCGAGAAGTGCATTACTGCAAGGTCCTTCTTGATTCGATTTTCGGACGAGACTCCTTCATTAACGAGATAATATGGGCCTACGACTATGGCGGAAGACCGAAGAACCGATGGCCTCCGAAGCATGACAACATACTGTTCTATGTGAAAGACCCAACTCATTACGTCTTCAATAGCGATGAAATCGAGCGCATCCCGTATCTGGCGCCTGGCCTGGTTGGTCCAGCAAAGGCAGCCCGAGGCAAGCTTCCAACAGACGTATGGTGGCACACGATTGTTCCTACGAACAGTTCAGAGAAGACAGGCTATCCCACCCAGAAGCCTCTTGGGATTATGCGGCGCATCATCCGGGCATCCTCAAGACCAGGCGACCTCGTCCTCGACTTCTTTGCTGGGAGTGGGACCACGGGTGTCGCGGCCCTTGAGCTTGGCCGGCGGTTTGTCCTTGTGGATAACAACCCCGAAGCTCTTGCGGTCATGGCCAAGCGGTTCGATGGCGTAGACAGAATCGAATGGGTGGGTTTCGATCCTCAACTACATCGCGGGCAGAAGTGCCAGCCGACCCTGTTCTCAGCTCCACCTTCTTCACAGGGACATCCAGATGTGCCCTGAGATTACGGATGCTGATGTTCTGTTGCTCGCTTCGATCGCAAGTGAGCTCAAACCTGATTACACTCGCGAGGGAACAGAGGACCCCTGGGCTGGAAGTCCGTTTGCCTGGATTTAAGCGCGACCCTCTCGTCAGATCGGGAAGATCGGGGAACAGCTTGTAGCGGGCTGGTGTGCAGCAAAAGGCCTCGATGTTACAGCCACCCATGATCGAGAAGCTGACCGGGTTATCGCTGGGCAGCGGGTAGAGATCAAGTTCTCGACGCTGTGGGAAACCGGTGTCTACAAGTTCCAGCAAATTCGTGATCAGAACTATGATTTCGCTGTATGTCTGGGTGTGTCGCCGTTCAAAGCGCACTGTTGGGTCATCTCGAAGGAGACTCTGCGGCAACACGTAATCGGGCATACTCCCCAACACCGCGGTAGATCCGGTACAGACACGTTCTGGATCACAGTGCGTCCGACAAGTCCTCCGGAATGGATGCTGCCTCTAGGAGGGACTTTAGGCGAAGCCTACCGGATGATGCGGAGATGGCAGATGAAGAAACGCTGAATGGGGAGGCGGCCGCTGGGGGCGTACCCTAGGGGGTCCAGGCCTTGGGAGGCTGAGTCTGCCCGCGCTGTCACCGCAAGCGGTGGAGACAGCCGGGTCGACCTTCAACGGGCGGTTGTGGAATGAATGTCTGAACCGACACTGGTTCGGAAGCGAGGACGGCGATCGAGAGATGGCGGGGGGGGACAATGAAAGGCGGTCGTACATTAGCTTGCCAAACTACTCAGCACTTTTAAAAGTTGCTTTGGACCGTATGAGTAGACCGCAGATGGGGGCATGCCCCTAGGGTCCTCTCACTCGGACTGGTGCACTTCTGGGGACTACACCCCATCTGGCGTGGCGAAAGCAGGTCACGCCCTCACGTACAGGTGCCGCTTGATGTCCTGTTTGGTTGACTTCTCGAACGGCTGGTCGACGATCTTGATGCAATCCTTGTCCCGCAGGCGCTTGAATGGGGCGATGTTCCGCTGCGTTTCCCGGATCGCTTCCCACACCCGCGCCTTCGCTTGGTCGGGAGTCTCGATCCCCTGTTTCTTCAGGACCTGCCAGTTCGGGTACACCATCGCTGCCACCATCGGCTCGCCCCGGCTTCGGTCCTCGTACACGAGGACCTCCTCCACCTCCGGGATCCGCAAGAACTCCCACTCCAGCTCCTCAGGGTGGACCTTCTTCCCGGACTCGAGCACGATGAGGTTCTTCTTCCGGCCAGCGAGGAACAACCGCCCCTCCACGTCGAGCTTCCCGATATCGCCCGTGCGGAACCAGCCGTCGGGTGTGAGCACCTCGGCCGTGCGCTCGGGGTTCTTGTAGTAGCCGAGCATCACGTTGGGGCCCCAGACGATGACCTCGCCGTACCCCTCGAGGTCGGGCTTGTCCACCTTCACCTTCACGCCGGGGAGCGGCCGCCCAACGTTGCCAGGGATGGGCGTGAACGGATCGCTCATCGTGAGCACGGGCGCGGTCTCGGTGAGGCCGTAGCCCTCGATCATCCCCATCCCCAGGCGTCGCAGGCCCGCCCCCACGTCGGCGGCGAGGGGGGCCCCGCCGGACACGAAGAACCGGAACTGGGGCCCGAGGAGCTTGTCTTTGAGGAGCTTCCCGACAAGGCGCGGCACGAAGCGGTGCAAAATCCTGCGGGCTGTGTTCCCCTCGATGTTCTCCAGGATCCGGCGGTACAGGGAGTGGTAAAGCTTGGGCACGCCGACGAGCACGGTCACCCCCACCCGCCGCGCGAGGGCGATGAGGTTTCGATAATCGTCGGTGTAGGTCACGGTCGCTCCCACCCACAGCGGGGCGAGGAGGGTCGTGGTGAGACCGTAGATGTGGTACCAGGGGACGATCGTCACCAGGCTGTCCTCGGACGTGAACTCGACCACCTTGAGGAACGCCTCGATGTCGGAGGTGATGTTGCGGTGGCAGAGCATGACGCCCTTGGCGTCGTCGGTGGTGCCGGATGTGTACATGAGGACGGCGAGGTCTTCGCAGTCGGGATGCGCATCGGGAACCGCAACTTCGCGGTCGGGAAGGACATCCCACAGGGATACTGCGCCGAGGGCGACGTCCACCGAGATCACCTCGTTCAGGGTCGGAACCGACTGGGTGAGGGGGGTGAACTCGTGGTAGCGCTGAGGAGAACAGAAGAGGAGTTTCGCTTCGCACTCGGTGAGCAGCCGTGCCACCTCGCCCGGCTGGAGCCCAGCGTCCATCGGCACCACTACCGCCCCCAGCCGTTGCACGGCGAAGAACGCGACCGCCCATCCCACCGACGGCTTCGAGATCAGCCCTACGCGGTCGCCCGCGCCGATCCCCTGCCCGGCAAGCCACGCCGCCAGCTTCCCCGACAGATCCCACAGCTCGCGGTACGTGGCGTCCTGGAACTGTTGGACGCCGCCCCGGGTCACAGGGACCCGCACCGCTACCCGTCGCCCATGTTGCTGCACAGAACGTGCCAAGAACTCCGGTATGGTCATGTGACGCTTGAACCGCGTCGGCATCTCTATCCTCCTCGATCGGCTTGAAGGATCAAAGCATGCGAGTATACCACTCCGCGGATAGGGCAGCCAACGCCCCTTCTGCTGCTGCGATCACGGCTTGGGCCCGCCGCCCGGCGGGATCACGCACGTCCCCCGCCGCGAACAGGCCGGGGCGAGAGGTGGCCATGAGGGAGTCGGTGGTCACGTAGCCGGCTTGGCTCAGCTCCACGACGCCGCGGAGCCAGTCCGTGTTCGGCTTCCACCCGATCTTGACGAACACCCCGTCCACGGGGAGCTCGCGCTTTTCACCCGTGGCGAGGTTTCGCAGGACGACCGACTCCACCTTCCCCTCGCCGCGCACCTCGTCCACAGCCACGTTCCACAGCACCTCCACGTTCGGCTGAGCCAGGACCTGCTCGCGGAGGGCCGCCTTGGCGCGGATGGCGTGGGGATCGGTTTGGGGATGGCGGACGGCGAGGTACACCTTGGAACAGAGGTGGGAGAGGACGAGCGCTTCGGTGAGGCCGCCGTCGCCCGCCCCGACGACGAGGACGTCCTTGCCCCGGAAGAAGAACCCGTCGCAGATCGCGCAGTAGGAGACGCCGCGCCCGACGCGTTCCGTAGCCCCTGGGGCGGGGAGCTCCTTGGGATGGGCACCCGTGGCCGCGATCACCGCCCGCGCCCGCAGCTCCCCATCCGAGGTCGCAAGGACCCATCCCCCACCACGCCCGCTGAGCCCCCTGGCTGTGGCGGCCTGGAACTGCGCCCCCAGCCGCTCGGCCTGGCCCCGCATCCTCTCCGCAAGCTCGATCCCGGGGATCGGCTCCGTGAACCCGGGGTAGTTCTCGATCGCGGGGGCTTCGAGCAGTTGGCCGCCGGGCACGGCCCCCTCCACGAGCAGGGTGGCGAGGCCGGCGCGTGGGGCATAGATCGCGGCGGAAAGCCCGGCTGGCCCGCCTCCAACGATGACCACGTCCCATTGTTTGTCCATTGTCAAGAATGATACGCCGTGCCCCCCGCGGGCCCCAATGGCCGTCCTTCCCCCTTGCCGTCCTCTCCCTCCGCGGCTACGGTGGGGGCATGGACCCCACCAGGAACTCCTCCCCGACCCGCCGGGTGACCGCTGACGACCGCGGCCTCCTCCGGATCGAGTTCCCCTACGACCCTCGGCTCGTCGCGCTCGTGCGCGGGCTCCCCGGGCGGCAGTGGAACAAGGGGGAGAAATGCTGGACGGTGCCCACGGAGCACGTCGCGGCGACGGTCGAGCTCCTGGGCGCCGAGGGGTTCACGTTCGACGAGGAGACGCGCCGGCTGTACGAGGCCCGCCGGGGAGAGTTGGGTCAGCACCTCACCGTGTCCCAACTCAACCTCCAGGTCCGCAATGCTGTCTTGATGGCGTTCCCTTCCCCACTGTGGGTGGTGGGGGAGGTGAGTGGGTTCAACCGGAACGCCCACAAGAAATGGGTCAGCTTCCAACTCGTGGAGCGCCAGCCGGGCGGCGAAGTCCTCGCCCAAGTGGAGGCCGTCCTGTCCCCCGAGGATCGCCAGCGCCTGGAGGCGAAGCTACAGCGTGGGGGGGCCCCGTTTCAGTTGGAGGACGAGGTCCAGGTACGCGTCCTGGTGACGGTGGACCTCCACACGGAGTGGGGCCGGTACCAAGTTGCGGTGCGCGACCTCGATCTCGCCTACACCTTGGGCGAGGTCGCGCGCCGCCGCGAGGAGATCGTGCGCCGGCTCACGGCGGAGGGCCTCATCGACCGCAACCGATCGCTGCCGTTTCCGGAGCTCCCGTTGCGGATCGGCCTCGTGACAAGCCTCGGCTCGGATGCGGAACACGACGTCCTGCGCACGCTCCAGGAATCGGGGTTCTCGTTCCAGATCGTCGTCCATGGGGCGCGGGTCCAGGGCCCGAGCACGGAGGCATCGGTTCTCAACGCGCTCGACTGGTTCCGGGATCGTGCCCACGAGTTCGACGCTGTGCTCATCTGCCGGGGCGGGGGCTCCCGCACCGACCTCGCGTGGTTCGACTCGGAGGCCCTCGGCCGGGCGGTAGCCACCTTTCCCCTCCCGGTGGTGGTGGGGATCGGCCATGAGGAGGACCGCTCTGTGCTGGACGAGGTGGGGTGGCGCCAGAAGACCCCCACGGCCGCCGCCCAGTTCGTCGTGGAGCGGGTGCGGCAGGCCCTGAGCCGGATCGAGGAGGCGGCGGCGCAGGCCCTCGGCCGGGCGCGGGTGCGGGTTGAGGATGAGAACGGGGCCCACCGCCAGCGGGTGCAGCGGCTGGTGCGGGCGGCCACCGTTCGCGTGGGGGAGGAGAGGCGGGAGCTCGTCCACCGCGCACGGCGCCTCCGCCGCGGGGTGCGGGGGCGCCTGGAGGGGGCACAGCAGGACGTGATGAGGTTCCGCCTCGCCCTCCCGAGGTCCACCGACGCCCTCCTCGGACGAACGGCTGCGCGCCTCGATGACGTGGCGGGGCGGGTCGGGCGCGGGGCGAACCGCGACCTGTCCCTCGCCCGCCAACGGGTCTCCCAGGTCACCCTCCTCGTCCCCGCGCGGGCCCGGATGCGGCTCGTGTGGGCCGGGGAACGGTTGGAAGGACATGCCCAGCGTCTCCACGCTCTCGACCCGCGGCGGGTTGTGGAGCGAGGGTACGCGATCGTGCGCCTGGCCGAGGGGGCGGTGGTCACCGATCCCCGTCAGGCCCCACCCCAGGCGCTCCTGCGACTTCAGCTCAAGCGGGGGACCCTCCGCGCCCGCTCGGAGGGGGAAGAGGGAGGTGAGTGACGGGATGGCCAAAAAGGATCGCTCCTACAGCGAAGCCGTGGCCCGGCTCGATGAGATCCTCCGCCTGATCGAGGACGGGGACGTGGATATCGATGCCCTGTCCGGGCTCGTGGCGGAGGCGGCGGAGCTCGTGACCCTGTGCCGGCAGAAGATCACGGCCGCGGAGATGCAGGTGCGGGAGATCACGGAGCGCCTGGAGCGCGAGGCGGCGGAGGCGGAGAAGGAAGGACCTCCGTCCGACGAACCCCCGTTCTAGCGGCAAACCGTGGCCCCGGGCCCGTCTCCCCGTGGATTCGGCGAGGCCCGCCGATCACGGTACTGTGAGGACCCGGACGAGGTTCGTCGTCCCCGGCTCGTGGAACGGGAGCCCGGCGGTGAAGACGACGCGGTCCCCCGGGGAAACCGCCCCTGCCTCCCGCGCCGCAGTGAGGGAGCTATGGATGAGGTCTCCTTCGTCCCGCGCCGGGGCGATCTCGCGGGGGAGGACGCCCCACACGAGCCCTAGCCTCCGCGCCACGTCCCGGTGGGGCGTCGTGGCCACCACTGGGACGGAGGGGCGATGGGCGGCGACGAGGCGGGCTGTCCACCCGGAGGTGGTGGCGCACACGATCGCCTGTGCTCCGACCTCGGCCGCCACCCGTCCCGCCGCGCAGGCGATCGCTGCTGATACCTCCCCCACGAGTCCGCTCTCCAGCCCAGGGACGCGGATCGGCACGTCGCCCGACTCCGCCGCCCGGGCGGCCGCCGCCATCGCCTGCACCGCCGCCAGAGGGTGGTTCCCGACCGCCGTCTCCTCGGAGAGCATCACCGCGTCCGCCCCGTCCCACACAGCGTTTGCCACGTCGGCGACCTCGGCGCGGGTCGGGACCGGGGAGTCCACCATCGACCGCAGCATCTGGGTCGCCACGATCACTGGCTTGGCCTGTGTGTTGCCCAGGTCCACGAGCCGCCGCTGCACGAGGGGGACTTGGTAGAGGTCCACCTCCACCCCGAGGTCGCCGCGGGCGACCATCGCCCCATCGGAGGAGGTCACGATCTCCTGCATTCGCCGCACCGCCTCGGCGAGCTCGACCTTGGCCAGCACCCACAGCCCTTGCCCCACGATCCGTCGTGCCTCGGCCAGCTCCTCGGGGCGTTGGACGAACGACAGGGCCACGCAGTCGAACCCCATCTCCCCGGCCCGGGCCAGGGACTCCCGATCGAACGGGGTGAGGGCGGGCAGGGACAGGGCGACCCCGGGGATGTTGACCCCCTTCCCCCCGTGGAGGAGGCCGCCCCGGATCACCCGGCACCGCACGCCCCCCCGCACCGGACCGACCACGGCGAGCTCGAGCATCCCGTCGGCGAGGAGGATCCTCACCCCGCTCGCGAGCCCGTCCACGGCCTGGGGATGGGTGAGGGGGATCCCTCCCTCGCCGAGGACCACCTCTTCCCCCGGCGAGAGGGGGATCGGATCGGCCAGGGTTCCCACCCGCACCTTGGGCCCGCGCGTGTCGAGGAGGAGGGCCACCGTCCGCCCCGCCGCGGCCGCCGCGGCCCGTACACGCTGCGCCAGGGAGGCATGGTCGTCGTGGCCGCCGTAGGAGGTGTTGACGCGGGCGACGTCCACCCCAGCCGCGATCAGCGCGGCGAGGGTCTCCTCATCGCGGGAGCGGGGGCCGATCGTGGCCACGATCTTCGTCCGCTTCATACAAGCCTCCAGCTTAGCGCCGGTCGCAGGGGGGGACCAGTTGATGCCGGTCCCGAGAACGGGTATCGTTCATGATGAACATGAGCCCAACCCTTGGGCGTGACCACCGCCTCCGCCGACGGCGGGATATCGCCCCCGTGTTTCAACGCGGTCAACGCCTGGAAGCTCCTCTGTTCTCGTTCCGAATCCTCCGCAAGGAAGAGCCGACGCCCCGGCTCCTCGTGGTCGCGGGGCGGCGTCTGGGGGGGGCGGTGACGCGGAACCGCGTGAAGCGGGCGGTGCGGGAGGGGTTTCGCCTCCACAAGGAGGCGTTCGCCTACCTCGACACGGTGGTCATCCCCCGCAAAGAGGCCACGCGCCTGCGCCCAGGGGACCTGAGCGAGCGGCTGGTCGAAGAGTTCCGGGAGGTGAGCGATGGCCAAAGAAACCCTCCTCACGAAAGAGGGCTACCAACAGAAGAAGGCTGAGCTCGAACGGCTCGAGCACCGCCTGTACCAGGAGATCCCGCAGCGGTTGAAGGAAGCGAAGGACCACGGCGGGGGCGATGTGCGGGAGAACAGGGAATACCTGTACCTGAAGCAGGAACAGGACATGATCGAGGCCGAGGCGCGTGCCCTGCGGGAGCTACTCGAGACGGCGCGCATCATCACCGAGGACGACTTTCGCCCGGACGAGGTGGGGATCGGCGCCCGAGCGATCCTGGAGGACGTGGAGACCGGCGAGGTCGCGACCTACACCCTCGTCCCCCCGGCCGAGGTGGACCTCCTCCAGAACCGGATCGGGGTGGATTCCCCTGTCGGGCAAGCCCTCCAGACGTACAGCAAGGGGAAGATGATCACGGTCCAAACCCAGGGGAAGAAGATCAAGTACAAGATCTTGGGGATCGAGCGCCGTTGACGATGGCCACCCGCAGCTTGGGGAAGGGGATGCGCCGGAGAGCGGTCCACGGCGGGGATGTCCGTGGCCGAGGCTGACCTCCTCGCTTCGCGCCGGGAGAAGCTCGACCGCCTGCGGGCCCAGGGCATCGCCCCCTATCCCTACCGCTATCCCCGTACCCACACCGTGGGCGAGGTGCGGGCGGCGTTCGGGTCCCTGGGCCCCCACCAGCGCACCGGGGCCGAGGTGAGCCTCGCCGGGCGGCTCGTCGCCCTCCGCCGGATGGGGAAAGCGGCGTTCGGGAACGTCCTCGACCGGTCGGGGCGGATCCAGGTCTACGCCGCGACGGACGGCCTGGGTGCGGACGCGTACGGGCGGTTCGTGGACCTCGACCTCGGGGACATCGTGGGGATCTCCGGAGAGCCGTTCACGACCAAGACCGGGGAGCTGACGGTGGACGTGCGGGAGTTCGCCCTCCTTGCCAAGTCCCTGCGGCCGCTTCCGGAGAAGTGGCATGGCCTCCGGGACGTCGAGACGCGGTACCGGCAGCGGGCGCTCGATTTCATCGCCAACGACGATGCCCGGCGGGCGATCGTGGTCCGGGCCGCCACGCTGCGCGCCTGCCGTGCCTACCTCGACCGGGAGGGGTTCCTCGAGGTGGAGACCCCGATCCTCCAGCCCATCTACGGCGGGGCCACGGCGCGGCCGTTCATCACCCATCACAACGCGCTCGACCGCGACCTGTACCTGCGGGTGGCGCCGGAGCTCTACCTGAAACGGCTCCTCGTGGGGGGGCTGGAGAAGGTGTACGAGATCGGCCGCAACTTCCGCAACGAGGGGATCTCCTCGATGCACAACCCGGAGTACACCGGGCTCGAGGCCTACGAGGCGTACGAAGATTACGAGCGGGCGATGGAGCTGGCAGAGGGGATGGTCGAGGCCTGCCTCCTCGCCGTGGCCGGGGCGACCCGCATCACGTACCAGGGCCGGGAGGTGAACTTCACCCGGCCATGGCGGCGGGCCTCGCTCCTCGAGCTGGTGGCCCAGGGGAGCGGCTGCGACGTGGAGAAGCCCCTCCCCGAGCTCCTGGAGGAGATCGACCGGCGGGGGATCCCGATCCCGCCTCCCCTGCGCCGGGGGCCGAAAGGGAAGGTGATCGAGCACCTCCTGGAGACGCAGGTGCAGGACCACCTGTGGGACCCGACGTTCGTCCTCGACTTTCCGCTCGACATCTCGCCGCTTGCCAAGCGGAAGCGGGGCCGGGATGACCTGGTGGAGCGGTTCGAGCTCTATTTCACCGGTCGCGAGGTCGCCAACGCGTTCTCGGAGCTGAATGACCCGGATGACCAGCGGGAGCGGTTTGCGATGCAGGAAGCGCTCCGCGCATCCGGCGACGAGGAGGCCCACCCCCTGGACGAGGACTTCCTGCGCGACCTGGAGCTGGGGATGCCCCCGGCGGCGGGGATCGGGTTCGGGGTGGACCGGTTGGTGATGGTGCTCGCCGATGCCCCTTCGATCCGGGAGGTGCTGGCGTTCCCGCCCCTGCGATGACCGCGGCCCACGCTTTCCCGTTCCGCCGGATCGGCCGCCGCCTCGACCGGTGGGCGGAGCGGGTGTGGGAGTGGGACGAGGAGCTGATGGATATCGTGAGCGCGTCGCGGATCCTGCGCCGTCTCGATCCCCTCCTCGTCGTGGCGACCTACCTCGGCTACGGCTACCTGTGGGGCGCGCTGGCCCTGGCCCTCATCGCGTTCGGGACGGAGGGGGACCAGGCGAACGTGCTCATCGGTCTGGGGGTGGTCATCACCTCTGTGTTCCTTTCCCAGATGACGAAATCCGTTTCCGGCCGGCCTCGTCCACAGTTCTCGCGCCATGGTTTTCACCACCAGTTCCTCACCGACGCCTCGTTCCCCTCCAACCACACCACCGTCGCGTTCGCGATGGCGTACCTCATCCTGCGGCTCTACCCGTGGTGGCCGAATGTAGTGGTGCTCTACATCATGGCGGCGCTGATTGGCTTGTCGCGCGTGTACCTGCGGGAACATTTCCCGCTCGATATCGTGGGGGGGGCGTTGCTCGGGACGTGTGTGGCCCATGGGCTCCTGCCCCTGTTCGCTCGGCTCGTGCAGTGACCGAAGGAGGGATGGCATGAACCCGTTGTACGCGGAGCGTATGAAAACGGCGCGCCGGTCGGTGATCCGGGAGCTCCTCAAGCTCACCGAGCAGCCGAACATCATCTCGTTCGCGGGCGGACTCCCCGACCCGGACACGTTCCCCCGGGAGTTCCTCGCCCAGGTGGCCGCGGATGAGATCCGGAACAACCCAGGCAAGACCCTCCAGTACACGACCACGGAGGGCAAGCTCCCCCTCCGGGAACCCCTGTCACGATGGTTTGCGGAAGACGGGATGCGGTTTTCTCCTGACCAGATCCTCATCACGAGCGCGTCGCAGCAAGGGCTGGATCTCATCGCCAAGGTGTTCCTCGATCCAGGGGATGTGGTGTTGGTTGAGCTCCCCACCTACATCGGGGCGATCCAGGCGTTCGAGGCGATGCAGGCGAGGCTCGTCGGGGTGGAGCTGGAGGATGACGGGATGGACCTCGACCGTCTCTCCGACGCGATCGCTGCCGCCCGGCGGGCTGGGCAGACCCCGAAGCTCATCTACGTCGTCCCCGACTTCCAGAACCCGTCAGGGGTCACATGGTCGGAGGAGAAGCGACGCGGGCTGGTGGAGATCGCGAGCCGGGAGGACCTCGTGATCGTCGAGGACATGCCGTACCGCAAGCTCCGCTTCACGGGAGAGCCCGTGCCGTCCGTGGCCTCGCTGGACCCTGAGGGGCGGGTGGTCGTGCTGTTCACGTTCTCCAAGGTCCTCGCCGCTGGCCTGCGCCTGGGGGCGCTGGCCGGGCCGCGGGAGATTTTGGAGAAGGTGGTGACGATGAAGCAGGCCACCGACCTCTGTACCTCGTCCCTCACCCAGCGCCTCGCCGTCCGGTTCTTCCAGGACTACGACGTGGAGGGCCACATGCGCACGATCCGCGACCACTACCGGATGAAGTGCCATGCGATGCTCCGCGCCCTCGACCGCTACATGCCCCGCCGCGAGGGGATCTCATGGACGAAGCCCGAGGGGGGCCTGTTCCTGTGGGCGCGGTTCCCGGACCAGTTGGACACGGAGCGGATGCTCCCCCGCGCCCTCGACCACAAGGTGGCGTACGTGATCGGGGCCCCGTTCTTCGTGGACGGCACGGGCCACAACACGATGCGCCTCTCGTTCTCCAGCGCTACGACGGAGCAGCTGGAGGAGGGGGTTCGCCGCCTCGGGCAGGTGGTGGAGGAGGAACTGGCAAGCCTCCGCTTGTCACAACGGGCGTAGAGGCGCGCATTGTGGGACGAAGCCCGCGTCAGGGAGAGTTCGGATCTCCCGCTGGCCGAAACGGCCGCGGGTCCACGATTGCGCCGAACTCCTCTTGGGCGATCTCGAGCAAGAGGTGGCGGTGGCAGGGCTTGTCCTCGCCCTCGTAGCAGATGAGGAAGATGTCGCGCGTCGTGGCGCGGTCCGCCAGTTCCTTGAGGCGTGCCAGGGCGCGGGGGTTCGCGCGGATCTGGGAGCGGAAGCGCCGTTCGTAGTCGCTCTTCTCCCACGCATAGTGGATCGCGCTTGGGTAGCCGCAGCCGGGGACGAACTCCCCCTTGAGCTCACTGAACTCGTGGAAGAGCTCCTCCGCTGGGGCCAGGTCATCGTTCCCGCGGCCACGCATCACGAGCACCGTTTCCGCGCCGGGGGGGAGTTTGCTCTTCATGCTGAGGTAGGTCTGCCTGAGCGCCATATCCTCAACCTCGCTGGTCCGGGCTCCGCTGGGTTCCTCGTCAGGCGATCGCCCGTTCGGTTTCCTTGTCGAAGAGGTGCAGCCGCTCCACCATCGCCACGAACGTGAGGTCCTGGCCAGGCTCGATCGCCAGCCGGGGGTCGAGCTTGGCCACGATCTCATCGCCTGCGACGTCGGCGTAGATGATCTGTTCATCACCGAGGGGCTCCCGGACCCGCACCTTGCCCAAGAACGTCCGGCCGGCCTTCTCCTCGTGCACCATCTCCGGGGTGCGGATGTCCTCCGGACGGATGCCGAACACCACGTCCCGGCCCACGTAGGCCCGCAGCCCATCCGATGCCCTCTCCTCCGGGACGACGAGCTTGAACCCCTTGCCCTGGACGTAGAGGCGCCCATCCTCGGAGATGAGGCGCGCCTCGAGGAAGTTCATCGCCGGGGAGCCGATGAACCCCGCGACGAACATGTTCGCCGGGCGATCGTAGATCGTCTGCGGTTTGTCGTACTGCATGACGACGCCGTCCTTCATCACCGCCACCCGCTGTCCCAAGGTCATCGCCTCGACCTGGTCGTGGGTCACGTACACGGTGGTCGTCTTGAGGCGGAGGTGGAGCTCGGCGAGCTCAGCCCGCATCCGCACGCGCAGTTTGGCATCGAGGTTGGACAGGGGTTCGTCGAACAGGAACACCTTTGGGTCGCGGACGATGGCCCGCCCGAGGGCGACCCGTTGCCGTTGCCCTCCCGACAGCTCGCGCGGCTTGGCCTTGAGCTTCTCCTTGATCCCGAGGAGTTCCGCTGCGGCGTGGACCCGCCGCTCGATTTCCTTCTTCGGGACCTTGCGGAGCTTGAGCCCGAACGCCATGTTGTTGTACACGTCCATGTGGGGGTAGAGAGCGTAGTTCTGGAACACCATCGCGATGTCGCGGTCCTTGGGGGGGACATCGTTCACGCGCCGCTCACCGATGTAGATATCCCCCGCCGTGACGTCCTCCAGGCCCGCCACCATGCGCAGGCTCGTCGTCTTCCCGCAGCCGGAGGGCCCGACGAGGACGACGAACTCGCCGTTGTGGACCTCGAGGGTCACCCGATCCACCGCCGTGAAGTTCCCGAACTTCTTCGTGACCTCGTTCAGCCGAACCTCAGCCATCCCTGCCCTCCTTCACGCGCCGCTTTTGGCGCGGACTGCGTCCAGCATAGCCATCCCTAGCCTGCGGCGCAACGTGTCATCCCCCGCTCAGGGGGGGGAAGAAGGTCACCACGTCGCCCGGGGAGAGGGGCGTCGCGAGCCCCTGGTCGTGGACCACATTCCGGCCGTTCACGAACACGTGGAGGTGGTCGTGGAGAGCGTCGCCCGCGAAGAGGAGCTCCCCGAGCGAGGGCTCGCGTTCGGCCAGGGTGCGGAGGGCCTCGCCACAGGTCGCCCCTCGTGGGAGGTCGAGCTCGATCTGGTCCGCTCCCGCCGCGGCGCGGAACTCCCCGAACAGCTTCACGGTGACCTTCACGCCCCGAGTATAAGCGAACCTACGGGCGGGGCCGACTGCGGATGAGCGCCCGCAGTGCCTGGAGCCGCTTTGAGATCCGGCCCTCCCATCCCACGTCCTTCGGGCGGTAGTACTCCCGGTCGCGCAGGCCCTCGGGGAGGCTCGGCATCGCCGCCACCCCTTGCGGCTCGTCATGGGCGTAGCGGTAATCCTTCCCGTAGCCCTGGTCCTTCATCTCCTCCGTGACCGGGTTGCGGAGGTGGAAGGGCACCGGCTCGTTGATCGTCTCCATAACGTCGCGCTTCACCTCATGATGGGCGAGGTAGAGGGCATTCGACTTCGGGGCCAGGGCGAGGTAAGCCGCTGCCTGGACGAGGGCCAGGGCGCACTCCGGCATCCCCACCTGCTCCACGGCTTGCGCTGCCGCTACGGTGAGGGATAGCGCACTTGGATCCGCGAGCCCCACGTCCTCGCTCGCCATCCGCACCAGGCGCCGGGCGACGTAGCGCGGGTCCTCCCCGCTCTCCAGCATCCGCACCAGCCAGTAGAGGGCCGCGTCCACGTCGGAGTTCCGCACCGACTTGTGGAGGGCGGAGATCAGGTTGTAGTGCTCCTCCCCCGCCCGGTCGTAGCGGGGGGCCTTCTTCCCCACCGCCTCCGCCACCGCGGCGAGCGAGAGCTTCCCTTCCCCGAGCGCCGCCACCGCCGTTTCGAGCGCGGTGAGGAGTCTGCGTGCGTCGCCGTCGGCATGGCGGATGAGGAACTCACCGGCCTCGGGCTCAAGCGAGACCCGACCGCCGTAGCCCCGCTCGTCGGCCAGCGCCCGCGCCAGAAGGGCGCGCAGCTCGTCCGCGGACAGGGGCTCGAACAGGAACAGCTGGGCCCGGGAGAGGAGGGCGGACCGGAGGGCGAACGACGGGTTCTCGGTCGTGGCTCCGATGAACAGGATTGCCCCTTCCTCGAGGAACGGGAGGAGCACATCCTGTTGGGCGCGGTTCCAGCGATGGACCTCGTCCAGGAACAGGAGGTCCCTCTGCCCGGCCCGCCGCCACGTGTCGCGGGAGGAGAGGAGGGCCTCGCGGACCTCGGTCACGGTGGCCAACGCCGCCGAGCGTTGGATGAACCGTGCCCCCCAGTGCGTGGCGATGAGCCGGCCGACCGTGGTCTTCCCTGTGCCCGGCGGCCCCCAGAACACGAGTGGGACGGCCACGTCCCCCTCGAGGAGCGCCCGCAAGGGCCCCCTCTCCCCGAGGAGGTGCCGCTGCCCCATCACCTCCCCCAGGTTGCGCGGCCGCAGCCGCTCCGCCAGGGGCGCCCGACCCTGCCACAGGCCTTCCATTCAGGCCCATTGTAGCACCTTGACGGAGCTGGCCCATCGCCCGTACCATACCGTCGCCAATCACCCTGGGTCAGCGTGGGGGTTGTTCCGTGGACTTGGGGCAGGGGGTCGTTAGCTCAGTCGGTAGAGCAGCGGACTCTTAATCCGCGGGCCGGGGGTTCGAATCCTCCACGACCCACCAGGTAGCGAATCGGCACGCCGTCGCCTCCACTCCCGGGAAGTCCGCGACGTGCGGTTGGGGTAGGGGTCGTTAGCTCAGTCGGTAGAGCACCGGCCTTTTAAGCCGGGAGTCGCAGGTTCGAATCCTGCACGACCCACAACGGCAGCGGGGGCCGGGCTTGGCGGGGGATGGCCAGACCTGTAGACTTACAGCTGGCCCCTGTCCCCGTCGTCCAGTGGTCTAGGATACCGGGCTTTCAATCCGGAAACGGGGGTTCGAATCCCCCCGGGGACACCACCGCGCCCCGCTACGGCGAGGGCGAGCCCTGGAGGAGCTGGGCGAGGACCACCCCGTCCTGCGTGCGGTGCTCGATCTTGAACCCCCGGTGTTGGAAGATCGCGATCATCCGCACATTGTCCGGCGTCGTCTCCGCTGTCACCACCTGCACGCCCCAGTTGCGGGCGATCTCCAGGCAGTAGTCGGTCAGCACCCCCCCCAGGCCCTGGTTCTGCCACGGGTCGGCCACGAACACCGCGTACTCGGCGGTGGTGGGGTCCGGGCCCACGACGAGCCGTCCCACCCCGACGATCCTTTTCCTCCCCCCGTCCTCGATCTCGGCCACGATCGCCATCTCCCGATCGTAGTCGATGAAGCAGAACGGAATCGCCATCTGGTGCGTGGACTCCTTGAACAGGTACCGGAACCGGAACCGGATCGATTCCCGCGACGAGACGGCGAGCATCTCGTGCCAGAGGGGCTCATCCTCGGGGCGGATCGGCCGCAGGAGGACCTTGGTCCCGTTGCGGAGGGTGGCCTGGCGGGTGTAGCCCTCGGGGTAGGGGCGGATCGCGAGGTGGGAGTAGGGCCGGGGTGGGTTCTTGAGCGCCTCCTGGTCTACGACGATGCGGGCGTCCACGGCCACCACCTCATCGGGCGAGGCAACGAGGGGGTTGATGTCGAGCTCCTTGATCTCCGGGTAGTCGGCGACGAGGTACGAGACGCGCATGACCGTCTCCACGAGGAGATCGATGTCCGCGCCGGGCCGGCCGCGGTACCCCTCGATGAGGGGCCAGCTCTGGAGCGACTCCAGCCGGCGCCGGGTGAGGCGTTCGTTCAAGGGGGGGAGCGCCAGCGTTGTGTCCTTGTATACCTCAGCGGCGATGCCCCCCATTCCCATCATGAGCACGGCCCCGAACGTGGGATCCTTCTTCGCCCCCACGAGGAGCTCGAACCCTCGCGAGGTATCGATCATCCGCTGCACGGTGACCCCCTCCAGGCGCGCCTTAGGCCGGCGGGCGCGCACCTCATCCAACATCCGCGCGAACGACGTGCGCACCTCGTCGTCGGAGTGAAGCCCCAACGCCACCCCCCCGACGTCGGTCTTGTGGGTGATATCCGGGGACAGGATCTTCAGCACGACCGGGTAGCCCGCCTTTTTCGCCGCGGCCACCGCTTCGTCCGCAGTGCCCGCGATGAGGGGCTGCACCACCGGGATCCCATAGGCCGCCAGGACTTTCTTCGAGTCCGCCTCGGACAGGATCTCCGCCTTCCTGAGGAGGGGGGCCACCTGCGTGCGGATCGTCGCCTGGTCGAGGGGGAACCGGACCGGGATCTCCCGCGGGGTTTCGTAGAGGAGCTCCAGGTTCCGCGCGTAGTCCACGAGGTGCATGAACGCCTCCACTGCCTGGTCGGGGGTGGCGTAGGTGGGGACGCCGGCCCGATTGAAGAGCTCCACTCCCTCGCGCATGAGCCGCCCCCCCATCCACGCCGCGAGGACCGGCTTGGGGGACTTCGTGGCGATCGCGCTCACCTCGTGGGCGGTGGTGGTGGGATCGGTCACCGCCTGCGGGGCGAGGATTGCGATCACCGCATCTACGTTCGGATCAGCGAGGAGGATCTCCAGCGCCGCCGCATAGCGCTCCGGGGGGGCGTCCCCCAGTACGTCCACCGGGTTCCCATGGGACCAGAACCGGGGGAGGATCTCGTTCAGCTTGGCGAGCGTCTCCGCGGCGAGGGGAGCGAGGGTCCCCCGGCGGGCGATGAGGGCGTCGGTGGCCATCACCCCCGGCCCCCCGGCGTTGGTGAGGATCGCCAGCCGCGACCCACTGGGCGGGCGGATCCGCGCCAGGAGCTCGGCGGAGTCGAACAGGTCCCCGATCTCGTACACGCGGACCATCCCCGCCCGCCGGAACGCGGCGTCGTACACCGCGTCTTCCCCAGCCATCGCCCCGGTGTGGGAGCTCGCCGCCTTCGCCGACTCGGCGAACCGGCCCGCCTTGTACACGAGGATCGGCTTCGAGCGCGCGAACGCCCGCGATGCGGACATGAACTTGCGCGCCTCGGTCACGGATTCGATGTAGAGGAGGATCGAGCGCGTGTGCTCGTCCTCCCCGAAGTAGTCAATCAGGTCGCCGAAGTCCACGTCGAGCATGTTCCCCACCGACACGAAGTAGGAGAACCCGATCCCTTCCTCTACCGCCCAGTCGAGGATCGAAGTGCACAGCGCCCCCGATTGCGAGACGAACGCCACGTTCCCGTCCGCGGGATGCCCCGCCGCGAACGTCGCGTTCATCCCGATGCGGGGGACGATGATCCCGAGGCAATTGGGGCCGATGATCCTCATCCCCTCGAACTCGGCGGCGGCGGCCTTCACCTCGCCCTCCAGCGCCTTCCCCTCCGCCCCCGTCTCGCGGAACCCGGCGGAGAGGATGACGAGCCCGCGGATCCCCTGCGCCCCGCAATCCCGCACCAGGCCTGGCACCGTGGTCGCGGGGGTGCAGATCACGGCGAGGTCCGGCGTGCGCGGCAGGGAGGCGACGTCGGGGTAGCTCTGGATGCCCTGGACCGACTCCCGCTTCGGGTTCACGGGGTACACGACGCCGTTGAAGGAAGCGTTGATCATGTTGCGCAGAACGCTATAGCCCACCGTGCCCGGGTTGCTGCTCGCCCCAATCACGGCCACCCGGTGGGGGTTGAAGATCTTGTCGAGATTGCGAATGCTCACTGGCAATACCTCCATCCCCATTATAGGATGGGATCCTGCGGGGAGCCATGAGCGATGACGACCGACTGAAGAGGGAAGCGGCACAGAGGGCGGTGGAGCTCGTCCGGTCGGGGATGATCCTCGGCCTCGGGCACGGGACGACCGCCCACCAGGCCCTGGTCAGGATCGCTGAGCTTCTCCGCGCGGGCACGCTGCGGGACATCGCCGGTGTCCCCTGCTCGACCCAGGTCGAGGCCGAGGCGCGCAAGCTCGGGATCCCCGTCACCACGCTCGATGAGCATCCCACCCTCGACCTCACGATCGACGGGGCGGATGAGGTGGACCCCAACCTGAACCTGATCAAGGGCGGTGGAGGGGCGCTCCTCCGGGAGAAGGTCGTCGCCCAGGCGAGCGAGCGGGAGGCGATCGTGGTGGACGAGGGGAAGCTCTCCTCTGCCCTCGGGACGCGATCCCCGCTCCCGGTGGAGGTCATCCCGTTCGGGTGGAAGACGCACATCCCGTACCTGGAATCCCGCGGGGCCGCGGTCGCGCTGCGCCGTGCTCCCGCTGGGGAGCCGTTCCGAACCGACCAGGGGAACTTCATCCTCGACTGCCGGTTCGGGCCCATCCGCGACCCCCATGGCCTCGCCCGCGGGCTCGAGGCACGGGCGGGGATCGTCGCCCATGGCCTGTTCCTCGGCCTTGCCACCGACCTCTTCGTGGCCGGCCCGAATGGGGTACGCCACCTCCGGAGAGCTACCTGAATCGCTGTGCCGGGTGTCGGTCCCCCGGTTTTCGGCTACCCTTCGCCCGTGGACCGGATCGTTTCCCGGGTGGAGGAGGCAGAGGTTGAGCTGCGGCGGCTGGAAGAGGAGCTCTCCCAGCCGGGGGTGGTCTCCCGCCCCGATTTCGCTGACCTCTCCCGCCGCTATGCCCGTCTGCGCGAGATCGTCGCCCGGGGCGGGGACCTGCGGCGGCTCCTCAGCTCGATCGCTGAGGAGGAGGAGCTCCTCCGCGAGGAGACGGACGATGCCCTGCGCGAGGACCTGCGGCGGGAGCTGGAGCGCGATCGGGCGAAGGCGGAAGCCCTATCCCAGGAGCTCCTCCGCTTGTTCCTCCCCGACAGCCCGAGCGACCGCAAGAACGCGATCGTGGAGATCCGGGGCGGCGCGGGAGGGGAAGAGGCGGCCCTGTTCGCGGCGGAGCTCTTCCGCATGTACAGCCGGTACGCGGAGCGGAAGGGGTTCACCGTGCGCGTGATGGATACCCACCCCACCCCCCTGGGGGGGATGAAGCAGGTCGTGTTCGCGGTCGAGGGGGAGGGAGCGTACGGCCGGCTCCGCTACGAATCCGGTGTTCACCGCGTGCAGCGCGTCCCGGAGACAGAGGCGAGCGGCCGCATCCACACCTCCACCGCCACCGTGGTGGTCCTCCCCGAGGCGGAGGAGGTCGAGGTCGAGATCCGCCCCGACGACCTGAAGATGGACACGTACCGCGCCAGTGGCCCCGGCGGCCAGCACATGCAGAAGAACGAGACCGCGGTCCGCATCACCCACCTCCCCACGGGGATCGTCGTTTCCTGTCAGGATGAGCGAAGTCAGCACCGGAACCGCGAGCTCGCCCTGCGGGTCCTCCGGGCGAAGCTGTGGGAGATCCAGGACCACGAGCGGGCCGCGGAGCTGCGCGAGACCCGCCGGAAGCAGATCGGGACCGGTGACCGCTCGGAGAAGATCCGCACCTACAACTTCCCTCAGGCCCGCGTCACCGACCACCGCATCGGGCTCACCGTGTACCGCCTGGCCGAGATCCTGGATGGGGACCTCGATCCCTTGATTGAACCCATCCTCGCCGCCGAGGTTGCGGAGACGCTCGCCGACTAGCGGAACCGTTTCAAGGCCTCGCGGGCCCGCCGTTCTTCCTCTTCCTGGATGATCTTCCGCCGCTTGTCCACCTTCGTCTGGCCGCGGGCGAGGGCCAGTTCCACCTTGGCGTAGCCGCGGTCGTTGAAGTAGAGGGAGAGGGGGATGAGCGTGTACCCCGCCTGCCCCGCTTTGCCGATGAGCCGGGCGATCTCCCGCTTGTGGAGGAGGAGGCGGCGCGGCCGCTCGGGGTCGTGTCCGTAGCCCCCGCTGGGGCCGTAGGGCGCGATGTGGGCCCCGAACAGCCACACCTCCCCGTCCTTCACCCGCGCGTAGGATTCATCGAGGGACGCCCGGTGGGCGCGGAGGGACTTCACCTCCGAGCCGCGCAGCGCGATCCCCGCCTCGTAGATCTCCTCGATCGCGTAATCGCGGCGGGCGCGGCGGTTGCGGGCGATGAGGTCACGGGCCATGGCCCAGCGAGGCTACCTCTGCCGGGGGCGGCGTGCCACCCTCCCGCGAGTGTAACGCAGGCCATGGTCTGTCCTCCTCTGCTTTGCTATAATCTTCGCGACTTAGGAGAGGAAGAGGAGGCCAGGAATGAGGGAAGCCGAGGTGAGAGCGCTGCTTCTCGATCCAACGACGAAGACGCCGGTCCTGCTCCTCAAGGACCGCCATTCGACGAAGGCGATGCCCATCTGGATTGGAGAGCAGGAGGCGATGTCCATCGCCATCGAGCTCCAAGGGCACACGTTCCCTCGCCCATTGTCCCACGACCTGATGAAGGAGCTTCTGAACACGCTGGGGGGGAACCTCGAGCGGGCCGTGATCACGTCCGTGAAGGACGACACCTACTACGCGAGCCTCGTGGTGCGGGATGCGGCGGGGGCAACCCGGGACATCGACGCCCGCCCGTCCGACGCGGTGGCGTTGGCGTTGCGAACCCAAGCTCCGATCTTCATCGAGGAAGCGGTGTTTGAGAAGTCAGCGATCGAGTCCCCGTTCGTGGAAGAGGAGCAGTTCGAGGAGTTTGTGGAGAAGGACCTCAAGCTGGACGAGATCCGGCGGTTGGCAGCGAAGGACAGCTAGCCTCCCGGGGGAAGTGGGGCGAGCCAGCGGTGCGGGAGGGGGTCCAGCCGGAACACGTCCCGTAGCTCGAGGCCGGTGTTCACCTCCATGAGCCACTCCCCGGTGGGGTCGGCCGCTCCCGAGTCCCGTGCCACCTCGATCGTGAGGGTGGGAGTCTGGGCTAAATCAGCGTAGAGGGCCACCCCCCGCGGGAGGGACGTTGGGGGATCCACGCGGAGGACGATCCGCGGGAAGGGCCCAGGGAGTCCGCCGAGGTCGTACTCATCGAACGTGGGATCGGCGAGGCCGCCCGCGGGGACGTAGCTCACCTGAACCTCGCCGCGACGCAAGGCTTCCTCCACCTCGGCGAGCGCCGGCAGGTGGAGGGACTCCGTGAGCTCCTGCGCTGCGATCCGGGCCTCGATCCCAAGGTCCATCCCTGGCCGATAGTGCACAAACAGCCACTCCTCCCCGACGGGGCGCAGGGCAAACACTGTCCCGGCCAGGCTTTCGGGGGCGAGGACGTCCAGCCGCAGGTTGGCGGGGGCGAGGAAGGTCACCCGCGCCGCGGTCTCCCCCTCCACGCCCCGCAGCACGACGTGCGCCACGAGGTCGCGGATCCCGTTCCACGAGCTGAGGACCACGAACAGCCTCTCCACGGTGCGGGCGGGGGACGCGGGATCCAGCCACGACCACACGGTGGGGGCGAGGGCGAGGACCCCCCCGAGGAGCAACACCGCCGCCACCACCCATCCGTTCACGGGCCAATCATACCCCACTGCCTTGTCCCTCCCGCGTCCGGAACCTAGAATGGGGGCGGTGGTTGCGATGGAACTGCGTACGGTTCGTGATCTTTCGCCGCGGGGTCTGAAGATCCTCCTCCGGGCCGACCTCAACGTCCCCCTCTCCGCCGGCCAGGTGGCGGAGGACGGCCGCATCCGGGCTGTGCTCCCCACGGTGCGGTGGCTGGAGGAGCGGGGGGCGCGGGTCGCCGTCCTGTCCCACCTCGGGCGGCCGGACGGGAAGGTGGTCGAGGAGCTGCGGATGGCACCGGTGGCCAAGCGCTTCGGGGAGCTCCTCGGGACGGACGTTCGCGCCCTGCCGGAGTGTGTGGGGGACGAGGTCTCCCGGGCGGTGGAGGGCCTCCCGCCGGGGGGGGTGGTGGTGCTGGAGAACGTGCGGTTCCACCCCGAAGAGGAGGAGAACGACCCCGCATTCGCGCGGGAGCTGGCCGCTCCGTTCGACGCCTTCGTGAACGACGCGTTCGCCACGGCCCACCGTGCCCACGCGTCCACGGTCGGGGTGGCGCGGTTCCTCCCCGCCTACGCGGGGTTCCTCATGGAGCGGGAGGTGGAAGTCCTGTCCGGAATCCGCGACAACCCCCGCCGCCCGTACCACATCCTCGTCGGCGGGAAGAAGGCGCGGGACAAGCTCGGGGTGCTCACCGATCTCTTGCCGCGGGTGGATGGGTTCCTCATCGGGGGAGGGGTGGCGTTCACCTTCCTCGCTGCCCAGGGGCACCGGGTGGGGAAGTCGGTGGTGGATGAAAGCCTCGTGGACACGATCCGCGCTCTCCTGCGGGCGGCGAAGGAGAGGGGGACGGAGATCGTCCTCCCCGAGGACCTCGTCGTGGCGCGCGAGCTGGCGGCGAACGCGGAGACGGTGGTCGTCCCCGCCAACGCGATCCCCGATGGGTGGATGGGCCTCGACATCGGGCCCGCCACGGTGGAGCGGTTCGCGGGGGTGGTGGCGCGGGCGGGGACGGTGGTGTGGACGGGCCCGCTCGGGGCGTTCGAGCACCCTCCGTTCGCTGCGGGGACGGCCGCGGTCGCGCGGGCCCTCGTTTCCTCCCCGGCGTTCACCGTGGTCGGGGGCGGGGAGACGGGGGAGGCGGTGGAGAAGCTCGGGCTTGCCGATCGGTTTGGGTACGTGTCCACCGGGGGCGGAGCGACCCTCGACTTCCTGCGTGGGAAATCCATGCCCGCGTTGGAGCCCCTCCGGGCGGCGTGAGGCCGGCGCTGGGCATTTCCTTGACTGGCTGCGGCGGGGGGAGGTATGATGGTGCTGCCGAAGCGGGCGTAGCTCAGTTGGTAGAGCGGCAGCTTCCCAAGCTGCAGGTCACGGGTTCGATCCCCGTTGCCCGCTCCACCTCACATCGAACCGAGTTTTCCGGGGGTGTTCGTGTCCGGCGGGTTTGAGCTCACCTTGGACCTCCTCGCTCAGAAGGCGGCGGACTGCCGCCGCTGCCCGCTTGCGGACAGTCGGCGCACGGTCGTGTTCGGGGAGGGGGACCCTCGTTCCCCGCTCCTGTTCGTGGGGGAGGGGCCGGGGGAGGTGGAGGATGAGACCGGCCGCCCGTTCGTCGGCCCGGCGGGGCAGCTCCTCACCCAAATCCTGGCCTCGGTGGGCTTGTCCCGGGAGGGGGTGTACATCGCGAACATGGTCAAGTGCCGCCCCCCGGGGAACCGGGTCCCCACGCGCCAGGAGGTGGAGGCCTGTTGGGACTGGCTCGCTGCCCAGATCGCCCTCATCCGACCCCGGGTCATCGTCACCCTCGGCAACACCCCGACCCAGTGGTTCCTGGGGGGGAGCGAGGGGATCACCCAGGTGCGGGGGACCTTCCACCGCTGGAAGGGGGGGATCGAGGTGTTCCCCATGTACCACCCGAGCTACCTCCTGCGGAACGCGAGCAAGGCGAAGGGGAGCCCCAAATACCAGACATGGCTCGACATCAAGACGGTGAAGGAACGGATCTCGCTCCTCTGCCCGACCCCACGGGCCTGACCCCGGCGGCGCGGGCGGAGGTCGTGCAGGACGCCCTCGCCCGGGCGGAGGAGCTCCGCTGCGCGGGCCGCTACGAGGAGGGGATCGCCCTCCTCATGGACGCCCTCCGCTACGGGGAGGCGAAGGCCCAGGTCCTGTTCCGGCTGGGGAACCTTTACTTCGCGAGCGGGGACCTGACCCGGGCCGAGCACGCCTACCTTCGGGCGACGGAGGAAGATCCCCACCACGCTTCCGCGCACCACAACCTGGGGGTCGTGTACCGCCGGCAGGGGAAGATCTCCCAGTCCGTGAAGATGCTGAAGAAGGCGCAGCACCTGGACGTTCGCTACCCGCGGGCGGGGGAGGTCAGCCCCCCCGAGAAGGCGATCCTCCGGCGGTGGGCCCGGCCAGCGATCGCGGTGCCCCTCGTCCTGCTCGTCCTCCTCATCCTCGCGATGTGGCTCGCCGGTCGCTCCTGAACCCCCGTTTAGGACGTGTGGAGCGGCCGGCCGAGGAGGGCGAGGGCTGCCTCCCACAGCCCCTCCGGGAACGTGGGGTGGGCGTGCACCGTCTCCGCGAGCTCGCGCACCGTGAGCCCGGCCTGGATCGCGAGCGTCGCCTCGGCGATGAGGTCCGAGGCGTGGGGCCCCACGATCTCCGCGCCGATGACCCTTCCGTCGCGGTCGGCCGCGACCTGGAACTGCCCCTCGGTCTCCCCCTCCGCCCACGCCCGGCCGAGCGCGGCCAGGGGGAACCTCCCCCCGGGCAGGCCCTGGGCGGCGGCCTCATCGAGGGGGATCCCCACCAGGGCCACCTCGGGCTGGGTGAAGATCGCCTGGGGGACCACTGCCTCCCCCCCTGCCACCCGATCCCCGGCGAGGAGCTCGGCGAGGGCGAGGCCCTCGTGCGACGCCTTGTGGGCGAGGAGCCATCCGCCGCGCACGTCGCCGATCGCGTACACGCCCGGGGCAGCTGCGAACGCGCGGTCCGTGGCCACGTACCCTCGCTCGATCCTCGCCCCCACGTTCTCCACGCCAAGCTTGTCAAGCTGGGGCTTCCGGCCCACCGCCACGAGGACGGCATCCGCCGGGACCTCCTCCTCGCCTGCCCCGGTGCGGAGGACGACCCCGCTTCCCGTGAGCCGTTCCGCGCGCGCCCCGAGCCGGACCTCGATCCCCTGAGCGGTCAGGGCGCGACGGAGGAGGGCCTCGCCGCGGCGGGACAGCCCCACCCCGGGGAGGAGGCGGTCGAGGAGCTCCACCACCCACACCTCGCTCCCCAGCCGCCGGTACACGGTCCCGAGCTCAAGCCCGATCACCCCGCCCCCGACCACGACGAGGCGTTCCGGCACGCGTGGAAGCTCCAGCGCGTCCCGCGATGACCACACCCGCTCCCCGTCGAACGGGAGGCCGGGGAGCTCGATCGGGCTCGATCCCGTGGCGAGGACGATCGCGTCGCCGGCGAGCGTCCTCTCCCCGCGCGGGGTGACCACCCGAACCTCCCCCGCCCCGGCGATCCGGGCCTCGCCGGCGACCACGTCCACCTGCGATCCGGCGAGGAGCTTCTCCACCCCGCCCCGCAGGCCGACGATCACCTCGTCCAGCCACGCCCGCATCGCCGCGAGGTCCGCCGTGACGTCGAGTGCGATCCCCATCCGGGCGAACGTCCGACGGTGGCCGAACGGGGACGTGGCTGCGTAGAGGGCCTTGGTGGGGATGCAGCCCTCGTTCAGGCACGTCCCGCCGAGGTGCGCCCTCTCGACGAGCACCGCCTCCACCCCCAGTTGCCCCAGCCGGCGGGCGCAGACGTACCCCGCCGGCCCCCCGCCCACGATCACGACCTGGGTCCGGTCCATGGGGCCCAGTGTACCCTCGCCCGTAGGCCGCGGCGGAGGATCAGGGGAGGAACCCGAACCGGCGCTCCCCGCAGCATGGGCACCCCGCGGCGCGGGCGACGGAGATCGTCTCCGCCCGACCGGCCCACAGGTCGAGGTGGACGAGCCGCCCTGGTGCGAGGTCCGCGCTCCCGACGAGGATCTGGATCGCGGTCGTTGCCTGCCAGGCGGCGAGGGCGGCGGGGACGGGGCCAAGGATCCCGGCCTCGGCGCAGGTCGGGATCGTCCCGGGCGGGGGGAGGTCAGGGAACAGGCACCGCAAGCACGGCCCCTGCTCGGGGACGATCGGCATCGTCATTCCGTGCGTGGCGAGGACCGCCGTGTAGACCCACGGCACGCGGTGCTTGACGCAGGCGTCGTTGATGAGGTAGCGGGTCTCCAAGTTATCGAGCCCGTCCAGGACGACGTCCACCTGCGGGACGACCTCCTCCGCGAGCTTGGGCCCGAGATGGGCGACGTGGGAGGCGATGGCGACGTCCGGGGCGAGGCGATGGAGGGCCTCCGCCGCGGCCTCCGCCTTCGGCCGCCCGAGGTCGGGGGGGGTGAACAGGGCGACGCGGTGGAGGTTCGTCTCCGCGACGAGGTCCCGGTCCACGAGGATGAGCCGGCCGATCCCGGCCCGGGCGAGGGCCTCCGCGGTGTGGGACCCGAGCGCCCCACACCCCACGATGAGGGCGGAGGACTCCCCAAGCCGGCGCTGGCCCTCCCGGCCGATCGCGGGGAGGGCCATCTGGCGCGCGAACCGCGATCCCGTCATGCCCCGATTGTTTCCCGCCCGCGGGCCGCGGGCAAGTGGGGGCGCGCCCCGCCGCTACGACGGCTCCCCCTCACCTTTGATTCCTCTCCCCCCAGCGGGGGGAGAGGCAAGGTGGGGGGGCTCTCCCCCTCCGGGGGAGAGGGCAGGGTGAGGGGGGCCGTTCCCCACGGCGCCGGGGGGCGAGGGGAACCGGTCCGGCCTCCGCACTGTATATTCCCTCGAGCACAAGGGGGGATACCCATGGTGAAGCGGATGGTGGTCGTGCTGGCGGTCGTTCTGGTGACGGGGACAGCGTTTGCAGAGACGCCCGTCTACCTCTATGGCGAGGTCGCCCCGCCCGCCGGAGCGGTGGATGAACTGGCGGCGCGGGCGGAGGACCTCGGGACCCCGACCGCAGTGTTCACCGCGGACGGGCTCGTGGTGCGCGGCGCGGACGACGAGGAAGAACTCCTCGCGGGAGGGGTCTACCTGTACCTGGACGGCGATCACTTCCTCGTGGGGATGGAGGAGGGGATCGAGAGGGCGATCCTGCGCGGGGATCGCGACCGCGCTGAGCTCATCGTGTGGACGGGGGGCGACGTGATGGTCCCGCCGCGGGAGGCGTTCGTCTCCCTCCTCCAAGAGCTCGGGCTCCTCGAGAGGGGGTGTTCGGTCACCCTCACCGTGGTGGAGTTTCCCCTCAAGCTCCCGCGCGTGCCGGAGGGGGTGAACCTCGATCCGACCCTGTGGGCGCTCGTCCAGCATCCGGATTGGTTCGGGGCGGCGCGGGACTATGGCCTGGAGCGGATGGGGCTCCGGGTGCGGGTGGTGGCCGAGGCGAGCGGGGCGCTCGCCGAGGACCTTGAGCCGTACGTCCTCAGCTCCACGGGGGAGCTGATGGACCTCCTCATCCCGATCGGCCTCCTCCCTGAACTGGGCCGCGATCCGGCGGTGAGGGCGGTGCGACCGCCGTTCACCCCGTACCCGGCGGAGGGGTGAGGAAGATGAGGATGACAAGAGAGCGCTGGAATAAGAACGTTCGTCGGGGACGAGCCCCGACGTTACTGTCCGTGGCCTTGATCCTGGCGTTCGGGTGTGCCGGACTGGGCCAGGTGGAGATCGTCGCCCTCGATGCGGACCGGGCGGCGTGGGACGCGGTCGTTGCCCAAGCGGCGGGGGCCGGGCTCGCCGCGACCGTGAAGGACTACAACGAGGCCGCCCTCTACAACCAGGTGTACCTCCTCGTGGGGATCGGCATGGCGAGGTTCGACGTCGCCCAGGCGCTCACGACCTGGGCGCCGAACGTCGCCGCGCGGTTCGCCGACCTCACGCCCTACGCCTCCCAGCTCCAGGCCGCTGGCCTCGAGATCTACCGGTACGGGGGGCGGGCGATCGGCGTCGTCCTCCCGTGGCGGGCGGAATCGTTCGCCGGCGTGTCGGCCCGCTCGACGCGGGTCAAGGAATCGGTCCAGCTCCTTACTTACCTCCCGGCGGGGGGCACCAGGGCGCCGGAGGCGACGAGGGTGGGCGTTCCCCTCTCGATCGGACCCGTCACGATCACGAAGACGGAGAAGAGGAACCCGCATGTGGATGGAGCCCTGGAGACGTTTGTTGCCGCGACGCGGCAGGTCGTGTCGACCGGTGTCCTCACCGCCCTCACCAAGGTCCCGGCCCAGGCCCGCGATGCCCTGACGAAGGTGGCGGGCATGCTCGGGATCCCCCTCTCCCCGGCCGGGGACGCGGTGACCCTCGTCATCGAGTCAAAGGGCGGGGTGGCCCCGCTCGGGGTCGCGGTGGAGCCGGTCTCCTCCCCCCTCGGACTGACGAAGGTGTCGGTCCCCCTCTCCCAGCTGGAGAGCTTCCTCGCCCAGGTCGGTCCGGGGGTCTACGTGCGGCTGCCGTACATCCCCCATGAGCTCGCGGTCACGTCCCAAGGGGCGAGCCTCGTCGGCGCATCCGCGTTCCACTCCGCCGGGATCCGCGGGTCGGGGGTGAAGGTGGCGGTGATCGACCTCGGGTTCAGCGGCCTTGCCACCTCGCAAGCGCAGGGCGATCTCCCCTATTCCGTCGTCACCCGCGACTTCACCGGGACCGGGATCGAAACCGGGATCTCCCACGGCACGGCCGTGGCCCAGATCGTGTACGACATCGCCCCCGATGCCCAGCTCTACCTCGTGAAGATCGGGAACGAAGTGGACCTCGATAACGCGGTGACGTACTGCATCTCCGAGGGGATCTCCATCATCAACCACTCGTTGGGCTGGTACAACACGAACTTCTACGATGGCACCGGGACCATCGCCGACATCGCCCGCCGGGCGACCTCGGCCGGGATCCTGTGGATCCAGGCGGCGGGGAACAGTGGCCAGAAGCACTACGGGGCCACGTTCACCGATGGGAACTCCGATGGATGGCACGACACCGAAGTCACCTTCGCCGCCACCGCCGGGCAGCAGATCGCGTTCTACCTCACGTGGGACGCCTGGCCGGCGACGGGGGACGACTACGACCTCTACCTCTTTGGCCCGACCGGCACGCTTGTCGCGAGTTCCACCGCTACCCAGGGCGGGACCGAGCAGCCGACGGAGCGCATCACCACGACCGCCGGGTCGAGCGGGACGTACCGGGTGCGGATCCAGAAGGCGAGCGGGGCCACGCGACGCCTCTCGGTGTTCTCGATCGTCCACGACCTCACTCCCGCCGTGTCCGAATCGAGCATGCCCGCCCCGGCGAACGCAGCTGAGGTCCTGTCGGTGGGGGCGATCAACTGGACGAACTATACGAGTGGGCCAATCGCCCCCTACTCCTCGCGCGGGCCGACCGGGGACGGGCGCGCCAAGCCCGACCTCGCCGCCCCGGACAACGTCACGACCGGGGTGAGCTACTACAGCCCGTTCCCCGGGACGTCGGCCGCGGCGCCACACGTGGCCGGGGTCGCCGCCTTGCTCAAGGCGGAGGCACCGAGCCTGAACCGGAGCTCGCTTGCGAGCCGGATCCTTGCGTTCTGCGTTCCGATGGGGGATCCGTATGCGTTCGGCGCGGGCCGGCTCGAGGCCCGGCCCCAGACCGTGGCCCAGGCCGACCTCATCGTAGACGCGATCACCTACAGTCCAACGACGCCGACCCTGGGGCAGACGGTCACGTTCCAAGTGACGGTGCGGAACCAGGGGTCCGCTTCCGCGGGGTCGTTCGTCCTGCGGCTGCAGGGAGCGGCCTCGTACCAGGATGCGACGGTCTCGTCCCTCGCGGCCGGGGCGTCCACGATGCGGACGTTCACGTTGCCCCTCTCGACCTCGCCGGAGACGTTCACCGCCACGGCGGATGCCAACGGTCAGGTGAGTGAATCGGACGAGGCGAACAACACCCGTCCGGTGACCGTGACCGGGCCGGTGGCCCGTCCGGACCTGGTGGTGGACGCGATCACCTACAGTCCGCCGAACCCGACCCTCGGGTCCACGATCACGTTCCAGGTGACGGTGCGGAACCAGGGTTCGGCGAGCGCGGGCTCGTTCGTCCTGCGGCTCCAGGGAGCGGCCTCGTACCAGGACGCGACGATCTCGTCCCTCGCGGCCGGGGCGTCCACGATGCGGACGTTCAGCCTACCGCTCTCGACCTCGCCGGAGACGTTCACCGCCACGGCGGATGCCAACGGTCAGGTGAGCGAATCGGACGAGGCGAACAACACCCGTCCGGTGACCGTGACCGGGCCGGTGGCCCGTCCGGACCTCGTGGTGGACGCGATCACCTACAGTCCGCCGACCCCGACCCTCGGGTCCACGGTCACGTTCCAGGTGACGGTGCGGAACCAGGGGTCCGCTTCCGCGGGCTCGTTCGTCCTGCGGCTCCAGGGAGCGGCCTCGTACCAGGACGCGACGGTCTCGTCCCTCGCGGCCGGGGCGTCCACGATGCGGACGTTCAGCCTGCCTCTCTCGACCTCCCCGGAGACGTTCACCGCGATAGCGGACGCCAACGGTCAGGTGAGCGAATCGGACGAGGCGAACAACACCCGTCCGGTGACGATCACCGCGGCCGTGCCGGCGCTCGGGTTCACCGTCGCCACCAACAAGTCCACCTACGCCGTGGGCGAGCCGGTGCGGGTCACGGTGACCCTGTCCCGGGCGAGCTACGTGTACCTGATCGAGCTCGACGCGGCGGGGCGGGCGGTGTTCATCTTCCCCAACCGGTGGGAGCCAAGCCCCCAGCTTCCCGCGGGGACGACCCAGCTCCCGCGGACCACGGCCTACTCCTACACCACGGCGGAGCCAGTGGGCCCCGAGCAGATCGTCGGGTTCGCTTCCGACCGGGTGATCCCCTACTTCCCGACGAGCTACGGCACGGGGTTCCCGATCCTCGCCACGAACGGGGCGTTGTTCCTATCCCAGGTCCGCTCCTGGCTCGCCGCGAACGTGCCCAGTGGCTCGTGGGCGGAGGCGAGCGCGCCATTCACCATCATCCTTCCCACGAACCAGCCCCCGACGACGTCGTTCACCTTCTCGCCAGCGAATCCGCTTCCGAACCAGTGGATCACGTTCGATGGCCGGGGGTCGAGCGACCCCGACGGCACGATCACATCCTGGGCCTGGAACTTCGGCGACGGGGCGACCGGGACCGGATCCCAGATCCAGAAGCGGTATAGCTCCGGTGGCACCTACACCGTGGCCCTCACCGTCACCGATAACCGGGGCGCGACCGCCACCACCACCCGCACCGTAACCGTGGGGACGCCGAACCAGCCCCCTACGGCGTCGTTCACCTTCTCCCCGCCGAACCCCGATCCGGGGGAGAACGTCACGTTCAACGCAGCGGCCTCGTCCGATCCGGATGGGACGATCACCGCCTACAGCTGGAGCTTCGGCGATGGCACGACCGGGACGGGGATGCCCATCACCAAGGCCTACACCTTGGCCGGGGTCTACGTCGTCACCCTCACCGTCACCGACAACCTCGGCGCCACCGGGACCACGACGCGCACGATCCAGGTTGGCACGCCACCGCCGCCTCCTCCCACCCTCCCCGGGATGCCGACGATCGACCGCCCCGGGATCTACGTGTGGGGCGACGTGGAGAACAAGTGGCATGTCACCGTCGCCGGCGACGCGAGTTGGACCTCCCCGCGGCCGTTCGCGGTGACCCTCGAAACCCGGGGGACGTTCGCGAACCGCGTGTTCACTCCCGCCGGGCCGAGCCCGGCGATCACTGCCTCCGGTGGCATCACGAAGCTCGTGTGGACGGGGACGATCGGCTCCGGGTGGGCCGACCTCGCGTTCGACCTCACCGGGGCGACCTCGATGCAGCTCACCCTGTACCTCGACACCGACGGCGACGGGGTGGCCAAACCAGCCTCGCGACCCCAGAGCATCGTCTACCTGCGGTCGTGCAAGGTGAACCCGCCGGGTGGGGCGAACCCGCTCATCCTGAGCGCACGGCCGGGGGCCTCGGCGCTCCTGCCGTCGGCTAACTTCCGCGTCGGGTTCTGCTCGGGCCGCGCCACCTGGCCTGACTGCACGTTCATCCACTACGACATCGAGTATGTCGAATCCGAGGCGGGCTGCCGCTAAGTCGGATCGAGCTGTGGGGGCCCCGGCCAAGCCGGGGCCCTTCTCTTTCCCTCCCCCCCCTCACCTTCAATCCCTCTCCCCCCGATGGGGGGAGAGGGCAGGGTGAGGGGGAAAAGAACGGGCCCCGGAGTCCGGGGCCCGTGATCGTCGTCGGGGACGTGCCCCGACTACAGAAACTAAACTAGAACGTGAACGTCCAGCCGACGCAGAAGGTCGAAGTGACCTGGCAGGTGCCGCCGGCCGGCATGGCGCCCGTCACGTTGAGGGTCAGGTTCTGCATGAGCGGGATCCCCGCCGCGAACCCGAACCGGGTGATGTCGAACAGGCCACCCGCCTCGCCGAACCAGATCTTGAGGTCGACGGTGTATTGGCCGCCGCAGCAAGCCGCGCCGCAGAACCCGAGCTTAATGAGCTCGAACTCGCCGCACCCGATGTTGAAGTCATCCGCGCTCGAGAGGACGTAGGTGTTCATCCACCCCGGGTCGAACGCCTCGATCATCTCGAAGTAGTTGCAGTCGCCGAGCGTGCACTTGAGGCTGAACCCGTAGATCTCGATCCCTTCCCAGATCGGCGCGTCCTCGTCGAACAGGGCGTCGCCGTACACGGTGAAGCACCCCTCGACCCCGAGCCCCTCAAACCCTGGCGTGAACGAGATCTCCTTGTAGTCCACCCCGAACTCGATCCCGAAGTCGAAGTACACGCCACAGCAGAGCGGGATGCTGAACCCGGAGAGGGACAGGTACTGGAAGCCGCCCTCCTTCAGGAAGTAGACCTCCGCATCGAGGGCGATCCCGCAGCACAGGGAGACGTCGTCCAGCCACAGATAGAGGTCGTAGAACTCGATCCCCTCGCAGCAGTCGACGAACGAGGCCCGGACGTTGAGCGGCTCCACCTTCCCCGTCAGGATGTACATCATGCCCCACACGCCCGGCTCCGTCTGACACGGGCTTGCTACAAGGATCGGGTACTCCCGGAACGGCCGGGTGTACGGGAACACACTGCTGTCGGTGAACATGTTGGCGGTGTAGGTTGAGTCCCAGTGCAGGACCTTCAGGCCGACCCCGACCCCGGCGAAGTCGAAGCTCGTCGAGATCTTGCTCCCCATGTAGGCAACATCGGTGACATCGAAGTACATGTTGCCGCTGAGGTTGAACGGGCCGAACGCGCCCGTGAGGGCGAACTGCTCCCCGGTGAGCCCCGTGGCGCCGAAGCTGCTGATGCTCGTGATCGTGATCCCATTGATCGTGTACCCGATGGTCAGGCCACTCGTCAGCGTGGTGGTAGGCAGGAGGCACACGTTGCCCGTCCACTTGCCCGTGATCTGACCGAACCCCACGATTCCCAACGTACAAAGCGCAACTGCAATTGCGAGAGCCCGCTTCATAGATCCATCCTCCTTAGTACCTAGGTCAATTTCAGTTTGTGGTTCCACACATTCGGGATCCCGAAACCCCGCCAACCCATGAGTCCCTTCGTCCCGCCCACCACCTCCCTTTGCCAGAGGATACATGGCCGATGATAGTGACCCCGCCGTCCCCTGTCAAGAGTTCCGGGGTGATGGCTGTCACCGTGGGCGGTGGGGCCGTCGGGCGGAGGCCGGGCTCCGCGAGCGACCGCCCCCTCACCTTCAATCCCTCCCCCCCGGAGAGGGGAGGGTGAGGGGGTCACCCTCCCCCGCGCCCCTCCCTCAAGGAAGGGGAAAAGGAACTTGGGGGAGAGGGCGGGGCGAGCGGCGCCGACCCAGGGTCTCCGGGAAGGGCCCCCGACCGGGGGTGCCACGGCAGGCGGATCTCCCCGGGCGGGAACGGCCAAGAGGATACGGGGTTGACGGCGGGGCGGGGACGCGCTACCCTCCGCCCCAACTTCGGTCACGGGGGTGCGTGCGCGTGAGGGGACAGGGGTTCTGCCGGGGTGGTCGCCTTTGTCGCGGCGTCCCCCCGTCGCGGTAGTCCACTTCGGAACAGGATCTTCTCATCGCCTCCCGGGAGGTTAGGGTGCCCGTCCATCTGGCCGTGACCGAGCTCATCGGGAACACCCCCCTCGTCCGTCTCCGGCTCGGGGAGGGGACCGGGGCGCGGATCCTCGCCAAGCTCGAGATGTGGAACCCGCTCGGGAGCGTCAAGGACCGGGTGGCGTGGGCGATGATCGCCGACGCCGAGGAGCGGGGCGCGCTCGTGCCAGGGACGACCGTGGTCGAGCCGACGTCGGGGAACACCGGGATCGGCCTCGCCTTCGTGTGCGCGCTCCGCGGGTACCCGCTCGTCCTCACGATGCCGGAGGCGATGTCCCCCGAGCGGCGGGCGATCCTCGCCGCCCTCGGGGCGGAGCTCGTCCTCACCCCCGCCGCGGCGGGGATGGCCGGGGCGGTGCGCGCGGCGCAGGAGCTGGCCGCGCGGGGGGCGTTCCTGCCGAACCAGTTCGAAAACCCGGCCAACCCCCGCGCCCATGAGCGCACCACGGCCGAGGAGATCTGGCGGGACACCGGCGGGGAGGTGGACGTGTTCGTCGCCGGGATCGGGACCGGCGGGACGATCACCGGCGTGGGGCGGTTCCTCAAGCGGTGCCGGCCCGGGGTCCGCATCGTGGGGGTGGAGCCGGAGGCGTCGCCGGTCCTCGCCGGGGGGAGCCCGGGCGTACACCGGATCGAGGGGATTGGGGCCGGGTTCGTGCCCCCGGTCCTCGATCGGGCGGTGCTCGATGAGGTCCTCCCCGTGGCCGCGGACGAGGCGGAGGCGATGGCGCGGCGGCTCGCCCGCACGGAGGGGATCCTGGCCGGGATCTCGTCCGGGGCCGCCCTCGCCGCGGCGCTCCGCGTTGCCGGGCGGGCGGAGTGCGCCGGGAAGACCGTCGTGGTGGTCCTCCCCGACCGAGGGGAGAGGTACCTCTCCACCCCGCTGTTCCGGGTCCCGGGAGGGGATGGTGGCTAGCCGGATCCGCGACGACATCGCCGCGATGCGGGCCCGCGATCCGGCGGCGAGGTCCTCGCTCGAGGTCGTCCTCTGCTACCCCGGGCTCCATGCGGTGTGGCTGCACCGGATCCACCACTGGCTGTGGAATCACAGGCTGCGGCTTCTGGCGCGGGTCCTCGCCCACGGGGTGCGGGCCGCGACCGGGGTCGAGATCCACCCCGGGGCTCGGCTCGGATGGAGGGTGACGATCGACCACGGGATGGGGGTGGTGATCGGCGAGACGGCCGAGGTCGGGAACGACGTCCACCTCTACTCCGGGGTCGTCCTGGGCGGCGTGTCGCGGAAGCGCGGGAAGCGCCACCCGACGATCGAGGACGGGGTCGTGATCGGGGCGGGGGCGGTGCTCTTGGGGCCGATCCGGGTGGGGGAGGGGGCGCGGATCGGGGCCGGGGTTGTGGTGCGGACCGACATCCCGCCCCACACCACCGTGGTCGCCCCCTCCCCGACGATCGCCGTCAACTCCCGTACAGCCAACGGTAGGTGAGCCAGCTCGTGAGGACCTTCCCCAGGTACTCGCGGGTCTCGGTCGCGCGGAGGTGGGCCGGGAGGTCGGCCGAGCTCGCGATCCCCCCGGCCGTCCACCGACGGAGGTTCCCCGGGCCCCCGTTGTAGGCGGCCACGGCCCACGCGAGGTCCCCCCCCGACTCGCGGAGGAGGGAGCCGAGGTACCACGTCCCGAGCTGGATGTTGACCGCGGGGGAGAAGAGGTCCCCCTCCCGGTACGGGATCGTGAGCTTCTCCTCCGCGATCCAGCGGGCGGTGGAGGGGAGGAGCTGCATCAGGCCCCGGGCGTCGGAGGAGGAGACGGCGGTGGGGGAAAAGCCGCTCTCCTCACGGATCACGGCGAGGACGAGGTACGGATCCACCCCGTATTCCCCCGCCCAGTGGACCACGGTGTCCCACCACGCCAGGGGATAGGCCAGGCGGTAGGCGCGGGGGGAGGGGACGCTCGGGAGGACCCCGCTCCCGACCCGGAACGCGGCGCGCCAGTCGCCGTGCCGGAGGTGCCACTCGCCGATCGCGAGCCGGTCGGCTGGGGAGCCGCGGCTCTCCGCGATCGCGAGCTCCACCTCCGCCCACTGCCGCCCGTCCCCGCTCGGGGACGCAGAGAGGAGGGCATCGGCCAGCGCCATGGCTGGGGGGAACGACGGGAGTGGGTCCGCGGCCGTGGCGAACGGAGCGGCCGGCACGCCGGCGAGCCAGGCGAGGGCCGGGGAGAGGAGGCGGGCGGCGTCCGCCGCCTGGGTCGCCTCCCCCCGCTCCCGGTGGAGGAGGTAGAGGCGGAGGGCGGCATCGTCGCGCACGCGCGAGGTGCCGCGGGCGAGCTCCCAATAGAGGTCCATCGCGTCGCGGGGGCGCCCCTGGGCCTCGAGGAGCCGCCCCGCCCGCCACTTCGCCTCCGGCTCGTGGGACTGGCGGTAGGCGGCGATCGCCTCCTCCGCCCGCCCCTGGGCCTCGAGGACGAGCCCGGCTGCGTAGGCTCCCGCCGCCCCGGCGGCGCGGTAGGCGAGGAGGGCCCGGTCCAGCTCCCCGGCCCGTTCGAGCGCGCGGCCGTACTCGAGGTGGACCCCGCGATCCCCGGGGATGGAGGCAAGGTACCGCTCGAACTCCGGGAGCGCCTCCTTCGGCCGGCCGAGGGCGGCGAGGGCCCGCGCCCGTTCGAGCGCGGCCTCGGTCCCCCCGACCGCGGCGAGCACGGTCAGGGCCTCGCCCGGAGCCCCTCCCTTCGTCAGAGCGGCGGCCGCCCGGAGGGGATCGCCCTCCAGCCGGAGGACGGCCTGGACCGCGTCCGGGTGAGGGAGGAGCGCTTCCCACTCCCCGCGCGCCTCGGCGGCCCGGCCCGCTCCTTCGAGGGCCCGCGCGAGGTCCGCCCGGAGGTCGGAGGTGGGGTAGAGGGCGAGGGCGGAGCGGAGGATGGGCACCGCCAGGGCAGGGGCCCCGTGGGCGAGGTGCCACCGGCCGAGGGCGACCCGGGCCTGCCAGCCCACGCCATCGTCACGGTCAGCCAGTGATGCGAGCTCGGAGAGCGATCCGGGGAGGCGATCGCGGGCCTCCTGGAGGCGAAGGTAGTCCGCGACCGCGGCCGGGGGGGGATCGGTCCCCACGAGGAGGGCGGCCAGGCCGAGGAGGAGCCCGACCAGGACGAGCGAACCGATCACGGCTTTCAACTGTGCTCTTCCCTCCACCGGTCATGAGGGTAGGGGCGTCGCGCAGCGCGGGGAAGGACGGCGCACCCCTCGCCAGGGGACGCTCCGGTCGAAACGAACCGGGGCAGGCCCGCGAGCCTGCCCCGGCCATGGTCGCGAAGATCGTGGGTTCTAGAACATGACGTACAGGCCGACCCCCGGCATGAGGAGGGCGGCGATCTGCATGTTGGCCAGGCTCACGATCCCGATCAGCCGGATCTGGCCGTAGAGCCCGAACGTATCCGACAGGGCGAAGTAGACCCCCGCGATCCCGTTCGCGGAGAGGTTGATCTGGGCGACACCGCCAATTCCCCCCGCCATCGCCGCGATCCCCCCCACCCCGCCGCCGAAGTAGGGTGCGAACCCGTCGAGCGCCGGGAGGATGAGGTACGAGGCGTCCACCGAGAACGCCATCGCCCCCTGGGCGAACGCCCACACGCCCAGCGTGAACCGAGCAGCGGAGTTGTCCCCGGTCGGCATCTCATAGAACACGTCAAGGATCGGCGATCCCAGCGCGAGGTTGAAGCTCCCCCCGACCCCGAGCTTCCCCGCCTGTCCCCCCTCCGCCCCCCACACCGGGGCGAGCGAAAACCCTACCACGCAAAGCAGGGCAAACACGAACGACCGTTTCATCTGCCACCTCCTAGTGGATGGCGGCCATTCTACCCGAGACGGCCCCGGCGGGGCGAACGGCCTTTACCGGGGCGGCGGTTCGTTCTACCATCACGCTCGCGATGGAAAAGACGAACGCGCGGACGGTGCGCGCCCCGCGGGGGACGAACCTCTCCTGCAAGGGATGGCCCCAGGAGGCCGCCCTGCGGATGCTCATGAACAACCTCGACCCCGAGGTGGCCGGCGACCCGGCGAACCTCATCGTGTACGGGGGCACGGGGAAGGCCGCCCGGTCGTGGGCGGACTTCGACCAGATCGTCCGGTCGCTCCGCGAGCTCGAAGGCGACGAGACGCTCGTCGTCCAGTCCGGCCGGGCGGTGGCCGTGTTCCGGACCCACGAGGATGCGCCGCGCGTCCTCATCGTGAATGCGATGCTCGTTCCCGAGTGGGCAACTTGGGAGGTATTCCGGGAGCTCGAGCGGCAGGGGCTCACCATGTACGGGCAGATGACGGCCGGGAGCTGGATCTACATCGGAACCCAGGGGATCCTCCAGGGGACCTACGAGACCCTCGCCGAGTGCGCCCGGCAGCACTTCGGCGGCACCCTCCGCGGGAGGCTCGTCCTCACCGCTGGGCTCGGGGAGATGGGGGGAGCTCAACCGCTGGCGATCACGATGAACGATGGGGTCGGCCTGATCGTGGAGATCAACCCCGACAAGATAAAGCGCCGCCTCTCCCTTGGTCAGCTCGACACCTGGACCGACTCCCTGGACAAGGCTCTCAGCATCGCCCGCGAGCACCAGGAAAAGGGTGAGCCGATCTCCATCGGGCTCCTCGGGAACGCCGCCGACATCTACCCGGAGCTCCTCCGGCAGGGGGCGATCCCGGACGTGGTCACCGATCAGACCGCGGCCCACGACGAGCTCGCGGGGTACGTGCCGGGCGGGATGGCCTACGCCGAGGCCGTTGCCCTGCGTCAGCGCGATCCTCAACGGTACATCGAGCTCTCCTACGCCTCGATGGTCCGCCACGTGCGGGCGATGGCGGAGATGAGGGAGAGGGGGGCGATCGTCTTCGACTACGGGAACGCCCTCCGCGCCCAGGCGGAGAAGGGGGGGCTCGCCCACGAGACCGCCTTCTCCTTCCCCGGGTTCGTCCAGGCCTACATCCGCCCGATGTTCTGCGCGGGGAAGGGGCCGTTTCGGTGGGTGGCGCTCTCCGGCGATCCCAAGGACATCGAGCGCACCGATCGGGCAGTGGTGGAGCTTTTCCCAAGGGACGATGGCCTGCGCCGCTGGATCCAACAGGCGGAGGAGAAGGTGCGGTTCCAGGGGCTTCCGGCGCGGCTGTGCTGGCTCGGGTACGGGGAGCGGGCCGAGGCCGGCCTTCTCTTCAACGACCTCGTCCGGAAGGGGGAGATCAAGGCCCCGATCGTGATCGGCCGGGACCACCTCGACTCCGGATCGGTGGCCTCGCCGTACCGGGAGACCGAGGGGATGCTCGACGGCTCCGACGCCATCGCCGATTGGCCGATCCTGAACGCCCTCCTCAACGCCGTGTGTGGGGCGACGTGGGTGAGCGTGCACCACGGCGGGGGGGTCGGGATCGGGAAGAGCATCCACGCCGGGATGGTGATCGTCGCCGATGGCACCGCGGCCGCCGACCGCCGTCTGGAGCGGGTGCTCACCGTGGATCCCGGCCTCGGGGTCGCCCGCCATGCCGACGCGGGGTACGAGCAGGCGATCGCGGTTGCCCGCGAGCGCGGGGTGCGGATCCCCCGGCGTTCGATGTCGGATCGCGCCCCTCACCCGTAGTCCCTCTCCCCCCAAGGGGGCGAGGGGAGGTGAGGGGGAGCTTTCCCGTACCGGTGGACGCCGGTGAGGCGGTTCCCACTCAGGGGGATTCCCCGGCCAGCGCTAGCGCGGCGAGGGTCTTGGCATCGCCCGCGCCGGACCGGGCGAGGCGCTCGACCTCGGCCACGGTGAGGAAGCAAACCTCGTCCACCTCCGACCGGGCCTCCGGCTCCCCGGACGGATCCCCGGCCAGGAAGAGGTACGTTCGCTCGGTGGAGTAGCCGGGCGTGGGGTACACGGTCCCCAGGTAGCGCCAGCGGCGGGCGGTGAGGCCGGTCTCCTCGAGGAGCTCCCGCTTCGCAGCGGCGAGCGGTCGTTCCCCTCGCTCCAGTACGCCGGCGGGGATCTCCCACAGCGGACCGGCGGCCCCCTCGCGCTGCTGTCGCACGAGGAGGACCCGACCCGCGCGATCGCGGACGAGCGCCGCCGCCGCCCCGGGGTGGAGCACGACCTCCCGCCGCCCGGCCGGGGTCGCCCGCACCGCGACGGAGATCGCCCGGCCCCGGAAGGCGATGTGCGACCCTGACGTCACGGGGCTAGCCTTTGCCCCCATCCCTGGGCCGCACGTAGTGGGAGAGCCCGATCATGCCGAGGAGGATCCCCCCCACCGACAGGATGAACGAGGCGAAACATAACCCGAGGGTGGGTTCGATCAGGCGCAGGACCATCAGGAACGCGAGGACCACCGCCACCACCATCATCACCACGGCGCTCGCGATCTGTCCCCGCGGGCCGCGCATCATGCCTTGTAGAGCCAACACTCGACGAAGTGGCCCTTTACCGGCTCGAAGGCCGGGGGCACTTCCACCTCGCATCGGCCCTCGATCTTCACCGGGCAGCGGGGATGGAACCGGCACCCGCTCGGCGGGTTGACGAGGCTCGGCGGCTCGCCCGACGGGACATCCCGGTACCGGTGCGCGTTGTCGGGATCGGGGTCCGGGATCGCGGCGAGGAGGGCTTTCGCATAGGGATGAAGGCTGTTGTGCACGATCTCATCCACCCCGGCCTGCTCCACCACCTTCGCCGCGTACATGATGAACACGCGCTCGGAGAAGTAGCGAACGGTGGAGAGGTCGTGGGTGATGTAGATCACCCCGAGGTTGTGGGCCGTTTGGATGCGCCGCATGAGCTCGAGGACCTCCACCCGCACCGAGGCATCGAGCATGGACACCGGCTCATCGGCCACGATGAGCGACGGCTGGAGGATCATCGCCCGCGCGATCACCAGCCGCTGCTGCTGCCCCCCCGACAGCATGTGGGGGTACTTCGCCAGGAAGTCGTTCACCGGCAGGAGCCGCACCTCCTCCATGACCTCACGGATCCGCTGCTCGCGCTCGGCCCCCGTGCCGAACTTGTTGATGAGCATCGGCTCCTCGAGGATCTTGCGCACGGTCATGAACGGCGGGAGCGCCCCGTAGGGATCCTGCTGAACGAAACCGACCTTGGACCGGAGTTGCTCGATCCTCCCTTTCTTCCCATCGAGCTTCTGGCCGGCGAACACGATCTCGCCCTTCGTCTTGGGGGCGAGGCCGAGGATCGTCTTGAGGAGCGTGGTCTTCCCGGACCCGCTTTCCCCGACGATGGTCAGGGCTTCACCCCGGTGCAGGCTGAAGCTGACCCCGTCCACGGCCCTCACGTAGCCAGCGTGGAGGAACCCCCACTTCTTGAGCTCGTACCAGGTGTGGAGATCCTTCACCGACAGAAGAACATCGTTGGCCATGGTTTCGGCTACTCCTTGGCGTGGAGCCAGCACTTCACGAGCTCCCCGTGTTCACCCACGGTGAAGGTGGGGGGCTCCTGGTCGCAGCGCTCGAACCGCTGCGGACAGCGAACTGCGAACCGGCACCCACTCGGCGGGTTGATGAGGCTCGGCGGCTGGCCCGGGATGAACTCGAGCTTCTTGTCCCCGCGGAGCGTGGGCACGCTCGACATCAGCCCCCGCGCGTAGGGGTGGAGCGGAGCACGGTAGGCTGTGGTGGACAGGCTGTGCTCCACGAGCTGGCCGGCGTACATCACGATCACCTCATCGGCGAGGTCGCTCGAGGTCGAGATGTCGTGGGTGATGAGGATGAACCCCACCTCGAGTTGGTTCTTGATGTCCTTGAGGGCATTGAAGATGTTGGCCTGGGTGAGCATGTCGAGGGCGGAGGTCGGTTCATCGAGGATCACCAGGGTGGGGTTGGTGACCAGGGCCATGGCGATGATCGCCCGCTGCCGCATCCCCCCCGAGAGCTCGAACGCGTAGCGCTGGAGGAAGTCCTCCGGCACGCCGACGATCCGGAACACCTCCCGGGCGCGAGCAAGGGCGTCCCGCTTCGTCATCCGCTCGTGGACGATGAGCGGCTCAGCGACCTGGGCCCCCACCTTGAGCACGGGGTTGAGGGCGTTCATCGCCGCCTGGGAGACCATGCTGACCTTCGTCCAGCGCACCTTCTGCCGGAACCACTCATCGGAGAGCTTCATCACGTCCGTCCCGTCAAGGTAGACCTCCCCCTTGTAGGTGTGGACGTTCCGCGGCAGGAGCCGGAGGATGGCCCGGGCGAGGGACGTTTTCCCGCATCCTGACTCCCCGATGATGGCGATCGAGCGTCGACGCCGCATGGAGAAGGACACGTCGTCGACGGCTTGGAGAACGCCACGCGAGGTCCGGAAATGGAGGCAGAGGTTTCGCACGTCGAGGAGGCTCTGGCTGCCTTGGTCCGGGGAACCCTGCCGGGGGGAGGACGTGCTGGTCTGGTTTATGGCTCTGATCTGGTTCATACCGTCCTCAGCCTCGGGTTGAAGACCCGATCCAGCGCGTAACCGAGCATCGAGAACGCGAATCCGGTCACCATGAGGAGCACCGCTGGCTCGACCACCCAGTAGTACATGCCCTTGTACAGGGCGTCGTTCGTCTGGGCATCGTTGATGATCTTCCCCCACGTGGGGAGCACTGGATCGCCCAGCCCGAGCACGGAGATGGACGCCTCGAGGAAGACGAAGCTGGGGACCATGGTCACGAAGGTGGGGAGCAGGACGGGGACGATCCGCGGCAAGAGGTAGCGGAACACGATCCGCATGTTCCCCGCTCCATAGGCTCGGGCGGCTTCGATGTACGGGGTTTCCTTGGCCTGGAGGAACATCGCCCGGTAGGTCTTCATCGCCCCCCCGAAGATGCTGAGCGCGATGGTGACCCCCAGCATGATCCACAGGCTCCGATTGTAGAACTGACCGATCATGATCAGGACCGGGTAGAACGGGATGATCATCGTGATCTCGGTGAGCCGCTCAAACAGGGCGTCCAGCGCCCCGCCGTACCAGGTGCCGATGCCCGAGAGGACGAACGTGATCAGGCTGGTTCCGACTGCGGCGGCAAGGCCGAACACGAGGGCCAACGGCGCTCCCCACAGGAGGGCCACCGTCAGGTCGCGCCGCCGGTGGTCCGTCCCCGCCACGCCGTGCACGGTACCGTACACGACGAGGCGCGCGTTGTAGTCCGCCCCTTCGGGGATCTCAGCCTGGATCACGACGGCGTAGTTCCCCTTGACGGGGGTCCGTTCCTTCTCGGGGGCCGAAACGGCGTAATCGGAGAACAGGCCGACCTCGGGTCGCGCCGTCCCCGCCGGAAGCTGGGACGAGACGTTCAGGTCCTGGGAGATGTAGTAGTTATCGGTGGCCCGCATCGCCCGGTTGGTGGCGAGGGGAACCATGTCCCCAGCCGGCGTTCGCCAGAAGACGGAGAACCGCGTGCGGGTACTGCTTTCCGAGACGGCCTCCGAGTTGAGGATGAGTTCGCTTGGGAAGCGATCGTAGTTGTACGTGAACGGGAGCGTGATCTCGACGCGGCTCTTCCCTCCCGCGATCGGCTCGACCCGCTTGACCCCCGCATCCGCGGTGCTGACGATGATCGTCCGCGGCAGCTTGTCGCCTGTGAACCAGTCGAACCAGACTGGGGCTGCGTTCCGTGGGTTGTCATCCCATACCCCGGGCCCGCCGCGCCACAGGCGGATCGCCTCGCCGTAAGGGATGGCGATCACGGCGTAGATGGAAACGGTCAAGAGCATCGCGAGGACGACGATCCCGATGATGGCCGAAGGATAGCGTTGGAGTGTCTTCAGCCTCTGAAGCATTCCTAGACCCCCTTCTTCGCGCCCGCCCCGATCCGCACCCGCGGGTCGACGATGGCGTAGATGAACTCGAGCAGGAACACGGAAGCGGCGAGGAGGTAACCGTAGATGACCATCACCCCGACGATGGTGGGCGTGTCGTTGATGTTGACGGCTTGCATGTAGAGTCTGCCCAGACCGGGCCAGTTGAACACGGTCTCCAGGATGATCGCCCCCATCCACATCGCGATGATCATGAGGAGGAAGCTGGTGATGATCGTGGGAAGCGTAGGACGGAGGATGTACCTGTTCTGGATCGCCCGGGAGGGGAGCCCCTTCGCCTTGGCGAGGTCCACGTAGTCCTCGCTTGCGTAGATGAGGAAGAAGGTCCGTCGGGCGTAGACCGAGGAGAAGAACGCGCTCAGGAACATGGCCAGCGTGGGGAGGATCATGTGGCGGAGGACGCTGGCCGCATAGCCGAGCGTCGTCTTGGGGGGAGGGGCATCCACCATGCCTCCCCACGGCAGCACCCCCAGGGCCGCGGCGAAGATGAGGATGAGGAAGATCCCGTAGAACCAGCCAGGCGCGGCGGAGGTCGGGGCAAGGGTCACCACCACCCGGTCCACCCAGCTCCCGTAGCGGCGTGACAGGGCAAGCCCGGCCCACAGGGTGGTGAAGAAGATGAGGAGGTTCGCTGTCCCAAAGAGGACGAGCGTTGCGGGGAGGCGCTCGAGGATGATGAGCCTCACCAGCCGGGAGCCGCTGTCGCTCACGAGTTGCTCGGCGCGGCCGAGGCTGAGGGACATCGCCGTCGTGAGGTAGCTGAAGCTGCGGAGGAGGAAGGGTTTATCTAGGCCGAGTCTGCGGAACTCGATCTCCGTCCGGGCATCGATCTGCTTCTTCAGTTCCGACGGAGGGATCCCCGCGTTGCCGGGATCGGCCAGCACAGCCTGCGAGACCGCGAACGAGATCTCCGCTTTGCGGACCTCGTCGAGCCTCCCGCCCATGTTGACGATGAGGATCGTGAGATAGAGCGCGATCACGAGCGCGATCCCGAGCATGATGGCCTTGGTAATGGAGTAGCGCATGAGCTGCAGTAGATTCGCTCTCATAGGGACCCGCTCACCTCTCCTTGAGCCTACGCCGATTCCAATGGCGCAGGGCTTGGAGGCGTCAGTGTACTAAGAGAACGCCGGGGGATCAACCCCCGGCGTTCGTTGTTCCCCAAAAGCGTACGGTCGTTCTCCCTACTGCTTCGGTTGGAGGAGGAAGTCGAACCGCCCCGCCGGATCGGGGTGGTCCTCGAACCTCTTCAGGACGATGATCTTCTCGGTCGTGTACGCCTTCTCAAGGTAGAACGGCCCATCGGCGACCCAGAAGTGGCCCTTCTCCTCGTACCACTTCTTCAGGTTCGCGTACCGGGCCTGAGCCTCCGCCGCCGTGATGTACTGCCCGAGCGTCGGCGCGTAGGGGATGTAGGTGGTGGCGATGGCCTCGTCGAGGTACTTGGCGAGGATGGACAGCGACGGCCCCGCGATGAGGTTCGTCCACTCGACCCCCAACAGATCCGCCTTGGCCTCCGACATGGCGAGTTCCTTGTTCGCCTCAGCGAGGATCGAGACGGCGAGCACGTGCCAGAACCCCGGCCCCTGCGAGTAGTACGGCCACCAGTCGGCCACTGCCCACTCCGCATCGAGGTACCAGATGGTCGAGTAGTAGTCAATGATGAGGGGGTCCGTGGACACGATCTTCACGCCGCAGAGCGACCGCAGGGTCTGCTCAAGCTCCGGCACCATGACCTCGTCGTAGATCGCGCTCTCCGGCTTCCCTTGGTCGAAGGTGAGGATCATAAACATCACGAAGTCCGCGACCGAGATCGGGCTCCCATCGTGCAGCTTGACGGTCTGGAACATGTCCGCCGGGTAGTAGACCCGGGAGTACCGCTTCGGAGCCATCTCCTCCGGGAGCCCGTTCGGGTACTTCTCCGCCACGGTGATGAACCTTTGGTTCGCGGCGTCCCAGTCCACCCACGCGTCACCCGGGACCTCGATCTTGTCCACAAAGTTGAGGGTCACCCACGGCAGGGTTGCCGCAACCGGGAGCCCCTTGAGGACGGTGATCTCCGCCTTCTCGATCCGCTTCGGCCAGAAGAGCCCGTCCCGCGTGTCGGTGGCGACGCCCGTGTCGGAGGTGATGCGGATCGGGAACATGTCGTACACGAAGTTCGACCCGTTGAGGGGGTTCCACGGCTGCTGAAGGAGCGTCGGCATGGCGAGCCGGACCGTCCCCCCCTCCACCGGCACCCCATCCTTCTGGTACTGGATGGTGGGGCCGACTTCCGTGGAGTAGTAGATGCCGCCCGCCACGTCCGCCGCGAGGAAGAGGTCCGCCACGACCGGGTTGAACCCCGTGCGGTCAACGACCCAGATCATGTTCGAGAACTTCAGGGCCGCCCACACCATCTGCTCAAGGAGAGCAGCCCGCTCGTCCATGGTGGTGTAGTCCTTCCGGGCCAGCCGGTCAGAGTAGGTGAGGAGGTCCTCCGGCCACGGGGCCTGGACCCACTGCGCGTAGGGCATGACGCGGTTCGAGTAGAACTGGTCGAAGTTGTCGCCCACATCCCGGTCCACGATGCCGCCCACCCAGCCGCCGGTGTAGAAGCTGAACTTCCCTTCCTCGGGGTTGGTGCGCTGCCACAGCGGGGCGAGATCCGCGCTCCGCGCGATCCGGCGCACCGTCGTGAACCCGAGCTTCTCCAGCTGGTCGCAGAAGTAGTTCCCGATCCCGGTGCGCTCATCCTCGCTGCGGATGAGGCCGATGATCTCGACCGGCTTCCCGTTGTACGTCCACTTCCCGTCCACCTTCACCGCACCGAGCTTCTCCATCTCAGCGGTGACGACGGCCTCCGCCTTGGCGAAGTCGTAGGCGTAGTAGTCCTCCACGGCCTCGATCAGGTCGCGGTGCCGTTCCGCATCCGGGAACGCGGAGTTGATCAAGGTGTACTTGGGGATGGCGAGGCCCCCCATGATCTCGTTGGCGATGTAGTCGCGGTCAATGAGCCAGTTCATCGCCTCGCGGATCGCGGCCACCCCGAACGGGTTCAGGCGCCCATCGCTGAAGAACGCGCCCCCCGCCCCCCCGTTGTTGAACGTGAGGTCGTTGTAGGAACCGAACGAGCTATAGTACTTCAGCCCGGGGTTCGCCCGCACCTGGTTGAACAGGTTGCGGTCGGTGATCGAGAATGCGTAAACATCAAGATCACCGGCAGCGAGCTTTGCCACGCCCTCACCAAGCTGCACGACTTCCGTCATCACGATCTCGTCAACCCACGCGCCATTGCGGGCTACGGCCCCCAGCGCCAGGGTCGCCATCAACACCCCTACGAGTAGCTTCTTCATCCTCGTTCCTCCTTACTGCGTTCCAGTCACAAGGCTACTCCGCGTCCCCCGGCGCCCTACTCTAGGCACGGAGGACTGACGAATAGGTACTTCACGAGCGCCTCACACGTGCCCGGCACAACAGGGGAAACACCCTTCAGGCCCAGCAGCATCAGCCCACCTGGCTTGAGCCCAGGGGCGGCGATCTGGATCGTCCAAACGCTGCCAGCACCGGTGGCCGTTGCCGCCGGCCCGAAGGGGAGCACTTGGAACGTCGTCGTGGGGACCATGAGGAACACCTTGATCGTCGTCACATCGCAGGTGGTGGTGTTTTGGACCCAGACGATGTAGTTGCCGCCGCCGATGGCATCCACCTTGGCCACAGGAAGACCTACGGAAGGACACGCCGCGACGCCGACCAAACCCGCTACCAGGACAAGCCCGAGCAGCAACCCCAGCCTCTTCTTCATCTACGACCTCCTCCTTCACGTCACTCGTGTACTGGGAAAGTACGAAGTCGATTCTGCCCCGCCCCGTGTGCCCCGTTCTCACCCCCTCGCTGCCACTTGCGGAATTGATAGGATGATACTCCGCCAGGCGGTTCCCTGTCAAGGAGGGGGTGCCCCAGATGACCCTCGCAGGGGAGGTCCACGCCTGAAGCCTCCAGGGCTCCGGCGGGCGGAGGGGAACGGCCAGGGCTTGGACCCTAGCGGGAGAGGCGGTCCTTCAGGTCGCGGATGATCGCGACCGGGGTCGGGTCCACCCCCCCGAGGAGGGCAAGGTAGTAGCTCGTCCAGTCCCCGAGGTAGAGGAGGGATAGGAGCTCGGCGGGAAGCCCTTCCCCACGGCCGGAGACCTCGATCCAGTCGAGGCCCCGGTTGGTGAGGATCTCCTCGAGGATCGCGATCCGCCGCGCGACCCGTGGGTGGTCGTGCCGGGAGCGGAGGAAGACCACGGTCCCTTGGGGGAGGAGCCGGCCCATGAGCTCATACCCCACGACCTCGTTGTGGCAGAGCTCGGGGAGCTCGGCCCAGAACGCAGGGGCCTTGGCATTCTCGTTCACCTGGGTCTTCCAGCGGACCGCGACCGGCGCGGTGGGCCCTGCCCCGTAGGCGAGCGGGACGCGGCCGGCGAGGCGCTGGGCGAGCCGTTGAGCCTCGTTCTCTTCCCCTCCCGGGGCGAGCTCACGGGCGAGCTCGTCGAGGATGGCCAGGGCCTCCCCAAGGTCAGGGATGAGCCCGAGGCGGCGGAACAGGCCGAGGAGGGGGAACAGGAGGTACCCCAGGGCTGCCCGGGGCTGGTGGCCAGGCGGGATCCGGATCCACGGGATGCCGTTCGCGCTACATCGCGCGCCGAGCTCCCCGCCCGAGGTCACCGCCACCGCGCGCTTCGTCCGCGTCCGTGCCTCGTCGAACGCGGACAGGGTCTCCTCCGTGTCCCCGGAGTAGGAGAGGGCGATGGCGAGCGATTCCTCCCCGATCCAACCGGGGAGCGTGTAGTCCCGCACCGGCACGACCTCCACCGGGAGGAGGGTCGTCAGGAGCGCGCCGGCGATGCCCGATCCGCCCATCCCGAGGGCCACCACGCGCGAGAACCCGGCGAGCCCGTCCAGGGGCACTCCCTCCCCCAGCGCCAGCCCCTCCCGGCATTGGACGGGGAACCCGGCCAAGGCCTCGGCCATCCCCCCCCGGTCGAGGGGGGCCAGTTCCTGCCAGCTCCTCTTCCTCCCATGCTCCGCCATGGGGGCATTCTACCCCGTTCCCTGTTCTCCGGGCGCGCGTCCCCTCGCGATGGAACCCGTTTCCTTGAGGGGGAGGCGTCGGGTCCGTAGCGTGGGTCACGTTGAACCTAAGGAGGCGATCGAGCGATGCGACGTGTGGTGTGTTGGCTAGTCGGAATGGTGGCCCTCTCGCTGTGGGCGATGACCCCTGGCCTCGCTGACGCAGGCATCGGCGGGATGTTCGTGGATGTGCCCACGACCCATCCCGCCTACTCTGCGGTGCAGGACCTCGTTCAACGGGGGATCATCGTCATCGGGGCGGGCGGCGAGTTCTCCGGGAATGCGCCCCTCCTCCGCTACGACGCGGCACAGTGGCTGTCGCGGGCGATCAAGAACCTCGAGGGCACGCGGTCTGGGGTGGACCTGACCCCGCAGATTACGACCCTCACGACGCGCGTCTCCTCGCTGGAGACGGCGCTGAACCGCGAGGTCCAGGCGCTGCAGGTCCAGATCGCGCAGGTCGCCCAGGGAGCGGGGGCCGAGGCAGCGCAGAAGGCGCAGACGGCGTTCGTGCTCGGGGTGACGGGGGTCGTCCTCGCGCTGGCGGCGGTGGCTCTCGCCCTCTGGTTCTAGCGCGCGACCGGGGGCCACGCCCCCCTCACCTGCCTCTCCCCCGGCGGGAGAGGGGAGCCGAAGGTGAGGGGGGAGAACCCACGGCGTGACCGGGCCTTCCCGGTCGGTTGCGGCCCCGCGGGGGGAGTCGTATAGTCGTTTATGCCTTCCCTTCGGTATGGGATTGACTTCCTGTTCGGACAAACGAACGAACAGCGCCTGCGCAAACTCCTCCCGCGCGTGGATGAGGTGAACGCGTGGGCGGACCGGGCCGGGGCCCTGTCCGACGCTCACCTCCGCGCGAAGACTGACGAGTTCCGCGCCCGCCTCGCCGCGGGGGAGACCCCCGATGATCTCCTCCCCGAGGCGTTCGCCTCGGTGCGCGAGGCGGCCGCCCGCACGATCGGGCTCCGCCCGTTCGACGTTCAGGTGATGGGGGCGATCGTCCTCCACCAGCGGCGGATCGCGGAGATGAAGACGGGGGAAGGGAAGACCCTCGTCGCGACCATGCCCGCCTACCTCAACGCCCTCGTGGGGCGGGTCCACATCGTGACGGTGAACGACTACCTCGCCCGCCGCGACCGGGCGTGGATGGGGCCGGTGTACGAGTTCCTGGGCCTCACGGTGGGCCTCCTCCAGGAGACGACGCCCCCCGATGAGCGGCGGGCAGCCTACGCCTGCGACATCCTCTACGGGACGAACGCCCAGTTCGGGTTCGACTACCTCCGCGACCACATGGTCGTCAGCCGCTCCCAGATGGTGCAGGGGCCCCTCGACTACGCGATCGTGGACGAGATCGACAACATCTTGATCGACGAGGCACGGACGCCGCTCATCATCTCCGGGCCCACCGCGGACACGGCCCGCCAGTACCGCGACTTCGCCCGGCTCGCCAAGCTGTTCAAGCCGGGGGAGGACTTCGAGGTGAACGAGGAGCAGAAGCGCCTCTCCCTCACCGAGGCCGGGTGGAGGAAGGCCGAGCAGCTCCTGAAGTTCGACAACATCGCCGACGCGGGGGCCACCACCGCCCGCTACCACCTCGAGACGGCGCTCCGGGCGCGGATGTTCTTCCACCGCGACCAGCAGTACATCGTGAAGGATGGGCGCGTGATCATCGTCGACGACTTCACTGGCCGGCTGATGCCGGACCGTCGCTACTCGGGCGGCCTCCACCAGGCGATCGAGGCGAAAGAGAACCTCCCCATCCAGCGCGAGAACCAGACCCTCGCCCAGATCACGCTCCAGCACTACTTCCGCCTCTACAAGGGCCTTGCCGGGATGACGGGCACGGCGAAGACGGAAGAGGACGAGTTCAAGGAGATCTACGGCCTCGACGTCGTCCAGATCCCCACCAACCGCCCCCTGATCCGGGAAGCTCTCCCCGACATCATCTACCGCACGAAGAAGGGGAAGTTCGAGGCGGTGGCGGACGAAGTGGAGCGGCTCCACCAGGGGGGGCGGCCGGTGCTGATCGGGACGACCTCGATCGAGGACTCGGAGGACCTGTCGCGGCTCCTCAAGAAGCGGGGGCTTCCCCACCAGGTGCTGAACGCCAAGTACCACGAGAAGGAGGCCCACATCATCGCCCAGGCGGGGAGAGCGGGGGCGATCACGATCGCCACGAACATGGCCGGGCGGGGGACGGACATCGTCCTCGGCGGGAACCCCGAGGCCCGGGCGCGGGCCGAGGCGGACCCGGAGGTGGAGCCGGAGCGGTACCGCGAGCTTCTGGAGAAGTACCGAGCGGAGGCCGCGGCGGAGCGGGAGGCGATCGTGTCCGCGGCGGACGACGACCCCGCCTACCACAAGGCGGCGCTGGAACGGATCCGGGAATGGTGCGCCGAGGTGGGCCGCCCGTTCCGGGCCGCGGAGTGGGAGGGCGCGATCAAGCGGGGAGGCCTCGCCGTGGTCGGGTTCCAGCGTCACGAGGCGAGGCGGATCGACGACCAGCTCGCCGGTCGCTGCGGCCGCCAGGGGGATCCCGGCTCGAGCCAGTTCTTCCTCTCGTTGGAGGACGACCTGCTGCGCATCTTCGGCGGGGAGCGCCTCGCTACCCTCATGGAGCGCCTCGGGGTGAAGGAGGGGGAGGCGATCACCCACGACCTCCTCACCCGCTCGATCCGCAGAGCTCAGAAACGGGTCGAGGAGCGGAACTTTGAGATCAGGAAGCGGCTCCTGGAGTACGACGAGATCATGGCCAAGCAGCGCGAGGCGGTGTACGCGCTCCGGGAGAGGTTCCTCCTCCCCGAGGCCGGGGAGACCCCGGACGACGAGGCGTTGCGCTCCCACCTCGCGGAGATGGCCGGCGAGTTCGGGGAGATCCTCGTGGACCGCTACGCGCCGGGTTCGGCCCCCGAGGGATGGGACCTCGCCGGGCTGAAGCGGGACCTCGGTCAGGTGCTCGCCCAGCCCCCGGCGGAGCTCCCCCTCCACCGCCGCGAGGACCTCGTGGCGACGGTGCGCGACCTCGTCCAGGCCCAGCTCGATGCCCAGTGGACGAGGCTCTCCCCCCATTACCCCCTCATCGTGCGGATGGTCCTCCTCCGGACGATGGACGAGAACTGGCGCCAGCACCTCCTGGAGCTCGACGAGGTGCGAGAGGGGATCGGGCTCCGCGCCTACGGGGGCACGGACCCCCTCATCGAGTTCAAGCGCGAGGCCCATCGGCTCTTCCAGGAGATGATCGTGCGCACGGAGGAGGAGGCGCTGCGGTTCCTCCTCAACCCCCGCCTCGCCGTCCGCACCGAGCCCGCTCCGGTGCGGACGCCGGTGATGAGCGCCACCACCTCCACCACTGCCCGAGCGGCGCGCAGTTCGACCGCCCCGGTCGGGCGCGAGGAGCACAAGGTTGGCCGCAACGACCCCTGCCCCTGCGGGTCGGGGAAGAAGTACAAGCACTGCTGCGGGAAGACCACCTAGGGGGGAACCATCCCCCGGCGGACCGTGGCTGCCGTCCAGGATACGCCGCCACCTTGACTTGAACTTCGGGGTGGACCGTCTATCATCAAGTTAGCAATCAAAGGTGGTGAGTGCTAAGTGCAGGGACGGCGAGCGCGGCTCCTCATCGAGGTCGTGGACCGGTACATCCGGACCCGCCAGCCCGTTTCGTCGCGGGAGCTGGTGACGGAGTACCGGCACCGGTTCAGTCCAGCCACGATCCGCAACGAGCTCCTTGCGCTCGAGGGGGAGGGCTACCTCGTGAAGCCGTACCCCTCGGCGGGGCGGGTCCCCACCGCCCAAGGGTTCAAGTTCTTCGCGGAGTGGCTCCTCGACCTGGCGAAGCTGGGGGAGGGGCCATCGTCCGTCCCTGCCGAGCGGCACGAGGTGGAGCTGGGGATGCTCCCCGACCTCTTCCGCAGCGCGGCGACCCTGCTTGCGGCGATGACGCGGGAGCTGGGGTTTGTGATCCCCCCGCCGCGGGAGCACATGCGCACGAGCTCGCTCTTCGTGCGGCGGGTGCGGCCAGGGGCGGTGCTCGCGGTGACCGTGTCCGAGCTCGGCACGGTGGAGTCGCGGCTCCTCCCCCTCGACCTCGACCTCGCCCCCGAGGAGCTGGCGGAGGCGGAGGGGTTCCTCAGCCGCTGGCTCCAGGATCACACGCTGGCCGAATCGCCGCTCGGTGCGCGGCCGGTTCCGGAGGGGTGGCACAGCCGGGCTGCCGTGGCGGCACTGGCGATCCTGCGGCAACTGGCGGAGCGAGAACCGGACCACGGGCTCTACGTCGAGGGCTGGCCCCACCTCCTCGCCGAGCTCGCCGTGCGATCTCCGGAATGGGCCCTCGATCGGGGCCAGGCGTTGCTGCGCGTCCTCGAGGAAGGGACGGCGTTCGTGGACCTCGTGCGCGCGCTGGGGAACGACCGCGGGCAGGAGATCGCGGTGCACGTGGGGGATGGCTCGATCCCCGAGCTCGCCGACCTGAGCCTCGTGTCCGCCCCCTACCTGGGGGGGAGCGGGGTGGCAGGGGTGCTCGGGCCGCTGTGGATGGACTACGCACGTGCCCTCTCCGCAGCGCGGTACGTGGCCGGCCGGCTGGGGGCGCTCCTCGCCGCCGGCTCGACCAAGGAGGAAGGATGACGGAAGACCGCCACGACGAACCGCTCCTCGCCGAGGGGGGGGGGCCGGAAGCGCCGGGCGCCCCGGGGGAGGAGATCGAGCGCCTGCGTTCTGCTCTCGTCCGGCTGGCGGCGGAGTTCGACAACTACCGCAAGGCCATCGCCCGGGAGCAGGAGATCCTCCGCGAGAAGGCACGGGATGAGGCGGCGCTAGCGCTGCTCCCGGTGTACGACGCCCTGCAGCGGGCCCTCCTCGCCCACGCCGATGAGGAACCCTCCCCCCTCCGCGAGGGCCTGATCCAGGTCCAGGGACTGGTCGAGGAGGCCCTGCGCCGGCTGGGGTGCGAGGGGTACGACTCGGTGGGCAAGGCGTTCGACCCCCTCTACCACGAGGCCCTGTTCGTGGAGGAATCCGATGCAGAAAGGAACGTAATCCTGGCCGAATTCGAGCGCGGTTTTGTGCGCGATGGCCGCGTGGTGCGACCGGCCAAGGTGAAGGTGAGTTTGGGAAGAGATCAGGAGGTGTCCGAACGTGACGGAGAAAGAGAAGATCATCGGGATTGACCTCGGCACGACGTTCTCCTGCGGTGCCCTCGTGCGGGGGGGACGGCCCGAGGTGCTGTTGAACGCGGAAGGAGAGCGGATCACCCCGTCGGCAGTGGCGTTCACGGACGGAGGGGAGGTCCTCGTCGGGCAGCTCGCCCGGCGCCAAGCGGTCCTCAACCCGACCCGCACCGTGCTCTCCGTGAAGCGGAAGATGGGCACGGACTGGCGGTTCCGGGTGAAGGTGAACGGGCGGGAGGAGGAGTACACGCCGGAGCAGATCTCGGCGTTCATCCTCCAGAAGATCAAGCGCGATGCGGAGGAGCTCCTCGGGACGAAGATCACGAAGGCGGTGATCACTGTCCCCGCTTACTTCAACAACCTGCAGCGCCAGGCGACGAAGGACGCCGGGAAGATCGCGGGCCTGGAGGTGCTGCGGATCATCAACGAGCCGACCGCGGCCGCGTTGGCGTACGGTCTGGATAAGAACAAGGACCAGAAGATCCTCGTCTACGACCTCGGCGGCGGCACGTTCGACGTGTCGATCCTCGACATCGGGGAGGGGGTGTTCGAGGTCGTGGCGAGCGATGGCGATACCCAGCTTGGGGGCGACGACTTCGACCGGCGGATTGCGGACTGGTTGGTCGAGGAGTTCAAGGCGGAGACGGGGATCGATGTGCGCGGGGACCCCCAGGCGATGCAGCGCCTGCGGGACGCAGCCGAGGCCGCGAAGAAGGACCTCTCCAGCCGGATGGAGGCGCGGATCTCGCTCCCCTATCTGTCCGCTGATGCCAAGGGCCCGAAGCACCTCGAGCGGACCCTCACCCGCGCCAAGTTCGAGGCGATGATCTCCGATTACCTCGAGCGGACGATGCGGATCGTTGATTCCGCCCTGTCCGCGGCGAAGCTCAGCGCCAAGGACATCGACCAGGTGGTCCTCGTGGGCGGATCAACCCGCATCCCGAAGGTCCAGGAGCTCGTGGCGGAGGTGTTCGGGAAGGCGAAGGTGAACAAGGACATCAACCCCGACGAGGTGGTCGCCCTCGGCGCGGCGATCCAGGCCGCGGTGTTGGCCGGGGACATGCAGTCCCTCGTCCTCCTCGACGTGACCCCGCTCACCCTGTCCATCGAGACCTTGGGCGGGGTGGCGACGCCCTTGATCGAGCGGAACACGACGATCCCGGTGGAGAAGACGAAGACGTTCACCACCGCCGACGACTTCCAGACCCAGGTCGAGATCCACGTCGTCCAGGGGGAGAGGAAGATGGCCGCCGACAACAAGTCGCTGGGGCGGTTTCAGCTCACGGACCTCCCCCCTGCCCCGCGGGGGGTGCCCCAGATCGACGTCACGTTCCAAATCGACGCGGATGGGATCCTCAACGTGACGGCGAAGGACAAGGCGACGGGCAAGTCCGCCTCGATCGAGATCAAGGAGACGTCACGCTTGACCGAGGCCGAGATCGAGCGGATGAGGAAGGACGCTGAGGAGCACGCCGAGGAGGACCGGCGGCGGGTGGAGGAAGTGGAGACGCGCAACCAAGCCGACACCCTCCTGCACACGGTCGAGAAGACCCTCGGCGAGCTGGGGGACAAGGTCCCCGCCGCGAAACGCGGCGAGGTGGAGGCGGCAATCCGCAGCTTGCGGGAGAAGCTCGACGGGCGGGCCGATACGGGCGCGATCCGGGCCGGGATGGAGGAACTCCGCCGCCTGGCGGGGGAAGTGGCCGCGGCTGCCTACCAGGGTGCAGGACAGGCCACCCAGACCGACAATGGGGGCCCGACGCCGGGGCGGGGGGACTACATCCCGTACGACAAGGAGGATAAGGAGTAGCCGTTGCCCGAGGACTACTACCAGACCCTCGGTGTGAAGCGCGACGCCTCACCCGACGAGATCAAGCGTGCCTTCCGCCGCCTGGCCAAGGAGTACCACCCCGACGCCCACCAGGGGGACAAGAAGGAGGCGGAGCGCCGGTTCCGCAAGATCGCCGAGGCGTACGAGGTGCTCTCCGACCCCCAGAAGAGGGCTCAGTACGACCGGTTCGGGCACGCCGGCCCCGAGCAGGGGTTCGACTTCGGCCCGGGGGACTTCCGGCGCACCCGGGAGGCGTTCGGCGAGTTCTTCGGCGGGCGCGGGTTCGATGACCTGTTCAACATGTTCTTCGGGGAGGGGGTACGGACCCGCGACCGGGCGGGTCGCGCCCAGCGGGGGGAGGACCTCGAGTACCGGGTGCGGCTATCGCTCGAGGATGCGGCGTTTGGGGCCAAGCTCCGCGCCACGGCGGCCCGCTACGCCGCCTGCAGCCGGTGCCGGGGGTCGGGCCTTGCGCCGGGGACCGGGCTCAAGACCTGTCCCACCTGCAAGGGCCGCGGCCAGATCGAATACCGCCAGGGGTCGATGTTTGGGATGTTCGTCAACGTGCGGGCCTGCCCGGAGTGCGGCGGGGTGGGCGAGTTCGCCGAGTCGCCCTGCCCGAACTGCGGCGGGGAGGGCCGGGTGCGGGAGAAGGCGGAGATCGTGATCGAGATCCCGCCAGGGGTCGAGGACGGGGCGCGCCTCCGGCTCGCCGGGCAGGGGAACGCCGGGATCGCCGGGGGGCCACCGGGGGACCTCTACGTCACGGTGGAGGTCCAGCCCCATCCCGTGTTCAAGCGTCGCGGCCCGGATCTGGAGGTGGAACTGCCGATCCACTACGGGACGCTCGTCCTGGGGGGGGTGGTGAAGGTGCCGACCCTCGGCGGCGAGGCCGACCTGAGGATCCCCGCCGGCACCGATCCGGATACGGTGCTGACCCTCCCCGGGGAGGGCCTCCCCCACGGTCGGCGGCGGGGCGACCTCCGCGTGCGGCTCAAGGTCGTCGTCCCCCAGAAGCTCACCCGTCAGCAGAAGAAGCTCCTCGAGGAGCTCACGAGCTCGCTTCCCCCCGCGCAGTAGTTTTTGGAATCAACTTGGTACGGACTACCCGTCTTCCCCCAGGGCGGCCAGCACCGGCCGCAGCCCCTCGAGCGCCCGGCGGCGGTGGGAGATCGCGTCCTTCTCCGCGGGGGACATCTCCGCAAGGGTGCGCCTCTCCCCCGCGGGGATGAACAGGGGGTCGTACCCGAATCCACCGTGCCCCCGCGGGGCCTCCGCGATCGTCCCCTCGAGCACGCCCTCCGCGGTCCAGACGCGGCCATCGGGGAGGGCGAGGGCGGCCACGGTCCGGAAGTGAGCGCGGCGGTCGGTCGCGCCCGCCAGGGCCGCGAGGAGCTTGCGGTTGTTCGCAGCGGGATCGGGAGGATCGCCCGCGTACCGCGCTGAGCGCACCCCGGGCGCCCCCCCGAGGGCATCCACCGCGAGGCCCGAGTCCTCGGCGAGGGTCGCGTATCCGGTGGCGATGGCGATCGTCTGGGCCTTGAGGCGCGCGTTGGCCGCGAACGTCGGCCCGGTCTCGGGCACCTCAGGGCAGGGGACATCGTGAGGGGTGAGCCACGTGATCCCCGGGACCTCCCCGAGGATGTGCCGGATCTCGCGGAGCTTCCCGGGGTTGGTGGTCCCGACGAGGACCCTCACGCCACCTTTACGCCGCGGAGCGAAAGGGAGTTCGCGAAGTGGCAGGCGGCGTAGTGCTTGTCCCCATAGTCCACGAGCGGGGGAATCTCCTGGGAGCAGATCTCTTTTGCGTAGGAGCAGCGGGGGTGGAACCGGCAGCCGGAGGGAGGGTTGACCGGGCTCGGCACGTCGCCCTGGAGGAGGATCCGGTCTGCCTCGTAGTCCGGGTTGGGGACCGGCACGGCGGACAGGAGGGCCTCGGTGTAGGGCTGGAGCGGGTGGGTGAACAGCGTCTCCGTCGGGGCGAGCTCGACGATCACCCCGAGGTACATCACCGCCACCCGGTCCGAGATGTGCTTCACCACGGACAGGTCATGGGCCACGAACAGGTACGTGAGCCCGAACTTGTCCTGGAGGTCCTCGAGCAGGTTCAGGACCTGGGCTTGGATCGAGACGTCGAGGGCACTCACCGGCTCGTCGCACACCACGAGCTGCGGATCGAGGGCGAGCGCCCGGGCGATCCCGATCCGCTGGCGTTGGCCGCCCGAGAACTCATGGGGGTAGCGCCGCATGTGCTCCGGCTTGAGGCCCACCGCCTCCAGGAGCTCAGCGACCCGGTTGCGCATCTCCTGCCCCCGCGCCACCCGGTGCACGAGGAGGGGCTCGCCGACGATTGCCCCCACCGTCATCCGCGGATTGAGGGACGAGTACGGGTCCTGGAAGATGATCTGCATCTCCCGGCGCAGAAGCTTCAGCTGGCGGCGGTTGATCTGGGGCACGTTCACGATGGCGTCGAGGGCCTTGGAGCGGAACCATACCTCGCCGGCGGTGGGCTCGATGAGGCGGAGGATGGTCCGGCTGCACGTCGTCTTGCCGCACCCGGACTCCCCGACGAGGCCGAGGGTCTCCCCTTGCGGGATGAACATGTCCACGTTGTCCACGGCCTTGACCCAGCCCACTGTGCGCCGGAACACGCCCTTTTTCACCGGGAAGTACTTCACCAGCCCCTTCACCTGGAGGAGGATCCCCTCGTCTAGAGCCTGGGTGGTGGTCATGCGTTCCCCTTGTACAGCCAACAGGCAACCTGATGGTGGGGGGCGATCTCCCCGAGCGGCGGCATCGCCCTCGTGCAGGGCTCCATCACGTGCGGACAGCGCGGGTTGAACGGGCACCCCGGCGGAGCATCCAGCGGATCGGGCACGACCCCGGTGATCGGCTCAAGCCTCTTCTTCCTCGACGCCAGCGATGGGATGGAGTGGAGGAGCCCCTGGGTGTAGGGGTGCTTGGGGTCGTGGTACAGGGGGCGGACCGGGGCTTGCTCAACGACCTTCCCCAGGTACATGACCACCACGTCCTGGCACATCTCCGCCACCACCCCCAGGTTGTGGGTGATGAACATGATTGAGGTGCGGAACTTCTGCTGGATGTCGCGCATCAGATCGAGGACCTGGGCCTGGATCGTCACGTCGAGCGCGGTCGTCGGCTCGTCGGCGATGAGGAGGGCCGGGTTGCACGACAGGGCCATCGCGATCATCGCCCGCTGCCGCATCCCGCCCGAAAGCTGATGAGGGTACTCGTCCACCCGTTGTTCGGGAAGAGGGATCCCCACTTGTTTCAGCATCTCGATCGCCTTCGTCCGCGCCTCCTTTTTCCCCGCCTTCTGGTGGAGGCGGATCGCCTCCATGATCTGGTAGCCGATCGTGAACACGGGGTTCAGGGACGTCATCGGCTCCTGGAAGATCATCGCGATCTCCTTGCCCCGGATCGAGCGGTACTCCCGGCCCTTGGGGTTGAGCGCCGTCAGCTCGATGGGATGGCTGTTGCGGTGGAAGAAGATCTTCCCCCCCGCGATCTTCCCCGGCGGCATCGGGATGAGGCCCATGATGGACAGCGCGGTCACGCTTTTCCCGCACCCCGATTCCCCCACTACCCCGAGCGTCCTCTCCCGTTCGATCGCGAACGACACGCCGTCCACGGCTTTTACGACGCCATCTTCCGTGTAGAAGTAGGTGTGGAGGTCGCGGAGTTCGATCAGGGGCATCGGGCTAGAGGACGGCGAGGAGGAGGCCGAGGGCGAGGAACGCCCCCCCGAGGACGCCCGTGGCGAGTTTCTTAGGATCCCTCGTCACGTCGCGCCCGAACACGGTGCCGGCCATGCCGGACCCAAACGCCCCTCCCATGGACGCGTGTTCCGACATCTGGAGGAGGACGAGGCCGATCAGGGCGAGGGCATCGAGGAGGAACACGATCTGTAGCACGATCTTCAATGCTGCCATCCCATCACGCTCCGGGTCGGCATTATAGCGAGCGACTCTTGGGGCGCAACCGCGGTGCGGCGCCCCGTTGCCGGTGCGGCTACAATGGGGATCCGTGCCCAAGTACGTGTTCGTCACCGGCGGTGTGGTATCCGGCCTCGGGAAGGGGGTCCTCACGGCCTCGCTGGGGTGCCTCCTCCAAGCACGGGGGGTGAAGGTCACCCTGCAGAAGGTGGATCCGTACCTGAACGTGGATGCGGGGACGATGAACCCCTACGAGCATGGCGAGGTGTTCGTGACGAGGGACGGGTTGGAGACGGACCTCGACATCGGCCACTACGAGCGGTTCCTCGGCCAGGATCTCGGCGCGGCGAACTACCTCACCACGGGGCAGGTGTACTGGGACGTGATCACCCGGGAGAGGAACGGCGATTACCTCGGCCACACGGTGCAGGTCATCCTCCACATCACCGACGAGATCAAGCGCCGCATCCGTGGCGCCGTGGATGCGACGGGGGCCGACGTGGTGGTGGTCGAGGTGGGGGGGACGGTGGGCGATATCGAGGGCCTCCCCTACCTCGAGGCGATCCGCCAGCTGCGCGACGAGCTCCCGCGCTCCGACGTGGCGGTGATCCACCTCTCCTACCTCCCGATCCTCTCCACCACGCAGGAGCTGAAGACGAAGCCAACCCAGCACTCGGTGAAGGAGCTCCGCACAGCGGGGATCCAACCCGATTTTATCGTCGCGCGGTGTCCGATCGAGGTTCCGGATAGCCTGCGGGACAAGATCGCTCTCTTCTGCGATGTCCCCCACGAGCACGTGATCGCGAGCCCCGATCTCCCCACGATCTATGGTGTGCCCCTCGTGATGCGGGAGGAGGGGCTGGACGAGAAGCTCCTCGCCCGGCTGGGCCTGGCGGCGGGGGAGTGGGACCTCACCGCATGGGAGGCGTTTGTGGATCGCCTCCGGAGCCCGGAGCGAACGGTGCGGATCGGGATCGTCGGCAAGTACGTCGAGCTCCGCGATGCGTACCTGTCCATCCTCGAAGCCCTCCACCACGCCGGGGCGGCGCTCGCCACGCGGGTCGAGGTGGGGTGGATCCCATCGGGCCAGGTGGAGCGGGACCGGGAGCGGGCCCTCGCCGGGTACGCCGGGCTCCTCATCCCGGGCGGGTTCGGGGAGCGGGGGGTCGAGGGGAAGGTGTTCGCCGCGGGCTACGCCCGGCGGGCGGGGATCCCCTACTTCGGGATCTGCCTTGGGATGCAGGTGGCGACGATCGCGTTCGCCCGTGAGGCGTTGGGGTGGGAGAAGGCGAACTCCACCGAGTTCGATCCGCACGCTCCCTACCCGGTGATCGGCCTCCTCCCCGATCAGGGAACGGTCACCGCGAAGGGGGGGACGATGCGGCTCGGGGAGTACGCGATGCGGATCGTCCCGGGGACCCTCCTCCACGACGCCTACGGGACGACGGAGGTCGGGGAGCGACATCGGCATCGGTACGAGTTCAACCCCCACTACCGCGACGCGTTCGCCGCGGCGGGGCTCCGGCCGTGCGCCCTGTCCCCGGATGGTCGGCTCGTCGAGGCGGTGGAGGCGGTGGGCCATCCGTGGTACGTCGGGGTTCAGTACCATCCGGAGTTTCGCTCCCGCCCCCTCGCTCCCCATCCCCTGTTCCTGGGGTTCGTCCGCGCATGCCTCGCCTAGGGGGCATCGGGGCCGCAGGCGGAAAGCCACTGGACCCGTCCTCCGCTGTCTGGGATCGGCGGTCTAGGCGCGGCGGGCCGTTCCGAGCCTTGCCCGTGGCGATTGCGATCCTGTTCTCGGTGCCCGCCTCCGCTCAGTCGGTGCAAGCGGAGGCCCCCTGGTTGACCGTGTACGACGAGGCCGGCCGGCTGAAGTGGGAGCTGCGGATGGAGGCGCTCGCCCGCGTCGGCGATGGCTGGGAAGGCCAACGTGTTCAGGTTCAGCTCTACCACGACGGGGCGCCCACCGTCATCTTGCGGGCTCCCCGGATCCGGGCTGATCGGTACGGGCGGGAGTGGGCCCTCTCTACCGATGACCTGGCGGCGGAGCCGATCGTGGGGGAGGGGGAGGGGTTCTCGTTCACCTGCCGCGAGGCGCGGTGGCAGGGGGGGCTCGTGCTCGGGGGCCTCACTGCCGAGGGACGGGGGGTGGCCCTGTCGGCAACGGAAGCGCGGTGGCAGCTCGGGGAGGCGGTCCACCTCGTGGACGCTGAGGTGACGTTCGCGGGATGGCAGCTTGCGTTCGAGACGGGGCGGTACGAGCTTGGGGGGGATCAGCTCGTGGCGGATGACGTCACGGCGACCGGGCATGGGGTGACGCTCGGGGGGACGGCGCTCATGGCGTGGCCCCATGAGGGAAGGATTGAGGTGAGGGAAGCGCATCTTGTCCGAGCTCCTTGAGGGACTCGACCTCGTCCGGTCGTTCGGTCGCCGCCGGGCGGTGGACGGGCTCACGGTGCTGTTCCGCGCCGGTGAGGTGACGGGGCTCCTCGGTCCCAATGGCGCGGGGAAGACGACGACCCTCTACCTCCTGGTGGGGTTCCTCCGCCCCACCTCCGGCACGGTGCGGCTGGACGGCCGCGACATCACGCGCCTTCCGTTCTACCTTCGGGCGCGGGCCGGCATCCACTACCTCCCTCAGGAGCCGTCGGTGTTCCTCCGCTCCACGGTGCGGGGGAACCTGCGGTTGGCCCTGGAGGGGCTCCGGCTTCCCTGGAACGGTCAGGTGGAGGCGGTGGTGGGGGAGCTGGGCCTGACCGGCCTCCTCAGCCGCCCGGTGGGGGAACTGTCCGCGGGAGAGCGGAGGAAGGTTGAGGTGGCGCGGGCCCTCGTCGCCCAGCCGACGTTCCTCCTCCTCGACGAGCCGTTCTCGGGCGTGGACCCCCTCACCGTGGCCGAACTGGCGGCCCTGCTGCGCCGGCTCGCCGGATCGGGGATCGGGATCGCGATCTGCGACCACAACGTGCGCGACACGCTCCGCACCACGGATCGGACGTACCTGATCCACCGCGGCGAGCTCCTCTGCGCCGGGACGCCCAGCGAGGTCCTCGCCAACCCCGCCGCCCGCCTCGCCTACCTCGGGGAGGCTTTCTCCCTGTAGGGGGAGGCTCCCTCGAGGGCGAGGAGGCGTACTTTCCATTCCTCCCCTGCGCTGAACCCGCCCCCGCCTCCTCCAGCGGGAAGGACGCGGTGGCAGGGGATGAGGATCGGGATCGGGTTCGCCCCCACCGCCTGCCCCACTGCCCGCGCCGCGCGGGGCCGTCCCACCCGGGCTGCGAGATCCCCGTAAGTGATCGTGGTGCCGTACGGGATCTTCACGAGCTCGTTCCACACTGCCTGCTGAAACGGAGTCCCGCCGGCGCGGGTGGGGACCCCGAACTTCCGCCGCGTGCCGCAGAGGTACTCTGTAAGTTCGCGGGCGAGCTGCTCCACGATCGGCGTCCGCGGCCCCAGCTCCCCACCCGGGGAGCCGGGGAACCGTAGCTCAACCACGTTCGCCCCCTCCCCGCGCGCGGAGAACTCCCCCCACGGAGTGGCGATCAGGGCCCAGGCCATGGGGGGAGGGTAACGATCCGGGCGGTCGGGGGCAACGGGAATTGGCCCCCTCAGCCCGTGTCCGTACAATGGCCGCGATGCGGGTTCTCGCGCTGGGGTGGGAGATCGACGGGCCGGGGGTGACGCAGGCGGAGTTCGCCTCCGCTGACTCGTTGGCGAGCTACGACGCCGTCCTCGTGGACCCTGAGCCCCTGCCCTCCCTGTGGGAATCCCACGCCACCCTCGAGCCGGATGGGGTGTGGCGCCTCCATCCTGGGCGGGACCTCGGGCTGGCGCGAGCCCTCGATCACCTCCTGTCCGCCCGGCGCGCGGAGGTGGAGGACCTCCTCCTCCGGGGGGGAGGGGTGGTTGTGGTCCGGGTCCGGCCACCGGGGGAGGGGGTGGAGATCGCGGGTTCCCCCCCACGCCGCCTCGACCGGTACGCGTTCCTCCCCCGCACGTCCCTCGTCTCCGGCCCCCACCACCTCGGCCTCCCTCATGGGCTGCGGTTCATCCCCCGGCGGGGGCGGGACCTCGCCCTGGCCGACGAGCCCCATCCCGCGGCCCCGTACCTGCGGGCGCTGGGGCCGCTCGGGTACGAGGCGGTGCTCGTGGCGACCCTGGGCGCCCCCCTCGCCGCGTTCGGGCGGGTGCTGGCCACGAACCGGGTCGGTGATGTCGTGGCGTGGGACCTCGCGGTGGGGACGGGGCGAATCCTCTTCCTCCCCTCATTCCCCGGCGCGTCGCCGGCCGAGATGGGCGACCGCCTCCTCCCCCTCGTCGGCGCCCTCCTCAGGGAGCCCTTGCCGGTGGAGCTTCCGGACTGGATCTCTGGCTACAGCCTCCCCGGCGAGGAGGACCTCCGCCGCGACGAGGAGGCCCTCGCCCGGGAGCGGGAGGGGCTCCGCCGGAGGGAGGAGGAACTTGGGGAGAGGCGGTTGGGCTACGACCTCCTCCGCGCCCTCCTTGCCCCCCGCGGGTCCCAGGGGCTCGCTCAGGCCGTCCAGGCGGCCCTCGACCGGCTCGGGTTCACCACCTCCCCCCGCGGCGCGGCCCCGGCCACGGCCCTCGCCTCTTCCCCCGACGGGGACCTCCTCGTGCGGGTGGCCCTGTCCCTGTTCGGCCCAGTGGGGCCGGAGGAACACCGGGCCCTCCTCCTCGACCTCGACCGGTGGCGGAGCGAGGGGAACGGGGATGGGCGCGGGATGCTCGTCTGCCTCGCCGAGCCGCGCCTCGATCCCCGGCGGCGGGGCCCGCAGTGGGCGGAGGCCGTAGGGCGCGGATGTCGGGACCACGGGCTCATCCTCACTTCGGCCTACGACCTGTTCCGGGCGGTGCGGCATGTCCTGGCCGGTGGCGACCCGGACGAGGTGCGGAGGGGCCTCCTCGCGGCGGAGGGGGAGTGGCGGTGGAAGACCTGACGCTGGGGCTGATCCTCGCCCTGGCGATGCTTCCCGTCGCGGGATGGGCGAGCCCGCGGTTCGCCCGGTGCATCCGCGCCGGGCAGAGGATCCGCCCCGAGGGGCCGGCGGACCATCGGGGCAAGGCCGGCACCCCGACGATGGGGGGGATCGTCCCACTCGCCCTCATCCTCGCCGGAACGGGGATCCTATGGGCCCTCGGCCCCGGACCATCCGCGGGAGGGGCGTTCGTGCTCCTGTCCATGGGCTTGGGGGGGGTGGTCGGGCTCCTCGACGACCTCCGCTCCCAGCGCCGGGGGACCTCGGTCGGGTTCTTCCCCCACCAGACGCTCCTCACCCAGGCGCTCGGTGCTGGGCTCCTCTGCCTCCTCGTGCCGACCCTCGGGGAGGTAGGGCTGGCGATCCCCTTCTCCGCCGTGAGCCTCCCCCTGTCGTCCCTCCCCGTGGGGGCCTGGATCCCCCTCGTCGTCGTCGGGTTCATGGGCACGGTCAACGCCGTCAACCTCGCCGATGGGCTCGATGGCCTCGCCACCGGGGCGTGGCTCCTTTCCGTGCTTGGGCTCCTCCTCGCCGGAGGTGGGACCGAGCTTGGGGGGATCGCCCTCGCTGCCCTCGGGGCAGGGGCGGGCTTCCTGTGGGCGAACGCCTACCCGGCGCGCGTGTTCCTGGGGAACGTGGGCTCGATGGGCCTTGGGGGGTTCCTGTTCGGGATCGCGTTCGCCTCGGGCCGCGTGTTCCTCCTCCCGTTCACCGGCGGCCTGTTCGTGGTGATGGCCCTGTCCGTGATCCTCCAGGTGATGAGCTACAAGCTGACCGGGGTGCGCCTGTTCAAGATGGCCCCGTTCCATCACCACCTCGAGGAGGGGGAGGTGGCGTGGCCCCACCGCATCCGGAGCCCGGGTTGGCCGGAGCCGAAGGTCGTCGTCCGGCTGTGGCTCCTTGAGGCAGCGTTCGCCCTGCTGGGCGTGCTCGCGGGCTCGTTCGCCTAGCGGCAGCGCGACCGATTCACCCCTGGATTGGCGTAGCAGTAGAGGCAGCCTCCGGGGCACCGCATCCCGTACCCTCCGATGTCCACGCTCTCCGTGCACAGACAGTGCGCCCTCTGTCCGCGATCCCGTCGCGATGAGGCCGCCAGCCGCTGGGGATGGAGGGCGGTGAGGCGCATCCCGTCAATGCACGGCACGCGGGCGATCCCGGCACTCTCGAGGGCGAGGTCGGCGCACGCGCCGAGGGCGAGCCGGTGGCTCTGGGCGAGGTCGATGAGGTGGGCTGCGATCGCGTGCTTCTCCTCCGGGGAGGGGTCGTACCAGGCCACCCCGCGGCGGAGGACCTTCCCGTACAGGGTGGCCGTGCTCAGCCGGAGGTCGCGGACCCCGGCCCGGGCGCAGGCGCGGAACAGGGCCTCCGCCCAGGGGGCGTTGCTCTCGATCCGTGCCCCTTTCCGCCAGTGGACGATCGGATCGAACCGCACCACCACCCGCTCCGGGCCCCCGCACAGCGCGACGAGCTCGGGGAGTTGGGCGATCGCCGCCTCTGCGCGGGGGACGCCTGGCTCGATCCAGGTCCCGCCAAGCCCGGTCACGGTGAAGTGGGCGACCACCTGGTCGTACCGCCCGAGGAGCACCCGCAGCTTGCGGTCCGCAAGGAGGCGCGAGTAGTCCTTCGACCACAGCACAACCGTGTGGACCGCTTCCGGCCGCAGGGAGACGGTGCGGCACCCGCCGTAGGGGAGGTGGACCGTCGCTTCCTCCGCCTGGAGGGCCGCTCGCAGCCAGGGCAGGTACCACCGCGGGAGGTCGGTGCGACGGGAGGCGGAGATGACCCGCCGCGGAACGTCTGTGCCGGGGGTGGGACTTGAACCCACACGAGGGTTGGATACCCCACTGGATCCTGAGTCCAGCGCGTCTGCCAATTCCGCCACCCCGGCTCGCCCCCATTCTATGGGGTGGGGAACGGGGGCACAAGATTTGACGCCGCTCCCCGCCATCCGTAGACTGTCACCCGGGTGAGGGACATGGACGAGCTCAAGAACTTCCGCGTATTCGCCGACCTGAAGCCGGATGACCTGAAGAAGCTGGGCGGGCTCGTGCGCACCATCGATTATGGGGCAGAGGAGCTCCTGTTCATGGAGGGGGCCCCGGCGTTCGGGTTCTACCTCGTGTTCTCCGGCGCGGTCAAGCTGGTCAAGCGCAGTTCCAAGGGGAAATCCCAGATCCTGAAGATCGTCGGGCCAGGCGGGCTTGTTGGGGAGACGACCCTGTTCGACAAGGGCCTCCACAACGCGTACGCCAAGACCCTCATCCCCTCGAAGATCGGGTTCATCGAGCGCGGCGATTTTTTTTACTTCCTCGAGCACTACCCGAAGACCGTGTTCCGCTTCTTCGAGCACATCTCCCAGGAGCTGAAGGCGTTCCAGAACAAGCTCGCTGAGCGGTCGTATGCCTCCTCCAAGGAGCGGCTGTCCCGCCTCATCCTCGCCCTCGATCGGCTTCAGCTTGAGCTGTCGCGGGCCGAGCTCGCCGAGATGGCCGGCGTCTCGTCCAAGACCGCGATCCGCACGCTGGGGGAGCTCGAATCCCGCGGCATCGTGGCCATTGACAACCGGCGCATCTCCGTCCTCAAAGAGGACTACCTGAAGCGCCTCATCGAGCCGTTCACGGTCCCGAGCGACGAAGCCGTCATCATCTGACCCCTGGCCCCGGGGTGACCCGTGTCCTTGGCCGGGGGCCCCGGAACGCGGATAGTCGAGCGATGTCACGAGAGAAGATGACCCACCGGCGGCGGGTGTGGATCGTCGCCGGGCTGTTCGCGGGGTGCGCGGCCCTGGTGTGGGGCACCGCGATCCCTGCCGGGTGGACGATGGCCCTCGGCGGGAACCTCTCGGTCCTCCTTACGCTGGTGGGGATTGCCCTGTTCAGCGCCTCGTTCCTCCTCGGTTGGCTGGGGACGGCGATCGCCTGGGTGGGGGCAGGGCTCCTGGCCCTCCCGGTGCTGGTGATCCCGGAGTTCATGCTCCCGCAACCGATGATGGGGGCGGTGATCCCCCTCCTGTTCGCGGGCATCGCGGTCCTCGGCCGGGGAGTGGGCTACCTGTGGGAGCAACGGTCGCACCGCCGGGAGATCCACGAACGTCTCGAGGACTGCTACGGTCGCGAGTTCTACGAGAACTCTCTCAACATCATCCACGTCATGAGCAACCGCGGGAACGTGAGCCGCCGCAACCGTCGATCCCAGGAGCTCTTGGGATGGCCGGGGCGCCAGTCGCTCCAGATCTCGGAGTACGTCCATCCCGAGGACATCGACCATTTCAAGGATCTCCTGAAGACGCTGTTCGAACGGGGGGAGCTGCGCCAGGAGCGCCTCCGCTTCCTGTCGCAGGGGGGGCGGGCGATCACCGTGGACATCCAGGGTCGGCGCGTCACGGGCACGGTGGCCGTGCTCGAGGCCCAGGACCGCTCCGAGGTCCAGGCCCTCGAACACAAGCTGCGCGAACAGGAAGCGCGGTACAGGTTCTTGATCGAGGACGGGATTGACACCCTCGACCTGGGGATCATCCTGTGGGACGAGGGGAAGCGCGTCCTGTGGGCGAACCAAGCGGTGGAGGAGTTCTTCGGGGTGGATCGCGAGGCGTTGGTGGGGCTCCCCGCGGAGAGGGTGCGGGATCGGATCGCCGAGGCCCTCGACAACGGAGAGGAGTACACCGCCCTCGTCAAGGATGCCTACCGGTCAGGGGCCGCGGTGGAGCCCCTCGTCACGCGCATCCGCTCGGGAGCGGGGCGCCACGAGAGGGTCATCCAGTACCGGTCCATCCCCATCGAGACCGCCCGCTACCGGGGCGGCCGCATCGACTACTACACCGACATCACCGAGCTCAAGCGGTTGGAGGATGCCCTGCGCCAGGAGAAGGCCCACCTCGATGAGGTGAATCGGAACCTGAAGAACTTCAGCGACATCGTGTCGCATGACCTGCGCAACCCGACGCGGACCGCGCTCGGGTACCTCACGTCGATCCTCGATCGCCACAGCGACGGGGAGCTCCCGGCCGAGGTGCGGGCGGACCTCGCGAAGGCGCAGGGCCGGCTGAAGCGGATGGACCAACTGATCGTGGACCTCACCAAGTTCTCCCAGATGCGGGTGGACTCGTCGCGCTACGAAGAGGTGGACGTGGGGAGGCTGGTCCAGGAAGTGTGCGAAGACCTGGGCGACCGGCTGAAGTCGGTGAGCGTGACGATCGCCGCCGACCTGCCGCGGGTGTGGGCGGTGCCTTCGCTCCTGCGGGACGTTTTTCAGAACCTGATTTGGAACGCGATCAAGTTCAACGACAAGGCGCTGCCGACGGTGGAACTGGGATGGAAGCCCTATCGCGGGGACTCATACCTCTTCTACGTGCGGGACAACGGTCCTGGCATCGAGGCCGACTACCTTGACATCATCTTCAAGATCTTCGAGAAGCTGGACAGCAAAACCGAAGGCACCGGGGCTGGCTTGGCGATATGCCGTCGCATCGTGGAAGAGCACGACGGGCGGATATGGGCGGAGTCGGAGGTCGGCGTGGGGACCACGTTCAACTTCACGATCCCCCGGGTGCCGGCGAACAAAGGGGTGGAGAGCGATGCCCGTTGAACGGCGAATGATCGTCCTCGTGGTGGAGGATGACGAGTCCCACTACGAGCTGATCGAGAGGTCCGTGCGCGGTCTGGAGAAGGCCGGGACGCGGTACGACCTGCACTGGGTTCAGGACGGGGCGGAGGCCCTCGATTTCCTGTTCCGCAAAGGAAAGTACAAGGATGCCCCGCGCCCGAACCTGGTCCTGTTGGACCTGAACCTGCCCAAGGTGAAGGGCCAGACCGTCCTCGACCGGATCAAGGAGGACGAGAAGCTGCGGAAGATCCCGGTGGTCGTCCTCACCGTGTCCACGTCCGACGAGGAGATGGCCCGGGCCTACGACTCCGGCGCGGCGGGGTTCCTCAACAAGCCGGCGAGTCGGGATGACTTCGATCGCCTCCTGAACACAGTCTGGGACTACTGGCGCATCGTCCGCGTTCCGGACTAGGGTCACCGGTTCGTGTTTGTGGGCGCGCACGCGGCCTCGCGGGGTGCGCCCTGTCCTTTGTCGCCTGCGGGGGCAACGTAATCTCGATCACGGGCCACGACCAAGGGGTCCAAGGCAAGGTGCCGGCCGACCAGGGGTTCCAACCCGCGCGGCTGCCGTTCGAATCGGTACGACACCCGGTCGAGAGCTGCTTCCAGGCCTCCTGTTCCTCGCCTCGGGGAGGGACTTCGGTCCCTCCCCCCTCTCTTGACGGGGCGCGCCGCGTCGTTGCGTCGTCTGAGTCCAGTCTAGCCTCTCCCCTCTCCTCCGTTGTCGGGGCCGTCGGGGGGCGGTAGAATCGGCCGACCGGGCACGGACGCCCGGGACATCTCGACAAGGGGGGATTCTCAGTGCGCAAGTGGCTAGGTTTGGCACTGGTCGTGGCGTTGATGGCGGCGCCGGCGATGGGGCAGGCGCTCAAGGGGAAGGTGGCCGTGGTCCTCGACGTCGGAGGCCGGGGCGACCTCTCGTTCAACGACATGGGGTTCAAGGGCACGGACGAGGCGGCGAGGGACTTCGGGCTGGAGATGGTCGAGGTCCAGAGCGCGACCGCGGCGGACTACCTCCCGAACCTGCGGAACCTCGCCCGAACCGGGCAGTATGACCTCATCATCTGCGTGGGGTTCCTCCTCGGGGACGCGCTCGCCCAGGCGGCCCAGGAGTTCCCTGACCAGAAGTTCGCGATCATCGACTCGGTCGTGGACGCTCCGAACGTGATGAGCATCGTGTTCCGCGAGAACGAGATGAGCGCGCTCCTCGGGGCGCTGGGGGCGCTGGCCGGGGCCCACTACGGCTACCCGAACGTGGGCATCGTCCTCGGGATCGAGATCCCGGTCCTGTACCACTTCGAGGCCGGATACCGCTTCGGCATTGACTGGGGGAACAAGCGGGCGGCGGAGGTCCTCGGGACCAACCCCGTCGGGCTCCTCTATACCTACACCGGTTCGTTCAGCGATATCGCGCTGGGGAAGGCGGCCACCGAGGCCATGCTCGCCCAGGGCGCGGTTGCGGTGTACAACGTCGCTGGTCCGCTCGGGATCGGCGACCTTGAGGCGATCACCGAGTACCACCGCAACAAGGGAACCGAGTCCGGCCCGCCGTACTACTTCGGCGTGGACGCTAACCAAGACTGGATGGGGCTTGGCAAGCACGGGCTTGCGAGCGGGATGAAGCGGGTGGACGTCGGCTGCTACAGCGCTGTTGAAGCTGTGGTCAAGGGGACGTTCACGGGCGGCATCACCAGCCTCGGCCTCGCGGAGGGCGGTGTGGGGATCAGCAAGTACCAGGACCTCCTCGACTTCATCGAGTTCGGCATCAGCGGCGGCGCGATGAAGCCGGAGGACCGCGATCAAACGATCGCCAACTGGCTCGCCAACCGGGCGACGGTCCCTGGTTGGATCTGGGAAGCGGTGGACGAGCTGGAAGCGGGGATCCTCAACGGGACGATCGTCGTTCCGACGGCGGACACCGTGGAGGAGTTGCGGGCTGTCCGCGCCCAGTACACGTTGGGGGCGCCGTAAGGCCCACGGTGGTACGTTGAACTGACGGGGAGAGGGAGCGTAGCGTTCCCTCTCCCCTCGTTTCCTTTGTGACTGGGGGCGCCCGCATGAGCGAGAGTTCGAGCCGTAGCGCTATAGCGGAGAACGGGTACTTCCTTCGGGCGGAGCGGATCACCAAGATCTACTCCGATGGCACAGTGGCCCTGCGTGAGGCGACCGTTGAGCTCCGCCCGAGCGAGATCCTGGGGCTCCTCGGGGAGAACGGGGCCGGCAAGACGACCCTCACCAAGATCCTGTCGGGCCTGCTTCCCCCCACCAAGGGACGCGTCGTGTCCCCGCGGGGGCCGGTGCGGTTTTCCAGCCCGCGGGAGGCCCTGGAATTCGGGATCGGGATGGTCCACCAGCACTTCGCCCTCGTGGGGACGTTCACCGCGGTGGAGAACGTGGCCCTGTCCCAGGAGCGGCCGTTTGCGCCCCTCCAGCTCGCCCAGACCCGGGCGAAGCTCGAGACGTTGATGGAGGAGAGCGGGCTCCGCGTCCCCCTCGATGTCCCGGTGGAGAAGCTCGCCGTTGGCGAGCAACAGCGGGTGGAGATCCTCAAGGTCCTGTCGCGGGACGTGGGCCTCCTCATCCTCGACGAGCCGACGTCGGTGCTCACCCCGCTTGAGGTGGATGAGTTGTTCCGCTTCCTGCGGCGGCTCAGGGACGAAGGGAAGGCGATCGTCCTCATCACCCACAAGCTGAAGGAGGTGGGCTTGATCACGGACCGCGTCGTCGTCCTGCGCAAGGGGGAGGTGGTGGGCGACGTGCGCACGTCCGCCGTGACGGCGGAGGAGCTCGCCCAGCTCATGGTGGGGAAGGCGCTGGAGACGAGGGCGGGGCGCGCGGTGGAGCTCTCCACCGACGAGATCCCGGCGCACGCCCGCCAACGGGGCGAGGGGAAGCAGGGGCCCGGGGTGCTCCACGTCGAGGGCCTCTCCGTGGCGGGGGACACGAAGCCGGTGGCCGTGCACGACCTCACATTCGACGTCTACGGCGGGGAGATCTTCGGGATCGCGGGGGTGGAAGGGAACGGGCAGACCGAGCTCGTGGAGGCCCTCACCGGCCTGCGCCCCGCCCTGAAGGGGATCGCGACCATCAACGGGCGGAACATCCTTGGGCTCGACCCTCGCCAGATCTACGAGCTCGGCGTGGCCCACATCCCCGAGGACCGGTGGGTGCTCGGGCTCGTCCTCCCGTTCACCCTCGCCGAGAACGCGATCCTGGGGGTGCACCGGTGGGACGAGTTCCGGGGGCCCCTGTCCATCCTCCGCTGGCGGAAGATCAACGCCCACGTGCGGTCCCTCATGGAGCGGTTCGAGATCCAGGCCACCGGCCCCAGCGCTCCCGCGAAGAGCCTGTCGGGCGGGAACCAGCAGAAGCTGATCGTGGGGCGGGAGCTCGCCAAGGATCCGGCGATCGTGATCGCCTCCCAGCCTACGCGGGGCCTCGACGTGGGAGCGGCCCAGTACATCCGGGATATCTTGGTCGAGATGCGGGACCGGGGACGGGCGATCCTCCTCGTGTCCGCGGACCTGGATGAGGTCCTGGCGCTATCGGATCGGGTGGCGGTGATGTACGAGGGGAAGTTCATGGCCGTCGCCCGGCCGGAGGAGCTGGACCGGGAGAAGGTGGGGCTTCTCATGGGCGGCGTGGGCGTAGGGGGGAAGGCATGACGGCACACGAGGCTCGGTCAGGGGGGCGGCTCCTGCGGGGGGTGCATCGCACGCTCACCGGGCTCCATCCCGTGTTGGAGTCAGTGCTCGCGGCGGTGCTGGGGCTCCTCGTGGGGGCCCTCCTCATGTACATCTGGGGCTACGACCCGTGGAAGGCGTACTGGGCCCTCTTCCGGGGCGCCTACGGCGGCAGTTACGAGATCGCCAGTTCGATCGCGCGGGGCGTGCCGCTCATCCTCACCGCGCTCACGTTCTCGATCTGCGTCCGGGCGGGGATGTTCAACATCGGGGCCGAGGGCCAGATGTACGTGGGGGCGGCAGCGGCGGTGTGTGTGGCGTACTTCAAGCTCCCCGCGGGGGTACACCTCCTCGTGGGGATCCTGTTCGCTGCGATCGCCGGGGCGTTGTGGAGCCTGGGGCCGGCGCTTCTCAAGCTGACCCGGGGGGTCAACGAGGTCATCTCGACGATCATGTTCAACTGGATCTCCCGGTTCCTCGTGTTCTACCTCGTGGCCTACGTCCTCGTGGATGCGCGCCAGGGGCAGCGCACGGTGCAGGTCCCCCTGTCGGCGCGGTTCCCGATCCTCGTGCGGGGGACGGACCTCTCCTATTCCGTGTTCCTCGCCGTGGCGTTCGCCCTGTTCGTGTACTTCCTCCTCTGGCACACCGCCACCGGCTACGAGGTGCGGGCGGCGGGGCTCAACCCCCGGGCGGCCCGCTACGGGGGGATCTCCATCAACCGCACGATCCTCCTCAGCTTCACCCTGGGAGGGGTGGGCGCGGGGTTGGCCGGGGCGGCGACGACGATGGGCCTCCCCCCGACCTACGCCATCATCAGCGGATTGCCCGAGCTCATGAACCTCGGGTTCGACGGGATGGCGGTGGCGATGATGGGCCGCAACCACCCGATCGGGATCCTGGTGGCGGCCCTCTTCTTCGGCGGCCTCAATGCCGGGGGACGGGTGATGCAGTTCTATGGCTCGAACCCCGTGCCGCTGGAGATGGTGCGGGTGGTGATGGGGGCGATCGTGATCGCGATGGCGATCCCTGAACTGGTGAGGGTCTTCCCGGCGATCGCGCGGAGCGTGCGCAAGCTCGGCGGGGTGTTCCGCCGCGATCGGGCGACGGAGAGGGAGGGAGCATGAACTGGAGCTACGTCCTCGATCTCCTGAGGATCTCGCTGCACGCGATGGTGCCGATCACCCTCACCGCGATCGGGGAGATCATCGGGGAGACAGCAGGGCTGTTCAACATCGGGCTCGAGGGGGCCCTTCTCATCAGCGCGTTCGTGGGGGCCCTCGGGGCGAAGGCGGGGGGGCCGGTTGTGGGACTTCTCGCAGGGATGGGCGTGGGGATGGCCATTGGGTTCGTGTTCTCCGTCATCTGCACCTACTGGAAGGGGACGCAGATGATCGCCGGGATCGGGATCAACCTGTTCGCGATGGGGTTTGTGGCGTTCGGGCTCATCAAGCTCGGGGCGCCCGGGTTCCACGCTGTCCCGGCGGAGGCGCAGCTTGCCAAGCTGCACACGCCGCTGGGGGCGCTGTCCCCCCTCATCTTTGTCGCCCTCGTGGTGCCGTTCCTCACCCACTGGTTCCTCAGGCGGACCCGGGCCGGGCTCATTCTGAAGGCGGTGGGGGAGAACCCCGAGGCGGCGGACGTCGCGGGGATCAACGTCCACCTGACCCGGCTCTTGGCGACCACGTTCGGGGGCGCGCTCGCCGGCCTCGCCGGGGCGTACCTGTCCGTGGGTTGGTTCGGGTCGGTGACGAAGGAGATCTCCGCGGGAAGGGGGTTCATCGCCCTGGCCACGGTCGTGTTCAGCGGTTTGAACCCGATCCTGGCCTTGGTGGGCGGGCTCATCTTTGGGTTCTTCCAGAGCCTCGCCACGTGGATCAAGACCTTGCCCACGAAGCCGATCCCGTGGCAGTTCGTGGACATGCTCCCCTACATCGTGACCCTCCTCGTGGTGTCGGGGGTCGTGGGGCGGGTCCGGTTCCCGAAGGCCCTCGGGGAGCCCTACAAGCGCGAGTGAGCCGCCGTCCGGTCGTCGCCGTTCTGGGCGACCTGAACGCGGACGTGACGATCCGGGTCGGGGCCGTGCCTCCCCCGGGGGGAGAGGCCCATGCCGACGCCGCACTGGCGGTGGGGGGATCGGCTGCGCTCACCGCCCGCTGGCTCGCGGCGCTCGGGTGCGAGGTGCGCCTCGCGGCGGCGGTGGGCGACGATCCGTTCGCGGACTGGCTCCTGCAGTCCCTCATCCGGGACGGTGTCCCCCCGACGTGGCTCCAACGCATCGCGGGGAGGCCGACCGGCCTCTGCTTCGCCCTCATCCACCCTGGCGGGGAACGGACCCTCCTCGCCTCGCCTGGCGCGGCGCGCGATCTCCGGTGGGAGGAGATTCCGGGGTCCTGGCTCGCTGGGGTGGACTGGCTCCACGTCTCCGGCTATGCATGGCGTGGGGGGGCCGAGCGCGCCGCGGCGGAGCGCGCCGTGGCCCGTGCCCAGGCGGAGGGGATTCCCCTGAGCCTCGACCCGGGAGCGATGGCGGGCACCGTGCGGGGCGACCGCGATCCCCTGTCGGCCTTCGCCCTCCTCCTCCCCAACCGGCACGAGATCCGCGACCTCACGGGGCACGACGATCCGTGGTCCGGGGCCGCGGAGCTCCGCCGCCGTGGGGTGGGCTGGGTGGCGGTGAAGCTCGATCGCGATGGGTGCTTAGTCCAGGGCCCTTGCGGCGGGGCGTGCGTCCCCGGTCACCCCGTCGAGGTGGGGAACACGACTGGGGCCGGGGATGCGTTCAACGCCGGGGCGATCGTGGGGGTCCTCTCCGGCTGGGAGCCGGAGGAGGTGGGGGAGCTCGGGAACCTCCTCGGTGCGGCCGCGGTCCGGCATGGGGCAGGGGGACCCCTGCCCGAGCGGGGCGACCTCCTGGCCCTCCTCGACCGGGGGAGTACCCTTGCCGGGTGGATCGAGACCCACTGGCGGAAGGAGGGACGATGAGCGCGGAGTGGAAGGAGCGCTGGGATGGGCTAAGGATCGCGTCGCTTGGCGACCTCTGTGGGGTGGAGGTTCCAGTGATCGGGATGGTCCACCTGTGGCCGCTCCCCGGCGCGCCGGGGTACGCCGGCTACGGGATGGAGAAGATCATCGCGGCGGCGCTCTCCGATGCGCGGGCCCTCGTGCGGGGCGGGGTGGACGGGCTGATCGTGGAGAACATGTGGGACCTCCCCTACCACGTGGGGCGGGCCGTGCCCCCCGAGGAGAGCGCGTGCCACGCCGTCGCCGCTCGGGCGGTGGTGGAGGAGGTCTCGGTCCCGGTGGGGATCAACGTCGTCCACAACGGGGGCGTGGTCGCGCTGGCCATCGCCGTCGCCTGTGGGGCGGCGTTCATCCGGGTGTGCCTCCTCACCGGGGCCCAGGTGTGGGACACGGGCGAGTTCGACCACGGCTGTGCCGCCGAGCTTCTCCGCAAGCGGAAGGAACTCGGGGCCGAGCACATCAAGCTCCTCTGCGATGTGGACAAGAAGCACGCCGTCCGCTTCCCGGGGATCGACCTCGCCACCCACATCGCGTGGACCGAGTTCTACGGGGCGGATGCCCTCATCGTCTCCGGCCGCATGACCGGGGATGCCCCCGCTGGGGAGAAGGTGCGGGCGGCGAAGGAGCTCGCCCACCGTCCGGTCCTGGTGGGATCGGGGGCGACGGAGGAGAACATCGCCCACTTCCTGCAGTGGGCGGACGGGGTCATCGTCGGGTCGAGCCTCAAGCGCGGGGGCGATCCGACCGCGCCGGTGGATGAGGAGCGGGTGGTGCGGTTCGTGGCCGCGGCCCGGTCCGGGCGGGGGTAGCGTTGCCCCTTCCCTGGCCTCAGGGCTCGCGGCCCGTGGTGGGGGTGATCCACCTCCCCCCCTTGCCGGGGGCGCCGCGCTCCAAGGGGGGAGGCCTTGATCCGATCCTCGACCGGGCGCGAGCCGACCTCGCTGCCCTGGAGGCGGGTGGGGCGGACGGGGCGATCGTGGAGAACTTCGGCGATGCCCCGTTTCGCAAGAAGGCCGACCCGACCACGGTGGCGGCGTTGGCGATCGTGGCCCGCGAGCTCGCGCGGGGGGCGCGGATCCCGCTGGGGGTGAACGTCCTTCGCTCGGACGGCGTGGCGGCGCTTGCGATCGCGTCCCTCGCTGGGGCGTCGTTCATCCGCGTGAACGTGTTCAGCGGGGTCGCGTTCACGGACCAGGGACTGATCGAGGGGGAGGCGCGGGCGATCCTCGACCTGCGGCGGGTGCTCGGGGGGGAGGTGGCCGTGCTCGCCGACGTCCACGTGAAGCACGCCGTGCACCTGGACACCCTCCCTTCTGCGGCGCGCGATGCGGCCCGCAACGGGCCCGACGCCCTCATCGTCACCGGCGGGGGGACGGGGGAGCCGCCCCCGCCCGCTGACGTGGAGGCAGTTCAGGATGCCTCGGGGCTCCCCGTGTTCGTGGGGAGCGGGATCCGGCCGGAGAACCTCCTCCACTACCCCCGGGCCGCGGGGTTCATCGTCGGCACCTCCCTCAAGGCCGGCGGGGTGGTGGGGAACCCGGTGGAGGCGGACCGGGTACGAGCCCTCGTCGCGGCCCGCGCCCGCCGCGGGGGGCGGGTATAATCGGACACACCAGGAGGTGGTGCTGTGAAGCGACTCACGTTGGCAGTGTTGGTGGTAACGGTGGCGCTGGGGGCGACGGGGCTCGCCCAGGCGCTCGGCACGAGGGACAACCCGATCATCTGGGTGTTCCCCCCATCCACGCGGGCGGAAGTGATCGAGGCGACGGCCAAGCAGATCGTCGAGGATATCGGGAAGGCGACCGGTCTGTACATCGTCCCGCGGGTGATGCCGGACTACGCCGCGCTCGTCGAGGCGTTCAAGGCGGCGGAGGGGAACGTGATGGGGACCCCGACCACGGACCAGTACGCCCGGATCTCGGTGGAGACGAACTTCGGGGCCCACGCCCGGCTGGCCGCCGTGCGCCGCGGGTACTCGTTCTACTTCTCCAGCATCTACGTCCCGCGGGCGGCGGGGTACACCTCGATCCACGACCTGAACGGTAAGATCTGGATCTACAACGATGAGGGCTCCACGTCCGGGTACGTCTTCCCCAAGAAGTACCTCGAGGACAACGGCGTGGTCGTGGGCGGCGTGGTGAAATCCGGTGGCCACCCGAACTCGTTGATCGCCCTCCTCAAGGGCCAGGGCGACTTCTGCACCGGGTACGGCTCCCCGCCGGAGCCCCCAGCTGGCTACGATGGCCCGAAGTGGGACTACGGCATGGACCCCGAGATGTGGATCTGGGACCGGGAGAACAACGCCCTCTATCCGCCGGAGGTCCGCGGGACATGCGTGGACCTGCGCTACGCTGTATCCCAGATCGAGGGGATGGGCACCCTCGAGGAGATCATCGAGAAGATCGGGGTGCTCGATACGGTCGGCCCTCTGCCGAATGACTGCATCGCCTTCTCGGCGGGGTTCCCGATCCGCGTGGAGAACGCGATTGTGGCCGCGATCATCGCCCACATCCGCTCCCCGGAGGGCAAGGCTCTGTGGAGCAACCCCAACTTCTATGAGTGGACCGACGTCGAGCTCATCGACGACTCCTACTACGATACGTACCGGTCGCTCGTGGGGTTGCCCAACCCCGAGCGGTAGGCTCAGGTGAAGGCATCGCGACCATGGGGGAGGCATCGCCTCCCCCATGGTTTGTCTGCCCATGGCTAATCCATACCTCGGTGTCGAGCACCTGACGAAGGTCTACGAGCGGGGGCAGGTCCTCGCCCTGCGCGACCTCAGCTTTGCAGTGGAGAAGGGGGAGTTCCTCGTGGTGATCGGCCTGTCCGGCTCGGGGAAGTCCACCCTGCTCCGTTGCATCAACCGGTTGATCGAGCCGACGAAGGGGAAGATCTGGCTCGATGGGGTCGAGGTGACCCGCCTCTCTCAGGCCCGGATGCGGCGGGTGCGCCGCAAGATCGGGATGATCTTCCAGCAGTTCAACCTCGTGGACCGCTCCACCGCGATCGCGAACGTCCTCACCGGGAGGCTTGGCTACCTGCCAGGGTGGCGGGCGCTCCTCGGCTGGTTCCCGGAGGAGGATCGGGAGAAGGCCCTCGCCAGCCTGGAGCGGGTCGGGCTGCGGGACAAGGCCTATGTGCGGGTGGATCAGCTCTCCGGAGGACAGCGGCAGCGGGTGGGGATCGCCCGCGCCCTCATGCAGGAGCCGGAATTGCTCCTTGCCGATGAGCCCGTGTCCGCCCTCGATCCCGCGACCTCGCACTCCATCATGCAGTACCTGGAGCAGATGAACAAGGAAGATGGGGTCACGGTCATCGCCAGCTTGCACTTTTTGTCGCTCGCCCGCCGCTACGGGACGCGGATCATCGCCCTCAAGGACGGCCAGCTCGTGTTCGATGGATCGCCGCAGGCGATCGACAACGTGAAGTTCAAAGAGATCTACGGCGAGGACGCCGAGGAAGTCGAGGTCAGGTGAACGGGGAGAGCGCGGCTGTGGGTTCCGCCTCGGCTGGGCGGGGGGTGGCCCTCTCCCGGCGCGCGCTCTCGTTCGCCCTCGATTGGATGGCCTGGGGGTACGTCGCCTACTGCGTGGTGTACCTCCTCAATTACTACTGGTACACCGTCCACGTGGACTGGTGGGGCACGTTGACCCTCCCCCCCTGGGGTTGGCCCCTGGTCATCCTCGCTACGCTCGAACTCGCGGTGTGGTGCCGCTCCCTTGGCCGGAGCCTCGGCCAGCGCGCAATCGGGGCCGAATTCCAGGATAGGGGAGGGGGGCGGATCACGGTCGGGCGGAGGCTCGCTCGCATCCTCCTCTGGCACATCTCCGTCCCCTTGCTTGCGGTCGGGTTTTGGCGGGGAGGGGATCCGTGGCACGACCGGGCCGTGGGGGTGAGCCTGCGCCCCATCTCTCCTGACCCCGAGCGGCCGGGCCGCCGCGCCCTCGCCACCCAGTGGGGCATCCTGGCCTTGTTCCTCAGCGCGCTCACCCTGTGGGTGGGATGGCTCATCATCGGGATCAACTTTCAAGTCCTGACCCGCCGGTCATCCCAGGCGGGGCGGATCTGGGGGGAGATGCTGCGCCCGGACTTCCGCTACTTCACGACCCCCGATCCCGTGTTCTCGCTCCGCGCCCAGTCCTACTCCATCCTCGACCTCGCCGTCGTCACCGTGTTCATGGCCCTCATGGCGACGATCCTCGGGGCAGCCATTGCCTTTCCCCTCTCCTTTTTTGGGGCGCGGAACGTGATGGGGTTCAGCCCGGTAGGGTGGGCGGTGTACGGGATCGTGCGTGGGTTCTTCAACGTGTTCCGTTCCATCGAGACGATCATCTGGGGCTCGATCTTCGCGGTGTGGGTCGGCTATGGAACGACGCTGGCGGGGATCCTCGCCCTCACCGTGCACACCATCGCCGCCCTGGGGAAGCTCTACTCAGAGCAGGTGGAGGGCGTGTCCTCCGGTCCGCTGGAGGCGGTGTGGGCCGTAGGGGGCAGCCGGGTCCAGGTAGTGCGCCACGCGGTGATCCCCCAGGTCTTGCCCAGCTTCTGGGCGTTCACCCTCTACCGGTGGGACATCAACGTCCGCATGTCCACCGTGATCGCCCTCGTCGGGGGGGGCGGGATCGGGGACATGCTCTTTTACTACAAGAACCAGGGGGACTGGCCGAAGGTGGGGGCGGTGGTGATCGTGATCGTGGCCATCGTGTGGGCGATGGACTACATCTCCGGCTGGCTCCGGGAGAGGATCGCGTGATGGGCTATCCCGAGGGGTACCTGTCCGAGCGGCCGCCGTGGACCACCCTGGCCGGGATCCGGGATGCCCTGGTGCGGAGGGCGCAAGCGGCCGGGCGGTACTTCGCGGTGTTCCTCATCGATGCTGGGGGGCTCGGGATCCTGTGGATCCTCGTGAGCTACGCCTACGCGTGGTACGCCCTCGGCGCGACGGCCTACACGCTCGTCCCATGGTGGCTGTTCGCGGTGGGGGTCGGGGAAGGGGCTGCGCTGTGGGGGACCTTTGGGCTCTCATTGGGGCAGCGGCTCGTGGGGCGGGAGCTCGGCCCGGCCGAGGGGAGGGAAGCCTCCCGCGGCGCGCGCGTTCGATACCTCCTCCTCTGGCACGCTTTCGTCCTCCCCGGGATCGGGTTCCTGTTCGATCCTCCCCTTCACGAACGCCTCTCGGGGCTTCGGCTGCGGCCGCGGAGGATGGAGGGGGTGGCTCCGGCCCCGTGGTACCGGACGTCGGCCGGGCTGTTCGTAGCGGCGCTCCTCGTTGTGACCTGCGCCGCCGCGGTCGGGGTGACGATTAGCTGGCCCGCGCTTGCGCGCCTGTTCTACCAGGCGGGCGAGACGGCGGATTTCTGGCGGGCCCTCATCTCCCCCGACACCTCGATCCTCCTCGATGCTGGGCGGGACATGATCGTCACCATCTTCATGGCCGTCCTAGCGACCCTGTTTGCGGTGGTCGTGGCGGTGCCGCTCAGCTTCCTCGCCGCACGGAACCTCATGACCGGCCCGGTGGGGAGGCCCATCTACACGATCATCCGCGGGGCGATGAGCATCATCCGCTCCATCGAGCCGATCATCTGGGCGATCATCTTCCTGGTGTGGGTCACCGCGCTAAGGTCCGCGTTCGCGGGGATCCTCGCCCTGTGGGTGCACTCCATCGCCGATCTCGTGAAGCTCTACGCTGAACGGCTGGAGGCGATTGACCAGGGGCCGATCGAGGCCATCACCGCCACCGGGGCGGGGCGCCTCTCAGTCCTCCGCTACGCGATCATCCCCCAGATCGTGAACCCCTACATCTCGTTCACCCTCTACCGGTGGGACATCAACATCCGCATGGCGACCGTGGTCGGCCTCGTGGGCGGGGGCGGGATCGGCCAGCGGCTCATCAACTACATCTGGGGCGTCCAGTACCGCCAGGCGGGGACGGTGATGATCCTCATCGTGATCCTGGTGTGGGCGATCGACTACCTCTCCGCCCGCCTGCGGGAGAAACTCGCGTGACGGCCGCCCCCCACCCTTAATAATCTCTCCCCCTAATCCCTCCCCCCGCCCCTCCCTCAAGGGAGGGGGAAAAGAACTGGGGGAAGAGGCTCGACCGCCGGCTGGAGCGAGGTCGAGAAGACCAACCCCTCTCCCCCCGCAGGGGGGAGAGGGTCTGGGTGAGGGGGGAGAGGGGTCCCGCGTTATACCGTCGCGTGTTACACAGCATTGTATAATCAGGCCATGGAGAACCCGTTCCGGTACAGCGGGGTCGTGACAGGGGACCTGTTCGTGGATCGGGCGGAGGAGATCGCTGCCCTCCACCAGGCGTTCCGCGCGGGGGAGCACATGTTCCTCTACTCCCCGCGCCGGTACGGGAAGACGTCCCTCATCCTGGAGGCGTTCCGCCGCCTCCCCGCCACGGAGAAGTGGGTGTACGTGGATCTCTCCCGCGCTCTCTCCCTCCAGAGCATGGTCGAGCTCCTCATCTCGGCGGTCCTCGCTGGGACGGAGTCCCCCGTGGAACGGGCGCGGCGGTGGGGGCGCACGTTCCTGGCGCGCCTCCAGCCCCGCCTCGTCCTCGACTCGACCGGCCGGATCCAGGTCGAGCTCGGCTATAGCCCGCGCCTCACCGAGCCGGCGACGCTCGCCGAGGCCCTCGACCTCCCCCAGCGGGCGGCCGAGGAGCTCGGCGTGCGGCTCCCGGTAGCGCTCGACGAGTTCCCGGTCGTGCACGAGCTGGGGGGCGACGGGCTCCTGCGGGCGATGCGGGCGGCGTTCCAGATGCACGACCATGTGAGCTACGTGTTCGCGGGGAGCGAGACGGGGATGATGGAGGAGCTCTTCGCCGCGGAGAGGTCCCCGTTCTTCCGGATCGGCCGGCCGCTCCGCCTCGGGGCGGTCCCGCGGGATGAGTTCGTCCCGTTCCTCGTCGCCGGGTTCCGGAGCGGGGGAATGGACCTCCCGCCGGATCTCGCTGCCCAGCTGTGCCAGGTCGTGGACGACCACCCGTACTTCGTGCAGACCCTCGCCCACGAGCTGTGGGCGCAGGCGCGGGGGGGCCCGATCACGGACCAGGATCTGGCGAGCGCCCTTGCCGCCGTCGTCGGGTGGCACGATGCCTACTACCGCCGCCTGTGGGAGAGACTGACCCTCTACCAGCGACGGTGCCTCCTCGCCCTCGTCGAGCTCGGGGCCGGGGCGTCCCTGTTCGCCGCGGACACGGTGGCGCGGTTCGAGCTCAAGAGCCCATCCCACGTTCAGCGCGCGCTCGCCGCCCTCCAGCGGGAGGGGCTGGCGGAGAGGAGAGGAGGGGAGTACAGCCTGGCCGATCCCCTCTTCCCCCACTGGGCCCAGGCGGCAGGGCTGGTGTCGGGCCGGGGCGGTCTCGAGTAGGATCAGGGCAATGCGGGCCGTGGACCTGATCGAGGCGAAGCGCGACGGGAGGGAGCTCTCCGCGTCCGAGATCCGCTGGCTCATTGGGGAGTACGTGGCGGGGCGGGTCCCCGACTACCAGATGGCGGCGTTCCTCATGGCCGTGTACTTCCGGGGAATGAGCGAGGACGAGACCGTCGCCCTCACCCGGGCGATGGCCGAGAGCGGGGAGAGGATTGACCTCTCCGGGATCCCTGGGATCAAGGTGGACAAGCACTCCACCGGCGGGGTCGGGGACACGGTGACCCTCGTTCTGGTGCCCCTCCTCGCCGCGGCGGGGCTGGTGGTGGCCAAGCTCTCCGGCCGGTCCCTCGGCCACACCGGGGGGACGATCGACAAGTTCGAGGCGATCCCCGGCCTGCGCACCGAGCTCTCCCTCGACGAGATCCGCGCCCAGGCCCAAGCGATCGGGGCCGTGATCGCCGACCACACCGCCGATCTTGTCCCCGCCGATCGGCTCCTCTACGAGCTCCGGGATGTCACGGCCACCGTGCCGTCCTTGCCCCTTATCGCCTCCTCCGTCCTCTCCAAGAAGCTCGCCGGGGGGGCGGACGCGATCGTGCTCGACGTCAAGTGCGGCGACGGGGCGTTCATGCGTGAGGAGGCCGCTGCCCGCCAGCTCGCTGAGACCCTCGTCCGGGTGGGGAATAAGCTCGGGAAGAAGTTCTCCGCCCTCATCACCGCGATGGACGAGCCGCTGGGGACGAGGGCTGGGAACGCCCTCGAGGTGGTCCAGGCGATCGAGGTCCTGCGGGGAGAGGGGCCGGCGGATCTGCGCGAGGTGACCGTTGCCCTGGGGGCGGAGCTCCTCGTCCTCGCCGGGCAGGTCGCCTCTCCCGCGGTGGGCCGCGAGCGCCTGGCGGGGCTCATCTCCTCCGGGCAGGCGTGGGCCCTGTTCCGGAAGCTCGTCGCCGCCCAGGGGGGCGACGTGCGGGCGATCGAGGAACCGCGTCGGCTCCCCACCGCGGGCCAGGTGGTCGCGGTCCCTGCGCCGGCGTCAGGGTACGTGACCGAGCTCCGCGCCCGCCCGATCGGCGTCGCGTGCGGGCTCCTCGGAGCGGGGCGCGAGGTGAAGGGGGAGCGGGTGGATCCCGCGGCCGGGGTTGAGCTCCTCGCCAAGGTGGGGGACGAGGTCGAGGAAGGGGAGCCCGTGGCCCGGCTCCACGTCGGTCGTCCCGACCGCGTGGCTGCGGCGAGGGAGCTCGTCTCCGGCGCGTACACGATCGGGGTGGAGAGGCCGGCGCCCCGGCCCTTCATCTTGGGCCGCGTCGCCCCGTAACCCCCTGCCTCTCCCCCTCACCCTACCTCTCCCCCCGATGGGGGGAGAGGGGAAAGGAGAGAGCCTCCTGCCTCTCCCCCCACTGGGGGGAGAGGAATACAAGGTGAGGGGGGCTTGTCCCCGCCGGCCGTTTCCCGAACCCTGCCAGGCCGTCGGACAACAGGGTCCGACGCTACGGAAACTTTCCCCCTCTGGGGGAGAGGGGAAAGAAGGAGGCCCCCTCACCCTACCTCTCCCCCAAGGGGGAGAGGGAGTGGTGCCCTTTGCCTCTCCCCCCGGTGGGGGGAGAGGAATTGAGGCCCCCTCACCCCGACCCTCTCCCCCCGCAGGGGGGAGAGGAATAAAAGGTGAGGGGGGGCGCCGGGGTTGATGACGGTGGCCTACAGGTGTGTACAATCCCTGGCAAAGGAGGTGGCCGATGGCCTACGTGACGAAGAAAGAGCTCGTGGACAAGCTGAAGCCGATGCTCACCGAGCTCTCCCAGCTCGAGGAGGAGTTGGAATCGGCCCTGGAGCGCCTGGAAGACCTGTTGGATAAGGTTGAGGAGACGCTCGACGAGGCCGAGGAGGAGTGACCTCAGTTCCCAACCTGTCTCCGATCTAACCCAGGGGCCATCCCCTGGGTTCCTTTCTTCCCGTGGGGGGCTGTTGTCTTCGCCCACGCCTCCGCTGTACCCTCGGGGTCACTGGCGAAGCTAGAGGAGGAACACATGACGCGTTGGCTTGTCCTAGGGTTACTCTTGACGGTGGGCGTGGCAGGGCTCGCCCAGGACCAGGAGACGACGAAGACCGTGGGGGACCAACTCCTCACGTTCATCCAGTCCGCGGCGGACCTGCTCGGCAAGGGGCTCGTCGAGCTCGTGAACCTGGTCCTCCCCGAGGGCCGGGAGGTGAGCTCCGACCTCGCGCAGCCCCTGGGCTACCTGGGCCTGATCACGGTGATCCTGCTCCTGTTCGGGATCATCGAGGCTGCACGCAAGGTGATCTGGATCGTCGTCATCGTCGGGTGGGTCCTCCTCGTGGTGCGGATCATCCTCGACGCCCTGCACGTGGCGTGAGCCTGCGGCGCCGTTACGAGAGCCCGCTCAGGATCATTTGGATAGCGCTATAGGTGAGCACGAGCGCGAACAGGCGCCGCAGCCAGCGGGCGGGGAGCCGGGTGGCGATCATCGGCCCCAGTTGTGAGCCGAGGATCACCCCGGCCGCCAGGGGGAGGGCGAGGTCCCACCGGGTGCGTCCGGCGAGGGCATGGCCCACGGTCGCGACCCCCGATGACGGGATCATCACGAACAGGCTCGTCGCGGCCGCGGGGACGATGTCGAGCCCGAGCAGGGTCAGGGCGGGGACCAAGATCACCCCGCCCCCGATCCCGAACAGCCCGCCGGCGGTGCCGGCCACGAGCCCGATCCCCAGCCCAGCGACGAGGCTGATCCCGCTCCGTCCGCGACCGCGAAAGAGGTCTTTGGGCTGTTTGCCCAAGAGGAGGATCACCGCCGGGTAGAGGAGGAAGATCCCGAACCCGAGGGCGAGCGTCCCCGAGTCCACGCGGCCGGAGATCCACTGCCCAAGCCACGCTCCCGCTATCGCACCCGGGATCACGGGGAGCCCCACCCGCCAGTTCGTCGCCCCCCGCCGGAGGTAGGCCACCGTGCTCGACACGCCGTTCGCCACCACGGCGGCGCTGCTCGTGCCGACCGCCACTTGCGACGTGGGAGCGAGGCCCGTGAGGAGGAGGAGCGGGACCATGAACATCCCCCCTCCGATGCCGAGCATCGACCCGATCGCGCCCACGCCAACCCCGGCCAGGGCAAGAAGGATGTACGTCATAATGGGGATTGTAACAGCGTTTGGCGCCACAGGGGCCCCGGGCGGCGCATGGGACAAATGTCCCAAAACGTGGGTTTGACTTTTTTCGCGAGCAGTCCTATGCTCCGCTCAACTGCTCCTACCGGGGCAGTAACGAGGAGGTGCGTGCTGCTCATGGACAAGAAGGCCAAGCCGAAGCCGGGCAAGCCGAAGAAGTAGTTTGGGCTGTGCGTTCTGGGGGGCGAACTCCCAGAATGCATGTACCGCTGCAGCACGTAGGCAAATGGCGGGGGCAGGGGAACCTGCCCTCGTCCTTTGTCTGATGGAATGTTGCGATCCTAATGAGCCGTGTGTCCCCGGACGCCGGCTGCGCGACCGGCAGCGAATGTAACGAATGTCCCGTCGCGGGCTATTGACTTCCCATCAGAATGGATCTAGTGTACGCCCAGCTGCTCCCAGTAGGGCAGCAACGAGGAGGTGCCGTGCTGGCCATGGACAAGAAGGATAAGCCGAAGCCGCAGCCGGGTAAGCCCAAGTAACCTTGGGGCATGCCGTATAGCAGAAGGTGGGCACCCGGGTGGTAGGTCCGGGTGAGGCCAAGTGAAGAAGAGGGGGCGGTCGCAACCGCCCCCTTCCTATTCCCCCCTGCCCTCTCCCCCCCTCACCTCGCCTCTCCCCCCGCAGGGGGGAGAGGAACAAAAGGTGAGGGGGGAGAGGAAAAGAAGAACTCTCCTCCCAAGTCTTTCTCTCCCTCCCTTGAAGGAGCCTCTCGTTCCCCCCCTCCCTTGAGGGAGGGGAAGGGGAGGGTGGCTCCCCCTCACCTCGCCTCTCCCCCCGCAGGGGGGAGAGGAACAAAAGGTGAGGGGGGAGAGGGATCACGGGTGAAGGGGGGCGACATCCGCTCGGTCCTGGCTAGAATCGGGCCATCATGAAGCGCGGGGTGCCTCTGGGCGTGGCGCTGGGCGGCGGGGGGGCGCGGGGGTTCGCCCATTTCGGCGTGCTCATCGAGCTCCTCGAGGCCGGGATCCGTCCCGAGTTCGTGGCCTGGACGAGCATGGGCGCCATCGTCGGCGCGGCCTACGCCGTAGGGCAAGACCTCCCCCAGCTCGTGCGCGTCCTGGGGCACCTCGAGTTGAAGAAGGTGTTCGGCGTGCCGGAGAGCTACGACCGCGTCGTCGGGCAAGCCCTCGCCGAGTCCCTGTGGGGGCGGCTCCGCAACCGGCCATGGTGGGAGGAGGGTTCCCCGCGCCTCTCCCGGCTCCGGGAGTTCCTGAAGCTCTTCACGAAGGAGATGTGGTTCGAGGACCTCGAGATCCCGTTCGTGGCCGTGGCCGCCGACCTCGCGACCGGGGAGGAGGTGCGGGTGAACGAGGGCGCGGTGCACCACGGGGTTGCCGCGAGCGCGGCGTTGCCGGGGCTGTTCGGGCCCGTGCAGTGGCGGAAACGGTACCTCGTGGACGGGGGGCTGGTGAACAACCTCCCCGTGGACGCCGTCGAGGAACTGGGCGCGCGGAGCGTGCTCGCCGTGAACGTGAGCGCCTCCCTCGGGCCGGTGCCGAAGACCCTGGTCGGGCTCGCCCTGCGGGCCCAGGAGATCACGGCCCACGAACTCGGGCGGGTCAAGCTCGACCTCGCCCGGGGCCGGCTCGGCCCGCGCCTGGCGGTGATCCATCCCGACGTGGACGAGATCGGGCTTCTCGAGTTCGAGCGCCTCGACGAGGCGGTGGAGGCGGGTCGCGAGTCGGCCCGCGCCGCGATCTCCCGCCTGTGGTGAACCGTCGTGCTCCCCTCACCCTGCCTTCTCCCCCCCTCACCTTTCATTCCTCTCCCCCCGGTGGGGGGAGAGGCGAGGTGGAGGGTTCATCCCTCTCCCCCGCTGGGGGAGAGGTAGGGTGAGGGGGCGCCTTCTTTCCCTCGCCCCCGCAGGGGGGAGAGGGTCTGGGTGAGGGGGGCCTCAATCCCTCGCCCCCCGCAGGGGGGAGAGGGTCGGGTGAGGGAGGAGAGGTAGGGTGAGGGGGAGCCACCCTCCCCGCGCCCCTCCCTCAAGGGAGGGGGAAAAGGACTCGGGGGGAGAGGCGAGGGGCTTCAATCCCTCGCCCCCCGCAGGGGGGAGAGGGATTTAAAAAAACGGGGCGGGCCGCAGCCCGCCCCTGAAACCCGTGTGCCACGTTCTTCTTACGACGTGCTACGAGAGCCTTCGTCGGAGTCGGACATCGGGCCGCACCCGTAGCCGTTGCACGCCGAGACCTTGTACCAATACTTGGTCCCTGCTTGCGCCGTGGTGTCGGTGCAGGAAGTGTTTATGAAGTCTTCGTCGGCATCCGTGATCTTCGTGTACGTCCCGGTTTGGCTCGTGGACCGGTACACCTCGTACCTGGTGGCTCGTTCCGCTGCGGCCCACGTGATGACCACCTTGCTGGTATCGGTGCCGTCCGTGGCGTTCACGTTCGTTGGGGCATCCGGCGTGCGCCGGACGTAGCCTGACTCCGGGGCGGAGGACCCGCCGCACCCGCACGCTGTCGCTTCACTACATGCCTTCACCTTGTAGTAGAACGTCTTCTCCCAATAGCTGGCCACTTCTACTACTGTGCTGTCGTCGAACGTGACCGTGGTGTTCGGGTCGGCGTCTGCGGCCTCCTCTTTGGTAGCGATCTGTGTGTAGGACCCCCCGAACGACTCGGCCCGCCACACCTCGTACTCTGTCGCCCCACTGATCTCATTCCAGGTGAGCACGATCTTCGTAGCATGAAGGCCATCGGTGGCGGAGACCGTGGGCACGCCCGTCACGCGGGTGCCGCGGTACCCGGTGTCAGGCACGGAAAGTGGGCCCTCGCCTGTCGCGTTCATTGCGCTCACCGCGTACCAGTAATCCGCGCACAGACCCAGTGGGTTGTTCGTGGCGTGATGGACGTCGTCGAAGGAGGTGGAGGTGGTCTCCGCGATCCGGTCAGTGGTGATGTCGAACGTGGAGTCATCTGACCGATAGATACGATAGCTCGTGGCTCCGGAGACGCTCGACCAGGTGACGCGGATCTTGTCGGCGAACGCCCCATCCGAGGCCGTTACGTTCTGGGGCTGGCCGGGGAGGTCGCCCGTCCCGCCGCTGCCACCGCCGCCCCCTCCGCCGCCCCCGGTCGAGGCGTGGCCGAAGTCCGGAACCGAGAACGCGCTACAGCCCGCGCTGTTGCACGCCTTCACCTTGTACCAATAGGTCGTCCCTTGGGTCACGCCTGTGTCGTCGTAGGAAGCTCCGGTGACGGTGGCGCGCCGGGTGTAGGTCCCATCCTCGCTCTCGGCGCGGTGGACCTCGTAGTTCGCCGCCCCCGTCACGGCCGTCCAGGTGACCCGCACCCGGTCCGTGTACGTCCCGTCCGTGGCCAAAACGTTCGTCACCGGATCGGGAGCGCTCGCGAACGTGAACCCCAAGTCCGGGGCTGAGAACGCGCTGCAGCCGGAGGCGTTGCACGCCTTCACCTTGTACCAGTACACCACGCCCGGCGAGGCATCGCGATCGTCGTAGGTCGTCCCGCTCACCGTGCCGCGCAGGTTGTACGGCCCGCCCCGGGCCACGTCCCGCCACACCTCATACGACGTTGCGCCCGGGCTCGGGTTCCACGTCACCCGCACCCGGTCCGTGTACGTCCCGTCCGTGGCCGAGACCCCGGTGGGGACCTGGGAGATCCCCTCGCCCGCCGCGTAGCCGGAGTCGGCCGTCGAGAGGTCGCTACAGCCGCTGCGGTTGCAGGCCTTGACGCGGTACCAGTACGTGGTGTTCGGGGTGACCGTGTCGTCGGAGTAGGTCGTCCCGGGGGTCTCGCCGATCTTCTCGTAGGACCCATCCTCGCTTGGTGCCCGCCACACCTCGTAGCGCAGCGCCCCGCTCACGCTCTCCCACACGATCGCGATCCGGTCCAGGGAGCTCCCGTCCGACGCATCCACCCCGGTCGGGACGCCGGGGGCGACGAGCCCGAGCAGGGCGCACCCGCCGAGGATCATCCCCGCGGCCAGGAGGCCGATCGTGATGGGCGTTCGCGTGCTGTGTTTCCTCATCCGTGTCGTCATCGTTTCCCTCCCCACGAGCATGTGCGATTCGATCATACGGATCTTGGAGCGGGCCGACAAAGCCCCCTGCCCTCGGCCCCCTCACCCTGCCCTCTGCCCCCTCACCTTCCCTCTCCCCCAAGGGGGGAGAGGAAAAACGGGGAGATCCTCTCCCCCAAGGGGGGAGAGGGATTGAGCCCCCCTCGCCTCTCCCCCGAGTCCTTTTCCCCCTCCCTTGAGGGAGGGGCGTGGGGGAGGGTGGCTCCTTGCCCCCCTCACCCAGACCCTCTCCCCCCGCAGGGGGGAGAGGAACAAAAGGTGAGGGGGGCTTGTCCCCGCCGGCTTGTTGACCCTCTTCCTCCCTCTGAGTACGCTACGCACCGTGGACTATCGCGATCGAATCACCATCGAGCCGGGGAAGCGTGGCGGCAAGCCGTGCATCCGTGGTCTGCGGATCACGGTGCAGGACGTGCTGGAGTATCTCGCCTCGGGGATGACGGTGGAGGAGATCCTCGGGGACTTCCCAGACCTCACGCGCGAGGACATCCAAGCATGCTTGGCGTTCGCGGCGGATCGGGAGCGTAAGCTCACCTCGATCCCCTCGGGATGAAGCTGCTCTGGGATCACAACCTCTCGCCACGGTTGGTACGCAAACTTGCCGACGTGTTTCCCGATAGCCTTCATGTGGCCGACGTGGGGCTGGCCGCAGCCGATGACGCCCAGGTCTGGAGCTATGCCGCTGCTTACGGGTGTGCGATCGTGTCCAAGGATTCGGATTTTCTGCAGCGCAGCATCCTGTTTGGTCCGCCGCCCAAGGCGATCCAAATCCGTTGTGGGAACTGCAGCACAGCCGAGATCGAGGCCTTGCTAAGGAGGCACGCGAGCGACGTGCAGGCGTTCCTTCTCGATGAGACCGCCGCGTTCCTCGTGCTGGGGCCGGACTGAACGCGCTGCGGCGGAACCTACGGCCGTCGCAGACGAACTGCGACGTTACGGAACCCCTGCTCCCTCACCCAGACCCTGTCCCCCCTCACCCTACCCTCTCCCCCCCCCTCACCCAGACCCTCTCCCCCAAGGGGGAGAGGGGAAGAGGCCCCCTCACCCTGCCCTCTCCCCCGAGTCCTTTTCCCCCTCCCTTGAGGGAGGGGCGCGGGGAGGGTGGCTCCCCCCTCACCCTGCCCTCTCCACCCGAGTCCTTTTCCCCCTCCCTTGAGGGAGGGGAAGGGGAGGGTGGCTCCCCCCTCACCCTGCCCTCTCCCCCAAGGGGGAGAGGGGAAGAGGCCCCCTCACCTTACCTCTCCCCCCGCAGGGGGGAGAGGAACAAAAGGTGAGGGGGGAGAGGAATGAAAGGTGAGGGGGGACCTCCGTAGCGGGGGAGCTTGTCCCCGCCGGCCGTTTCCGGACGCCTTTCCCATTCGCGGTCGCGCGTTGACCAGGCATCGGCCCAGGAGTAGGCTACGTTCCAGGCCACCTTGGGCGGGGAGCCCCCCGAGGAGGTGAAGGAATGAAATACCGCGTGATCATCGAGCAAGACGAGGACGGGATGTACGTGGTGCACTGCCCATCGCTTCCCGGTTGTGTCTCTCAGGGGCGCACCCGGGACGAGGCGCGCGCCAACATCCGGGATGCGATTGCCGGTTACCTCGCGAGTCTGAGGGAGCATGGCGAGGCCGTTCCCCCGCCGATCGAGGAAGAGATCGTAGAGGTTGGGGCGTGACCAAGCTCCCGAACCTCTCCGGGCACGAGCTTGCCCGGGCGTTGCGGCGGCTGGGGTACGAAGAGGATCATCGAACGGGGAGCCATATCATCCTACGGCAGGCTGCTTCGCCTCACCGGCGGCTCACAGTGCCCGATCACAAGGAAATCGCCAAGGGCACTCTGCGGGCTGTGATCCGCCAAGCCGGGCTGACCGTGGAGGAGCTCTTGGGCCTCCTCGAATGAGCCCCTCACCCAGACCCTCTCCCCCGAGTCTTTTTCCCCCTCCCTTGAGGGAGGGGCGCGGGGAGGGTGGCTCCCCCCTCACCCAGACCCTGTCCCCCCTCACCTTGCCTCTCCCCCGTTGGGGGAGAGGGAGTGAAGCCCGTTGCCTCTCCCCCCGAGTCCTTTTCCCCCTCCCTTGAGGGAGGGGGAAGGGGAGGGTGGCTCCCCCTCACCCTGCCTCTCCCCCCACTGGGGGGAGAGGAACAAAAGGTGAGGGGGGAGAGGGATGGAAGAGGGTGCCCCGCCCTCAGCCCCGAGTCGTTCTTTCCCTCCCTTGAGGGAGCCTCTTTCCTTCCCCCTCCCTTGAGGGAGGGGAAGGGGAGGGTGGCTCCCCCCTCACCCTGCCCTCTCCCCCAAGGGGGAGAGGGGAAGAAGAGCCCCCTCACCCTACCCTCTCCCCGGAGGGGAGAGGGATTGGAAGCCCCCCTCACCTTACCTCTCCCCCCTGCGGGGGGAGAGGAATAAAAGGTGAGGGGGGGAGAGGGAGTGAAGCCCGTTGCCTCTCCCCCCAAGTCTCTTTCCCCCTCCCTTGAGGGAGGGGAAGGGGAGGGTGCCCCCCTCACCCAGACCCTCTCCCCCCACTGGGGGGAGAGGAAAAAGGGGAGGTCCTCTCCCCCAAGGGAAAAGGGAGAGGGGTTGGAGGCCCCCCTCACGTCGCCTCTCCCCCCGGTGGGGGGAGAGGAATCAAAGGTGAGGGGGGAGGAATGAAGGGGGTGGCGTGGGTCACGGACGAACGTCCGGCCGGACCCGGACGGCGAGGCTTCGACCCCGGGAACGTGCGGGGGTACGGTGGCCCCGTGAGAGAGGCCCCCTCACCCTA
>ERZ1026796.16-NODE-16-length-153210-cov-6.888538_pt1 | contig 153210 bp, 128 predicted proteins | sample MGYA00520874_ERZ1026796 | MGnify/ENA primary metagenome ERZ1026796 (study PRJEB33270, sample SAMEA104284474) | anaerobic digester metagenome | biome: Anaerobic digester microbiome; feature: mesophilic sludge digester; material: Anaerobic digester biomass | place...
GCGGAGCAGTGGTTGGGCCTTGGGGTTGCACCCCGGCCTGCGTCGGGCGGTCGGGCGACGTTGGCGTCACGGCCGAACCACCGGCGGCCGACCGAAGCCACAGCTCGTCGATGTCCACGCCCGTCTTGAGGCCGGGGGTGGTGCGCAGCAACGATGGCTTGGGGCCCAACTCGATGGTGGGCGCCGCGGCCTTCGACCCGCCGGTGTCGCAGCTGCGAATGGGCACCGGAATTCTGTCGAGGAGGTCGTCGGTGGTTGCGTCGAGCACGATCCCAACGGGAGTGCCGTCGAGCGAGAGCAGATCCTTGCGGCACGTGGGCGCCAGGCGCGGCGGGGCGGGCGGCACGGTTGGGCCTCCCCAGCCCACCTCGGCGATACCGATCGGCAGGTTCACCGTTGAATGGCTGAACCACTCACGGGTGCTTCGAGGCCGAACCTGGTCGATCACCAGGCGCAGGCTCGTCCCGCTCACGGACTTGGGCAACGCCAACCGAACGGTGGTGGTGTCACCGCGCTGGTCACCCGGCTCGGCGGCTGGGATGTCGATGGGGGCACCGGCACCGTCGGCGCCTTCGAGATGGATGACCGATGGCGTGGAATGCCGGCCGTCGTTGAGGTAGGTGAACTGGAGGTCGTTCACCGTGATCGCCTTGGGATACTCAAAGTTCAGCCAGAGGCCGGCGCCTTGGTTGACCGGTCCCTGCCAGGCGGTGGACGTGTCACCGTCGTTGGCCGAGGCGGAACGAGCCCGAAGGTTGGGCAGCCGGGCCTTCGAGGACGCTGTGACACCGCCGTTGGAGGCGTCGGGGATGCCCAGAATGGCGTCGATGCTCTCGTCGGGTTGCTCCAACGGCACCCGAGCCAGCCCCTCGACGCCGAAGGTGCGCGTGGCGGGCACCGACAGGGTTCGCACCATCGACGGCTCTTCGTCGTCGAGCACAACCTCCTCCGGATTGGCTGCGGCCCGCTTCAGCACGATGGCCAGCGGACGGTTGGTGCCGGCGACGCCAAGCGTGTCCAACAGGTCCGTCGGCGGGCGAACCACATCCTCAAGGGTGGTGTCGGCCACCTTGAGCTCGGCGATGCCCACCTCGGACACCTTGCCGTAGTCGGCCAACTCACCCACGTTGGTGTCGAGAATCTCCAAACGGAGTCGCTTGAAGGTTCGCTTCGGGAAGTCGATCACCTGACCTTCCGGGCTCAGCGACTCCTCGCCCAGGTCAACATGAATCGGGTCGGTGAAAACGCCCGAACCATCGTCGAAGCTGAGCTCCACCTCGGTCATGTAGCGGTTCACCTTGCGCTGGCTCTGCACGAGGGTGGCCGTGTCGGTGGTGACCGGGGAGTCCCAGGTGAGTTGCAGCGCATCCTCGGTCAGCTTGCCGAACGCGCCGGTTCGCCACGCCGTACGCAGCGAGCCGTCGACCGCGAAGGCGGGCTTGTCGCCCGGGGTGTAGCTGACCCCGTTCCCGTAGGTGGTGGCGTCAACGGTGGCTCCGCCGCGGGTCTCCACCACGCTCTGTGTGTCGGTGCCGGCATCCGGGAACACATCCAGGCGGTTGTCGGTGACGTCGGGGATGATCGGCTTGCGGTCGGCCCGCTCGGTGTAACCGCGGTTTTCGCGCACCGAACCCCATCGCAGACCCTGCTTGCGGTTGGAATCGGTGACCACCAGTTCGGCCCCCGGTTCGGCGGCCAGCGCGCGGAGCGCGTCGGGATCGTCGGCGAAGGTCGCGGAATAGAAGACCGGGCGGTCAGGGTCGACCAGGTTGGCGCCGGCGGCGGACACCAGGCCGTGGGCGTCGCCCGCCACCAGTAGCGGGGCATCCGCCGACTCGGTGCGCAGCATCGGCCGAGGATCCTCCACCGGAAAGACACCGACCGAGGGCGGGTCCGGCAGCGTCGGGTCCATGCCCAGTTCGATCTCGTCGATCAGCGGGACGACGGGATCGGGCGCGTCGGACACGTCGGGGCCGAACCACTCGGGATCGCCCAGGCCCGATACTTGAAGCATCTGGTCCCAGAACTTTCGCGGCCGGGGTGAGCGGTACCGTCCGAAGCGAAGGTCGTTCCGGGTGACCAGGTCGCCCACCGACATCATCTGCAATATGGGGCCGAGCGCGGCAGGGTTGACCGTGCCCTCCTGGTAGGGCAGGTCGACCGCCATCATCAATTGGGCCGAAGCGAACGACCCGTAGGGGATCAACTCGCGGGCAGCAAAGTCGCGATCGATCAGCCCCGGCGTGATCGGGTCGACCGTGTTGCCCCAGGTGTAGCTGGCGAAGTCGATGCCGGGCATCGCCAGCACCCGGGTGTCACGGTCGCCGGCATCAAGGCGTGCTGCCACCTCGTTCCAGTATTCGGGGATGTTCTCTGAGCGCTGCAGGTTGTTGTCGACCATGCGGCCCTGAAAGAGGGGGGCCTGATTGATTCCGATCAGCGCCACCACGGCCAGCGCAACGGGCACCCTGAGGCGTGGGCGGACCGTCGCCACCGCCGAGATGCCCGCCGCCAACAAGACGGCCCCGCCGAGCGCCAACAGCGGGATGGCGCGGGGGGTGGATCGAAACGCAAGCCCCGCGTCGGTGCCGGTGGCCGCCTTGAAGATCGCCCCGGCGGGTGTCGGTGACTCGTAGGGGTGCGATGCGATCGAGATGAGCGCACCGACGACCACCATCATCACGAAGTAGGCCCGGTAACGGAAGCGGGTGAACAGCGCCGACAGCACCACCAGGCCCGGCAGCAGGAAGCTGACGGTGAGCACCAGTGGGTTCTGCACCATGGTGACCGCCCCCGAGATCCAGGGGCCAAGGGAGTCGCTGCCGTAGAAGAACCAATAGCCGAGACCCCGCATCACCTCCGGTGCGGTCGATGCGGTGGCCACTACCTTGTAGGTCTCGGTGTAGTCGAGGATCGGGATGCCGTAGTTGCCCTGCAGCATCAGCCCGGCCATCCACCACAGCGAACTGATCAGCGTCAGCGAGCCGATGCGGGCTCCGACCGCCAGCACGCGGCCCCAGGTGACCTCTCGTTCCGCGAACAGCGCGTACGCCACCCACATGGCGGGGCCGACCAGCACCAGCAACAGCGAGGTTGCATTGATCCCGCCGACCGTCAGGGTGATCAGCGCGAATGCGGCCGGATCGCGCCAGCCGCCACGACGCAGGGCCCGAATGGTGAACCCGATCAGCCAGGGAAGCCCGGCGAACGGCAACAGGATGATCGAGATGCGAGCCCCGTAATGCAACAGGAAGGGGCTGAGCGCATAGGAGAACGCGGCGACCGTGGCGCCGGGCAGCTCCCAGCGCAGCGTGCGCAGCATGAAGCGGACGCCCATGCCCGCGGCGAAGATGATCGTGCCCAACCAGAGCCGCTGAGCGATCCAGTCGGGCGCTCCGAGCGTGTCGAAGAACCAGTAGAACGGGCCCGACGGCCACAGGTAGCCGATGTTCTGGTGGGTGACGGTGCCAAGACCAACCCCGGTTTCCCAGAGCCAGGGAGCGTCGGCCAACAGCTTGCCCGGATTGAGGTAGAGGTAGCTCTTGGTGTCGGCTCCGACCTGGCCACGGTGGGTCAACAACAACGGCACGTAGGAGACGAGGGCCAGCGCAGCGATCGGCCAAGGCCTCCACTGCTCCAACCTGCCGAGGAGCCGTCTCATGACCCGGGAGATGATAGTGGTCTTCACGCGGGTCGCTCAGTCGGAGGGACCGTCGCCGGGTTTTACGACGCGCACGGCCGGCTGCTGTTGCTGGGTGTCGTGGGTTCGTGCATCGAGGAGGGCGACCGCCTCGGCGAGCGACCGGGTGCGGGCCTCCAACCGGCTCAGCTCTCGAACCGCGACCAGCGACATCCCCGAGGCGTACGCCAGCACCAGCAACGCGATGAGGCCCATCGGCGATCCAACACCCAGACGGTCGGCCAACGACCAGGCCATGCGAGGCCAGGCCGCCAGCAGGCCCACGAGGACCCCCAGCCCCATCGTGGGAACCGCATACTTGACGCGAAGCCGACCGAGACGAATGAACCACACCACCGTGCCCACCGACGCCACGGCCCACACGGCCGCGAGCACCCGCCACACGTCAGGCCCGCCTTCGTCGCTGCAGCATCAACGCCATCCACATGCGCAGGTAGTGAAAGCCCAAGCGATGCCCACGGTGCGACGGGACACCGGCGACGCGCGCCCGGCCCGTGATGGGCACCTCCACCACCCGGAACCCCAGCAGATGGGCTGAGATCAGTGCCTCAACCGATTCGAGGTAGTCCAACGGGTACTCGCGGGCGAACGACTCACACATCGGCCGGGAGAACCCCCGAAAGCCACTGGACGGGTCGGTGTGGCGGGCGCCGGTGTGGAGCCTGACCCCAAGGCGCATCCAGCGCATGGCCAGCGCCCGTTGGGCCGAGGGGAGGTACCGGTCGCCGGGCACCTCGTCGGCGGGGTCGAACCGGGTGCCGATCACCAGGTCGGCCCCGTCGGCCAACCCGACCAGGATGCGTCTGATCTCGCACGGATCGTGCTGACCGTCCGCATCCAATTGGATGGCGCCGTCGTAGCCGGCATCGACCGCATGGCGGAATCCCGTGCGCAGTGCGGCGCCGATCCCCAGGTGAATCGGCATGGGCGCGACCGCAACCCCCATCCGGCGGACTTCGCTGACGGTGCCGTCGATCGATCCGTCATCGACCACCAGCAGGTCCAGGTTGGGGAGACCGCGCCGAACCGTCTCGAAGCGTTGCAGCAGCGTCGCGATCGACGCCTCCTCGTTGTAGGCGGGCACGATCACGAGGATGCGTGGGCACGGCGCCGCACCGCCCTCATCAATCAAGCAGGCCTCCACCGGTCCAGACTACCGCCGGTTCTCCCGCAGTCCCGGCCCCATCCCGTGCTCAGGCCGAGATCAACGCCACCGGCGCAACCCGGGTGGTCGTGCCGCCGGCTGAACCGCTTGACGGTGCCTCACAGGCGGTTGCGCGGATGACCAGGAGCTGGTCGGTACGGAAGCTGGCCACCCGTTCCGACCAGCAGTCGATTGCCCGCCGGGCGTTGTTTGACCGAAAGAACGTCGTCATCGTTCGTTCGGGCTGGTAGGCGTCCACGTCGTCGACGCGATGGGTGGAACCGTCCCGCAGGTGAACCTCAAAAGCTGCCATGTGACGACGGTACGCCCTTCACCCTGTGGGGAGGAAGAGGACAACCCTGTGTCTTTCGCGGCGATCTTGGGGACGGCCTGTGAGCTGCTGTGGATCACATGGAGGCGATGGGGAGAGGCTTGTACCTGGAGGCTCGGCGGGGCGCCCGAATACGGGTCGACTTGATCAACTGCTGAACCCTTGCCCGGTTGCCGGCATAGGGCGCAAGCAACTCCAGCATGCGGTCGTCGTCGGCTCGCTCCTCGCGGGCCAGCGCCCAGGCGACGGTCGATGGCAGATGCAGGTCACCGATCAACACGGCATCCGGGTCGCCCAGTGCCACGCGGGTGGCGATCGACGCCGTCCAGGGCCCCACCCCGGGCAGGGTCATCAGGCGCCGGCGCACGTCGGCGGGTGGGAGCGTCACCAGGGCGTCGATGGTCGCTGCCCGCCGAGCCAGACCCACGAGAAGGTCGCCCCGGGAGCGGTCCACCCCGTAGCGGTGTAACTCATGCGCGGTCAGTCGGGCCAACACCCTGGGTTGGGGCGGAACCAACAGCGTCGGCAGCTCGGCCTCGCCGAGCAGCACGTTCAGGCTGGGGTCGTTGGGGGCGCCTTCGCCCAGGTCGCGGCACAACGCCGTCCACGATCCGTGGGCCTCTCCGGCGGTGACCCGTTGGCCCAGCACGGCAGGAAACAAGGCGCCGGAGAGGTCGCCGGTGGCTCCCATCCGAAAGCCCGTGCGTCGGCGGGCCAACCGTGCCAGAGCTGGAGGGTGGACCTCGAAGAGTTGTCGATGGTGATCGTCCAGCCCGATCAGCGTGGGGACGTTGTCGAGCGCCTCGGCAGCGCCGTCGCCCACGGCCACCGCCAGGACCGAGTCGTCGACGATCCGAAGCCCCAACGTTGCCGGACCCGATCGCCGGCTGCCCACCCACAACGCACGGTCGGCTCGGAGCCATCGGGTCGGAGCGGAGCCTCCGCGCAGTCGGCCCAGCGTGGCCTGCAAATCCATGGCACGGTCGAGTGGCCAGGCGGCATGCTCCACGCTGTCGCCGGGGCGACGAGACGCACCGGGCCGACCGCTCATGCACCGGTTTTGAGGTAGATCCCAACCGCGATGCCCGACGCGGTCAACAGCCCAATGACCAGCCAGGTCGAGCGGGGGATGCGCCCGTCGGCGGGTACGCCCGGGATCTTCTCGCGAATGAAGTGCAGCGCCTGGTCGGCCCACGCCACGTCCTTGGACAGGATCGCCAGACCTGCGGCGATGCCCAGCCACCCTGGACCTGGAATCACCAGCATGATGACACCGACCAGCATCACGGTGAAGCCCAACGTCATCCGGCTGACGCGCAACAGGACGCTGCGGTGGGCGTCGGCGGAGGTCTCCTCCCGCTTTCCGGTTGCCAGTTCGGCGGCCAGCGCAGCGGCACGCAGGCGCCCGTGCTCCTTCGGCTCGATCAGCACATCTGACGAACGCCGAAATCGCGAGCCGCTCGGTCGCCGGAACATGCCCAGCACCGGGTCGCTTGATGACTTCCGGGAGCCGGTTGCGTCACGCTCGGGGCCCCTCATGGCCACGAGCGTACCGCCGCTCATCGGTCGAGTTGGCCCCGAGCCCAGCGATAGTCGGGTTTGCCACTTGGAGAGCGCACCACCTCGTCCACCACCACCAGGCGTCGAGGCAGCTTGTAGTCGGCCAACGACAGGCGTCCAAACTGCCGAAGGTCGTCCAGGTTCACCGAGGCACCGGGCCTCAGGGCCGCCACGACTCCGACCGCCTGACCGAACTGCTCGTCGACGGCCGGGGCAACCAGCAGGTCGACCACCGCCGGGTGCCGGGCGAGGCAGACCTCAACCTCCTCGGCAAACACCTTTTCGCCTCCGGTGTTGATACAGGCCGATTCGCGACCCAGCAGTTCGATACGCAGTTGGTCGTCGCCGGCGAGGGTGTACCGGGCCCGGTCCCCGGTGACGGCCAGGTGCTGCCCGTCGAGTACCGGGAACGTTGCCGCCGTGCGTTGTGGATGGCCGAGGTACCCCAGCGGAACCCGACCCCGCCGGGCCAACCATCCGACCTCCGACTGCTCGCCGGCGGCCGGTGGCTCGATGATCGCCGAAACCGATTCGTTGAGGATGACCGTGGCGTCGTCGGGCTGAAAGACCCGGGCGTCCGGTACGGCCTCACGAGCTGTGACTGCACGATGCCTGTGCACGGCTGTGACTGCACGATGCCTGTGCACGGCTGTGACTGCACGATGCCTGTGCACGGCTGTGACTGCACGATGCCTGTGCACGGCTTGTCTCCCCGACTCCGAGCTGCCGAGCACGTCCACCACGGTGAGGTGCGGCCACCGTTCGATGAGCTGTGCCTTGACCGCCGGCGACAGGGTTGCGCCGCCGGTCAGCAGGTGACGCAGCGAGGCCAGCTCGCGGTGACGCCCTCGGTCGGCCTCCAGCAGGGGACGAGCGAAGGCATCCCCCACGATGATCAGCGCCGACGCGGCACCCCACTCCACGGCATCGAGCACCGCGTCGGGATCGAATCGCTCAGGATGTTCCGGCAGGACGACGGTGCCGCCCTTGAGCCATGCGGCCAGTGCGTTCCAATGGGCGGCACCGTGCATGAACGGGGGAGCAGGCAACGTGGCCGGGCCGTCCGGCGGCAACCGGCGTGCCCACTCGGTGACCCCCCGGCTGAGCGCTGCCGGGGCGAAACCCAGCGCCGAGACCGCAAAATCGCTCTGGCGCCACAGCACCCCCTTTGGCGTGCCGGTGGTGCCGCCGGTGTACACCAGGTACCGGTCCTCGTGACTCCATTGGCGTCGCACCTCGTTGTCCAGCGGCCCGGCCGCCCTCAGCAGGTCCTCGTACAGGATCGCACCCGGCAGAAGGTCGTGGTCGGACTCGTCAGGCACACACACCAGCAACCTGGGCACGATCTGCAGCCGGGTCAGTACCTCGTGCAGCGTTGGTGTGAAGCACCGGTGGTACACGATCGCCTCCGGTGTGCCGTCATTGAGGAGGTCGACAAGTTCGGTGGCGCGGTAGCGGTAGTTGACGTTCATCGCTGTTGCCCCGGCCTTCCACGCACCGACCATGGCCTCCAGGTAGGCCGGGTGATTGTGGAGGTACAGGGCCACGCGTGGGTTGGGGCACTCCCACGGTTGGGCCGGACCATCGTCTGCTGTGGAGCGACGACCGATCCCGGTGGCCGCCAGCGCCGCCGCGAGCGCATCGGTACGGGACGCCAAGTCCGCCCACGTGGTGGTGTGGTTGCGTGTTCGAATGGCGGCGGCGGTTGGGCGGTGCGAGGCGATCGCGTCGAACAGCGTCGGAACGTGCGGTTCCATCCCGCTCGAACCAAGGACGGGTGCAGCGCCGGGCGCAATGGTGGGTTCGTCAACGATGACCGGATCGTACCGGTGGCGCCGTTCGTTCCGCAGTGGTGGACCGACCGGGTTGAGTGGAAGGCTCGCACCATGGCACGAGCGGTTCGTTGGGTCTATGAGGGCATCGATGCCATTCGAGGCAGGTCCCCCGAGATCGATGCGCTCATCGACCGACACGGAGCGCCGGCATGGGGTCGGCCCATCCCGGCCGGCGAGCGGTTTGCCACGCTGGCGCGCATGATCGCCTATCAGCAGCTGGCCGGTGCGGCGGCGGCGGCCATCTGGGGGCGCGTGGAGGCGGTGGTTGGGGCACCCGTCGAGCCGCGTGCGATACGGGTCACCGGCGAGGCCGAACTGCGCGGCGCCGGTCTGTCGCGGGCCAAGGTTGCGGCGGTGCACGACCTCGCCGACCGGGTGCTCGACGGGCGCCTGCGCCTGGGCCGCCTGGGGTCGTTACCCGACACCGAGGTCATCGAGCGGCTCACCAGCGTGCGTGGTATCGGCGAATGGTCGGCGCAGATGTTTCTCATCGGTGCCCTGCGCCGCCCGGACGTGTGGCCCTGCGCCGATGTGGGTGTGCGGGCCGGATGGGCCAGGGCGCACGACGTCTCGGCACCGTCGGTGCACCAGATGCCGAAGCTTGGCGAGCCGTATCGGCCCTACAGGTCGCTGGTGGCCTGGTACTGCTGGCAGGCCGCGGATACGCCGTTGCCTGGGTGAGGGTTGGGTCCGGTCGCGAGGGTCAGGTGAACCCGGCCCGGCCGAGTATCGTCGGTGGTCACCGACCAGGCCGAGGGGGCACAGCGATGTCGATGACCGTTCGTGGAGTGATTGCGCGCAGCGAGGGTGCACCGGTGGAGGTGACCGACATCGTCGTGCCCGACCCCGGCCCCGGCGAGGCCCGCGTGACCGTGCAGGCCTGCGGGGTGTGTCACACCGACCTTCACTACCGCGAGGGCGGCATTTCCGACGAGTTTCCGTTTCTGCTCGGCCACGAGGCCGCCGGCGTCGTCGAGTCGGTCGGCGAGGGCGTCACCGAGGTCGAGGTGGGCGACTTCGTGGTGCTCAATTGGCGGGCGGTGTGCGGCGAGTGTCGGGCATGCGCCAAGGGCAGGCCTCAGTACTGCTTCAACACCCATAATGCCGTTCAGCCCATGACGCTCACCGATGGCACGCCACTGTCGCCGGCCCTGGGCATCGGCGCATTCGCCGAGGCCACCCTGGTGGCGGCCGGGCAGTGCACCAAGGTGAACCCTGCCGCCGACCCGGCGGTCGCAGGCCTGCTCGGTTGCGGGGTCATGGCCGGCTTCGGCGCCAGCGTCAACACCGGAGAGGTCGGCCGGGGCGACTCGGTGGCCGTGTTCGGTTGCGGCGGCGTGGGCGACGCTGCGATCGCCGGAGCTGCGTTGGCCGGTGCCACCACCATCGTGGCGGTCGACCGCGACCCGAAGAAGCTGGAGTGGGCCAAGAGCTTCGGGGCCACGCATACGGTGGACGCGTCTGCGGTGGACGCGGTCGAGGCCATACGGGAGGCCACCGGTGGTTTTGGCGCCGACGTGGTGGTGGAGGCGGTCGGCCACCCGGAGGTACTCAAGCAGGCGTTCTACGCCCGGGATCTGGCGGGCACGGTGGTGCAGGTGGGCGTGCCCACCCCCAACATGGTGATGCCCGAACTGCCGATGATCGACTTCTTCGGTCGGGGCGGGGCGCTGAAGCCGTCGTGGTACGGCGACTGTCTGCCCAGCCGTGACTTCCCAGAACTGGTCGACCTGTACCTGCAGGGCAGATTTCCGTTGGAGGCCTTCGTCACCGAGCGCATCGGCATCGACGGCGTCGAGGAGGCGTTCGCAAAAATGGGCACCGGCGAGGTGCTGCGCTCCGTCGTCGAGATGTGACCGTCGTCGAGATGTGACTGCCTGAATCGCCGCTCAGGTGTTGAGGTAGGCGGCCAGGTGCCGGCCGGTGAGGGTGCTCTGGTCGGCAGCCAGGTCGGCGGGCGTGCCCTCGAACACCACCCGGCCTCCGTCGTGACCTGCGCCGGGGCCGAGGTCGATGATCCAGTCGGCGTGGGCCATCACCGCCTGGTCGTGCTCGATCACGATGACCGACCTGCCCGACTCGACCAGCCGGTCGAGCAGGCCGAGCAGGTGCTCGACGTCGGCGAGGTGGAGCCCGGCGGTCGGCTCGTCGAGCACGAAGATGCCGCCCCGCCCGCCCAGATGGGTGGCCAACTTGAGTCGCTGACGTTCGCCACCGGACAGGGTCGGCAGCGGTTGACCAAGGCGGAGGTACCCCAGCCCGACGTCGACGAGTCGGGCAAGGATCTTCTGCGCCGCCGGGGTCGTGGCGTCACCGTCGCTGTGACCCTCGCCGCCCCCGCCGAAGAACCGTTCCGCCTCGGCGACCGGCATGGCGAGCACCTCGGCGATGTTCCTTCCGCCCAGCGTGTACTCCAACACCTCCGCCTGAAACCTCCTGCCCTCGCACACCTCGCACGGGGTGGCCACGCCCGCCATGACGCCCAGGTCGGTGTAGAGGACGCCGGCGCCTTTACACTCGGGACAGGCACCGTCGGAGTTGGCGCTGAACAGCGCCGGCTTGACGTCGTTGGCCGTGGCGAAGGCCTTGCGGATCGGGTCGAGCGCCTTGGTGTAGGTGGCCGGGTTGCTGCGGCGCGACCCCTTGATCGCACCCTGATCCACGGCGATCACCCCGTCCCGGCCCGCCAACGATCCGTGCAGCAGCGAGCTCTTTCCCGACCCGGCGACGCCGGTGACGACGACGAGCACTCCCAGCGGGATATCGACGTTGACGTCGGCCAGGTTGTGCGAGTTGGCACCGCGTATCTCCAGCGCCTCGCTCGACGTCCGCACCGTCGACTTGAGGACCGCACGGTCGTCGAGGTGGCGCCCGGTGACCGTGTCGCTGGATCTCAGCCCCTCGACGGTGCCCTCGTAGGTGACCGCGCCACCCGCCGTGCCGGCACCGGGCCCCAGGTCGACGACGTGGTCGGCGATGGCGATCGTCTCCGGGTCGTGCTCGACGACCAGCACGGTGTTGCCCTGGTCCCGCAGACGCAGCAGCAGCGAGTTCATGCGTGCGACGTCGTGGGGGTGGAGCCCGACGGTGGGCTCGTCGAACACGTAGGTGACGTCGGTCAGCGATGATCCGAGGTGACGAATCATCTTGACCCGTTGTGCCTCGCCGCCCGACAGCGTGCCCGAGGGACGATCGAGGCTGAGGTATCCGAGCCCGATGTCCTCGAACGAATCGAGCAGGTGCAAAAGCCCGGTGAGCAGCGGCGCAACCGAGGCCTCGTCGAGCCGCCCGACCCAACCGGCGAGGTCGCCGATCTGCATCGCACACAGCTCGGCGATGTTCAGGCCGTGGATGGTGGACAGCCGCGTGGCCTCGGCCAGTCGGGTGCCGGCGCATTCGGCGCAGGTGGTAAAGGTCACCGCCCGCTCGACAAATCGGCGGATGTGGGGCTGCATGGCCTCGACGTCCTTGGACAGGATCGTCTTTCGGAGCTGGGGGATCAGGCCGAGGTAGGTGAGGTTGGTGCCCTCCACCTTGATCTTGGTGGCGTCCTTGTAGAGCAGCTTGTCCAACTCGGCATCGCTGAACTCGCCGATCGGCTTGTCCGGGTCGAACCAGCCGCAGCCGCGGTAGATGCGGCCGTACCAGCCCTCCATGCTGTAGCCGGGGACGGTGATCGCCCCCTCGTTGAGCGACTTGGTGGTGTCGAAGATGGCGGTCAGATCGATGTCGTCGACGGCGCCCATGCCCTCGCAGCGCGGACACATGCCGCCGGTGATCGAGAAGCTGCGGGCCTCGCTGGTTGTGCGCCCCTGCTTTTCGACGCGCACCCGACCCGATCCGCTGATCGATGCGACGTTGAAGGAGTAGGCCTGGGGAGAGCCGAGGTGTGGAGTGGCCAATCGGCTGAAGAGGATGCGCAGCATGGCGTTGGCATCGGTCACCGTGCCCACCGTCGATCGTGGGTTGGCTCCGAGGCGCTCCTGATCGACGACGATCGCGGTGGTCAGGTTCTCGAGCAGGTCGACGTCGGGCCGTGCCATCGTGGGCATGAACCCCTGCACGAAGGCGCTGTAGGTCTCGTTGATCAGCCGCTGGGATTCGGCGGCGATCGTGCCGAACACCAGGGAACTCTTGCCCGACCCGGAGACGCCGGTGAACACGGTGAGGCGTCGTTTGGGGAGCTCGACGCTGAGGTTGGCCAGGTTGTTGACCCGTGCGCCGTGCACCCGGATCGTGCCATGGGTGTCGGCGGGATGGGGTGGGTCAGGCGTCATCGCAGCGACTATCAGGCTGTCGGCGCGTCCACCCCGACCGTCGCTGCTCAGGCCTTGACGGTGGGGGCATCCACCTTGGTCTCCGTGAGCGGAAAGTGGCAGGCCACCCAGTGGTCATCGTCGACCCGTGCCATTTGTGGCTCGGCCTGGCTGCAGATCTCCTGGGCCAGTGGGCAGCGGGTGCGAAACCGGCATCCCGAGGGGGGTGTGATCGGGGAGGGCAGTTCGCCTTCAAGGCGAAACTCGATGTCTTGGGGCACGTCGGGATCGGGCACCGGGATCGAGGAGATCAACGCCCGGGTGTAGGGGTGCGCAGGTGCGTCGTACAGCGCATCGGGTGGGCCGATCTCACACATCTTCCCCAGGTACATCACCGCCACCCGGTCGGAGATGTTCTTCACCACGGCGAGGTCGTGGGCGATGAACACCAGCGTCAGGCCATAGCGCTGCTTCATTTCCTCGAGCAGGTTGAGGATCTGTGCCTGCACCGACACGTCCAGTGCCGACACCGGCTCGTCACAGATGATCAGCTTGGGGTCGGTGATGACGGCCCGGGCGATCGAAATGCGTTGACATTGACCGCCGGAGAACTCGTGCGGCTTGCGTTCGCCGGCCGCCTCGGGGTCGACGCCGACGTCGGACAGCGTGGCGGACGCCTTCGCCAAGCGCTCGGCCTCGGTGCCCGTCTTCCAGATGTTGAGCGGCTCGGCGACGATATCGGTGACGGTGCGGCGAGGATTGAGCGACGAGATGGGGTCTTGGAAGATCATCTGCATCGTGGGACGGGTGGCTCGGAGCGCCTCGCCCTTCAACGCGGTCAGGTCGGTGCCGTCCAGGGTGACCGACCCGCGGGTGGGGGGTGGCAACTGCATGATCGCCTTGCCCGTCGTCGACTTGCCGCAACCCGACTCGCCGACCAGACCAAGGGTTTCGCCGGGTGCCACGTCGAAGCTGATGTTGGAGACGGCGTTCACCCGGCGGCCGCCCTTGGCGGGAAACTCCATCACGAGATTTTCAACCCGAAGGAGTACCTCGTCGGCGGGTCGCAGATGGGCGGTTCCGGAACCGGCCATGTCAGGCCTCCTCTGAACGTTGTTGTTGGGCCTGATCTGCGGTGTCGGCAAGTTGTTCACGCACCGACGCCTGAGGGTTTCGTGTTGGGGCAGTCGTCGGGCTGTCGGCCAACTGGTCGCCTGGCAGCGACACACCGGCCTTGCGCAGTTGCACCCGAATCTCATCGTTTTCCGGCGAGCCGACTGGAAAGTGGCAGGCGTAGAAGTGGCCGGGAGTGGTGGCGCTCTCCTGCAGTTCGGGCTGCTCGGTGCGGCATCGGTCCTGGACGTAGGGGCACCGCGGGCTGAAGCTGCAACCCTCCGGCGGATTCACCAGGTCGGGAGGCCGACCACCGATGGCCACCAGGCGGGTGTGCGACGCCATCTCCAGCTTGGGGATGGCGGCCAGCAGCGCCTCGGTATAGGGCATCTTCATCTCGCGGAAGAGCACCCTGGTGGGGGCACGCTCCACGATGCGACCGGCGTACATCACGGCGATTTCGTCGGCCCGTGACGCCACCACACCCAGGTCGTGGGTCACCAGGATCATGCCCATGAAGCGCTCGCGCTGCTGCTCGGCCAACAGGTCGAGCACCTGGGCCTGAACCGTCACGTCGAGTGCGGTGGTGGGCTCGTCGGCGAACAGCAGCTTCGGGCCGCACGCCAACGCCACCGCGATGACGACCCGCTGGCGCATGCCGCCTGACATCTCATGGGGGTAGACGTCGATGCGCTTGTGGGGTTCGGGGATCCGGACCGCCTCCAACAGCGCCAGGGTGCGCTCCCGGGCCTCGCTCTTTGACAGGTCCAGGTGCACCCGCATGCTTTCGGCGATCTGATTGCCCACCTTCATCACCGGGTTCAGTGCGGTCATCGGGTCCTGGAAGATCATGGCCATCTCGGTGGCCCACAACTTGCGGTATTCCCCCTCGGACAGGTCGGTGATGTCGCGTCCGAGGAGCCGCACGGTGCCCGACCGTTCGGTGTTGCGCCGAGGGGTGAGGCCCATGATCGACCGGCTGGTGACCGACTTTCCCGACCCGGACTCGCCCACCAGGCCCAGCGTCTTGCCCCGTTCCACCGACAGGCTGAGGCCGTCGACTGCGCGGACGAGGCCCCTCGGGGAACGGAACGAGGTACGAAGGTCGGTGACCTCCAACAACTTCGAGGTTGCGGTCAGGTCGTCACCGGCGTTGCCCGAAGCGGTGCCCGGCTCGTCGGTGGCGGTGGCTTGGGTGGCGGGGCTCACAGGAGGCTCTCCCTCACGTTGAAGCGTTTCTGGATGACGTCGCCGAGAAAGTTCAGCGACATGACGGTAAAGAAGATGCAGATCGTGGGAGCGATCACCATCATCGGCACCCGTCGAAGTTCCAGCTTTCCCTCGGCCATGATGTTGCCCCATGAGGGGGTGGGCAGCTTGACCCCGAGCGACAGGAAGGCCAGGCCGGCCTCCGCCACGACGGCGACCCCCACCGCCAGCAGCGTGATGGCCATCATCGCGGGAACCACGTTGGGCAGCACGTCCCGAAACAGCACCCTCCACGGCTTTGCGCCCATGGCTTTGGCGGCCATCACGAAGTCTCGGTCGGCCCACGCCATGGTGTTGGCCCGGGTGATGCGGGCCAACAGCGGTATGGCGATGATTCCGAGCGCCACGATCAGTACGAAGATCCGCTTGGCAACGGAATCATCGGCGCCGTTGGCAAAGACCGAGACCAGCAGCAGTGCCAGAACCAACTGCGGGAACGCCAGCATGATGTTGAAGCTGGGCGAGAGGACGGCGTCGAACCCGCCCCGGAAGTAGCCGGACACCAGGCCAAGAAACCCTCCGACCACCACACCGATGAGGACGGCGCCAAGAGCGATGAGCAGGGTCCACTTCGATCCGTTGATCACCCGGGACAAGATGTCTCGTCCGGTGGCGTCGTAACCCAACCACGCCGAGCCACTGGGCCCGTTACGGGACAGCAACGGGTTGACCGCCTCGGGGTCCGGAAGGAACAGCGGGGCCAGCGTTGACGCCAGGGTGATAAAGGCAAGCCAGCCGATACTGAGCCAGGCGCCCAGGCCCAGGCCGTGCTTCTCGTCGGCGGGGGGCAGTTCTTCGGCATGAGCCGGATCAAGCCCTCCTACGGCGTTCATGGTGGGTGTCGTCACATCAGACATTTCGAATCCTCGGATCGACCACGCCGTACAGAATGTCCACGCCGATGTTCACCACGACGAACAGGATGGCCATCGCCGCCACGTAGGTTTGGAGCGCGCCGTATTGGAGGCCGATGATCGCCTCGGCGGTCAAGGTGCCCAGCCCCGGGATCCCGAAGATCACCTCGACCACCAGGGCCGAGCCGATCATGGTGCCAACCGACAGGCCGGCAACGGTCAGCAGCGTGATCGACGACGCCCTCAGCGCGTGGCGCCACATGATGCGCCGGGGCGTGAGCCCCTTGGCGCGGGCCATGGTGATGAAGTCTTGGCGCAGGGTGGCGATCAGGTCGGTGCGCAACAGCCGCATGTAGATGGCGGCGGGGCCCAGCGACAGTGCGAACGCCGGAACGATGACGCGTCTCAGGTGCCCGACCGTGTCGTACCAGGGGTCACGCCAGCCGCTGGGCGGTAACACCTGCCACTTCACGCCCAGCCAGTAGGCAAGTAACAGGGTGAGCGCAAACCCGGGTATGGACAGCGCCGCGTACGCGGAGTTGGAGATGGCGCGGTCCGCGAAACCTCCCTCGTGGGAGGCCGACCAGATCGCCGCCGGCACCGCCATCGCCAAGGCGAGAAACTGGGCCCACAGCATGAGGATCGCCGACGTGCGGAGGGCCGGCCAGAAGCGGTCGGCGACCGGTCGGGTGGACGACACTGTGTAGTAGTTGCCCAGGTCGCCGGTGACGAAGCCGCCCAGCCATTTCACGTAGCGCACCGGCACGGGATCATCGAGGTGAAGGTCGGCTCTGATGGCCTCTCGCTGCTGATTGTCGGCGAACGGAGCGATCACCTTCACCGGATCGCCCGGCAGGAATGACATCACCACCGAGGTCACGAAGGTGACGACCAGCACCACCACCACCAGTTGGAACAGGCGGGTCAACACGAACTTGGTCATGAGCGGCGTTCCTGGGCGTGAGGATGACGGAAACGAGGGGGGCACACGGTCTTCGGGCTCCTTATCCGACGGTCTCGACGTCGACTGGGATGGAATCCACCTCGGCCTCTGGTGGGCACGAAACGCCCTCTCGGCACATCGCATACAGCGGGTGGGCGGTGGCCAGGCCGGGAAATGGCGGCGAACCGTCGGGATTGTTGGCGCCGAGGATGCCCTTCACGTCGGGTGCCGTGACGACCGCCCAATGGGACGAGAACGCCCAGATGTTGAACGCCTCTGCGCCAAACGTGCGGTTCACTTCCTCGTACAACTTGGTTCGCTTTGCCTGGTCCGGCTCGGAACGTGCCTCCACCAGGAGGTCATTGATCTTTTTGCCGCCCGGTTGGAGCCAGTTGCCCTGGTCGTCCTTGGCGTTGAATCGGGGGAAGTTGACCGGGCCGTCGGTCCACCACACCGCCTGCAGGTCGGGCTCGGTGCCGGGGTGGTTGCGGAACACCATGGCGTCGAAATCACCGTTGATGGCTCCGTTGATCAGCTGGGCCTGGTCCATCTGTTTCAGCTTGATGGTGATACCGCTGTCCTTGCCGAGTTGCTGCAACAACTGCCCCAGGGCCACCACCGACGGGATGATCGAGAGTTCAAACTCGAGTGGTTGACCGGTTTCCTCCTCGTACTTCCGACCGTACTCCTGAGCCTTTTTGGGGTCGTACTTCGGGAATCCGGGGTCGGGCAGGTAGCCGGGGCTGCCCTTGGGATAGGGCCCTTCCCTCTGTTCGGCCAAGCCGGCGTACACGGCCTGATTGATGGCGTTGCGATCCCCGCCGTAGGCCAGGGCCAGGCGGGCGTTCTTGTTGGAGAACGGCAACTTGGAGGTGTTCAACATCACGTAGCTCAGCTCGGTGAACTTCAGCGTGTCGTACATGTTGACGTTGCCACCGGCCACCTCCGGCCTGAAGTCGTCGACGGCGAGGTCGTCGGAGGTGTGCATGGCGTCGATCTCGCCGCCCAGCAGCGCATTTCGCCGAGCGTCGGGGTCGGGCATGGGCCGAAACTCCAACTCGTCCAAAAGCGGGTAGCCCTTGATCCAGTAGTTGGGGTTCTTCTTCAGCAGCAGCCGGTTGCCGGGCTTCCAGTCCTCGATCATGAACGGTCCGGTGCCCACGGGCTTCGTGTCGCAGGTTTTGGGGTCGTCCAACTGGCTTTGGGCCATGATGCCGAAACGGTTCGACAGGTTGAGGAACGCAGGAAACGCGCGCCACGGCACCTTGGTGGTGACCACCACGTTGAACTCGTCCTTCACGCTCACGTCGGCGACGTCCATGAAGGTGAACAGGAACAGCAGCGGCTGACGGGCCGGATACTGACCGCGGAACGCGTCCAGGTTGTTCTTGACCACGACGGCGTTCAGCGGAGAGCCGTCGTGAAACTTCACGCCCTCCCGCAACGTGATGGTCCACTCGGTGAAGTCTTTGTTGGGCGTCACGGCCTTGGCGAGGAACGGAACGTACTCACCCTTGTCGTTGGGAACGGTCAGCGGGTCGAACATGGACCGCATGGTGAGCATGCCGGCAGTGGTCATCTGCGCTTCGGGCAGGCACCAACCCTGGTCGTTCTCGGCCTCCATGCCATAGACCAACTTGTTGGCGGCAGGCGGCGGGCTGCATGCGGCGAGACTCCCGGCCAACACGGACAACGCCAACGCGGACGTGATGAACGAACTCAGACGACGTTTCAAGCGTTTCGTCCCTCCTTGGGCGCCATGTCGGCCCCCCCCAATTCCGGAGCCGGCAAGTGACATCTTCCACACTGCGGCGTCACCTTAGCTGCACCGGCGAGACCCGTCGCTTCGCTCGATGGTCGGGTCCCCACAACATGGGTGTCGCCGGACACCGGTCGCCGCCGACTCAGCGGCCGGTGGTTGTCACGGCCCCATCCACGACCAGCACGTATTCCCCTCGTGGCCCTCCGATGGGGCTGCGGAGCGTGCCCAGGATGATCCGTTCGTGGGTCTTGGTCAGTTCCTTTGCGATCACCGCCCTTCGGTCCGGCCCACAGGCGTCGGCCAGGTCGCGGAGGGTGGCTTCGACCCGCCTGGGGCTCTCGAAAAGCACGGTCGGCAGCGCCCGGCGGGCGATCGCCTCGATCACCCGACCCCGCGCGGCGCCCGAGCGGGGCGGAAAGCCCTCCATGACGAACCCGGCATCCACCCATGGCAGTCGGGCCACCACCTCCGACACCGCCGACCTGCCCGCCGCCACCCGGACCTCACCGCCGGCGGCGCGAACGCCGGCCACCAGGCGTTGACCGGGATCGGAGATGCCCGGCAGCCCGGCGTCGCTGACCAGCCCCACACGTAGGCCGGCTTCCAGTTGCCGGAGCACCCAGGGCACAGCCGAGGCCTCGTTCTCTCGGCGCACCGACCGCAGCCGCGGGGCCGTGATGTCGACTGCGGCGAGCAGCCGGCGCGTCCGGCGGGTGTCCTCGCATGCCAGCACATCGACCCGCCCCAGCTCGTGTCGGGCCGATGGTGTCAGGTCATTGGGATCACCGATCGGGGTGGCGATCAGCACCAGGACGCCGTGGGCGTGGGCGCTCAACGGGACCGCGGACCCATGTAAAGGGCTCACAACGTCGGATGCCACTGGCCCCGCCGGTCCAAGGCGGTGGTGAGGTTTTCCAGGCTGTCGGTGATGATGCCGTCGACGCCCAGGTCCAGCAGACGCTCGATCTCCTGGGGATCGTCGATCGTCCAAACGTGCACGGGCACACCCGCCCGGTGCGCACGCGCAACCGTCCTTCTCGTGACGAGTTCAATGGATTTGTGTGTGGTCGGCACCTGGAGCACGTTGAAGCCCGTGCCGACGCGACCGGCCCGCCACTGACCTATTTCGCGTGGGCTCGCCGCGGTGCAGGCCTTGTCGCCAAGTTCGCGACGCAGGCGCACCAGCCGCTCGGTAGAAAACGAGGCGAGGCAGACCCGGGCCAGGGCGTTGGTCCGACGAAGCAGGGCCGGCAGGTGTGCCCCAGCAGCGTCCGACTTGGCATCGATGTTGAACCGCTGTTCGGGAAACTCCTCCAGGAGTTCCTCGAGCAACGGGATGCTCTGACCGTTCACCCGTGCCTTGGCCACCTCGGAATACGGCAGTTCGGCGATGGGGCCCTCCCGATCGGTCACCCGGTCCAGATGATCGTCGTGAAAGGCCACGAGCACGCCGTCGGCGGTGGCGTGCGTGTCGGTCTCGAGGTAGGGGTACCGGGCCCGGACCGCGTGTCGAAACGCCGCCATCGTGTTCTCCGGAGCCTCGGAGGCACCACCACGGTGAGCGATTGCATGAGGCCCGGGGAGCGCGAGGTACGGATGGGGCTGGCGGGATGCTCTGGTCACACGGGCAGTCTCCCAGAGGCGCGAAACCGATGCCCGTCCGCGTGGCCGGCGGTGCCACAGTGCTTCGGTGAGCGACCGGACCATCTCGACGACCCAGGGCGTGCCACCGCGGCCCGGCGCCACGACCCCCGTCGCGCGGCGGCTGGGACCCTTGCTGCCGGCGATCGTCGCCTCGATCCTCCCGGTCTTTCTCATCGGTGCGCTGGTGGGGCCCATGGGTTCGGAACTGGGGTACCGGGAGGCGACCGCCGGGTTGTTGATGGCGGCCTTCTTCGCCGTGTCGGCCCTGGTCTCCCGCAAAGCCGGGGCACTGGCCGATTCGGTCGGGCCCATCACGACGCTGCAGATCGGCCTGGTCGGATTGGCCATCGTGGCCGCAGGGGTGGCGGCCGGGGTTCGTTCGGTGACCCTGCTGGCGATCGCCATGATGGTGGGCGGAGCGTGCAACGCCCTCACCCAGATCGCCGCCAACGTGTATCTGGCCCGCTACCTGCCTCCTGATCGCCACGGCCTGGCGTTTGCGGTCAAGCAGTCGGCCAATCCGGGCGGGGCCATGGCGGCCGGACTGCTGCTGCCAACGCTGGTGCTCAACCTGGGTTGGAGGTCGGCGTTCGTGGTGGCCGCCTGTGGTGCGGGCTGCTCTGCCGTCGCACTCCAGGCCGGCCGCAACTGGCCACCTGCGGTACCGGTGCCCGACGTCGGCATCCGCCAGGGGGCGGTCACCACGAGCCCACCACCCACCGGTGGCCGCGACCGCGCATTGATCCTGGTTGCGGCGTCGGCCGCCTTCGGATCGGCCAGTGCGGTGGCGCTGGGAGGGTTCTTCGTCGAGTCGGGACGCAATGCCGGCATGGCGCTCGGAACGGCCGGGCTGGCTGCATCGGTGGGTTCGGCCTTTGCCATCGCCGGGCGGGTGGCGACGGGCGTGTGGGCCGACCACACCCTGGCCTCGCCCCGGCGAATCCTCGGCTGGGTCGCGGTGATGTTGGCGGTGGGCTCGCTGGCACTGGTCGTCTTCGGTATCCGGGCGCCCGCTGCGCATTGGCTGGCTCTGCCGGTGGCCTACGGCGCCGGTTGGGCCTGGCCGGGGGTGTTCAATCTGGCCGTGGTCAGGGCCAGGCCCGGGGAACCCGGCCGGGCAACCGGAGTGAGCCAGACCGGCATCTATGTGGGCACCACGTTGGGTCCGCTGGTGCTCGGCCCGGTCTCCGAACGCGCGGGCTACCCGCTGACCTGGTCGGTCGCAGCCCTGTTGGCCGTCGTCGGGGCGGTCGGCATGTGGGCGGCCCGGTCGAGACTGGACCCGCAGGGCGCCGGTGGTGGGCGCCGGCAGGAGTCGCGTCGCAGCCGCTGAGGTCGCGCCGTAGCTTGACGGAGTGGATGCGTCGCTCCGGTTGCAGGATGAACTCACTGGTGCCCCATCCCGCGGGCGGCTGGAGCGAGGGTTGATCGCCATCGCCACCCACGCCGACCCAACCGTGGAGGCCGAGGCCGTCACCGTTCAGCTCGATGCGCTGGCGTCCCGGTACGGCAGCTCCGACCCGGCACGGCTGTGCGGCCTGCTGTTCGACAAGGACGGTTTTCAGCCCAACCTTCGCAACTACTACGACCCCCGCAACTCGCTGCTTGATCAGGTGCTCGATCGTCGGAGGGGAATTCCGTTGTCGCTTGCGGCGCTCGCCCTCGCAGTGGCGGAACGCTGCGGTGCACCGTTGGCCGGCGTGGGCATGCCGGGCCATTTTCTACTGGCTGAGACCCACGGCGATGACGCCGGGGTCCGCCGCTACTTCGACCCGTTCGATGGGGGCAGGGAGCTCTCGATCGCACAGGTTGGCGGCCTCCACGTGCGGCTGCTGGGTCGTCCGCTGCCTCCCGGGTCGTTGCGCACCGTGGACCATCGGGTGATGCTGGTGCGCACCTTGGCCAACCTGCGCATCGCGTACGGTCGTCATCATCAACTTGAAGGGCTGGCCTGGGTGTTGCCGCTGTTGGCCGATTGTTGCGAGTCGGGGACCGAGGCTCGCCAGGAACTGGCGGTGGTACTGACCAGGCTTGGCCGTTGGGCCGACGCCTCGCGGGTGTGCGCCGAACTGGCCGAGTCCTGCGATGATCCCAAGCACGCGGCGCGCTGGCGCGGCGAGTCGCAACGCCTTGGGGCCCTCCTGAACTAGTCCCCGACACCGAGGGGCCACCAGAGCGTGCAGCCCGGGGGAGAGCGTCCGGACCCGGTCGGTAGGCTGGGTCCATGCCCCGTCGCACCAAGATCATCGCCACGCTCGGTCCCGCATCGGAGTCCGACGAGACCGTACGGGCCATGATCGAAGCCGGATGCGACGTGTTTCGGCTCAACCTGGCCCACGGCACCGCCAGCCAGGCGATCGAACGCATGCGTCAGGTGCGGCGCCTGGCGTCGGAGGCGGGTCGTGCGGTCGGCATTCTGGCGGACCTGCCCGGGCCCAAGGTGCGCCTGAGCGAATTCGTCGATGGCGGGCTGCAGCTTCACGAGGGCGACACGGTGAGCGTTGCCCCCGGCGGCGAGCGCTCGGGCCCCGACGGCCTGTGGGTTGACTACCCGCTCCTGATCAACGACGTGGGGCCCGGCGACGTGCTGACGCTGGGCGATGGCGGGGTGTCGCTGACGGTGAGCTCCAACGACGGTGCGCAGCTGAAGGCGACCGTCCATGGGGAAGGGCTGATGCAGGGCCGCCCGGGGTTACACATCCCGTCCGATCGCCTCACCATGTCATCGCCAACCGCGGAAGACCTCTACTTTCTGGATGCGCTGGTGGAGGAGGGCGTCGACATGATCGGCCTGAGCTTCGTCCGCTCCGCCCACGACATCCGTCGGGTCGGGGTGGAACCACCGCCGCGTGGGCCGCTGATCGTGGCGAAGATCGAGACCCGCGCCGCCGTCGAGAACCTGGACGGCATCCTTCAGGTGGCCGGAGCGATCATGGTGGCACGGGGCGACCTTGGCATCGAGTGTGGCATCGAGGAGCTGCCCCACCTCCAGAAGCGGATCATCCGCAGCTGCATCGCGTCGGGCCTACCGGTGATCACCGCCACCCAGATGTTGGAGTCGATGGTGCATTCGGCGGCACCCACGCGGGCCGAGATCACCGACGTCGCAAACGCCATCTTCGACGGCACCTCGGCGGTCATGCTGTCGGGGGAGACCGCCGTTGGTCACGACCCGGTGGAGGTGGTGGCGACCATGTCGCGTATCGCCGAACGGGCTGACGCCGAGTTTGACTACCAGGCCTGGCCCCGGGGTATTCGGGATCTGCGGCGCAACACTGCCACCTCGCCCGAGAGTTCGATCACCGATGCGATCAGCGGCGCCGCCTGGCGGGCGGCCACCGAGCTGGATGCGGCCGCCATCGTGTGCGTGTCTGACACCGGGTTCACGGTGCGCTCGATCGCCCGGTTCCGTCCGTCGATGGGAATCATCGGGCTATCGCCATCGACGCGAACCGTCAACCAGTTGGCGCTCAGCTGGGGGGTCACGCCGATGGTCGCCCCCGCCCGGGACGACGACATGGCCGTGGACGATCTGGCAATTCGGGTGCGCGACACCGGCCAGGTGCGCTCGGGCGACCTGGTGGCGGTCGTGTGGGGCTCCGGCTCAGGGGTGCGCAAAACCGACACGGTCCGCCTGTTGCGGGTGCCATGAAAATCCCCACCTGGGTTCCCCGACCGAAGGGTTCAAAGGAGCGACGCGAGCCCGATCCGGCCGTCGCCGCCGACGGCATGTCGACCCCGCCGAAGCCGCGACGTCGAAGGGAGCCGCGGGTGGCCTTCGTGTTGTCCGGTGGTGGCAACCTGGGCTCGGTCCAGGTCGGCATGTTGCGGGCCATGGCCGAACGCTCGATCACGCCCGACCTGGTGCTGGGCTGCTCCGTCGGTGCCCTCAACGGCGCCGCGTATGCGGCCGATCCCACGCTTGCCGGGGTTCGGCGGATGGAGTCCCAGTGGCTGGCCGTCACGGGTGCCTCCCTCATGCCCACGAGCCGCATGCCGGGGCTGGTTCAGCTGCTGCGCAAAGGCGAGTCGGTGCATTCCAACGAGGGACTGCGAAATCTGGTCGACACCATCCTCGGCAGCCACGACTCCTTCGAGTCGCTCAAGGTGCGCTTTGAGTGCGTCGCCACCGACCTGGTGGCCGGCGTCAGCAGGTGGTTTGGGTCGGGCGAACTGATCGAGCCGATCCTTGCATCTGCGGCGTTGCCGGCGGTCTACCCGCCGGTCACGCTGGAGGGGCGACGGTACGTCGACGGTGGCGTGATCGACAACGTGCCGATCTCGCGGGCGGTCGAGTTGGGCGCAGAGCGGGTCTATGTGCTGCACGTCGGCCTGCACGGGCGGCCCGAGGCGACGATTCGCCGCCCGGTGGACGGAGCGTTGCTGGGCTACTGGATTGCCCGAAACCACCGATTTATGCGCGATCTCTCCAACATCCCCAACGGAACGCAGGTGGTCATCCTGCCGACGGGCAGCCGACCCGAACTGCGATACGACGACTTCAGCCGCACCAACGATCTCATCGAGGCCGGGTACGCACGAGCGGCGGAGTTCCTCGACGGCGACGAGTTCGGGTCCCTTCCCAAGCCCTCGTCGTGGCTGGGCCGCCTGGGCCTGGGCAAGGCGGGAGTCGTCGTTGGGCCCCGCCTTCCCACCGACGCGCTGTCGCCGGGGGTGAGCGACCGGGGTGACGACGGCGATGCGGAGGCGTTGTCCGCGGCAATCGAACTGGTCGAAGCCGCCTCCCCGCATCCCGGCGACTCCTGAGCGGGGCCAACGCTCCGTCGCGGGTGGGTCGTAGGCTGGGCCCCGATGGTTGAGCGTCCCCCCGCCGGCACGATTCCCGACCTGCCGGGCAGCTACCAGTTTCGTGACGCCGAGGGCCGCATCATCTACGTCGGCAAGGCGAAGTCGCTCCGGCAGCGCCTCTCCAACTACTTCGCCGACCCTCGCAGCCTGCACGTGCGCACCGCCCAGATGGTGGCGGCCGCCGAGACGGTCGAGTGGATCACGGTGCGCAACGAGGTCGAGGCCTTGATGCTGGAGTACAACCTGATCAAGACCCATCGGCCGCGCTTCAACGTGCGCTTGGTCGATGACAAGTCGTACCCGTACCTGGCCTTGACGCTGGGCGACGAGTGGCCCAGGGCAATGGTGATGCGGGGTAAACGCAAGAAGCCCAACCGCTACTTCGGGCCGTTCGCCCACGCCTATGCGATCCGCGAGACGCTCGACCTGCTGCTGCGCACCTTTCCCATCCGCACGTGCACCGACGGCAAGTTCAAGCGATATGCGGCAGGCGGCCGTCCCTGCCTGTTGTTTCACATCGAGAAGTGCTCGGCACCCTGCGTGGGGGAGGTGAGCCGCGACGACTACGACGCGATGCTCTCCGACCTGTCCAGGTTTCTCGAGGGCGACACCCAGCCGGTGCTCGACAACCTGCGTGGGCGCATGAACGACGCGGCCACCGCGCTGGAGTTTGAGGCGGCGGCACGCCTGCGCGACCGGCTGGCCAGCGTGGAGAAGGCGATCGAACGCCAGCAGATGGTGGCACCCACCAACGAGAACTTCGATGTGGTCGGGTTGGCTGAGGACGAACTGGAGGCGGCCGCCCAGGTGTTCCACGTGCGCCATGGACGTGTGGTTGGCCGCAACGGCTTCATCCTCGACAAGGCACTGGACCTCGACACCTCGGAGACGATGGCCGAGGTGATCGAGCAGCTCTACGCCGACGACCCGGTCGTTGGCCTTCCCAGCCTGGTCGTGGTGCCGGCCGAACCGGCGGACGTCGACATTTTCACCCGGTGGCTCAGCGAGCGACGTGAGACCAGCGTGGAGATTCGGGTCCCCAGGCGCGGCGACAAGCGGGAACTGCTGGAGACGGTCAACCGCAATGCCACCGACACCTTCACCCGCCACCGGCTGAAGCGGGGCTCGGACCACAACAGCCGTGCCAAGGCGCTACACCAACTTCAGGAGGCGCTGGACCTGCCCGAGGCGCCGCTGCGCATCGAGTGCTTCGACATGAGCCACCTGCAGGGCACCGACTACGTGGGGTCGATGGTGGTACTCGAGGACGGCCTGCCGAAGAAGAGCGAGTACCGCCGTTTCAAGGTGCGCACCGTCGGCGGGCGGTACGCGGGTGACTCCGACGACTTTGCGGCGATGGAGGAGGTGGTCACCCGGCGCCTCAAGGCCTACGTTGCCGATCGTGAGCTGCCCCTGGCGGAACGGGGCAAATTTCAGTATCCACCCCAGTTGTTGCTGGTCGACGGCGGCAAGGGCCAACTGGCCGCGGCGGTGCGGGCGCTCGAGTCGGTGGGCCTGGACTCGGAGATCCCCGTGGCGGCGCTGGCGAAGCGGTTCGAGGAGGTGTTCGTGCCCGACTCGGAGCAGCCGATGGAGGTGCCTCGGGGGTCGGACGCCCTGTTCATGTTGCAGCGGATCCGGGACGAGTCGCACCGCTTCGCCATCGGCTATCACCGTACGCTGCGCGAGAAGCGGTCGACCGCCTCGGTGCTTGACGACGTGGTCGGTCTGGGACCGACCCGCAAGAAGCGGCTGCTGGCCGAGGCCGGCGGTATCGCCAAACTGCGGGCGGCGGAACCGGGCGAACTGCGGGCGTTCAGCTGGCTGCCCGACGCGGTTGCCGACGGTGTGTGGGAGGCGCTGCACGGCATCCCGGTGGCCCGGGGCCCGGCGGGTGACGGCTGAGGCGGGTGCCGGCTGTCGCCCGTCGGACGCTGCCGGCAGTGGCCCCAACTAGTATGGGTGACTCTCGACAAGGAGGCGCCGATGAAGGTGCTGATAGCTCTCGTGATCATCATCGTTGTGCTGGCGGTGGGCTTTGGCCTCTACCTCATGGGCGCTTACAACGGCCTGGTCAAGCTGCGCAACAAGATCGAGTCGGCGTTTGCCCAGATCGATGTGCAGCTCAACCGCCGTCACGACCTGATCCCCAACCTGGTGGAGACGGTGAGGGGCTACGCCACGCACGAGAAGGAGACGCTGGAGGGCGTCATCGCCGCACGGAACGCAGCGGTGGCAGCCACCGGTCCCGAGGCACAGGCCGAGGCCGAGGGCGTGCTCAGCGGCATGCTGAAGCAGGTGTTTGCCCTCTCCGAGGCGTACCCGGACCTCAAGGCCAACAGCCAGTTCCTCGACCTGCAGCGTCAGCTGTCGGAGACCGAGGACCGCATCGCCTACTCGCGCCAGTACTTCAACGACAACGTGCGCACCTACAACACCAAGATCCAGTCGTTCCCGCAGAACCTGATCGCCACGAAGATGGGCTTCACCGAGCGGGCGTACTTCCAGGCCGACGAGACCAGCCGGGCCAACGTGCAGGTGGAGTTCTAAGCCCATGAGTGTGTCGCAGCCACCCAGCGGCGCCCCGCCCGCCCTCGCGCCCGCCGACGGTGGTCCGCAGCGATCGTTGCTGACCGTTCCCCTGGATCCGGTCGAGCGGCGGGCGATGCTCGAAGCCGACGTGGCCTCGATGTACCGCTCCACGGCGGCGGTCCTGGCGGTTCCGGTGGTGATCGTGGCCCTTGGGCTGGGACTGCTGAAGTGGTGGCTCGGGCTGCTGGTGCTGGTCGTGGGCTTCGGTGCGGTCGTGGGCGTGCTCGCCTGGCGGCGCGCCGGCGCGGTGACCGCCGTGCTGAACGCCATGGGTGCCAGGCGACTGCGCGAGGGCGAATACCCGCGGTATTCCAACCTGATCGAGGGCCTGGGTATGTCGTCCGGGGTGGCCGAGCCGAGGCTGTACGTGGTCGACGATCCGGGCGCCAACGCAGCCACCGTCGCCATTGGCGACGAGAGTTGCGTGGTGGTCACCTCGGGTTTGCTGGACGCTGCTGATCGCATCGCCCTCGAGGCGGTGCTGGCCCAACAGGTGGCACACCTGTCCGGAGGCGACGCCGAGGCCGCCACGGCCGCCTTCGCCTTTCGCACCACGGTCGGCTGGCGCCACGGCTTGGACCGCCTGTTGCCCGCCCGCCGCGAGGAGTTGTGCGACCTGAACGCACTGGACTTCACCCGCTACCCGCCCGGCATGATCTCGGCCCTGGAACTGGTGTCCAAGCTGGGACCGGCCGTGGCCGCAGCCGATCCGTCGGTGGCCCACTTCTGGATGGCGGCGCCCGACGAGTTCCAGGTGAACAACGCCGCCCAGGTGTCGATCGCCCGACGGTTGGCGCTCCTGGTCGAGCTGTAGTGCGGCGAGGCGGCGCGGTGACCCGATCACGGGTCACCGGCTTCTGAGTAGCGGCGCCCGGTCGGTACACTGGCGGCGATGAGCGACAGCACCCCCACCGCGACGACCGCCACCCCCACCATCAAACGAGGCCTGGCCGAAATGCTCAAGGGCGGCGTCATCATGGACGTCGTCGATGCCGAGCAGGCCAAGGTGGCCGAGGACGCCGGAGCCGTTGCGGTCATGGCCCTCGAGCGGGTGCCCGCCGACATCCGCCGAGACGGTGGGGTTGCCCGCATGTCGGACCCGGCCATGATCGAGGGCATCCAGGCGGTGGTCAGCATTCCCGTCATGGCCAAGGCCCGCATCGGCCATTTTGCCGAGGCGCAGGTGCTCCAGGCGCTCGACGTGGACTTCGTCGACGAGTCCGAGGTGCTGACCCCGGCCGACGAGGCGTACCACATCGACAAGTTCGCCTTCGACGTTCCCTTCGTGTGCGGCGCCACCAACCTGGGAGAGGCGCTCCGGCGCATCTCGGAGGGAGCGGCCATGATTCGTTCCAAGGGCGAGGCCGGTACCGGCGACATCGTGCAGGCGGTGCGCCACATGCGTTCGATCACCTCGGCGATTCGGGCGATCGGCCAGGCCGACGAGGCGGAGCTGTTCGGATGGGCGAAGGATCTGGCGGCACCGCTGTCGCTGGTGCAGGAGGTGGCCCGCACCGGATGGCTGCCAGTGCCCCTGTTCTGCGCCGGTGGTGTGGCCACCCCCGCAGACGCAGCCTTGGTGATGCAGTTGGGCGCCGAGTCGGTGTTCGTCGGGTCGGGCATCTTCAAGTCGGAGACGCCTTCGGTGATGGCCAAGGCGGTCGTCGAGGCGGCCACCAACTTCAACGATCCGGACACGGTCGTGCGGGTCAGCCGCGGCCTTGGCGCTGCGATGCGCGGCCTCGATTCGGCCGCCGAGGAGCTCAACTTCGCGCAGCGGGGTTGGTGACACCGCCCGGGCGCACCATGGCGACCGTTGGCGTACTGGCGCTGCAGGGCGCCGCGCGGGCCCACCGCCGGATGCTTGAGCAGCTTGGTGTTTCAGTCAGAGAGGTTCGGCGTCCGGCGCACCTGGACGACGTCGAGGCCTTGGTGATTCCGGGCGGAGAGTCGACGACCATCTCGTTGCTGCTCGATCGCAGCGGACTGCGTCACCCGCTGGTCGAGCGACTGTCCGGCGGCATGGCCGTGCTGGGCACGTGCGCGGGCGCCATCCTGTTGGCCTCGGACGTGCGCGATGGACGCGACGATCGGCCCGGACTTGACGTCTTGGACATGACGGTGCGCCGCAACGGGTTTGGCCGTCAGTTGGCCAGTTTCGAGGCGGACCTCAGCCTCGAGTTGGACCCCCCGCTGGGCGGATCGAGCCGCGCGGTCTTTATCAGGGCACCCCGAATCGAACGTGTGGGCCCCGGCATCGAGGTGGTGGCGCGCTACGGGGGCGAGCCGGTTGCCGTGGCCGCCGGGGGCGTGTGGGCCACCACGTTTCACCCGGAGTTGACCGACGATCTTCGCCTTCACCGGGCGTGGCTGGAGTCGACGAACCGCGAGGCACGTAAGCTCGCCTGACCACCTCTGAACGATGGGATACCTCCTATGTCGGGTCACTCCAAATGGGCGACCATCAAGCACAAGAAGGGCGCTGCGGATGCGAAGCGCGGCAAGCTCTTCGCCAAGCTCATTCGCCAGCTCGAAATCGCCGCCCGCTCGGGCGGCGGCGATCTGGACGCCAACCCCACGCTGCGCAGCATGTACCAGAAGGCTCGCAGCGCCTCGGTGCCCGTCGACACGATCGAGCGGGCGATCAAGCGGGGCACCGGCGAACTGGACGGCGTCACCTACGAGGAGGTCACCTACGAGGGATACGGTCCCCACGGCGTGGCCATCTTTGTTGACGGCTCGACCGACAACCGCAACCGGACCGGCGCCGAGATTCGTTCGATCTTCTCCAAGGCCGGCGGCTCGTTGGCCGAGCCCGGCGCAGTGGCCTGGCAGTTCGAACGCAAGGGGTGGATTCAGGTTTCCTCCGACATCGAGGAGGACGACCTGATGATGACCGCGATCGAGGCCGGGGCCGACGACGTCGTTGCGGGCGATGGAGCCTGGGTGGTGACCACCGATCCTCACGAGTTGATGGCGGTGCGAGATGCCCTGGAGGAGGCCGGCGTCACGGCGAGTTCGGCCGAGCTGACGATGATTCCGGTGAACACCGTCGAATTGGGCACGGTGGGCGAGGCTCGTGGCGTCCTGGCACTCATCGAGGCGCTCGAGGACCACGACGACGTGGCCGACACCTACGCCAACGTGGACGTACCCGACGACGTGGCCGAGGCGCTCGCCGCCGAGTGACCCGCAGCTTCGGTGGGGCCCGGTCCGGCCTGGTTGAGCGATTGCCGGTCGGTCATGGGCGTGATGGTGCCGCCGTCGACCGTTGGGTTGTCGTCGACGAGGCGGAAGGTGACCTGCAGCTGGGCGTCAGGGCGTTGCAACGCCTGACGAAGCCGGGCCCGGGGCCCGTCGTCGATTTCGTCGAGCAGCGCATCCATCCTGCAGGCGGTTGAGACGGAGAGGCGGAGTTCGATGGTGGGAGGGTTGGCCGCCACCACGGTTGCCGCGGCCGACCGCACCCACCTGAGCGTCTGGACGTCGCTTTCGAGCGCCCGTCCAATCGAACGCGACGTGACGGTGACCGGCGCGTCTGCTGGGCCCTTCGGCACACCCAGTGCCGTGATCAGGTGGCGGGTTCCCCGGAGGCGGCGAACCAACCAGGCCGCGCCGCAGACCACCACGATCACGCCCGTCGCGGCGACCGCCCAGGGAAACCAGGGCCGGCCGACCCATCCGGCCAATGGCCGGCCCACCACCGTCCTCGACGCGGGAACAACCAGCCGTGCGCCAACCAACAGCGCGCCCGTCGCCATGAATGCGGCGGCAAACACGTTCAGCCACCACCGGTCCCACCTGATCATGGGGCCCTCCTGGACCGCACCACCGTCATGCCGCGCGGCGGCTCAACGCCCAACCGGTCGAGGGCGGCGCCCAGCTGCTGGCGGACCACCTCGATCGTGTCGTCGGTCGGGTCAACGCGACATCGCAGCGTGACCCGCAGACGGCCTCCTCTGGTCCAGCGGGCACGGGCTGAGGCCACCGCGGGCACGGACTCCGCAGCAGCGATCACCGCGCGCTGAACGTCCACGATGTCGACCCGGGCCCAGGTGGGGCGGTCGTTGCCACCGACCGCAAGCGTCCGCCTGTGCCTGGGCGCTGTGCCCAGGACGCCCAGCAGCAGCCCCACGGCGACGAACCCGACGCCGGCAGCTCTCACCCACCCGTCGCCGACGCGTAGGTCGGCCAGCCGAGCGGAGGTGCGGCGCCATGGCAGTAACACGGGATCCAGCTCGAGGAGGTGGGCCGAGGCCTCGATCACCGCCACCGTTCCCGCCATGAGCATCAGGAGACCCAACAGTGCCGCCGCAGCCTGTGCAAGCGTGCGTCGGCGGTTGCCGGTCATGGGGTCCCCTCCAGCGGATCCGTCCGCACGGGCAGCGATCCCAGTTGCACCACGATGGTCTCCGGATCCCAATTCGTGCCCAGCGAAGCGTTCAGCCCCTCGCTGACCTCGCGGCGCACCCGAACGACCAGGTCGGCCAACGGGGTACCCCACCACGCATCGACGGTCAGTTCGATCCTGGCCTCGTCGCGGGCGCGGGTCACCGTGGCGCGCGTCGGGTGGACGTTGCCTCGACCCAGCTGCCAACGCCGCCGGGAGCGCTCGTCCGCGGCGACACCGTCGACGCCACGGGCCAGCTCGGCCGCCAGCTTTGCGACCGCATCGAAGGACACGTCGAGGTGGCCGGGAACCCGACCCGGCAGCTGCAAACGCACGACGTCCGCCATGGTCCTAGTCGACCCTTGAGGGCGGCGGCTGAAGCGACGGAATGATACGGGCGAACAGGCTTCTGACGCGACGACGCATGATCCGGCGGCGCGACGGCACCCCCCGCGTCCTGACCCGTGACGTTGCGTCGCGCCGGAGTTGCTCCCGGGCGGCCATCCCGCGACGAAAGACCTCCGGGTCGCCGCCGCGGTCGGGGTGATGTCGTTTGGCGAACGACCGCCATGCCGCATCGACCTCCTCGGCGGAGGCGTCGGGGTTGACCCCCAGCAAGCGTTCGGCCCCCAAACCGATGCCCGGACCGGCGGTCTCTGGCCCCACGCGGGCTACTGCACCCGCTGTTGGCGGCCCGACGACGCACCGGGAACCGAGGGGGTTCCGGCCGATTTCGTCGGCACGTTCACGTCGGTGACCGCAATGTTGACCTCCACCATCTCCAGGCCGGTCATCTGCTGCACCCGGCGGATGACGTTGTCCCGCACGGCCTGGGCCACGTCTTGAATCGCCATGCCGTACTCGGTGACGATGCTGAGGTCGGCTGCGGCCTGGGTGCTCCCAACCTCGACGGACACGCCTTCGGTGACGCTGGAGGAGCCGCCGGGCAGGAGGTCCTTGACCGAGCCCATCGCCCGTCCGGCACCCGAACCCATCGAGTGAATGCCCGCCACCTCGCGGGTGGCGATGCCAACGATCTTGGCAACGACGCCCTCGGCGATGGTGGTGGTGCCCTTGTCGGTGTGCAGGGCCGACTCGGCCCTCACCGCGATGGTGGTCGACGTGGCCTCAAGGCCGGCGACAGCGCCGCCCTCGCCATCGTTGGATCCTCCATCGGCGGCAACTCCCGAGTCGGCCTCGATGCCGGAGGTGGTCGTAGTCGGCCCTGCGGGCGCTGTATCGCTCATGTTCTGCTCCAGAAAGGTAGATGGATACACCGAAGAGCAGCAATCTATCCGGAAGGCCCGGGGTGCGAAGGGGAGGGTCCATGGGGCGACGGCGCCCCGCCGATACGGTGAGCACGGACAGGTGGAGTTGGGAACGGTGAACGACCGTGGCATGGCGTCAAAACAACATCGCTGCAGGCCGCAGCCACCTGCTGGTGGTGTGGACCGCCGTGTTGGCACTTGTACTGGTCGGGGCCTCGTGTGCCGGTTCGGACCGTGCCGCCGAAGCAGGCTCGCGCGGTGACGACGCATCGACCACCATCGCCCCCCGGCTGTCCACGAGCGAGTTGCAGACGTTGTCGCGGGTGGACGATGAGGGCGCCGGATGTGATCCGTTGGACACGACGAATTGCCTCCTGCCCTTCCCCTCCGACGCGTACACCACCTCCGATGATGCAGGCACCAGTTCCACCTCGTCCGCCAAGGCAACGGGGCGCCGGGTGGCGCTGCCGGACGCCGGGATGCCTTCGAACGCCGACGGAACCCGCATCGACCCCACCGAGTGGAACCGCAACGACGGCTTCAGCCCCAACACGCCAATCCTGACCTATTTCCCCAATGTGGGGTTGGAGCGAAGCGGGGTTGCCACCGAGGGAACACTGGACCTTTCGATGGCGTCGGACAGCCCGAGCCTGCTCATCGACCTGACGACCGGCAACCAGATGCCCCACTGGGTGGAGGTGGACCAGCGCGCTGACGATCCGGCCGAACGGCTGACCATCATGCGACCTGCCGTGTCGCTGCCCGAAGGTCACCACTTCGCGGTGGCCTACCGTGAGATCCTCGACGAACGAGGGCGGGCCATTCCGCCGTCGGCGGCTTTTCGAGCCATTCGTGATGGTCTGGATCTTTCAACGAGCGACGTGTCGTCGGCCACTCGAACCACCCTGGAGGCTCGGGCCGACCAGCTCAATCCCGTGCTGTCCGACCTCTCGGACCGGGGCGTTGACACCGGTTCCCTCATCGTGGCCTGGGACTTCACCGTGGCCAGTACCGCCAACCTGTCCGGGCGGTTGTTGGCCATGCGTGACGCCACCCTCAACCACCTGAAATCGGACCCGGTTCGGGTCAAGGTGACCGGCACCGAGGAAAATCCAAAGAAGCTGCCGGAGGGGATCGGGCGAAAGGTGACCGGCACGTTCACGTTGCCGCTGTTCCTGGAGGGCAAGGGCGGGCCGGGCTCCTCGATGACCTATGACAAGTCGAAGTCGACGCCAAAGGCAACGGGCAAGGATTACTCGGCCGGATTCACCTGCATGCTCACCAACGCCCAGTTGGGCAAGAAGTTCGGTGGAAAGGCCCGAGCGGTGGTGTACGGGCACGGGCTCCTGGGCAGCCGGGACGAGGTGGCGGGCGACGACCTCGGGCGCAACGCAGCCTCCGGCAACCAGATGTACTGCGCCACCGACTGGCTTGGCATGAGCGCCGGCGACATTGCCTTTGCCACCAAGGCACTGGGTGATGTGTCGAAGTTTCCGGCCATGGCCGACCGCATGCAACAGGGGATCCTGGCCCAGTTGGTGTTGGCGCGCGCGCTGATCGATCCCAGGTCGTTCCCGCAACTGGCGCAGTTTCACGATGGCGGCGGAGGCGTCAGCTATTTCACCGACGAGGTGTACTTCGACGGCAACAGCCAGGGCGGCATCATGGGCGGTGCCGCCACCGCGGTGGCGACCGATTGGACGCGGGCGACGCTGGGCGTGCCGGGCATGAACTATTCAACGCTGCTGCAGCGGTCCACCGACTGGAACACCTACGCGCAGATCATGGACCCGGCCTACCCCGATGCAGCCGACCGGCAACTGGTGTTCGGCCTGTTGCAGATGCTGTGGGATCGCGGCGAGGCGGGCGGCTACGTGCAGCACCTCACCGATGACCCCTACCCGAAGACCCCCAAACATCAGGTGATTTTCGAGGTGGCGTTCGGCGACCATCAGGTGGCACCCGTGACGGTCGAGAACATGGCTCGAACGCTGAAGATCCCCTACCACCAACCGGCGTTGGCCGAGGGCCGGGATCCCCGAAGCAAGCCGTTGTGGGCCCTCGACCCCATCGACGCATATCCGGCCACGGGGTCGGCGCTGTTCTACTGGGACTCGGGTGCGCTTGCCCCGCCGCTGGGCAACATCAACCCAACGCTGAGCGAGGAGTGGACCGCCGAGTGTGGCGCATTGGGCGAGGACGAGCGCGATGCCAAGCCCGCCTGCGCCGACCCGCATGAAGACCCACGCCGGGCCATCGGTTTTGTGCAGCAGAAGCAGGCGTTCTTCGAGACGGGCACCATCATCGATCCCTGCGGCGGCGAGCCCTGTACGGCCAAGTCGACCTGACCCGGTGCGGGCCGCACCACCGCCCCGGCGTCCTCCCGCGGCCAACCCCGGAACCCGCACCGGGTGCGCACCGCCCCGGTGGTGACGGTCCCGCTGGACCTGTCCAACGGGTGGTAGGCTCGTACGCGTGTTCGTTCTTGGGATTGATCCGGGGTTGTCCCGATGCGGGTACTGCTGTTTGGACACCGATGGTCGGGCCCACACCACCATGGCCATCGGCGTGCTGACCACACCGCCGGACGCACCGGTGCCGCAGCGGTTGGCAGAACTGGCGAGCGACCTTCGGTCGCTATTCGACGAGCTTCAGCCCCAGGCCGTTGCGGTGGAACGGGTGCTCTTTCAGGTCAATGTGCGCACCGCCATCTCTGTGGGGCAGGCCAGCGGGCTGGTACTGGCCGAGGCGGCAGGCCGTGGCTGCGAGGTCGTCGAGTATTCGCCAAATCAGGTGAAGGGGGCGGTTGCCGGACACGGTGCCGCCGATAAAAACGAGGTGGCCACCATGGTGCAATGGCTGCTGGGCCTCAGCCGACCGCCTCATCCCGCCGACGCGGCCGACGCGGCCGCCATCGCGCTCTGCCACATCGCGATCAGCGGCACCACCGTCGGAGCCGCCCGATGATCGGTTCGTTGCGCGGCACATTGCTGGCCCGGCGTGGAGCCGAGTTCACCATCGAGGTCGCCGGGGTCGGGTACCGCTGCGCGGCCTCACCGGGTTTAACGGGCGCAGCGGGGGAGGAGGGAGCCGAGCTGTTCTGCTGGATCCACCACCACATCCGCGAAGACGCCCAGACCCTGTACGCGTTCGCCACCGAGGACGAACGGCAGTTGTTCGAGGCGCTGATCGGCGCGCATGGGGTGGGCCCGGCGTTGGCCATGTCGATCCTCGGCGTTCACTCACCCATCGCGTTGGCGCGCGCCGTGGCGGCCGACGATGTGGCTGCGCTGTGTCTGGTGCCCGGGGTGGGAAAGAAGACGGCGGCACGACTGCTGGTGGAGCTGAAGAGCCGGCTGGACGTCGGCAGTTTCGACTCGTCGCCCACGGTTGATGGATCCGGCCCCGACGTCTCCGATGCGGATTCGGTGTCCTCGGCGCGGGCCGACGTTCGCTCCGCCCTCGCGGAGTTGGGGTACTCGGCCGACGAGGCCAACCAGGCCATCGCCGCCCTGCCCGAGGGCGACAACTCCGGCGACCTTTTGCGTGCTGCGCTTGGGTTCCTGGCGGGGGGCTGACCGTGGCCCGGGACGAATTGCTCGATCCGCACCTGGGCGCGCAGGACCCACCGGTGGACGCGCTCAACCCGACACCCGAGGAGCAGCCCACCGAGCCGGGCCTGCGGCCGCGCACGTTGGAGGAGTTCGTCGGCCAGCGTGAGCTGAAGGAACGCCTGCGGATCATTCTGGAGGCGGCCCGGCGGCGCGGCGCGGCATCCGACCATCTGCTTTTTGCCGGGCCTCCGGGCCTGGGCAAGACCACCTTGGCCGGCATCGTGGCCACCGAGGTGGGCTCCACCATGCAGGTCACCAGTGGCCCTGCGCTGGAACGCGCGGGCGACCTGGCGGCCATCCTGACCAAGATCGGCTCGGGCGACGTGTTGTTCATCGACGAGATCCACCGCCTGCCGAGGGCGGTGGAGGAGGTGCTGTACCCGGCGATCGAAGACTTCCAGCTCGACATCGTGTTGGGTAAGGGCCCCGCCGCCAGGTCGATTCGTCTTGACCTGCCAGAGTTCACGCTGGTGGGCGCCACCACCCGTACCGGGCTGATCACCGGCCCGCTGCGTGATCGCTTCGGGCTGGTGGCCCGCCTCGACTATTACGAGCCCGCCGACCTCCAATCGATCGTGGAGCGCACGGCCACCATCATCGATGCTCCGCTGAGCACCGATGGTGCCCGGGAGATCGCACGGCGCTCGCGGGGCACGCCGCGCATTGCCAACCGGTTGTTGAGACGAGTGCAGGACTATGCCGACGTGGAGGCTGACGGCAACATCGATGCCGACGTTGCTCAGCGGGGGCTTGCGGTGTTCGGCATCGATGGCCTCGGTTTGGACAAGGTGGACCGTGCGATCCTCGATTCGATCGTCCGTCGCTTCGCCGGGGGTCCGGTCGGCCTGTCCACGCTGGCGATCGCCGTGGCCGAGCCCACCGAGACCGTCGAGGACGTGCACGAGCCGTTCCTGATTCAGCAGGGACTGCTCATGCGCACCCCGCGAGGACGGGTCGCCACGCCCGCAGCCTGGACCCATTTGGGCCTCACCCCACCGGAAGAGGCGCCGGGCCCGGCGTCGCTCTTTCGGAGGCAGGAATGGAACACCGACTCAGGCTGAACGGGGGCGCCGTAGTGAGCTACCCGGGGCTGGAGGGCGCAGCGGGGCCCGCGTCGGACGTACCCAGGCCGGCATCACCCGCGGCCGGGCAGAAGTCGGGGAGTCCCAACGATTGTCGAGCGCCGTTGAGCCGGGTCGACATGAACGTGAAGCGGTCGTCCGGGTCGGCCGAACCGCCGGCGCTGGGTGGAAGCCGGGCCCATTCGCGGATGAGGCCACAGTTGGCGTCTTGAGCGCCGCCGCTGCTGACGAACGCCCTGCCGATCGCGGCGTTCACCCGACCGGAGGTGCTGGAGGCACTCCAAGCCGCGAATGCGGCATTGGTGACCGGTACCAGCGCCCACATGGCCGCAATGCCGACCAGCATGACGCGCCTGACCGTGCGCGACACCCTCGGGGCGACGAGCAGCCAGATCGCGGTCATCACCAAGGCCCAACCGGCGGCGCTCAAGGCCGAATTGCGCCAGGCCTGACCCATGCCGACGCGCCCGGTCGCCTGCTGAAAACCGACGCTCAGCGCAGGCACCAACTCTGACAGCACCACCAGAACCGCCCCCGCCAACACCAGCGGGATCACGTTGGGGCGCGTCGCCGGCGTCAGGCGCAACGACGACCGCCCGTCCTCGTCGGTGCCCGCCGCCGATGCGGGTGGGCCGGGCTGACGGCGGGTCACCAGGATGGTCACGGCGGTGGCGATGACGACCGCCACAACAAGCACCACTACCGAGAGGTAGGCCCGCACGTTGCTGATCGCCCACAGATACCTGACCGGTGGGACGCTGCTCCAGAGTCTGGTGACGAGGGTGGACGGCGTGTCGGAGGTGATTCCAAACTCCGAATAGCGGTAGCAACCCCCGGCGGCGCACGCCCGTCCGATGGCCATCCGGCCGACGACGGTGACCAGCAGAAACGATGCGACCAGGATCCCGCAGCAGATCGACCCGAGTGACGTGAGCACGCGCAGGGCATCGCGACGGTGCACCCACAGCATCACGACCGCCCAAAACAGCACCATCGGCACGGCGATGGCGCTGACCTCTCCCCAGGCCGCAAGCGCTGCGCCGATGGCCGCCGAAACGACCGCGCGGGCAGCGTGACGTGGGGACAGGGTGGGGGCCGACAGCCACAGCTCCGGGCGGGCAATCCAGCGAAGGGAGGCCCCGATGATCAGCACCACCACCAGGTAGCTCGAGGGGAAGAAGATCGGTGCACCGGTGAGGCCGGCGGCGATCATGCCGAACGAGAAGGCAACACAGATCGGCAGGATCAGCCGATCGCCGGCCGGCTCGTCGTTGTTCGGCGCATCGTAGGAACCCACCTCGACAAACGATCTGGCCAGCAGCAGGGCCCCGTAGGCGGCGGCCATTCCGAACAGGCACCGCAGGAGACCCCACACCACATGGGGCGTCAGACCGGAGAACTCGGCGATCCGTACGGTCCACGACGTGGCGTAGGCGCGAAAGGCACGCCCGAGGGGACGGAACGTCCCTTGGTTCTCGATGTAGGGCCCGATGTCTGCGATGGCGGTGCGCGCAGGGTCGAGCAGGGGGTTGGGCGATCGGGCCAGATCCTGGTACGGGAGATGCTCGGCATCGCTGTAGAAGGGATCCCTCACCAGCGGGAGCAGCGACACCCCGACGAGAAGAAGCGGAAGCCCGGTCCACACCCGGCCCGATCGCCCGGCTTGGGTCGGTTTCGAAGCCGTCTCGTCAGGGTCGCAGACGGCAGGACCCGGTTGCTCTAGAAACCCCTCATCAGGCATCAAGGCGCGGTGCCGAGGAGGGAATGATCGGCGCATCGCGCCCGGTGTTACCGGAGGAGCCGTTGCCGTCGGCCGGGCCCTCCTCGTGGTACTCCTCCTCCACGTTCACCGTCCACACGTCATGGGTGGAGCCGGTGGCGATGTTCTCGGCCGTCAGCATGGCCGTGTACATCGAGTGGTCCTGGTTGTTGTAGCGGAACATGCCGTTGCGCCCGATGGGGTGCACGTTGCTGGTGTGCTCAGCAAGCCAGCCCCGGAGCACGTCGACGTTGGCCTTGTAGGTCTCGTCGTAGGTTGGATATGCCTTCTTCTGACGAACGACGTAGCCACCCTCCACGTCGCCCGGCTCGATCAGCCCCAGGTGAACCAGCTCGCGCCTGCCCTGCTCGATCAGCTCCTCGTCCGGGGCGGTCCATGCCGCGTCGGTCTCGAAGACGGTGTACTCGAGGCCGAGCACGTTGCGGCCGTCCTTCACGAGGTGCGGCGACCACGAACCGAAGTTCTGGATGCGCATCGTCTTGACGGCGGGGTCGTGGATGTAGATCCAGTTGTCGTTCCAGTCGACCTTCGACTCGGGTACCACCAGGGCAACCGTGATGAAGTCGCGGTAGCTCAGGCCCGTGGCCGCCGCCATCACGTGGTCCGGCACCGGCGGGTCCATGCCGGCGAGCAGCGCCGAGATGGGCATCGAGGAGACGACGTGGTCGGCCTCGTGCTCCTCGGTGGTGCCGTCGGCGTGCGTGGCGATCACGTGGGTCGCCCGGCCATCGACATGGCGCACCCCGGTGACCTCCGCGCCGTAGGTCATGGTGGAGCCCTCGGCCACCACCTTGTCGCGGCAGACCTCCCACATCATGCCCGGCCCGTACTTGGGGTACTGGAACTCCTCGATCAGCGAGGCGATGTCCTTCTGATTTCGGTTGGGCAGCAGCGCGTTGACCACGGCGCTGAACAGCGACAGGTTTTTGATGCGCTGGGCGGCCCAGTCGGCCTCGATCTGGTCGGCCGGCACGCCCCAGACCTTCTCGGTGTAGGCCTTGAAGAAGGTGCGATACAGACGCCAGCCGAAGCGTGCGGCCACCCAGCCCTCGAAGTTGGATTGGTCCTTTGGCGGCCGAATGCGGACCCACACGTAGCTGAGCACGCACCGGATCGCCTCGATGATGCCCAGGTTGCGGAGCGCATTGGTGGCGCGCAGCGGGTAGTCGTAGAACTTGCCGTTGTAGAAGATGCGGCTCTTCCGGGGCCGCATCATGAAATCCTCATCGGGCAGGATCTCGTGCCACAGCGCCTCGACCTCGGGCACCTTGGTGAAGAAGCGGTGCCCGCCGATGTCGAAGCGCCACCCGTCGCGCACCTCGGTGCGGGAGATGCCACCGACGGTGTCGGAGCCCTCGAGGATGGTGGAGGCAATGCCGTACTTGTGCAGCTGGTAGGCGGCGGTGAGGCCGGCGGGGCCTGCGCCGATGACCACGACCTCACCGGGATCGGTACCGATCAGGTCGGCCTCGTGTGGTGCGAGCGTGGGGCGGGAGTCGTCCATGTGGGGAGTGAACCTCAAGGGTGTGGCCGTGGGCGGGAAGCGAGGCGCCATCGCGGCGACCCGTGGTCAGGAGGTGCAAACCGGGCCCGTGATTGCATCGGGTGATCGGGTCGCTGACCGCTCCAGCGTAGTCTCCCAGCGGTACGCCGAGCCCGATGGGCCCGACCAAAGGGAGTGAGCCGTGCAGCTGGGAGACTTCGATTACCCGCTGCCGGACGACCGCATCGCGCAGGTTCCGGTCGAGCCCCGTGACGCCGCACGGCTGATGATCGATGCTGGAGCAGGGATTCCTCCGGAGGATTCGACGGTGTCGCGTTTGGCCGACGTCGTCGGTCCCGGGGACGTGGTGGTGATCAACACCACGCGGGTTCGCCCGGCGCGTTTGAGCATGCGGCGATCGACCGGTGGGGCAACCGAGGTGTTGCTGTTGACGCCGATCGACGGCTCGACCAGGTGGGAGGCGCTGGTGCGTCCGTCGAGGAAGGTGGCGCCCGGGGAACTCCTGATGCCCGCCTCGGCCTCCCGATCGCCCGACGAATTCTCCATCCTGGTGGGCGAGGACCGCGGCGCGGGGCGGCGCGAGGTCACGCTGCTGAGCGACGACGGCCCCCTGGGCGGCGGCGCCGAACTGGACCGTGCGCTGGAGCGTTTCGGGGTCATGCCGTTGCCGCCGTACCTGGACGATCGCGAACGCGATCCGAGCCGTTACCAGACCGTGTTCGCCGACCGGCCCGGCTCTGCGGCCGCACCGACTGCCGGGCTGCATCTCACCACCGAGGTGCTGTCGGCGGTCCGCCGGGCGGGCGCCGAGGTGGTCGAGGTGGAGTTGGAGGTGGGCCTGGGAACGTTCCGCCCCATGACCGCCGATCGGGTGGAGGACCACGTGATGCACGCCGAGCGCTATCGCATCACGCCCGAGGCCTGGGACACCATCAGGGCGGCCGCCGAGTCGACCGGACACGGTTCGGTTCTGGCGGTGGGCACCACCACGCTGCGTGCACTGGAGTCGGCCGCCCGCAGCGGTGAGTTGTCCGGCACGACCGAGTTGTTCCTGCATCGGGGCGCCGAGTTTCTGGTGGTCGACCGGCTGATGACCAACTTTCACCTGCCCAGGTCCAGCCTGTTGGTGCTGATCGATGCGTTCATCGGGCCCAGGTGGCGTGGGCTGTACGAAGCGGCCATGGAGCGTGGCTACCGCTTCCTCTCCTTCGGCGACGCACAGCTCCTGGATCGACGGCTGCCGGATCGAGGACCGACGGTTGGAGGCGATCGATGAGGTTGCAGCTCGACATCGCAGCCACCGACGGCGCGGCCCGAACCGGGCGCGTCGCCACTGCGAAGGGTGGGTTCCAGACTCCGGTGTTCATGCCGGTGGGCACCAGGGGCACGATCCGGGCGGCCACCACCGCTCAGCTCGCCGACCTGGGGGCGGAGTTCATGCTGGGCAACACCTATCACCTGATGCTGCGACCCGGCGCCGACGTCGTGGCCGAGCTTGGTGGGTTGGGTCGCTTCGCGGGGTGGGACGGCCACCTGCTGACCGACTCCGGTGGATTTCAGGTGTTCTCGCTGTCGCCGAAGGTGACCGACGAGGGGGTGAGGTTCAAGAGCGTGTACGACGGGTCCGCCGTTCACTGCACGCCTGAGAGCATCGTCTCCACCCAGGAGCTGCTTGGCGCCGACATCCAGATGGTGCTGGATGTGTGTCTGCCCCTTCCCGCCGAGCGCGGTGACCTGGCCCGGGCGGTGCGGCGCACGGCCGAGTGGGCCGCTCGGGCACGGTCCGCCCACTCCCGGCGCGAGGACCAGGCGCTTTTCGGCATCGTGCAGGGCGGGGTGGACGCCGACCTGCGACGCGAGTCGGCCCAGCGGACCGTGGCACTGGACTTCGACGGCTACGCCATCGGGGGCCTCTCGGTTGGCGAGGAGCGCGGCCTGATGATGCACGGCCTGGAGGCCGCCATCGCAGAGCTGCCCGCCGACCAGCCGCGCTACCTGATGGGCGTGGGCGACCCGCTCTCGATGGTGGAGGCCGTGGCCCGCGGGGTCGATATGTTCGATTGCGTGCTGCCCACCCGACTTGGGCGGCACGGCACGTTGCTCACGGGCCGGGGACGGGTGAACGCCAAGCGGGCCGAGTTTGCCCGCCGGGACGATCCCGTCGATCCCGAGTGCCCCTGCAAGGTGTGTGGTACCTATTCGGCGGGCTACCTCCGGCACCTGCTGGTGGTGGGTGAACCGGCGGGCCGAACGTTGTGCGTGTTGCACAACCTGGCCTGGATGCTCGGCTTTGTCGACCGCATGCGGACGTCGATCAGCCGTGGTGAGTTCGGGGCACTTCGGGCCGAGGTGGCCAACTTCTGGGCCTGAGGAGGACCGGTGGTTGGGACCGCGCCCGATTCGCCCATAAGATCGACCCTTCGTGGAAACCCTCTTGATCTTCGCAGCAGACAAAGCAAACGGTGGCAGCGGCGCCACCTCGATCATCTTGTTGGTCGCCATGATGGGCGTCATGTACATGGTGCTCATCAGGCCCCAGCAAAAGAAGCAGAAGGATCAGGCGTCCTACACCAGCAGCGTCGAGGTGGGGGACAAGGTGGTCACGTCGGCCGGCATCTACGGCACGATCAATCACATGGACGCCGAATCGGTGCACCTGGAGGTGGACCGCGACGTGGTCATTCAGGTGGCCCGCGCCGCCATCATGCGCTCCCAGGACGCCCCGCCAGAACCCGCAAAGGGTGGCGGAATGCTGGCCGGACTGTTCGGCGGCGGCCCGAAGGCCTCGCCGTCCGAGCCGGGGGACGACCTGCCTTCGGCCCCGGCCCCGGGTAAGCGCACCAACAAGGCTGCGGGCGACGGCACACCGAACGGCAAGAACAAGGGCGGCACGGGCAAGCAGCGCCCCAAGCGATGAAGCGTTCCTCGCTGATCCAGATGGTGATCATGGTGGTGTTCACCATGGCGGCGCTGATCGCAGTGATCGTGACCGACACCAAGCCGGTGCTTGGTCTCGATCTTCAGGGCGGCATTTCGGTGGTGCTCGAGCCGTTTGTGGATGGCAAGCCCGCCGAGAACGTCAAGGACGAGCAGGTCGAGCAGGCCATCGCGATTATTCGCAACCGCATCGACGCCCTGGGTGTCTCCGAGCCCGAGATCAGCTCTCAGGGCAACAGCATCCTCGTCCAGTTGCCCGGCATCGACGACCAGGAGCGGGCGCTCGAGCTGGTGGGCCGCACGGCGAAACTGGAGTTCCGTCCGGTGCTGTCCTCCTCGCCCATGGTGGCTCCCGACCCCAAACGTGAGGCGACGCTCCGCAAGGAGCTGAACATTCCCGAGGGCACGACCGCGGAGGACATCGCCAAGGAGGAGGATGCGGCGCAGGCGGCCCTGGCGCCGACCGATCCGACCGCCACCGGCGATCCGAGCGCCACCGGCGATCCGAGCGCCACCGTCGATCCGAGCGTTCTCGTCGATCCGGAGGCGAACACCAACGCCCCCGTCACACCGGCCCCAACCACCGGCGCACCGGCTCAGGGCTTCGGTGGAACCCACCGCTCGCCATTCGTGCCGGTCCAGGAGACGCCCACCACCACCTCGCCGGCGGCAGGCCCCACCACCACGACACCGAAGCCCCTCAACAAGGCGGGCGTCAACGTCTACGACCCGCGGTTTGCCGAGCTCTATCAGCTCGAGAAGGCCGACACCACCCAGTTCACCGATCCCGATGCGCTCGGCGGCAAGGCCAAGGAAAAAGTCACGCTGCCCGACAAGGACGGCGAGCAGCAGTACGAGTTGGGCCCGCAACTGCTCACCGGCAGTGCGTTGTCGGGAGCCAGCGCCGGGCTTGACCAGCAGGGCCAATGGCAGGTCGGTCCATCGTTTAAGGGCGGCAAGAACGGCATCGACCTGTTCAACAAGGCCGCCACCCTGTGTTACAACGGCGATCCGCTGTGCCCGCCCAACTCTCAGGACTCGTCGACCGGCGCCGCACGGGGGCAACTCGCCATCGTGCTGGACGGCAAGGTGCTGACCGCACCGTCGATCAACGAGGCCGAGTTCAACAAGGACCAGATCAGCATCTCGGGCAGCTTCGCCGAGCAGGAGGCCAAGGACGTGGCGACGGCCCTTCGCTACGGCGCCCTGCCGTTGGAGCTGCGTCCCAGCACCACCCAAACCGTCACCGCCACCCTCGGTCAGGGCGCGCTTCGTGCAGTGATCATCGCCGGGCTGGTGGGACTGGGCATCGTGGCGCTGTACTTCATCGCCTACTACCGCCTGCTGGGGATCGTGGCGTTTATCAGCCTGGCCCTGTCGGGTTCGCTGTTGTGGATCATCATCTCGCTGCTCGGCGCCACGCTGACGCTCGCCGGGCTCGTGGGCATCGTCGTGTCCATCGGTGTGTCGCTCGACTCCAACGTGGTGTTTTACGAGCACTTGAAGGAGGACGTCCTCAGTGGCAAGAGCCTCAGGTCGTCAGGGGAGAAGAGCTTCCCCGCCGCCTTCAGTACCATCGTCAAGGCGGATGTCTCCAGCCTGATCGGCGCCGCCGTGCTCTACTTCCTGACCGCCGGCAGCGTTCGGGGCTTTGCGTTCTACCTGGGCCTCTCGGTGCTGCTGGACCTGGTGGCCAGCTACTTCTTCATGCGCCCCGCCGTCGCCTTCCTGACCCGCTCCAAGCTGGGTGGGAAGCGATCGCTCTTCGGCATTCCGGTGTTGTACACCCCGGCCGAGTTGGCCGATCAGCGGGGGCCCGGCCTGCCGTACGTCCCCGAGGTTGAACCATCCGCCGACCTGGCGACCACCGTCGGGGGGAAGCGATGAGTTTGTACGGACGCATTTATCGGGGACAGATCGACTTCAACTTCCCGCGCATCAACCGACGTCTGCTGGTCCTCTCGGCCGTGCTGATCATCGTGTCGCTCGGTGCGATCATCACCCAGGGTCTCAACCTCTCGGTGGACTTTGTTGGCGGCACCGTGTGGGAGGTGCCGTCCAAGACCCTCACCCAGGGCCAGGCCACGGAGGTGCTGGCCAAGAACGGTGCAGCGTCGGGTTCCAAGATCCAGATCGCCACCGACGCCAACAATGTTCGCCTCGTACGTGTTCAGAGCGGCGTGACCGACCAGAAGGAATCGGCAAAGATCACGAAGGACCTGGCAGAGGCCGCCAAGGTGAAGGTCACCCAGGTGGAGACCAACTTCGTGGGCCCCACCTGGGGCAAGACGGTGACCCGCCAGGCGGTGAAGGCCTTCATCATCTTCCTCATTCTGGTGGGGATCTACATTTCGGCCAGCCTCGAGTGGCGCATGGCCATCAGCGCGATCATCCCGTTGATCCACGACCTGATCCTGACGGTGGGGCTGTACGCCCTGTTCCAGTTTGAGGTCACGCCGCCCACGGTGATTGCGGTGCTCACCATCCTCGGGTATTCGTTGTACGACACGGTGGTCGTGTTCGACCGATCGCTCGAAAATCAGGCCCGCTACACAAAAACCGGCAACTACACCTTCACCCAGTTGTCGCGTCGCAGCCTCAACCAGGTGTTCATGCGGACGATGAACACCACGATCACCGCGCTGATGCCGGTGATCGCCATGCTGGTGATCGGTGCCCTGTATTTCGGTCAGGCCACACTCGCCGAGTTCTCGATCGCCCTGCTCATCGGCCTCGTGACCGGCGCCTACAGCTCGATCGTGATCGCCACCACGATTCTGGAGGTGCTCAAAGAGCGGGAGCCACAGTTCGTCAAGATTCGCCAACGCATCATCGACCGCGGCGGCGACCCGACCGACACCCGGTGGGTGGAGCACTCCCGCAAGGCTCAGCCCGGTCGGTCCGACCAGCGCTCGGTCCGTGCGGGCGAACCGGTCATGGCGGGTGGCACCATCGATCGGGCCGAACTCTACGAGCGACCGCATCCGCCCCGGCCGCGGAAGAAGACCAAGCGCTGACACCGGTGGCCGGCGAAGGTCGGGTGCCGCCGGGACCGGTCCCCATGGGGCGCCGGGTAGGCGTTCGGTAGGCTGGATTGCCAGGAGGTCGGCCGATGGTACCGGTGACGCGAGTTCTCCCGTGGCGACGCCACACCGAGCCGCGCTCCGATGAGTTGCGTCCCTTGGTGCAGGCGATGCGAGACGCGCGTGGGAAGCCGGACATCGACGTCGTGGAGCGTGCCTATGGCTTTGCCAAGGTGGCTCACGACGGACAGCTTCGTGCCTCCGGGGAGCCGTACATCACCCATCCCTTGGCCGTGGCCACCATCGTTGCCCGCTATGGCGCCGACGAAGCAACGATCTGCGCCGCGCTCCTCCACGACACGGTGGAGGACTGTGACGTCACCTTGGCGGAAATCGGCCTGGCCTTTGGTCCGGTGGTGGCCGCTCTGGTGGACGGTTGCACCAAGTTGGAGCGCGTCGAGGTGGACTCGAAGGACCACCAGAAGGCCGAGACGTTCCGCAAGATCATCTTGTCGATGGCCAACGACCTGCGGGTGATCGTGATCAAGCTGGCTGATCGTCTCCACAACCTCCGCACCGTGGCAGGGATGTCGACGAGGCATCAGGAGAAGCAGGCACACGAAACCATGGAGGTCTATGCGCCGTTGGCGCATCGTCTTGGCATGACCGAGCTCCGCCAACAACTGGAGGACCTGAGCTTCGCCGTGCTGCACCCACAGGTGTTTGCGGAGATTGACCTGCTGGTGGCCCAGCGCGCCCCTGAGCGCGACCTGTACCTGATGCAGGTGATCGAGGAGATCAGGGGACGGCTGGAGGGCCTTGGAATCACCGGCGAGATCATCGGCCGCCCCAAGCACCTCTGGAGCCTGTACGAAAAGATGATCATTCGGGGCAGGAGTTTCGACGAGATTCATGACCTGATGGGCGTGCGCATCATCGTCGACGAGGCGAACACCTACGCGGCACTCGGGGCGATACACGCGTTGTGGCGGCCGATTCCCGGCCGATTCAAGGACTACATCGCCATGCCAAAGTTCAACCTGTACCAATCGCTGCACACCACGGTGGTCGGACCCGGCGGAAAGACGGTCGAGGTGCAGATCCGCACCAGCGACATGCATCGCCAGGCGGAGTTCGGTGTGGCGGCCCACTGGGCCTACAAGGGCGCCGCACAGTCGGGCCCGCGGGATCAGCAGCGCGTGGTCGAGGAGTCGGGTACCGACGAACGGGCCGACTGGCTGGACCGAATCGTCGACTGGCAGCAGTACCTGACCGACCCGGACGAGTTCATGCTGAACCTGAAGACCGATCTGGGTCAGGGTGAGGTCTTCGTCTTCACGCCGAAGGGTCGCCTGGTGACGTTGCCGGTTGGGGCCACGCCTGTGGACTTTGCCTACGGCGTGCACACCGAGGTGGGCCATCGATGCATCGGTGCCCGTGTCAATGGGCGGCTGGTGCCGCTCGATCACGTCCTCAGCTCCGGCGACACCGCTGAGATCGTGACGGCCAACGATGGCCACCGGCCGTCGGAGGATTGGCTGGAGTTCGTCAAGAGCCGGTCGGCCCAGGCGAAGATTCGGCAGTGGTTCAGGCGGGAGCACCGAGAGGACATCGTCGATCGCGGCCAGGATGAACTTGAGCGGGCGCTACGACGCGAGCGCCTTCCCGCCGAGCTGATCGAGGGCGAGACGATCGACGAGGTGGCCACCCAGATGGGCTACTCGGGAGGTGAGGCGCTGACCCAGGCGATCGGGGAGGAGAAGGTGCGGGCGGCCACGGTTGCCGGCCGTCTCGTGCGGCAGCTTCAGCACTCGTCGGGGCAGGGTACCCCGATGCTGGCCACCGACGTGCTGGGCGAACGTCGGCGCACGAAGCGTGCGGACGGCAGCGGCGTGCACGTCGAGGGTTTTCGAGAGGAGTTGGTGCGCCTTGCCCGCTGCTGCTCGCCCGTTCCGCCGGACGAGATCATGGGCTTCCTCACCCGCGGCAGAGGCATCGCCGTTCACCGCACCGACTGCACCAACGCCGTGTCGCTGTCCTCGCACACCGACCGGGTGGTTGACGTGGAATGGGAGCAGGAGAGTCGGGGCAGTTGGGAGGTGGCCATCGAGGTGCGTGGCCTGGATCGACCCCGACTGCTGGTTGATGTGGCCGCCGTGATCGCCGAGGCACAGGTCGGCGTGCGCACACTCAATGCCCGCACCGGTGACGATCGTGTCACCGTGTTGCGTTTCGATCTTGAGATGGGGGACCCGACCCACCTCGACCGGCTGCTGGGCAGCCTCTACAGCGTCGACACGGTCTATGACGCGGAGCGGGTGCAACCCAACGGGTGACCCGGCAATCGGGCGGCTCCGACGTTGTCGGGACTCGTGGCCTGGCCAACTACGATCCGGGGTCGTGCCCGACCCTGATGAGCCCAGAAGATCAGCCAAGCCGCAGCGGTTTCAGGCGCCGATCGGTACCCGTGACCTGCTCAGCCCCGAGTCGGAGCGTCGTCGGGCGCTGGTGGACCGCTTTGCCGAGCACGCAGCGCTGGCCGGATACCGCCACCTGGTCACCCCGATGTTTGAGGACCTCGGCGTGTTCACCCGGTTGGGTGCTGCGACCGATGTGGTCACCAAGGAGATGTACGACTTCACCGACAAGGGCGGTCGTCGCATGGCACTGCGCCCCGAACTGACCGCTTCGGTGTGCAGGGCGTTCACCGAGCACAACCCGGCGGTGTTGCCGTGGAAGGTCTGGTATTCCGGTCCTCAGTTTCGTCATGAGAAGCCGCAGAAGGGTCGGTACCGGCAGTTCGATCAGGTGGGCGTCGAGGCGCTTGGATCGGAGGACCCCGACCTGGACACCGAGTCGATCGCCCTCGCCTGGCGGTTCTTTGACGACCTGGGGCTTCGACGCGTGCGGCTGCTGGTGAACTCGCTGGGCGAGGCCGCCGAACGCGCCCGGTACGTGGAGGCGCTGGCTGACTACCTTGCCCGTCACACCGACGCGCTGTCGGACGCCGCCGTAGCCACGCTGGCCCGAAACCCGCTGAGGGTTCTCGACTCAAAACGCCCTGAGGACGGGTACGTGATCGCCGGGGCGCCGCAATTGTCGGACTTTCTCGGCGTGGCGTCGGTGACTCACTTCGAGCGGGTGCTCGCCGGGCTGGACTCGCTTGGCATCGACGCCGAGGTGTCGCCCAAGCTGGTGCGCGGGCTCGACTACTACCGCCGTACCACGTTCGAGTTCACCGCCGAGAGCCTGGACGCGTCCCAGAACGCCGTCGGCGGGGGCGGACGCTACGACGGGCTGGTCGAGGCACTGGGCGGTAAACCCACCGCCGGCGTCGGCTTTGCGTTGGGTGTCGACCGCACGCTGCTGGCCTGCGATGCCGAAGGGGTGTTTGGCCCGGTCGAGAGGACGGTCGAGTGCTTCGTGGTGGACACGACCGGTGGCCTGACCGGCTACGAGATCACCGAGGCGCTTCGACGTGCCGGGGTGGCCACCGATCGCAGTTGGGCCGGCGAGCTTACCGACGAGGGTCTTGGGCGTCCTCGCTCGATGAAGGCGCAGATGAAGGCGGCTGATCGCTCTGGAGCGAACCTGGCGGTGCTGGTGGGACCAGACGAATTGGAGGTTGGAGCGGCAACGATTCGTCGGTTGCGGGCAGGTCCTGATCAGGCGCCGTCCGCTCAGCGGCGGGTGCCGTTGTCCCGGGTGGTGTCCGAGGTTCAGACCGAACTGGGCCGCTGACCCCGGAGCCGATGCGAATCGGCGACACGGTGAAGGGTGGCTCGATCAACTGCGGATCGCTGGCGAACACCGCCGGGTGGGCGTCGATCCCCACGCCGTCCTTCGGTGCGGTCCGGCCGAGCGGCCGCCGGGTACGTCGCAGCCCAACCGGGTACACGGTGAGGTCTCCGTTCGGCTCAACCCGAATGCGGAGGAAGTTCTTGTGTGTGGTCAGGCGAAGCGCTGAGAACACCTCGTTGGTGTGCATGCCCAGGGTCAGGTTGGAAACAACCAGATAGGCGGCCAGGGTCCACGCACAAAACAGGGCGCCCAACACCGTGGCGACACCGACCGTGATGACCCCGCCCACGATCGCCGGCGCCGACAGCGTGACCCCGAGCAGGGTGGTCGGGTCGCGGCCGGTCACCAGGCCGCCCACGTGCCTGCCCAGGCCCGCGGCCCAGCCGAGCACCACGCCGATGACGATCAGTTGCGCCAGCCCGTGGACGAAGCCGGCCGTGCGGGCGACCACGACGGAGGCCCGGTCGGCCGCCTCGGGCTGCGCGAACAGGGTCGTCCCGATGAGCACGGCCGCCAGGGGCAGCCACGACAGGGGGCTGGCCCAGTACTCGGCCATCAGGTGGCCGGACAGGCCACCCAGGCCTCGCAGCGTTCCCTGATCCCCAACGGTGAAGATGGCGATCATTGCGAAGATCGCAGAGATCGCACCGGTCACTGCAAGGAACCCCGGGTTGATGAACGGAAAACCAAGGTGCCGGACGAGCGCCCGTCGGGAGGCAACAAAGCCGGGGAACACCGCGCGTAGGTGCAGCGTCCGAGGCCCGAAGCGCCCGGTGGCGTCGGTGAGCGCAAACGCAGTGTCGAGGCCGGCCGGATCATCGCCCGGATCATCGCCCGGATCATCGCCCACCGCATGGTTGACACCCAGGGGCCAGACACCCGCCGAACGTTGTCGTCGGCGCCGGAGTTGGTGGGTGGGATGGGTGAAGGCGCCGCCGCCACCGGCGGTCACATAGTGAACGCCGCTGACGGGGTCGGCGAGGTGGGCGTAGTGATGGCTGTCGCCGCTGACGAACAAGGCCACCCGTCGGGGGTCACCCAGGGTGTCGAGGATGAAGCGATCCAACGACACCTGGGCCTCGACGTGGCGGTGCCCGTCCGCCCATGCCGGCGTGGGCCAGGCGAGAATCAGGCGAACCTCGTCGCCAAGGCTCGCCCCGATGCGCGTGAAATAGTCCAACTGAACCGGGTCGACGTCGCTGCCGGAGGAGCCGCCGTCGACCGCAAACAGCATCCACCCCGGGGCAACCTGCACGGCGGCATAACTGCGGCGCTGCACGGTGCGCCACACCCCCAGGCGACCCTGGTCGCACAGCAGTGCTGAGAACCCGTCGAGACCGTCATACCAATCGTGATTGCCCGGTATGGCAACCACGACCGGGTCGGTGCCGTCGGGCGCGGCTTCCAACCCGTCGCAGGCCTGTTGATAGGGCCCGGTCAGGCGATCGCGGTAGGCGGCGGACGTGCCCACCGGGTAGGCGAGATCCCCGCCGATCACCAGAAGCGAACCGCGCGGCAGGGTCACGTCGGGTCCGTCGGGTCGGGGGCGCGCGGCCAGTTCGACGGCGTCGGTCAGCTCGACGTTGCCGGCCAGATCGATGGCCTGGGTCATCGTGGTCGGCCGACCCTCCGGCCCGCGACCGATGAGTCCTCGCGCCAGATGCCAGGCCACCGCCGTGGTTGGCACGTGACCGTCGCCGGTGTCGGCCACGTAGTCCATCCACACGGGCTGCGGGGCGGTGCCCGGCTCAGGTTCGGGACGGCGCCGTGCCTCGTCAAGGTTGATCACCTCGGCGTCCGGGTCGAGTGCGGCCAGCACTTCGCGTCGGTCTGCAAAAGGCTTCACCGCCTCGGTCACGCTCAAGCTGGAGCCCGCGCGGAACAACACCGACGGATCGAACCAACCCACCATGGGCCTGGGCGAGAACCGGATACGACCGAGCCGGGGGAGTACGCCTCCGGGTAGGGGAGGCGGCGTGGCCAACAGAAGAAGCTCGATGCCTCGACGCACCTCGATGTCGTCGAACGCCGGGGTGTGCCCAACCCCGCCGAGGGGCATCTCCACCGGCCCCCTTGGCGCCACGTGCCGGGCCGGGCCGAACCCGCTCTTCGGTGGGTAATCCATGCCAACGGGCCCGCCCACCGGATCTCCACGACGCCAGGCGTTGATCCACGCCGCGCCCGTGCCCGACCGGTCCGCCAAGTGCTCGGCCAGCGGTATCAGCGCCTCGGGAGCAAATTGATGAGGAAAGAACCGGCCGTACAACGGACCCAGCGGACAGGCATGGGTGACCAGCGATGTACCCGACAGGTTCAGGCCGCCTCCGGCCAAACCTGCCAGCGCGCTGACGGCCAACACCGAGCCCTGGCTGTGGGCCGACACCACCACCTGGCGCCCCTCCTTCAACGCATCAACCACCTGGAGCTGCAGCTGTGGCACCACGATCTCGGAGTACGGCGTAATGGCCAGCGGATGAAACCTGCGAGGCCAGAAGGTCAGCACCTCCCAAACGGACGCCACCCACGGACGCATTCGGGGCAGGTAGCGGGTGGCCCCGGCGGCCAGCCCGGCACCCAGTGCCAGCAGCAGCGGCGCTGCGGCGGCCAGCCGGGTGAGCCAGCCGGCGTCGGGCCCCTGGATCTGCACCGGCCAGGGGGCGAGCCAGTCCGCCGGTGGTTGGAAGCGGTGGATGAAAAGGCACAGTCCGACGCCGAATGACACGCCGACGCCGGCCGTTCCGATCAGGTCGATGCCACGAATCGCGCCCTGCAACGCCCAGAGCGGGCGCGGCACCCGCTGGGCGTCCGCTGGTGGGATGACGGCGGCGTTGCCACCCGCCCTCACGGCGGCGACGATCGCCAACACCGTCGCCATGGCCGCAGCGGCGACAACGCCGGCGGTGAACCCCTCCAGCAGTGCCACCTCCGACCCCAGCACCACCTGCCCGTCGGCCCGCATGCTGAGCGCTCGACGGGTCACCAGGACGACGCCGGACCAACCGGCGTTGGACATGAGCACAGCCAGGCCCATGGCCACCGCCGGACCCGAGATCCTCCACCGGCGAGCCAACAGCCCCGGTCGTTCCAGCCCGATGATCGCCAGTACCGCCACCCCCGCCCATTGGACGGCGCCGATGGTGCTGAAGACATCCCCCAACCTGAGGGGGTTCGGCACGCCGGGTACCGGCACCGGCTGGGTGCCGGCCCGATGGAGCGCCAGCATGGTCGTTGCGGCCAGGGTGCCCAGCGCCGCCAGCTGGTGGACGACCGACAAGAAGGCAAGGTCGGGTTCGTGGGCGAAGAACGCGGGGTTGAAGACACGCTCGTCGTCGTCGACCCCGCCGCGGGTCTCCGGTGCCGCCGTATAGGGGGCAACCGCCTCCGCTGCGGCGCGGGTGCGACCGGCCAGTGCAAAGGAGGCCAGGATGCCCACCAGCGTGAGCGCCACCCCCAGCCACAAACGCCTCAGTGGGTGGTGGACCCAGACGTTGAGGCCGACCAGCCCCTGCCACGCCACGATGTCGATCAGCAGATGGGCCACCCAGGCCGTGGTGGTGATCGTGAGGCTGATGCCGATGAGGTGGGCCACCCGCCGACACCAGGCGGCCCGCCGCGGCGCGTTGGCCGGATGCATCCAACCGGCGACGTTCGCCAGCGTGAACGGCGCAAGCACCACCCAGAACGGCAGCCACCAATTGTCGGAGATCAGGTCGCCCCAGCGGAAGATTCGGACCTCGGTGGGAAGCTGCGCGGCGCCGGGCGGAGGCAGGATCGTGTTATCGGGAGGGTTTCCGACCCCATGGACCCGGAGCTCCAGCGGCGTGACGGTGGAGCCGTTCTGGCGGCCGTTGCTGGGCGGATCGCTTGGGCTCATCGGTTTTCCCCCTGTGGTGGCACGGTACCCGACCAGGTCGTTGGCCGTCGGCCGTTAACGCTCGTGGCGCTCGATGCCCACGTCCAGGGCCGTGGCGTCCCACGGCTGAAGGCCCAGCAGGTCGGTGGCGGCGATGGCACCGGAGCCAAGTGCACCGTCGGCCGCATCCACCAGCCGCCAGTTCAAGTACGGAGAGCCGAGGGCCTGTCCCTCGATGATGACGGCCCGCAGGTCGCCCGGCTCGAATTCGCAGCGTTCCTGAAGGATCGCCAGAAACCGTTCGTCGTGGAGGTGACCGTCACCGAAGTTCCAGCCGAGCACCATGCCCGCCACCATCTCCCCGTCGATGAGCTCGATCTCCGCGGGATCGAGCTGCGTTGCAGGGTCGGTATGGCGCGAATCGAGCACGACACCATCCGCCGCCATCGGGAGCAGCGCCGCCAAGGCCCGGCCGTGGAGGTGCATGGCCCGAAACGCCTGGCCGCGTCCAAGCGCAACCGTGAGGTCGCCATCGCCTCCAAGGCGCTCCAACTGATGGGCCGGGGTGGCCGCCGCGCAGGGGAGTGCCTGCTCGATGCGATCGAGACAGCCCGGCCGTAACAACCACGTGCCGGTCGCCCAGTTGCCCGCGTAGTAGCGCATGGCCGGAAGAAACGACACCCGGTCGGGCCGGACGTTGCCGTAGGCGGGGATCACCACCAGGCAGACGATGAGCACGGCGATCAGGAGCGGGTTGGAGAGGTCCCAGATCCGCACGTCGCCGTGCTGCCCGAACAGCACCACCGCCGAGTAGATGAAGAACAGGTTCCACTCGAGGGGAACGCCAAGGGGAAAGCTGGTGAGGATGGTCAGGTGGAAGCCCACGATGGCCACCAAGGTCAGCGTCCGAAGCGGCCCGCTGGGGGCGAACACCAGCACCAACGGCGCGCCGTACTCGAGTGCGGTGGCCAGGTGAGCGACCCATGCGGCACCGGTGGAGCCGCGCAGGTCGTTGGGGAAGTCCCGGTAGAGCAGGCGTCGCAACCGCCTCGATCGAAACAGCGGGTTGTTCGACAACATGACGGCGATGACGTTGGGAAAGTGATGGTTCAGCTTGGAGGTGGCCGCCCAGAACCACAGTGCGGCCTGCACCGCCTGTTCCCCCGCAAACAGGTTGCTGGGGAACAGGAGCACGAAGGCGGCCAGCAGGTAGTGCTCGGAGCGCCCGGCCAAAAACACCGTGCGGTCCCGCAGCCCGGCGAGCACCATGACCACGATGATCGGGGCCACGATCCAGCGGCTGCCCAGTGGATCGCCGGCGACCAGCGCGCGCAGCGTCAACAGGAGCAGCGCCCCATAGAGGCCCACGTCGACGACCGTTCGTCTGCTGCCCGACGTCATCGGTACCCGGGGCCAGGGCGGCAACCGCACCCCGCCGACCCGCAGAAACGCCCGAAACGCAGTGATCGGAGGGGAGTAGCGGCCGGTGAGCGGGCCACTCCCGCATCCCAGGCCCAGCGCCTCGTAGATCAGGCTCCACAGCACCGCCTTGGCGAAGATCTCGGGACGGGACCACCAGGAACCGATGGCGGTGATGCCGCCCACCTCGTCGGTCGTCAGCGCGAAGGCCAGGAATCCACCCACGAAAAGCAAAAGCTTGACCAGGTAGAACAGATAGGCGACCCCGGGGGCGCCAAAACCCTGCATCGCCCAGGTGTGGCACATCAGCCTGAGGCGCTCGGCGTAGGGGAGCGAGGGCCATGCCTGGGAGTCGAACTCCGGCTCTCTCGGTTGCACAAACCCCATGGCGATCGCCCCCGCTTCGCTGCGGCCGTCACGTCGGCCTCGATGTGGGCCCACTCTGTCATGCCGACGCCCGCCCGAAGTTGCCCGACGCCCGACCGTCAACCGGTCCCGGGGCCGACTCAGGGCTACCGGGAGTGGCTCGGTAGGATCGGGCCCCGTGCCTAGCTCCGAACCAACTCCAGCGTCATCGCCTCCGTCCTCCCCCTATCGCACCGTTCTGTGCGGTGAACTTCGGTCGGCCAACGTCGGCGACACCGTCAGCGTGGCCGGATGGGTGGCCCGGCGCCGTGAGCACGGCGAACATCTGGCCTTTATCGACCTGCGCGACCACACCGGCATCGTGCAGTGCGTCATCGATCACGACGTCGACGTTCGCTCGGAGTGGGTGGTGAAGATCACCGGTGTGGTTCGCCCCCGCCCGGACGGCACGGTCAACCCCGACCTGGCCACCGGCGAGATCGAGATCGGTGAGGCCGACGTCGAGGTGCTCAGCCAGGCCAAGCCCCCGCCGTTTCCGGTCGATGACCGTGCCGACGCGGTCGACGAGACCATCCGGCTGCGTCACCGCTACGTCGACCTGCGCCGCGAGCGCATGCAGGCCAACCTGCGCCTGCGTTCCAAGGTGAACGCGTCGATCCGAACCGCCATGGACGACGCCGGGTTCGTCGAAATCGAGACCCCGATGCTGACCGCGTCCACACCGGAGGGCGCTCGCGACTTCGTCGTTCCGTCACGCCAGCACCCCGGCACGTTCTATGCGCTGCCTCAGTCGCCCCAGATGTACAAGCAGCTGTGCATGGTGGGTGGGTTCGACCGCTACTACCAGATTGCACGGTGTATGCGCGATGAGGACCTGCGGGCCGATCGCCAGTACGAGTTTGCGCAGTTGGACGCCGAATTGGCCTTCGCCTCGCGCGATGAGGTGCTCGAGGTGATCGGGTCCACCGTGTCGCTGGCCATCGAGGCGGTCACCGGGACCCCGGTGGGTGAGATCGAACGGATCACCTGGCACGATGCCATGGACACCTACGGGTCGGACAAGCCCGACGTGCGGTTCGGCATGCTGCTGTGTGAGGTGACCGACGTGTTTGCCGAGACCGGATTCAACGCGTTCAAGGCTCCGTCGATCAAGGCGATCTGCGTGCCCGGGGGGGCCGAACTCACCCGGAGACGACTCGATGAGCTCACCGACTCGGCACGGCGCTGGGGGGCCAAGGGGCTGGTGTGGATGCGGGTCAAGGCCGAGGGCCTCGACTCACCGGTGGCCAAGTTTCTCAGTGACACCGAGATGGTGGAGCTCACCGAACGCACCGGTGCGGCCGAAGGCGACCTGTTGCTGCTCGTGGCCGACGAGTGGCGCCAGACCACCCACGTTCTTGGTCTGTTGCGCCTGGAGCTGGGCCGCCCGCCCATCGCCGAAGGCGGTGTGCAGGTGCGCTGGGTGGTTGATTTTCCCCTGTTCGAGGAGATCGATGACGCCACCGGCAAGCCGACATCGGCCCACAATCCGTTCACGATGTGCCACGAGGAGGACCTGGGCCTGCTGCAGGCGGCGGCCGCCGGGGAACTGGACAATCCTCGCGACCTGCTCAACGTGCGCAGCCAGAGCTACGACCTGGTCATCAACGGCTGGGAGCTGGGCTCGGGCGGAGTGCGCATTCATCGCAGCGAGGTGCAACAGACGGTGTTCTCCCTGCTCGGCATTTCCGACGAGCAGGCTGAACGCAACTTCGGCTTCCTGCTGGAGGCGCTGCGCTATGGGGCGCCGCCCCACGCCGGCTTTGCCTATGGCATCGACCGTCTGGTGGCGATCCTGGCCGGTGAGGACAACATCCGCGAGGTCATCGCCTTTCCGAAGACCCAGAGCGGCGCCGACCCGCTGACCGGCTCGCCCGGCCCCATCGAGGCTGCCCAACTCGACGAGCTTGGGCTGCGCCTGCTGCCGCCCACCACATGACCCGCTTTCGCCCCTGCATCGACCTGGCGGACGGCGCCGTTGTGCAACTGATCGGCGGTACCTACGCCGACGATGGTTCAACCACGATCACCAACCACCGCAGCGAGCGGCCTGCGACCTACTTTGCCGAGCGCTACCGGGAGGACGGGCTCAGCGGCGGCCACGTCATCAAGCTGGGTCCCGAGAACGATGCATCCGCCCGCAGGGCGCTGGCGGTCTGGCCGGGTGGGTTGCAGCTGGGTGGTGGTGTCAACGTGACCAACGCCGCCATGTGGCTGGAGGCCGGAGCGGCGGCGGTGATCGTCACGAGCTCACTGTTCGACGACCGGGGTCGGTTTCATCCCCAGGCGTTGGCGCGGCTTGCCGCCGAGGTGGGCCCCGACCGGCTGGTCGTCGACCTGTCGGCTCGGCGGGTGCCGACGGAGGACACCGACACCCCGGGTCCGGCCGATCGTGACGAGGCCCCCCGGTGGGTGGTGGCGATGGACCGCTGGCAACGCCTGACCAACCTGAAGATCACGGCGTCGGCGCTCGACGATGTCGCCGAGCATGCAGGCGAACTGTTGGTGCATGCCGCCGACGTCGAGGGCCGCCAGGAGGGCGTTGACATCGAGTTGGTGTCGCTGCTCGGGGAGTGGGGCGGCCGTCCCGTCACCTATGCCGGTGGGGCGCGTTCGATCGAGGATCTCGACCTGGTGGCCGAGCACTCGAAGGGCCGGGTGGACCTCACGATCGGCTCTGCGCTCGACATCTTTGGTGGCACCGGTGCGAGTTACGACGAGTGCGTGGCCTGGAATCGCCGTGAGCGGTGACCTGTTCAGCGCCACTGCCGAGGAGTTGGCGGCGGCGTCGGCGCCGTTGGCAGACCGACTTCGACCGCGCTCGTTGGACGAGGTCGTGGGCCAGGAGCACCTGCTGGGGCCGGGCAAGCCAATGCGTGTGCTCGTCGAGGCCGACAAGCTGAGCTCGGTGGTTCTGTGGGGGCCACCCGGCACGGGTAAGACCACCCTGGCCCGGCTGATCGCCGGCGCATCGTCGGCACACCTTGAGGCGCGCTCCGCGGTCACCTCCACCGTCAAGGACGTTCGCGAGGTGATCGCCGGCGCCCAGGCCCGGCTGGGTGAGCGGGGGCGCCGCACCATCCTGTTTCTCGACGAGGTACACCGCTTCAACAAGGCGCAACAGGACGCGCTGTTGCCCGCGGTGGAGACCGGCCTGGTGATCCTCATCGGAGCCACCACGGAGAACCCCGGTTTCAGCGTCAATTCGGCGCTGCTCAGCCGCTCGGTCCTCTTCCGCCTCGAGCCGTTGAACGACGAGGCGCTGGTGTCGTTGGCCAGGCGAGGCCTGGCTGCAGAGGGGCTCGCCGCCGGTGCAGGTGACGCCGTGGACCAACCCGGCGCGGACTTCACCGAGGCGCTCGAGGTGCTCGCCGTCTCGGCTGCGGGCGACGGGCGGCACCTGCTGACGACGCTTGAGGTGGCCATCAGCCTGGCCCGGGCGCGCTGCGGGGCCGGGGTGCACGGCGACCGGGTGGTGCTGTCGATCGAGGACGTCGAAGGGGCGATGGGGGCCAAGGCGGTTCGTTATGGGGTGGACGCCCACTACGACGTGGCCTCGGCGTTCATCAAGTCGATCCGGGGCTCCGACCCGGACGCCGGCCTGTACTGGTTGGCCCGCATGCTGGAGGCAGGCGAGGACCCACGCTTCATCGCCCGCCGGTTGGTGATCTCGGCATCGGAGGACATCGGCGAGGCCGATCCGATGGCGTTGGTCGTCGCCACAGCCGGCGCCCAGGCCGTTGAGTTTGTCGGTTTGCCCGAAGCCCGCATCAACCTTGCCCAGGTGGTGGTGCACCTGTCCCAGGCACCCAAATCCAACCGGGCGTACCTGGCCATCGGCGAGGCGATCGGTGACGTTGGCAGAGGTTTGGTGGGCGAGGTGCCGCCACCGCTGCGCGACACCTCCGGCCAGGCGTCCAAACGCCTGGGGCATGGCGCCGGCTACCGCTATCCCCACGACGATCCGTCGGGCTGGGTCGACCAGCAGTACCTGCCCGACCTGGTGGCGGGCCGCACCTACTATCGACCGGGTGACCACGGGTACGAGGCCCGTGTGGCCGCCCGGCTCGCCGCACGCGGGGCTGTACCCTCGGCGAAGGAGGAGGAGACCACGTGATTCCCAAGCGAGTGTTTTGGTTTGCCGCAGGTGCCGCAGCCGGCGCCTTTGGCATCAAACGCGTCGAGTCCGAATTGGAGGCCCGTCGTGATCAGTTGACTCCAGCCAACCTCGCCAAGGGTGCCGCGGGGATGTTGGTGGGTGTTGCGGCCGATGCGCCCGGCCGGGTCACGGGGTTGGTGAAGGAGCGCAGGGCCCAGCGCGGCGACGAAGGTTCCGGGCCGAAGGAGCCGTGGGCCCCACGCGACTGGAGCAGCGACGGGGGGCACCGGGTCGCCCGGCCGCCCCGCTGAACGCCTGCGCCATGGTTCGGCCTGGACCGTCACGCTTCGGGCGAAGCGGTTAGGGTTCCAGAGCCGAGACGAGTGAACTCGGCCACCAACCGAGGGAACGTCATGTGGCCTGATCGTGACCCAGGAAGACAGCCGAACGTGCGGCACCCCACTCAGCGGTCGCGGACGGGGCCAAGGAGTATCGCCGGGACGGCGCTGGGGGGTCTCGCCCTGGTGGCCGCAACGATGGTGCTCGCCGGATGTCCGAGCGGTTCTCAGCAGTTGCCACCCGACACGTCGTCGCCGCCCCAAACCGTCGTCGTGATCTCCGAGGTGCCGGCGCCGACCCCGGCGCCGACCGCAGCGCCCGCGCCAACGACGGTGGTGGTGATCCAACAGCAGTCCCCGCAGACCGTGGTGCGTGTGGTCCCCGAACAGGCTCCCACCGCAGGTGCCGTCGTCATTCCGTCCTACGTTGCCGAAGGCGACTACTGCAAGTGGCTGGGTGCCAACGGGTACACCTATTCGCAGGCCCAGGCCACCTTCAACTCGCTCGGCCGGCCAAGCCACATGGACGCCGACAACAACGGCATTCCCTGCGAGACGGTGTACCGGTAGGGAGATGGCGACTTCGGCCCGGTTCGTGATGGGAATGAGGTAGGTGGCCGACCAACAACGGCCAGGTGCCCCGCTCATCGGCCTGGTGGCGGTGGCTGCGGTGTTGATCGTCGGCCTGCTGGGTGCCGGCGCGTGGGCGATGCTCGGCGCCGATGGCCCCACGGTGTCGGGCAGCGCTGCGGCGCCGAGCACCAGGTCACCAACCACGATCGTCTACCTCACCGTGCCGAGGACGGCGGTCGAAGACACCGTGGCGCCTGCCGGCTCGGCCGCCCCGGTGACGGTGACGGTGCTCGCACCCGTGGTGCCGCCACGGTTCGTGTTCCCGGTTGACTCCGACATCACCCATTACGACTCGGGTCATCACGACTACCCGGCAGCCGACATGTTCGCCCCATGTGGCACCGCGGCGTTGGCGGCCACCGATGGCACCATCGAGGAGATCCACACCACCGATGACTGGAACTCGTCGACCGACGATCCTGCTCAACGAAGCGGCCTGTTGGTGTCGCTCGTCGACGCCCGCGGCGTTCGCTATTACGGCAGCCATCTGGAGTCGGTTTCGGTGCAGCAGGGACAGCAGGTCGGCGCCGGGGATCAAATCGGTACCGTTGGCGAGACCGGCAATGCCGCAGGAACCGGGTGTCATCTGCACTTTGGGTTGTCACCCGCCTGCCGGACCGGATGGCAGAACCGACGAGGCCTGCTGGCGCCGCAGCCGTTTCTGAACGATTGGCGTCGTGGCCTGCCCGGCGATCCCCTCGCTGCGGTGGAAGCCCTCGGCTGCGGCTGAGCAACCGCTGCGCCGTTCAGACGAGGGGGTCGGTAGGATCATGGTCGTATGCGCGCTCACGAACTGCGATCCGCCTGGGACCGATTCTTCGAGGGAAGGGGCCACACGCTGGTGCCCTCCGCCGGGCTGATTCCGCATCACCCGTCGGCGCCCATGTTCACCAACTCGGGCATGATGCCCTTCGTCTCCTACTTCCTTGGGGAGGAGGCGGTGCCCTATGACCCGCCGCGGGCGGCCTCCATCCAGAAGTGTGTGCGGGCGGGCGGCAAGCACAACGACCTGGACGCAATTGGGCGCAGCACCCGCCACCTGTCGTTCTTCGAGATGGCCGGCAACTTCAGCTTCGGCGACTATTTCAAGGCCGAGATGATCCCGTGGGCCTGGGAGTTCACCACCTCGTCGATCGAGTCCGGCGGGTTGGGCGTCGACGGCGACCGAATCTGGGCCACCGTGCACACGACCGACGACGAGGCCGAGCAGATCTGGGCCGACGTGGTGGGCCTGCCCCGAGAGCGCATTCAGCGGTTGGACGCCGACAACTTCTGGGAGATGGGGGAGACCGGACCGTGTGGGCCGAGCTCGGAGTTGTTCTTCGACTTCGGGCCGGACTTCGGTGCCGACGGGGGGCCCGCCCACGGCTCCGAGTGGCGGTACATCGAGTTCTGGAACCTGGTGTTCACGCAGTATTTCCGCGGCGCCGACGGCGAGCTCAGCGATCTACCCAACAAAAACGTCGATACCGGCCTGGGCTTTGAGCGCACCCTGGCACTGACCGAAGGCAGCTCTTCGCTCTATGACGCCGATGTGATCTCAGAGTTGGTCGGCGCCGCGCAGGAGGTGACGGGTCATCGTCTGGGGCGGAGCGACCTGGGCGACATCGCCCTGCGGCTGCTGGCCGACCACACCCGCAGCACGGCGTTTCTGATCGCGGACGGCGTCATCCCCTCCAACGAGGATCGCGGCTATGTGCTGCGCCGCATCATGCGTCGAGCGGTTCGGTTTGCGTACCTGCTGGACGTCTCCCACGCCGTGCTCGCGCCGATGATCCAGCGCTGCAGCGCCGTGATGGGAGACGCCTACCCCGATCTGGTGAGCAACAGCGAGCTGATCCTGGGCGTCGCCGAGCGGGAGGAGGGTCAGTTTCGTAAGACGCTGGCCAAGGGTTCGGCCCTGTTGGACGGTGAGCTCGACGACCTGAGCGACGGCGACACGCTGCCCGGCTCGGTGGCGTTCAAGCTGCACGACACCTTCGGCTTCCCGTTGGAGGTCACCGAGGAGATGGCGCAGCTGCGCGGTCACGAGGTGGACCATCAGGGCTTCGACACCGAGATGGCCGAGCAGCGGGCCCGGGCCAAGGCGGCCTCCAGGGGCACCGGTGTGGAGGTGGGCGACGAGGCCGACGCCTACCGCCGCATGATCACCGAGGGCGGTCCCACCGAGTTCGTCGGTCGCGAGACTCCGTCGGCCGAGGCGACCGTGCTGGGTGTGGTCGGCGATTGGGTGGTGCTCGACCGCACGCCGTTCTACGCCGAGTCCGGCGGGCAGGTGGGAGACACCGGTTCGCTCAGCTGGCCGGGAGGTGGTGCCCGGGTGATCGACACGACCAACGCGTTGCCCGGCCTGATCCGGCACCGTCTGGTGGCAGGCGCCGACACGCCCGCGGTGGCGAGCAGGGTCACCGCCGAGATCGACAACGACCGGCGGGACGCCATTCGTCGCAACCACACCGCCACCCACCTGTTGCACTGGGCCCTTCGCCAGGTGCTCGGTGATCACGTCAAACAGCAGGGGTCGTTGGTGGACGATGCCCGGCTGCGTTTCGACTTCAGCCATTTTCAGGCGATCACACCGGACGAACTCCGTCGCATCGAGGATCTGGTCAACGGCGTGGTGCTCACCGGTGCGCCCGTGTCCCACGACGAGATGACCCGGGCCGCGGCCGACGAGCGTGGCGCCATCGCCTTCTTCGGTGACAAGTACGGCGATGACGTGCGGGTCCTGGAGGCCGGACCCTCGGTCGAGCTGTGCGGCGGTACCCACGTGTCGGCGTTGGGCCAGATCGGAGCCGTCAAAGTGGTGTCCGAGGCATCGATCGGCTCGAACATTCGTCGCCTCGAGGCCACCACCGGTCTCAACACGGTGGAGCGTCTGCGATCCGACGAGGCCATGTTGGGTGAGCTGGCCACCGAATTGGGCACGTCCGTTGACGAGCTGTTGGGCTCGGTCCGGAAGCGCAACGACGAAAACAGGGCGCTCCGGGCCGAGGTGGCACAGCTTCGATCCGAGGGTGCTCGGGCCAGAGCGATGGCGCTGACCGACCTGGCGGTCGACGGGGTGATCGTGGCCCGCGTCGAAGCCGAAACCCGTGACGAGGTGCGCGATCAGGCCCTCGCACTGCGTGACCGGCCGGGCATTCGTGCCGTTGCCCTCGGTGCCGTACCCGGGGGAAAGGGGGTCACCCTGGTGGTTGCAACGCAGCCCGACGGCCCCCTGCACGCGGGCGACCTGATGGCTCCGGCGGCCAGGGCCATCTCGGGTGGTGGCGGCAAGGGCGCCGATCTGGCCATGGCCGGAGGAAAGAACGCAGACGGGCTGGACGAGGCGCTCGAACTTCTACGTGTGGCGTTTGAGACCGCATGAGCGATGGCCCAACCGCTGCCGGGGGTGGCCGGGTGGTGACCAACGCGTCCGGCCTCGACGCGCTGCCCCTCGTGGCGCGCCTGCGGGCCATGGGCGTGGATCCGGGCACCAAACGCATCGGCGTGGCCGTCGGGGCCGCCGGTGTGGCCACTCCGCTGAAGACGTTGGTGCGCACCAAGGACGTTCAGGGCGATTTCCGTCGGCTGGCCGCCCTGGCCGCTGAGTACGAGGTGGACGTGGTGGTGGTCGGCCTGCCGGTTTCGCTCGACGGACAGCGACGCGCTGCGGCCAAACGGGCGCTGAGCGAGGTGCAACTTCTCGGGCATCTCCTGAGCGTGCCCGTCACGACCTACGATGAGCGCTTGACCACCGTCACAGCGGAGCGATCGTTGGACCATATGACCCTGACCGGGCCACATCGGCGTGCCGTCGTCGATCAAGTTGCAGCATCGGTCATCCTTCAGGGATGGCTGGACGGACGCGCCAACCATGAGGTGTCCCGGTCGACCGCGGGTGACCAACGTGTCGGAGGCGCCCTGTGAGCGATCTCACCGACGACTGGGACACGACGGCGCTGGACGAGGGCTGGGCGAATGCACCGGTGCTCGTCTACCAAAACCCGGACGGCACTTTTGCCGATGAGGCCGACAACGAGGTGTTCGACGATGGCGCCGGGGGCTTCGTCTACGCCGACGGTGCGGCGGTGTTGGTGGCCGATCCCGATCATCCGTCCGAGACGGTGGCGCCCAGGGCCGAGATCCTCGTGTTCGAAGACGGCGAAGGTGGGTACGTCGACGAGCAGGGTGACCAGGTCTTCGACGACGGCGCCGGTGGTTGGGTCGACCGTGACGGGGTCCCGCTGACCGAAGGCTGGAACGACAGCGTTGCACCCGGGCCGGAGCAGGCCGTCCGGCGCGGCAAGGGACGCAAACAGCGTTACGAGGACCTGGCCACCAACGACGGCTGTGGGCGTCGGGCCATCGTGGGTTTTGTGGTGGTGCTGGGCGTCATCATGTTGCTGGGAGCCGGAGCCGTGTTCTGGGTCCTGCGCAAGGTGGATCCACCGGGGGAGCCGGGCAAGGCGGTCGACGTGGTGATTCCCCAGGGGGCAACCGACGCCGATGTGGGGTTGTTGCTGGAATCCAAGGGCATCATCAGCGACGCCGGAGTCTTCGGCTGGTACGTGCGGTTCACGGGTGGAAACTGGGCGGCGGGTGAGTACCCGGAGATGAAGAAGAACTCGAGCTTTGCCCAGGTGACCCAGACGCTGGACGAGGGTCCGGTGCCGGTGGGCACGTCGCGGGTCACGATCCCCGAGGGTGTTCGCCTCGACGAGGCCCTCGACAAGTTGGCCGCTCAGTTTCCGGAGATCTCCAAGGAGGACTTCTACGCGGCCTTGGCTTCGGGCAAGGTCACGTCCAAGTACGTCCCAGCCGAATTGCCCCCCCTTGCCGAAGGGGAGGTCGCCCCGCCGCAGATGAACAAGTGGGAGGGCATGCTGTTCCCGGACACCTATGAGTTCTCCGACGACGCCACGCCGGTGGAGATTCTGCAGAAGCTGGCCGACCAGATGTCCGCCGAGCTCGATGAGCTGGGCTACGAGAACTCCGAGGCCAAAGTGGGCCTCACCCCCTACGAAACCGTGATTGTGGCGTCGCTGGTCGAGAAGGAAACGGGAACACCGCCGGAGGAGCGGGGCCAGATCGCCCGCGTCATCTACAACCGGCTCGCCGCTCCGGAGATCCTGGGCATCGACGCAACCGCGGTGTACTCAAAGAACAAGCCGGGCGGCGAGTTGACCACGCCCGAGCTTCGAGATCCGGCCGACCCGTTCAACACCCGAACCAAACAGGGTCTGCCCCCCACCCCGATCGGGCTGCCGTCCCAGGCGTCGCTCAAGGCGGCGATCGCCCCCGAAGAGGGTGCCTGGATGTACTACGTGCTGGTCGAGCCGGGAAAGCATGCGTTCGTCGAGACCCAGGCCGAGTTCATCGAGCTGCGAGACAAGGCCCGAAACCAGGGTGTCATCGAGTGACCATCCGACCCGCCGACCGGTGGTGATCTCAGGCTCCACCCGGCTGGCAGGCGTGATCGGCAACCCCGTGCGCCATTCGATGTCACCGGCGATCCACAACGCGGCCTACGAGGCGACCGGCCTGGACTGGGCCTATGTGGCCCTGCCCGTGACGGAGGACCGGGTGGAGGCGGCGCTGCTCGGGGCGGTGGCCCTGGGCCTTGAGGGCGTGTCGGTCACCATGCCGCACAAGACCGCCGCAGCGCAGTTCTGCGACGAGTTGACGCCTGCGGCAGCCAGGCTGGGCGTCGTCAACTCGATACGAAACGTGGACGGCACGCTGGTGGGGAACAACACCGATGGCACAGGCTTTCTGCGGGCCTTGTTGGCGGACGGTTGGTCGGCGAACGGCCGGCGAGTGGTCGTGGTCGGCGCGGGCGGCACGGCGCGGGCCCTGACCGCCGCCCTGGTCGATGCCGGAGCCGAGCAGGTGCTCGTGGCGGCCCGGCGTGAAGAAGCGGCCCTCGAGGTGGCCACCATGGCGGGAGCAGGGGCGCGCGGCATCCGCCTGGAGGACATGAGCGCGTCACAGTGGGGGGACGCCGACCTGGTGGCCAACACGACCCCGGTGGGCATGGTGGGGTCGGCGCGGCCCGACGCCTCACCGGCACCGGTCGCGTGGTTGTCGTCGCAGTGCCGGGTGATCGATGCGGTGTACCACCCGCTGACCACCCCGCTGCTGGCGGCATCCCGGCAGCGGGGCCTGTCCACGTTGGGAGGCGTCGAACTGCTCGTCGGGGTGTCCGCCGAGGTGTTCACCTGGTGGACGGGCGTTGAGGCGCCGATGCAGGTGATGGTGGACGCCGCACGAACCGTTCTTGGGTGACCCAACCTGCTGGAGTGCCCTAACTTGCTGGAGTGAATTCCGTCGACCCCGCATCGATCCCGCTGCCGCTTCCCACACGGTCGACCGCGCCAAACGGTCGCCGCGGGGGCCCGATTGCGTTGGTTGGGTTGCCCGGCTCGGGCAAATCGTCGGTGGCGCGGCTGCTGGCCGACCGACTCGGTCGGCGCTGGGTCGACCTGGATGAGCGCCTCGAACTCGTCACCGGCCAAACGGTCACCGAGCTGTTCGCCGAAGGCGAGGATCGATTCCGGACGTTGGAAACCGAGGTGTTGCGCGGCGTGCTGGCGGTCCCCACCGGGGTGGTGGTGGCCACCGGCGGAGGCGTCGTCACCAACCAACTCAACCGTTTGGTACTCGCCACCCGGGCCACCGTCGTGTGGCTGGACGTGCCGGTCGAACGCCTGCTTGACCGGCTCGCGGCCGACCAAACCGATCGGCCGCTGCTCAACGACGGCGACCCGGCCATCAAGCTTGGCGCCCTTGCCGAGGTGCGGCGTCCGTTGTACGAGCAGGTGGCCACCCACCGAGTGGACGCGTCGGCCGATCCCGAGGCGGTCGTCCTGGCCGTGGAGCAGGTGTTGGCAGGGCCGGTAGCCTCCGCCTCATGAACCACTCAGACACGGCGTCTGCGGTCGACCTCACGGTCGACCTGGGCGACCGCTCCTACCCCGTGGTGGTGGGCGAGGGCGTGCGAACGCGTCTCGCGGCGCTCCTGCCGGCCGGCACCCGCCGCGTGGCCGTGGTGAGCGAACACGGGCAGCCGTGGCTGGAATCAACCCTCGACCCGCTGCAGCTGCCGATGTCGGTTCATACGATCGACGGAGGCGAGCCACACAAGACCCTGGCGACCATCGAATCGCTGACCTCGTCGTTTGCGAGGGCCGGGGTCACCCGAGCCGACTGTGTCGTTGGTATCGGTGGCGGGCTGGTCACCGACGTCGCCGGATTTGCCGCCGCCACCTACCACCGGGGACTGCCCGTCGTGCACGTTGCCACCACGCTGCTGGGTCAGGTCGACGCGGCGATCGGTGGCAAGACCGGCGTCAACCTGCCCGAGGGCAAGAACCTGGTCGGCGCCTACTGGCAGCCGTCGGGGGTGATCTGTGACACCGAGACGTTGCAGACACTGCCGGAGCGCGAATGGCGGTGCGGTCTGGGGGAGGTGGCCAAGTACCACTGGCTTGGCGGGGGGCGCCTCGACGACCTCAACCTGGTCGACCGGGTGGCCCGTTGCGTGTGGATCAAGGCCGAGGTGGTGGCCTCCGACGAGCGGGAGGGCGGACGCCGGGCCATCCTCAATTACGGCCACACGCTGGCCCATGCCATCGAGACGGTGGGTGACCATGCGCTGGCCCACGGCGAAGCGGTTGCGGTGGGCCTGATCTTCGCCGCCGAGTTGGCCCACCGGCTGGGTCGCATCGACGCCGACGCGGTCGCCGAGCATCGACGGGTGATCGCCGGTTACGGGCTGGTCGACCGGCTCGATGCCTCGCTGGCGAACGACGACCTGCTGGCAGCAATGGGTCGCGACAAGAAGGCGCTCGACGGGCGGGTGTTCGTGCTCGACGGCCCCAACGGGGTCGAGCAGGTGGCCGACGTGCCCGTCGAACTGATTGTGGAGGCCATCGATGCCACCCGATGACGTGAGTGGGCGACACCTCACCCCCGACGCAGCCGACTCGGGGGAGCCGCCGACGGTGCTGTTGTTGTCGGGTCCAAACCTCAACCTGCTGGGCACCCGGCAACCCGAGATCTACGGCAGCGCAACGCTTGCGGACCACGTCCGGACCGCCACCGACACCGCCGAGTCGCTGGGCCTCTCGGTGGAGGCGGTTGCCACCAATGCCGAGGCTGAGGCGGTTGAGGCGATCCATCGGGCACGAGGACGAAACCGCGCCATCGTGGTCAACCCCGGTGCCTTCACGCACTATTCGTGGGCGCTCCACGATGCGCTGGCCGCCTTCGAGGGGCCGGTGATCGAGCTGCATCTGTCCAACCCGGACGCCCGAGAGCCATGGCGTCGCACCTCGGTGGTGGCCCCGGTGGCCACCGGCACCATCGCGGGTTTCGGCGGTGACGGCTATCGCCTGGCCATCGCGGCGGTGGCACGCCTGCTCGACCTTGGTTGACCGGTCGAATCACACGATCAAGTAGCCTTTCCCGGCCGCCCCGCCGACGACAGACCGAGGTATCGAATGGCCCAGATCTCCACCGCAGACTTCCGAACCGGCATCACCGTCGACCTCGACGACGGGTTGTTCACGCTGGTGGACTTCCAGCACGTCAAGCCGGGCAAGGGGCATGCGTTCGTCCGCACCAAGCTGAAGAACGTCCGCACCGGCGCCGTGTTGGATCGGACGATGCGGGCGGGGGAGAAGATGGAGCGGGCCATCGTCGACAAGAAGGAGATGTCGATGTTGTACCGGGACGGCGGCGACTTCGTGTTCATGGACTCCACCACCTACGACCAGCTCCACGTACCACCCGAGACCGTTGGCGACGCGGCCGACTACCTGGCCGACAACTCCAGCGTTGTCGTGGTGTTCTACGGCGACGAGATCATCGGCATCGACCTGCCGGCATCGGTCGACCTCGAGATCGCCGAGACCGAACCGGGACTTCAGGGCGACCGTTCCTCGGGCGGCACCAAGCCCGCCACGCTGTCCACCGGCAAAACCATCCAGGTGCCCCTGTTCGTCAACTCGTCGGACACCGTGAAGGTCGACACGCGCAGCGGTGAGTACCTCACCCGTGCGTGATGGCGCCCGGCACGACTCGGCGCCGATCATCGGCGGTCGGCGGGAGGCCCGGGAGCAGGCGCTCCTGTTGCTGTACGAGGCCGAGATCCGTGACCTGACCCCGGAGGCGATGGTTGACGAGGTGGTCGTCGAGCCCGAGGCGTACACGCTGGAGGTACTCGCCGGCGTCACCCTGCATCGGACCGGCCTCGACGAGCTCCTCACCGGTCGCACCGGCGACTGGCCGCTTCACCGGCTGGCGTCGATCGACCGTGCGGTGCTGCGCCTGGCCGCCTGGGAGCTGACCGAACGCGAGGACGTACCGACGGCGGTGATCCTCAACGAGGCGGTCGAGCTGGCCAAAACCTACGGCACCGATGATTCGGGTGGGTTCGTCAACGGTGTGCTGGCCAACCTGGCGGCCGAAGTGCGCCCCGACACCTTGCCCGTCGAGGCCCCGGACACCGATGGCTGAGCGCGAGCGTCGCCTGGCCCGGCCCTACGGAGGCATCTTCCAACCCCGGGTCCGGGTGATGGACGCGGACGACATGGCACGGGCCCGCAGGCGCATGGCCGGCGAGATCATCGAACGCAACGAGGGCATCGACTCGCTGGTACTGATCGGTTTGCAGACCGGAGGCATCAGCCTTGCCCGCAGGCTGGCGGCGGACATCTCCCTGCTGGCAACCGCCGACCAGGCACTCGCCGACGCGGCCGACCTCGGCGAACGCCAGGTACCGGTGGGAACCCTCGACGTGGTGATGCACCGCGACGACGTCGGCATTCGCCCCCTCCTGCCCGAGGCCCCCACCTCAATCCCGGTCGACCTCACCGGCACCACGGTGATCCTCACCGACGACGTGTTGTTCACCGGTCGCACCGTGCGGGCGGCGCTGGACGCCTTGGCCGACTGGGGCCGACCCCGTGCCGTGCAACTGGCCGTCATGGTGGACCGGGGCCACCGCGAACTGCCGATCGCCCCCGACTACGTGGGCAGGGTGGTGCCAACCCGCCGGGTGGAGATGATCGATGTTGCCGACGACGGCGTCGACCTCGGCGAACTGGTGAAGTAGTGCGACCGTCGCATGTCACCGCCCGACACCCCCTGGCGGGAGTGGAACATTGACCGATCTGCTCGACATCTCCTCGCTCGGTCGCAGCGGCATCGAGGAGTTGCATGCGTTGACCGACCGCATGGTCGAGGTGAGCGGTCGACCCATTCCCAAGAGCCCCGCGCTGCGAGGTCGCACGGTGGTGAGCTGCTTCTTTGAAGACTCCACGCGCACCCGGCTGAGCTTCGAGGCCGCAGCCCGGCGCCTGTCGGCCGACGTGATGGGGTTCTCGGCGGGCAGCTCATCGATGAGTAAGGGCGAGTCGGTACGCGACACGATCGAGACGATCGACGCCATGCGGGTGGACGCCTACGTGGTACGCCACCGGTCCTCCGGCGTGCCCCATCAGATCAGTGGCTGGACCGACGCATCGGTGATCAACGCCGGCGACGGCCAACACGGTCACCCCACCCAGGCGTTGCTCGACACGTACACCTTGACCCGCCGCCTCGACCGGTCCGGCGCCGCCGCACTCGACGGCCTCAGCATCGTGATGGTGGGCGACGTTCGTCACAGCCGGGTGGCCCGCTCCAACATCGAGGCCATGACGGCGCTGGGTGCCGAGGTCACCCTGGTGGCGCCCCCCACGCTGTTGCCGCCCGCCACCGACACCTTTCCGGTGAAGGTCGGTCACCACCTCGACGCCGCACTTGCCGACGCCGACGTGGTGTACGTGCTGCGCATCCAGCGCGAACGCATGGCCGAGGCGCTCATCCCCACCCTGCGGGAGTACACCGCCTCCTACGGGCTGACCGCACGACGGCTTGGGATGTTGGCACCATCGGCTCACATCATGCATCCCGGGCCGATGGTGCGCGGCGTGGAGATCTCCCCGGAGGCCGCGGACGACCCCCGCTCGCTGATCACCGCACAGGTTGCCGCCGGGGTACCCACCCGCATGGCCGTGCTGTTCTGGGCGCTGTCCGGTGACCAGGCGGCCACGGTCGCCGAAGATCATTCGTGAGTGAGCCCAGATTGAGCGAGCACAGATTGAGGGAACGCAGATGAGCAGTTCGAAGCCGATCGTGAAGCTGGTGGGAGGACGTCCATGGAGTCGTGGAGGCGACATCGGCCAACGCGCGGACGTGCTGGTACGCGACGGCCTGGTGGCGGCGATCGGCGCCGAGGCCGGCGAGGCTGAAGCCGACGTCACCCTGGACTGCTCGGACGCTGTGGTGGCCCCAGGGCTGGTCGACCTGCACACGCATCTTCGTCAGCCGGGCAAGGAGGAGGCCGAGACGATCGAGACGGGGGCCAGGGCCGCAGCGCTTGGCGGCTACACGGCCGTGTTGGCCATGCCCAACACCACGCCGACCATCGATTCGGCCGAGGTGGTGCGCGAGGTGCTGGAGCTGGGGCGGAGCGCACCGTGCGCCGTGCACACCTCCGGCGCCATCACCGTCGACCGGGCGGGGGAGACCCTCGCTCCAATGGCCGAGATGGCCGAACTGGGCGTCACCCTGTTCACCGACGACGGCACCGGGGTCCAGGACGACGCGCTGATGCGCCGTGCCCTGGAGTATGCGGGAGGACTGGGCGTGATCCTGGCCCAACACTGCGAGGTCACCTCGTTGTCGCAGGGCACCTGCATGCACGAGGGCGCGACCTCCGCCCGGCTGGGCCTGTCGGGGCAGCCGTCGGAGGCCGAGGAGTTGATGGTGATGCGCGACATCGCCCTGAGCCGCCTCACCGGCACTCCGGTTCACTTCCTGCACCTGTCCACCGCCCGCTCGGTGGCGTTGGTGCGGGCGGCCAAGGCGGCCGGTCAAGCGGTCACCGCCGAGGCGGCCCCGCATCACTTCACGCTCACCGACGATGCCTGCGGCGGCTACGACCCAACGTTCAAGGTGCACCCGCCGCTGCGCACCGACGAGGACGTCGCAGCGGTCAAAGCCGGCCTGGCCGACGGCACGATCGACGCGATCGCCACCGACCACGCGCCGCACACCCCCGACAGCAAGGAGCTGCCCTTCGACCAGGCGCCTCCCGGCATGTTGGGCCTGGAGTACGCGCTGGCCCTTGGCTTGACCGAGCTGGACCTTCCCCTCCACCGGCTGATCGAGCTGATGTCGGTGCGACCCGCCCAGATCGCACGAATGCCCGAGCAGGGGCGCCCGGTGGCGGTGGGGGAACACGCCAACCTGTGCGTGATCGATACGGCTGCGGCCTGGACCATCGATGCCTCCGGCGGCGCCTCCCGCAGCCGCAACGTGCCGTACGTGGGGCGCCGGGTCAGCGGCCGGGTGCGTCACACGGTGTGTGGCGGCGAGCCTGTGGTGATCGCCGGCGTGGCCCAACGCTGAGTCGGCGGCCGGTCGGAGCTCCCCGCCTTCCGGCGCTGGTTCCGGGTGCCGCCCCGTCCGCCGGTACGGTGTCCGGCGGAACCCACCCGGCCGACGGATGGAATGAACTGAGAGGACTGGCGTGAGCGTGACCGAGGCAGCACTGGTGTTGAGCGACGGATCGCTCTTTGAGGGCGAGGCGATCGGTGCCCGGCCCGAAGGCGGAGTCAGCACCGGTGAGGTGGTGTTCAACACCGTGCTTGCGGGTTATCAGGAGGTGCTGTCGGACCCCAGCTACGCCGGACAGATCGTGACGTTCACCTATCCACACATCGGTAACTATGGCTCTGCCGGTGCCGATGACGAATCTCCAACTCCGCGGTGCGCCGGTGTGGTGGTGCGCGATTTGGCCAGGCGCCACAGCAGCTGGCGGGCCGAGGCGAGCCTGGAGGATTGGCTGAAGCGGCACGGCATCGCGGGGATCGCCGGGGTGGATACCCGCCGGCTGACCCGGCACCTGCGTAATCACGGCGCGGTGCCCGGCGCGTTCGGCACCGCATCGGAGGCCGAGGTGCGTGCCGCCGCCGCGGGCGCGTTGGGAACCGACGACACCGACCTGACCCGTGTGGTCACCACGTCGAAGCCCTACGTACTTGCGGGCGGCCCTCGCAGGGTGGTGGCGGTGGATTACGGAATCAAGCGCAGCCTGTTCGCTCACCTTCAGCCGATCGCCGGGGTCACGGTGGTGCCCGCCGGCTTCAGCGCCGACGACATTCTCGCCCTCGAACCCGACGGGGTGCTGCTGTCCAACGGCCCTGGCGACCCGGCGGCCGTGACCCACGCGCCCGCCATGATCGCCGAGCTCCTCGGCCGGGTCCCCGTCTTCGGCGTCTGCATGGGCCACCAGCTTTTGGCGACCGCCCTGGGTGCCAGCACCTACAAGCTGCCCTTTGGCCATCATGGTGGCAACCACCCGGTGCAGGACCAGCTGACCAACTCCATCGAGATCACCAGTCAGAACCACAACTACTGCGTGAACCCGAAGGGCATCCAGGGCGTGGAACTGACGCACGTGAACCTCAACGACCAGACGCTGGAGGGGTTCATCGGCACCGACGTCGCCGCCCTTGGAATCCAATATCACCCCGAGGCGGGCCCGGGCCCACACGACAGCCATTACCTGTTCGATCGGTTCGCCGAGATGATGGACCGCAAGGCCACGTAAGCCACAGCCCGGCTCCCCGGGTGGTCGCTACGCGTCGAGCAGGCTGAGCACCGCGCGTTCCTCCTCGGCCAGGTGCTCGCTGAGACCCGACGAGATCGCCCGTTCCACCTGAGACCCGACGAGGAACACGTTCACCTTCAGGTCGCCCACCACCCGTCGGGTGGCTGAACCGCGGGCCTCGCCGTAGTCCACCCGGGCTGTGGCCGAGAGCTTGTTGGCGTAGTGCTCGGGGCGAAACGACACGGTTGCGGTGCCGTTGCCAAGGTCGGTCACCGTCTCCTCCACCCAGACGAGCTTTCGTGGATCGATCACCGCCGTGGCGGCTGCCGGCAGGCCGGCGATGAATCGGTATCGCAGCCGCAACGTGACCAGTGAACCCGCCCGGGAGTGGTCGACGACCTCGGGGGCCGAAACCTTGGTGAACCCCGAAAGCTGCGACCACATGTCGGTTCCCGTGTACATGCCCAGCACCTCGTCGCGGGAGGTGGGGAAGCGCTGGGTGACGGTGAACCGCATGACCCCCATCCTGCCATGTGGAGCGGGTACGGTTGGCCCCGATGAGCATGTCCCGGCCTTCCCGTACCCGGCGTCGACGCGTCGCCGTCACCGTCCTGACCGTGGCGTCCGCCGCCCTGATGTTGGGAGCCTGCGGTGGTGGCGATGAGTCCACGTTCACCGGCGAAGCGGCCCGGGGCGAGGGTGTGGCTCGCGACCTGGGCTGCGCCCAATGCCACTCCAGCTCGCCCGGCGTGGCCATCCACGGTCCCAGCTGGGCCGGGCTGGCAGGTTCGCAGGTGACGCTGGAGGATGGCTCCAAAGTCACCGCAGACCGCGCCTATCTGGAACGGGCCATCAAGGAACCGTCCGCCGAGGTGGTGGAGGGTTTCAAGCCGCTCATGCCCACGGTGCCGCTGGACGACACCCAGATCGACCAGGTGATCGCCTACATCGAGGCGCTCGGCAACAACTAAATGCGCGGCACCGGGCGACCGGAAGGTTGAAGTTCGCCCACTTCCTGTCGGCTGCTAAGTTGCCCGCTTCGATGGCCTCCCCCCGAATCCGCCCGGCGCTTCTTGGCGCCCCCGCCCGATCCGTGCGCCTCGCAGCCACATTCAACGGAGGCACCCATGCCCCGTCGTAACGACCTCGAGTCGATCCTGCTGATCGGTTCCGGGCCGATCGTCATCGGTCAGGCATGTGAGTTTGACTATTCGGGCACCCAGGCCTGCCGCGTGCTGCGGGAGGAGGGGTACCGGGTGATTCTGGCCAACTCCAATCCGGCCACGATCATGACCGACCCCGACTTTGCCGACGCCACCTACGTGGAGCCCCTCGATGTGGAGGTGCTGACCGCCATCCTCGAGCGGGAGCGCCCCGACGCGGTGCTGGCCACGCTGGGTGGGCAGACGGCGCTGAACCTGGCGATGGAGCTGCACGAGGCCGGCACGCTCGACCGCCTGGGCATCGAGTTGATCGGCGCCAACGCCGAGTCGATCGCCACCGCCGAGGATCGCTCGCAGTTCAAGGACGCCATGATCGAGATCGGGCTCAGCGTGCCCGCCTCGGGCGTGGCCCACGACCTGGCCGAATCCGAGGTGATTGCGGCCGAACTCGGGCTGCCGGTGATCATCCGTCCCGCCTACATCCTCGGTGGCAAGGGCACCGGCATCGCCTCGACCCCCGAAGAGTTCACCCGCCTGGCCCTGCGCGGCCTTGAGGCCAGCCCGATCTCGGAGATCCTGATCGAGCAGTCGATCCTTGGCTGGAAGGAGTTTGAGCTCGAGGTGATGCGCGACGCCGCCGACAACTGCGTGATCGTGTGCTCGATCGAGAACCTCGACCCGATGGGGGTGCACACCGGCGACTCGATCACCGTCGCCCCGGTTCAGACCCTGTCCGACGTCGAGTATCAGACGATGCGAAACGCCGCCTTCGCCTGCATCCGCCGGGTGGGCGTGGAGACCGGCGGGTCCAACGTGCAGTTCGCCGTCAACCCGGCCAACGGCGACCTGGTGGTGATCGAGATGAACCCGCGGGTCAGCCGGTCCTCCGCGTTGGCAAGCAAGGCCACCGGCTTTCCGATCGCCAAGATCGCAGCCCGATTGGCGGTCGGGTACACGTTGGACGAGATCCCCAACGACATCACCGAGAAGACCCCGGCGTGTTTCGAGCCGGTGATCGACTACGTCGTCACCAAGATTCCCCGCTGGAATTTTGAGAAGTTCCCCGGCGTTCCCGAGGTGCTGGGCACGCAGATGCAGGCGGTGGGCGAGGTGATGTCCATCGGCCGCACCTTCGCCGAGTCGTTGCAAAAGGCGATGCGCAGCCTGGAGAGTGGCCATCTGGGCCTGGGGGCCGATCCCACCGAGGACGCATTGGCCCGCGTCGGCGACGCTGAACTGGCCGGGCGCGTCGGCGTCGGAACCCCCGAGCGGATCTTCGAGGTGGGAGAGGCGCTCCGCCGCGGCTGGGGCGTGGAGCGGGTTGCCGAGCTGACGGCGATCGACCCGTGGTTCCTCGACGAGATGTTGACGATCTACGAGGAGCGCCCGACGCTGCGGGCGGCGACCGCCGAATCGCTCGACCGCAGGGGGTGGCGCCGTGCGAAGCGGTTGGGCTACGCCGACGCCCAGCTGGCCCACATCTGGGGCGTCGAGGAGTCCACCGTTCGCTCGGCCCGGCTGGCCGCGGGGGTGGTGCCCACCTACAAGACGGTGGACACCTGTGCCGCCGAGTTTGAGGCTGACACCCCGTATCACTACAGCACCTGGGAGGACGAGACCGAGGTGCGCCCGTCCGAGAACCCCCGGGTGTTGATCCTCGGTTCGGGGCCCAACCGAATCGGCCAGGGCATCGAGTTCGACTATTGCTGCGTGCATGCCAGCTTTGCCCTGCGCGACGCGGGGTACGACACCGTGATGGTGAACTGCAACCCCGAGACGGTTTCGACCGACTACGACACCTCCACGCGTCTCTACTTCGAACCGCTCACGTTGGAGGACGTCCAGTCGGTGATCGATGCCGAGTCGGAGGCGGGTCCGGTGGCCGGGGTGATCGTCTCGCTCGGTGGGCAGACTCCGCTGAAGCTGGCGGGAGACCTGCCCGAGGAGCTGATCCTGGGTACCTCGCCCGCATCGATCGACCTGGCGGAGGATCGCAATCGCTGGGGTGCGCTGTGCGCCCAGCTCGAGATTCCCCAGCCGCCGGGGGGCACGGCGACCACGCTGGAGGGCGCACTCGGCGTCACCGAGCGCATCGGCTACCCGGCCCTGGTCCGGCCCAGCTACGTGCTGGGCGGACGGGCGATGGAGATCGTCTACGACGACGACGACCTGGCCCGGGCGTGGGGCGCGTTGACCCAGGAGGGCTCGCTCGGGCGCGAGGGCGGCCTGTCGGCCGACCGGCCCGTGCTCGTCGATCGCTTCCTCGAGGACGCCACCGAGGTGGACGTCGATGCCATCAGGGACGCATCCGGTGACGTGATCATCGGCGGCATCATGGAGCACGTCGAGGAGGCCGGGGTGCACTCGGGCGACTCGGCCTGCATCATCCCGCCGGTCACCCTGGGCGACGGCGTCATCGACGTGCTGAGCGATGCCACCCGGCGAATTGCCACGGCTCTCGACGTCAAAGGTCTGATCAACGTGCAGTTCGCGGTCAAGCGAACCGGCAACCATCCCGACGCGGCCCAGGTGTTCGTGATCGAGGCCAACCCCCGCGCCAGCCGCACCGTGCCGTTCGTTGCCAAAGCCACCGGCCGACCGCTGGTCAAGATCGCGGCGCGGGTGATGGCCGGCGCCACCCTCGCCGAGTTGCGTGAGGATGGCCTGTTGGGCGACGTGTCGTCGGGCGATCACTATGCCGTCAAAGAGGCGGTGTTGCCGTTCAACCGGTTCCCCGAGGCCGACCCGCTTCCGGGCCCCGAAATGCGCTCGACCGGCGAGGTGATGGGCATCGACCTCACCCCCGGCCTGGCGTTCGCCAAGGCTCAACTGGCCGCCGGTGACCACCTGCCCACCGACGGCTGCGTGTTCCTCTCACTGGCCGACCGGGACAAGCCGGCCGGCATGGACGTGGCACGGGGGCTGGTGGGCCTGGGTTTCGAGCTGATGGCCACCGGCGGCACGGCGCTGGCCCTCGAGGAGGCCGGCATCGCCGTGACGAGCCGGATCACCAAGGTTGCAGACAGCGACGACGGCGTTGAGGGCCCCACCGCACCGGAACTGATCGCCGACGGCGACATCGGTCTGGTGATCAACACCCCACGCGGCCGTGGGCCCCGCGCTGACGGCCACGAGATTCGCGAGGCGGCCGGACGCCACAACGTGCCGTTGATGACCACCGTGTCGGCCGCGTCGGCCGCCGTGCGCGGCATGTCCGACCAACTTGCGCACCCCCTGCGGGTCCGGACGCTTCAGGAGTACCAGGCGGGGATCGACCGGGACGACCTCGACCGGGACGACCCGGCACGTGCCGAGTCGAGCGACGACGATTCCAACCGCGGCGGGGAGCCCGGCGATCGTCGCTGAGCCGCCGACCGTCGACCTGACCACCACCGTTGGCGGCGTGAGCCTGCCGAACCCGGTGATGTGTGCCGCCGGCACCGCGGGTCATGGCGCCGAGCTGAGCGCATTCGTCGACCTGTCGCGTCTCGGCGCCGTGGTGGTGAAGTCGCTGTCGGTCGACCCGTGGCCCGGAAACCCCGCACCCAGGGTGCATCCGCTCAGCACCGGCATGATCAACTCGGTGGGTCTGGAAGGGCCCGGTTTGGCAGCCTGGGCCGACGCTGAGCTGCCGCAGCTGCAGCGAGCGGGCGCCCGGGTGGTCGTGTCGATCTGGGGCCGCAGCATTGAGGACTACGCCGAGGCCGCCGAGGCCCTGGCGGTCCTGGTCGGCCGGCACGATCAGCCCGGGGCGATCGTTGCCCTCGAGGTCAACCTGTCGTGTCCCAACCTGGCCGGCAAGTCGATGTTCGCCCACGACGCACCGGCCGCAGCACAGGTGATGGCGGCCACGGCGGTTGCCGGCCTGCCCCGTTGGGCCAAGCTGTCACCCAACACCGACCGGCTGGTGCAGGTGGCGACCGCGTGCGCCGAGGCCGGGGCCGACGCCGTCACGCTCACCAACACGCTGCTGGGCCTGGTCATCGACATCGAGACCCGCCGTCCGGTGCTGGGCGGGGGCGGGGGAGGGGTGTCGGGCCCTGGCATGGGTCCCATCGCGGTGCGGGCCGTGTGGGACGTGGCCCGCGCCTTGCCGCAGCTGCCGATCATCGGCGCCGGGGGCGTGTGCGACGCCGATTCGGCCATCCAGCTGCTGATGGCCGGCGCCTCGGCGGTGCAGGTGGGCACGGCCACCTTCGCCGACCCCCGGGCCCCCCAGCGGGTGCTCGACGACCTCACACGTTGGTGCCACGATCACGGCGTCACCTCGGTTGCCGAGCTGTGCGGGGCCTCCCATCGGTAGCGCAGCCCATCGTTGCCCAACAAAGGGCGCTGCTTCTGCAACTACGCTCGGCGCCTGCGTGTGCGAGGCGCCATCACGACGGAGGTCACCCAAGCCATGAACGAGCAACCCCCCAACAACCCCTTGGTGCCTGACGTCGACGAGGACCTCGTCGTGGACCTGACCGATGCCCACCAGGGTGGCGTGTCGGTGCCGACCGGAGTGGCGGCGCAGCCCTCAACCGCACCCGAGGACTCGCCGCAGGAACCACATTGGGCACCGCCCTCGGTCCGCAACCGCATGTGCCTGGTGCTGGACACCGACGACATGGTGCAGGCCGAGCGCAGCGCCCTCGCGCTGATGCCGTACTTCGGCGTGGTGAAGGTGGGCCTCGAGTTGTTTTCGGCCACCGGGCCCAACGCCATCGCCAACCTCACCGACTTTGGTTTCGACGTGTTCTGCGACCTGAAACTGCACGACATCCCCACCACGGTTGGCCGGGCCGCCCGCGTGCTCGGCGGGCTGGGCGCCACGTTCCTGACACTGCACGCCCACGGCGGCGTCGACATGATGCGGGCCGGAGTCGAGGGCCTGGCCGAGGGCGCAGCGAACGCCGGCCAGACCGCGCCCAAGGCGCTTGCCGTCACCGTGCTCACCAGCGACGACACCGCACTGGACCACGTGGCCCCCGAGCGGATGCGGTGGGCGATGGAGGCCGGGTGTGGAGGCCTCGTCCTGGCGGCGTCCGACCTGCACGACGCCTTCACCCTCGCCCCCCGCATGACCCGTGTGGTGCCCGGGATCCGCCAGGCCGGCACCGAGACCCACGATCAGGCCCGGGCGGCCACCCCGGGGGACGCAATCCGCGCGGGCGCCGACCTGCTGGTCATCGGTCGAGCCGTCACCCATGCCGACGATCCGGAGGCGGCGGCCGCCTCGATCGCCGACGAGGTGAGCCGGGCCCTCGCGTGACGACGGGTACCGACCTGGCTGGGGCACTGCACTGGGTCACCGCCGCCAGACAGCGGTGGGCGCAGGTGCTCGACGCACTCTCCGACGACGCCATGACGCTCGGGGAGCTCTGGATCGAGGCCGACCGGGACCCGCTGGTCGCCCAGCTCAAGCTGCTGCCCGCCCTCGAGGCCAGGCCCGGGGCCAAGAAGGTGCTCACCAGGCGTGCGCTCGACTCGCTGGAACTGTCGCACTCGGTCACGTTGGGGCGCCTCGACGGCGCCGAACGACGACGCCTGGAGGCTGTGTGTGCCGACGCCGCCAAACCCGACCCCGACGCGGTGGCCGCCGGCGACCTCGCCGACCCGGCGATCGTGGTGATCTCGGGCCCGGGCGGCGCGGGCAAGGGCACGGTGGTGCAGCGCCTGCTGGCAGAGGACGATCGCCTGTGGCTGAGTCGGTCCTGGACCACCCGGGCCCGACGACGGGGCGAGTCGGCCGACGCCTACCGCTGGGCCACGCCCGAGGAGTTTGCAGCCCACGCCGCCGCCGGGGGGTTTCTCGAATGGGTGAGGTTTCTCGACTATTGCCAGGGCTCGCCCCTACCCACGCCTCCGGAAGGCCACGATGTGATCTTCGAGGTCGACGTGGCCGGTGCCCGCTCGGTGCGCGAACGCTGGGCCGACGCGCGCTGTGTCTTCATCGATACTCCCAGCCGGTTGGAGCAGGAGGCACGCCTTCGCCGCCGTGGGGATGATCCCGAGCGGGTCGCCCAGCGCCTGTTGAAGGCCGACGAGGAGGTGGCGGCGGCGCTCCAGTTGGGCTGCGACGTCGTGATCAACGACGACCTGGATGCCACCGTGGCCGAACTTCAACGTTTGATCGCCACCACCCGGTCCAACAAGGCCCGCCGGCTGGGCTATCATTGACGGTCGCCGCGTACCGCAGCGCACACCGATTCTGAGCAAACGAGGAGCTGTCAGGTTCATGAGCAACCGCCACGACACCATGATCGAACCCCAGGTTGAAGGGCTACTCGAACGGGCCGGCTCCAAGTTCTCCCTGGTCACCCTGGCATCCCGCCGAGCCCGGCAGATCAACAACTACGTTCACGAGCTGGGACGAACCAGCGGTGGATCCATTCCGCCCCAGGTTGCGTCGAACGCCGCCAAGCCGCTGTCGATCGCCTTTGAAGAGATCGCCGCCGACAAGATCCTGGCGGTGAACGCACCCGGCCGGGCAAACCCGGAGGGTGTCGAGCTGGACGAAGAGGGGCACGTGGTCCATCCGGGCAACGTCGGTGCCAACGACGACGATTCGGCCACGCCGGTCAGCTGACCGGCTGAGGCCTCCCGCATCGTGTCGGCGTCAGAGTCGGGCAATCACCCACCACTTGCGGGCAAGCACGTGGTACTCGGCGTCACCGGTGGCATCGCCGCGTACAAGGCGGTGGAACTCTGCCGGCGTCTGATCGACGCCGGCGCGTACGTCGCACCGGTGCTGACCGAGGGCGCTCAGCGTTTCATCGGTGCGGCCACCTTCGCTGCGCTGGCGTCGGAACCGGCGCAGACCAGGTTGTTCGACGGTCACCATCCAATCCCGCACACCAGGCTGGGTCAACGCACCGATCTGGTGTTGGTTGCGCCCGCCACGGCTCGACTGCTGTCCGATTTGGCCACGGGCAGATCGGACGACCTGCTCATGGCCACGCTGTTGGCCACCGAGGCGCCCGTCATGGTGGCCCCTGCGATGCACACCGAGATGTGGCGGCACCCGGCGGTGGTCGACAACCTGGCGCTGCTTCGGCGTCGCGGGGTGCACGTGGTGGACCCCGAGGCCGGCCGGCTGGCCGGTGGCGATGTCGGCGAGGGACGCCTGGCGGCGCCCGCGCACATTGCGGCCCGGGTGACCGAACTCCTGTTGAGCGCCGCAGGGGGCCCGACCGCCGGACAACTTGCCGGGCGCCGGGTGCTGGTCAGCGCCGGTGGAACCCAGGAGGCCATCGACCCGGTGCGGTACCTCGCAAACCGATCGACGGGCAAGCAGGGCCACGCCCTGGCGGAGGAGGCGCACCGTCGGGGCGCCGAGGTCACGCTGGTGACCACGTCGACCATCGAATCCTCGCCGGGCATCGAACGCCATCAGGTGACCTCGGCGGCCCAGATGGCCGATGCGGTGTTCGCCGCGGCCGCAGCGACGGACCTGGTGATCATGGCGGCGGCCGTCGCCGACTTCACCCCGGCGACGGTGGCCACCTCCAAGCTCAAGAAGACCGACGGGACGCCCAGCATCGAACTGGTCCCGACCGTTGACATCCTGGCCGAGCTTGGGCGACGACGGACACCTCATCAGATCCTGGTTGGCTTCGCTGCGGAGACCAACGACGTCGAGGCCAACGCCAAGGCCAAACTCGAACGCAAGGGCGTCGACCTGCTGGTCGCCAACGACGTCGGCGCCGAGGGCGTGGGGTTCGCTCACGACACCAACGAGGTGCTCATCCTCAGCCGCTCCGGTGCGCGCGTTCGGGTGCCGTTAACCGACAAGGTTGCGGTGGCCGGCCGGGTTCTGGATGCGGCGGCTGCGGCGTTTTCCCACCCGCCCGACCCGGCTGGAACCTCGGCCTGAGGTGTCGCCCGCCTCCATCGACTTCGGCCCGGTGGCGGGCGTCACCTACCATTCACCCCCGGACGAATTCGCCCTCGAACAGCTAGATGTAGAAGGAGCCCCAACGTGGCCAAGTGGACATTCACGTCAGAGTCGGTGACCGAGGGTCACCCCGACAAGATGGCCGACCAGATCTCCGACTCGGTGCTCGACGCCCTCCTGACTCAGGATCCCGATTCACGCGTGGCCTGCGAGACGATGGTGACCACCGGCCTGGCCATCGTCGCCGGCGAGATCTCCACCAAGGCCTACGTCGACATTCAGTCGATCGTTCGCCAGACCATCCGTGACATCGGCTACGACCGCGAGGACGTCGGCTACGACGGCTCCACCTGTGGCGTTCTGGTGGCCATCGACGAGCAGTCGTCCGACATCGCTCAGGGCGTCGACGATTCCGAGGAGGTGCGTTCGGGCACCGCCGGCGAGGAGGATCAGCTCGACCAGCAGGGTGCGGGCGACCAGGGCATGATGTTCGGTTACGCCTGCGACGAAACCCCAGAGCTGATGCCGCTGCCGATCAACACGGCGCACCGCCTGGCCGAGCGCATGGCCGAGGTTCGCAAGGCGGGCACCATTCCGTACCTGCGCCCCGACGCCAAAACCCAGGTCACCTTCGAGTACGAGGACGGTCAGGCGGTCGCCCTGAAGACCGTACTGATCTCCACCCAACACAACGAGGGCGTCGATCGTGATGCCGACATCCGCCCTGACCTGATCGAGTCGGTGATCAACCCCACCATCCCCGAGCAGTTTCGGGGCGACGACTTCGAGGTGTTCGTCAACCCGACCGGTCGCTTCGTCATCGGCGGACCCGTCGGCGACGCCGGCCTGACCGGTCGCAAGATCATCGTCGACACCTACGGCGGCTCCGCCCGCCACGGCGGCGGGGCATTCTCCGGTAAGGACCCGTCCAAGGTCGACCGCTCCGCGGCCTACGCCACCCGCTGGGTGGCCAAGAACGTGGTGGCCTCCGGCGCCGCCACCCGCTGTGAGGTGCAGGTTGCCTATGCAATCGGCATGGCCCACCCGATCTCGATCCTGGTCGAGACCTTCGGCACCGAAACGGTGGAGAACGCAAAGATCGAAGCCGCCGTGCGCGACATCTTCGACCTCCGCCCCGGGGCCATCGTCCGCGACCTCGACCTGCGCCGCCCGATCTACCGGGAGACCGCCGCCTACGGCCACTTCGGGCGCACCGGCGACGGCTTCACCTGGGAGCTGACCAACCGTGCGGACGACCTCCGCTCGGCGTTGGGGCTCTGAGTTCGTCGTCCGCACCCGACCCCAACGCGCCTCAGCTTCCGTTTGAGGATGCTGAGCTGCGGCCTGCGGACGACCAGCACGACGCACAACGCACACCACCGGTCGCCGGTCGGGTGGTCCGGGTGCTGCCCGAACCGGCCCGCATCGGCCGGTCGTTCGACTACGTGGTTCCTGAAGGAATGGCCGGCGCGCTGCGGGTAGGTTCCATGGTGCGCGTCGCCCTGGCCGGACGTCCGGTTGGTGGGTGGGTTCTCGACTGTGATGTCACGCCCCCACCCGGGGTCATCCCTCGGCCCATTCGCACGATCACCGGATACGGCCCGCCGGCCGAGGTGATCGACCTCTGCCGCTGGGCCGCACACCGTTGGACCGGCCGCCTGGCCACGTTTCTGGGCACGGCCGGCCCCCATCGAGCGGTGCCAAGCCTGCCTGAGCCAAGCTCCCCAACGTCAAGCCCGGCAGCCACGTCCCAGAGCGCTCACGACCCGCTCGCCGAGGCGGTGCGATGGTCGCTGCGCCACGCGGTCGCCACGCTCCGGTTGCCGCCGGCCGGCGACCAGGGCGCGCTGGTCGAGGCGGCCCTGGCGGGTCGCGCCGTCGACGGTCCGGGGCTGGTGGTGGTGCCGACGCAGGCCGATGTGGTGCGGATCACCCGGCGGCTTCGGCAATTCGGGCTGAACGCCGTGCCCTTTGACAGGTCGTGGCCGGCGGCGGCAGCGGGCGGCTGCACGGTGGTCGGCACCCGTGCCGCCGCGTTCTCGCCCCAACCCGACCTCGGGGTGGTCATCGTGTTGGACGAGCACGACGAATCCCTCCAGGAGGAGGGCTCGCCAAGTTGGCACGCACGCGAGGTGCTGGTGGAGCGAAGCCATCGTCTGGGGATCCCGTTGCTGTTGGTGTCGCCAACCCCCAGCCAGGAGGCGCTGAACCTGGGGCCACTCATCGAACTGCCCCGCAGCGTCGAGCGGGCGGGTTGGGCACGGTTGGAGGTCATCGATCTTCGGGCGGAGGACCCTCGGGCGGGGCTCTTCCCCGAACGAATCGTGGCTGCCGCCCGGGCGGCGGAGCGACCGGTGTTCGTCCTCAACCGCACCGGACGGTCCCGCCTGTCGGTCTGTCGAAACTGTGGGGCCACGGCCGCGTGCGAGCGCTGTGAGGCCGCTGCGATCCGGTTGGAGGAGCACACGTTCACCTGCCCGCGCTGCGACTCGGTGCGCCCCGAGGTGTGTCTGGCGTGTCGGGGCACCGCCTTCGCCAACCTGCGGGTCGGGGTGACCCGGGTGGCCGAGGAGGCGGCGGCGTTGCTCGGCGTGACGGTGCACGAAGCCTCCGGCGCGGCCGGCACCGGCACCCGCCTGCCCGATCGAGGGCCGGTGGTGGGCACCGAGGCGGTGCTGCACCGAGCCGGCTCCGCCGACCTCGTCGTGTTTCTCGACATCGATCAGGAACTGCTGGCACCTCGCTACCGCGCCGCCGATCAGGCCCTGGCGCTCCTGGCCAGGGGTGCGCGCCTGGTCGGGTCGCGAAGCGGCGGCGGCGGCAGGATCATCGTTGCTTCCCGCATACCCGATCACGTGGTGCTGCGTTCGGTGGCGCTCGCTCAACCTGGGCTTGCCGCCGCGGCGGAAACCGAGCGGCGGGCCATGCTGGGCTATCCGCCCTTCGGTTCGGTAGCCGAGGTCGCCGGGGCCGCGGCGCCCGCGTACGTCGAACGCCTCCGACAGGTGCTCGATGACGAAGCCGGGAGCCCCCCGGAGGTTCAGGTGATCAACCCCGCAGACGGGCGTTGGCTGGTGCGGGCGGCCGATGCCGAACGACTGTGTGGCGTGCTGGCCGAGGTGGAACGCCCGCCGGGACGCCTGCGACTCCGCGTCGACCCCATGCGCCTGTAACGCGGCCGCTCTCAGGGCGCGATGTCGGTCAGGCGCCGATGATCGAGTTCGTCGGACGCACGGCCAACACCCGGTACCCGGCCTTGGAACCCAGTCGTTCCACCGGATGGCCGCGCTCCTCCAGGTGCCGATGCAGTGAGTCGCCGCCCAGGTTCTTGCTCATCACCAGCACCGCGAGGCCATTCGGGGCAAGCCGGTCGAGCCACGAGTCGAGCAACCGGTACAGCTCGTCCTTGCCGATGCGAACCGGGGGATTGGACCACAGCAGGTCGATCGGTTCGTCGGGGCCGTTGTCGGGCCCCACCGTGCGCACCCGGCCCGGTGCGTGGCGCTGAGCGTTGGCGGAACAGAGTTCACGCGCTCGATCGTTGGTCTCCACCGCCCACACCGTGGCGGTGGGGTGACGGCGTGCCAGGGCGACGCTCAGCGGACCCCAGCCCGCGCCAAGGTCGACCAGAACGCGGGCTTCGGCGTCGGCGGGCGGCGCCAGAGCCAACAGCGTGGCCGAGCCCAGGTCGAGACGACCCGGCGAGAACACCCCGGCATCGGTGGTGAAGCTCAGGCGGTCACCGTCGAGCACCACCTCCACCTCCCGGGGGCGACGTCGGGAATCGGGCTTGGAGCTGAAGTACTGCTGGTTCACCGGGGGAGTGTACGGCGAGGCGTCCCCGCCTGCGGCGAACTTCGAAGTGGACGCCGACGGCGGTAGCCTGGGGTGATGACCGCGTCACGCATCCGCATCGTCGGCGACCCCGTGCTGCGCCAGCGCTCGGAAGAGGTCACCGAGATCGACGAGCGCCTGGTGCGCCTTACCGAGGACATGGCCCAGACCATGTACGAGGCGCCCGGAGCGGGCCTGGCGGCGCCGCAGGTGGGCATCAAGGCCCGGTTTTTCGTGTACGACCTGCAGGACGAGGTCGGCGCTCAAACCTTGATCAATCCCGAAATCGTCGAATCCGATGGCGAGTGGCTCTTCGACGAGGGTTGCCTCTCGGTTCCGGGCCTGTACTTTGAGATCAGCCGACCAAAGCGCGTTCACGTGCGGGGCATCGACCTGGACGGCAACGAGGTCGACTGGGAGGCCGACGAGTTTGCCGCCCGTCTCATCCAACACGAGCTGGACCACCTCGACGGGGTGCTGCTGTTGGACCACCTGGAGGCCGACCAGCGCAAGGAGGCCAAACGGGCGGTGCGTCAGATGATGATGGGGGAGCGCGGCCCCGACGAACTGCCGGAGCGCTCGCGCAGGCGGCTGTCGCGCGATGTGCTCTTCGGCGGGAGTTCATGAGCCCGGAACCGGTGAATTCAGCCTCCCGGAACGATCTGAGCGATCAGGGCGCCGCGTTACCGAGGCCTCCGGTGAGCCCGCGGGGCATCGTCTACCTCGGGTCACCACCCGAGGCGGTTGCGCCGCTGCGGGCGCTGGTTGAGGCCGGACATCGCGTTGATCTTGTTGTCAGCGCGCCCGACCGTCGGCGCAGACGGCGTGGCGAGCCCACGCCCACCCCGGTGAAGGCCGCCGCCCTCGAACTGGGCCTGAAGGTGACCGACGACCTGGCCGACGTGGAGAGCGCCGTCGACGAAGGTGCCGACCTGGGGGTGGTCGTTGCCTTCGGGCAACTGCTTCGACTCCCGCTGTTGACGCGGCTGGCGATGGTCAACCTGCACTTCTCGCTGCTGCCCCGTTGGCGCGGTGCGGCCCCGGTGGAGCGGGCGTTGCTCGCCGGCGACGACCGCACCGGTGTTGCGGTCATGGGCGTGGAGGAGGGCCTCGACACCGGCCCGATCTACGCGGAGGTGTCGGTGCCGATCGGGCCCGAGGCCACCGCCGGCGAACTCCGCTCCGACCTGAGTGAGCACGGGGCCGCCCTGCTGGTCGCGGCGCTGGCCGACGGGCTCACCGATCCTCAGCCCCAGGTGGGTGAATCCACCTACGCCTCCAAGATCTCCGGCGATGACCTGCTGCTGCGCTTCGGTGACGTCAGCGCCGAGCAGTTGGGGCGCCAGGTCCGGGTGGGCGGCGCATGGACGACGATCCGGGGCGAGCGTTTGAAGGTGTGGGAGGCCGAAGAGGTGTTGGCCACGCCGCCGCCGGGCGAGCTGCACGGCGACGTGGTTGGTACCGCGTCCGGCGGCCTCCGCCTGGTCGAGGTGCAGTTGGCCGGCCGGGCCCGCCAGGAGGCCAAGGCGTTTCTTCGCGGCTATCGGCCGGAGCACGGGGAGCACCTGGGTGGGTAACGAGCGCGATCGTTCGCCCTCGGGTGCCGCCGCGCCCGGCGTGGCGCCCCGCCGGTTGGCGCTCGACCTGCTGGCACGTATCGACGACGACGGCGCCTGGGCCAACCTGGTGGTGCCCAGGGCGTTGGACCGGAGCGATCTTGGTGATGCCGATCGCAGGCTGGTCACCGAGCTGACCTATGGCACCGTGCGTCAACGCCGACGCCTGGCGGCCATCGTCGACCCGTTTCTCGACCGTCGCCCGGCGGACGTGGCGGTGCGGGCACTGCACCTCGGTGCCTACCAGCTGGAGGTCGGCTTTCCCGACCACGCAGCGGTCAGCACCACGGTCGGCGCTGTACCCAAGCGCTGGCGCGGCCTGGTCAATGCGGTGTTGCGCAACATCGTTCGATCCGGTCCACCGCGCTGGGCCTCATTGGGTGAGGAGCTGTCCTACCCCGACTGGATCGTCGACCGTTTGACCGCCGACCTGGGCGCCACGACGGCTCGCGAGGCCCTCGAGGCGATGAACCAGCCGGTGGCGCCCACCAAGCGGGCCGACGGCTACACCCAGGACCGGGCCTCGGGCTGGGTGGTCGATGCGGTCGGGGCCAGGCCCGGTGAGCTGGTGCTCGACCTGTGCGCCGCGCCGGGCGGCAAGGCCACAGGGTTGGCGGCGACCGGAGCGACGGTGATCGCCTCGGACCTGTTGGCCCACCGGGCACGGTTGGTGGCCGACAACGCGGCCAGGCTGGGCAGCGCGGTGCACACCGTGCAGGCGGACGGCACCGCCGTGCCGCTTCGTCCCGGATGCGCCCAGCGGGTGCTGGTGGACGCCCCGTGTTCCGGCCTCGGCGTGATGCACCGACGCGCCGACCTGCGCTGGCGGGTCGAGCCGGAGTCCCCGGCGAACCTCGCCGCGCTCCAAGGCCGGCTGCTGGCCGCGGCGGCCCCCCTGGTGGCACCCGGCGGCTCACTGACCTACAGCGTCTGCACACTCACCCGGGCTGAGGGCCCCGAGGTGGTCGAGCGTTTCCTCGATGCACACCCCGAGTTCAGCGCTGTGGCACCCCCGAGCGATCCGTGGCAGAGCGACGGCCCGGTCGCGCTGCTGTTGCCGCAGCGTGCGGGCACCGACGGCATGGCGCTGGCTACCCTCCACCGGGCCCCTCGGCACTAACATCGTCGGTTGACGCGCTTCATGATCGGGCCGGTTGTCGCCGCCGGCACCGTAGATCAGCACCGCGGGTCAGCAGAGTTCTCGAGGAAGCACAGCAAAGGAGACCGATGACCGACGACGCCGGGACCACCGACGCATCTCAAAAAGATCAATCGCCCAAGCCTCAGGCGAAGGTGGTGACCGTGTCCGATGGCGTGGTGGCGGGTACCCGTGAGGATCTCTCAGGCGTGACGCTGGTGGAGCATCTGGAGTCGGCGGGGTTTGAGGTGTTGGAGCACCGGGTCATCGCCGACGGCGTGGAGCGCGTCTCCAACACGCTGTCGTACATGGCGCTGAACTTCGTCGGCATCATCGCCACCACCGGTGGCACCGGCTTTGGTCATCGTGATGAGACCCCCGAGGGCACGCGCCGCATCCTCGACAAGACGGCGCCTGGCCTGACCAACGCCATGGCCGGCGCTTCGCCGCTCAACAGGTTGTCGAGGGGCGTCGCCGGGGTGCGGGGCCGCGCGCTGATCCTGAACCTGCCGGGTTCGACCAAGGGCGCCATCGAAACGATCGATGCGGTGATCGACGTGCTCCCGCACGCGGTTTCCCTGCTGGCGGGCGCACACGGCCCTCACCCCACCTCGTGATCCGTCGCCGATGAGCGGCCCCGGCGACGGCGCCACCACGTCCCGCGACCGTGAGTTGATGCAGCGCGCCATCGCTGCGGGCGCCGATGCCCGCTGGGTGGCCTCCCCCAACCCGTGGGTGGGTGCCATCCTGGTCACCGCCGACGGCGAGCTGATCTCGGGCGCAACCCGAGCGCCCGGCCAGGCCCACGCCGAGGTGGTGGCGATCCAACGTGCGGGCGACCGGGCGGCCGGGGCAACGATGTACGTCACCCTCGAACCGTGTGCACATCATGGGCGCACCCCCCCGTGCATCGACGCCATCATCGCGGCAGGTCTGGCCCGGGTGGTGGTCGGAGTGCTCGATCCGGACCCTCGCACCAATGGCGCCGGCGTCGAGGCCCTGCGGCGTGCGGGCATCGAAGTGAACGTCGGAGTCGTCGCAGACAAGGTGGAGGCCCAGTTGGCGCCCTACCTGCATCAGCGCCGCACCGGCCGCCCGTTCGTCGTCCTGAAGCTGGCCTCATCGCTCGACGGCTACACCGCCGCACCCGACGGTTCCTCCAAGTGGATCACCGGTCCCGCCTCCCGCAGCGACGGACACCGGCTGCGGGCCGAGAGCGACGCCATCATCGTCGGTGCCGGCACGGTGCGCAGCGACGACCCCAACCTCACCGTGCGCGACTGGCAGCCTCCCACCGGCTCCCATCCCGAGGAGTACAACCCAACCCGGGTGGTGCTTGGCGAGGCCCCCGAGGGTGCGCTGGTGCACCCGTGTCTCGAACTTTCAGGCGACCCGGACGAGGTCCTGGCCGAGTTGGCCAACCGGGGCATGATCCAGGTGCTGATCGAGGGGGGCGCGGCGGTTGCCGGGGCCTTTCATCGAGCCGGTCTGGTCGACCGTTACATGCTGTACCTGGCGCCCGCCCTGTTTGGTGGCGACGACGCCCGCAGCCTGTTCTCCGGGCCGGGCATCTGGAGCATCGGTGATCTCTGGCGGGGCGAGCTGGTGTCGGTTGATCGCCTGGGCAACGACGTGCGCATCGAGTTGGCGCCGCCGCCGGACCAGGCGGGCGACGACCTCGCCACCAATGCAGCCATCGCCGAAGGGGCCTGACGCCATGTTCACCGGCATCGTCGAGGAGTTGGGCACGCTGGTGTCCCGCAGGGACGCACGGATTCGCATCGGGGCCGCCTTGGTGCTCGAGGATGCCTCCCTCGGCGATTCGATCGCCGTCAACGGCTGCTGTCTGACCGTGGTCGCCCGGGGCGACGAGTGGTGGGAGGCGGACCTGTCCCCGGAGACCCTCGAACGCACCGGTCTGGTCGATCTGGTGGGGGGCGACCGGGTCAACCTGGAACGGCCGCTTCGTCTGGCCGATCGGCTCGGCGGACACCTGGTGCAGGGCCATGTCGATGCCACCGCCGAGGTGCTGGCGCCGGTGCCCGACCTCAGGGTCTCGGTTCCCGAGGGGCTCGGCCGCTATCTGGTGGCGAAGGGCTCCATCACGGTGGACGGCGTCAGCCTGACCGTGGCCGAACTGGACGACACGTCGTTTACCGTGGCCGTCATTCCTCACACCTCGGAGGTGACCAACCTGGGTGGGCGCCGGGTGGGCGACCGGGTGAACCTGGAGGTCGACGTCGTGGCCAAATATGTCGAATCGATGCTTGCCGGTGCCACCAATTCCGCCGGTTCAACCAGCCCGGAGCGGGCCCCCAGGAGCGACCCATGAGCGAATCAACAGCCGACCCATCCGAGCCGGGCACCGCGTTCTGTTCGGTGCCGGAGGCGATCGCCGCCATCGCGCGCGGCGAGCCGATCGTGGTCGTCGATGACGAGGACCGCGAGAACGAGGGCGACCTGATCATCGCCGCCGAGGCGGCCACGCCCGAGGCGTTGGCCTTCTTCGTGCGCTACACCTCGGGCGTCATCTGCGTGTCACTCACCGGCGAACGCCTCGACGAGCTGCAGATTCCGCTGATGGTGCGCGACAACAACACCGAGTCCCAGCGCACCGCCTTCACCTACACGGTCGATGCGATGGCCAACGTCACCACCGGCATCTCGGCTGCCGATCGTTCAACGACGATCCAAACGTTGATCGACCCGGCCGCCCGTCCGGCCGACCTCTCCCGTCCCGGCCACATCTTTCCGCTGCGCTATGCGGAGGGTGGCGTGCTCAAGCGGGCCGGCCACACCGAGGCCGCCGTCGATCTGGCCCGCATGGCGGGCATGACCCCGGCGGGGGTGCTGTGCGAGATCGTCAACGACGACGGCACCATGTCCCGGGTGCCCGACCTGGAGACGTTCTGCGCCGAGCACGGCCTGTTGATGGTGTCGATCGCTCAGCTGATCCGCCATCGTCGCCAGACCGAGAAGCTGGTTCGGCGGGTGGGCGAGGCCCGAATCCCAACGGTTTGGGGCGACTTCAGCTGCTATGCCTACGAGTCGGTGCTCGACGGCGAACAGCACGTTGCGCTGGTTCGGGGCGCCGTGTCGGGTGAGTCGAACGTGTTGGTGAGGGTGCACTCGGAGTGTCTCACCGGCGACGTCTTTGGCAGCCTCCGGTGTGACTGTGGCGTGCAGTTGGACGCTGCCATGGCCAAAGTGGCGGAGGACGGCCTGGGCGTCGTCGTCTACCTGCGGGGCCACGAGGGGCGAGGCATCGGCATCGGCCACAAGATCAGGGCCTACTCCTTGCAGGACGAGGGCCTCGACACGGTGGCTGCCAACGAGGCGCTCGGGCTGCCCGTCGACTCCCGGGAGTACGGAATCGGCTCGCAGATCCTGAACGACCTGGGCATCACCACCATGCGTCTGATGACCAACAACCCGGCCAAGTACGGGGGCCTGGACGGCTTCGGGTTGGAGATCACCGAGCGGGTCCCCATCGAGTCGATACCCAACCCCGAAAACCTGCGGTACCTGCAGACCAAGCGTGAGTTGATGGGCCATCTGCTGCCCGGCCTGGACAACGAAGTGGAGACCTCATGAAGATCATCGAAGGCAACCTCGACGGCGTCGGCCTGCGGATCGGGATCGTCGCGGGGCGTTTCAACGACCTGATCACCAGCCGCCTGCTGGAGGGAGCTCGCGACGGTCTGGTCCGCCACGGGGTGTCCGAGGCTGACATCACCGTGGTGATGGTGCCCGGTGCATTCGAGATCCCCGTGGCCGCCCGCCGTTGCGCGGACAGTGGGGCGTTCGACGCCATCATCACCCTGGGCGCGGTGATCAAGGGCTCGACCGACCACTACGAGCACGTTGCCGGCCAGGCCGCCGCCGGCATCGCCCGGGTGGCCGCCGAGACCGGCGTGCCGGTGATCTTCGAGGTGCTGATGACCGAGAGCATCGATCAAGCGATCGAACGGGCCGGCACCAAGGCCGGCAACAAGGGCTTTGACGCAGCGATGGCGGCCATCGAGACCGCCCGCGTGCTCGCCTCACTCGACCACTTCGTCACGCCGCCCGAATAGCAGGCAGGCGCCCTCAGCCGCGTTCGGTCACTCGAATTCTGGCCGGCGGCTCGTGGGGTGACAGGCCGGGAAGCCGGATCGACGGCAGATCCAGGTCGATGTCAACAGTCCGGTCCCCGCCGCGGCCCGCCCCTGACGATGCCCGCCTGACCAAAACGAACGTGGTGGCGCTGTCGGTGCGGTCGGCCAGTTCCTCTGCGGCGGCCACCAGCCCGTACCGGGTGCCGGTGGTGGGTCCCGCCAGGGCCACCCATCCGGGATGGGCCCGGTCGGCAACCACCCGGCAGGCCTCTGCGGTCGAGTCGGCCTTCCGCGTCTCGATGTGCCCGTCGTCGCCGCCGAGCGACGCCAGATAGCCGGTGCACTGGGCCAACGCCTGCTCGTGGCTCACCACACCGGCGGGATCGGCGCCGAGGTCGTCGGGGTGCACCCACGCGGTGAAGTTCACCGCCACCACCTGTGATCCCGACACCGCCAACTCTCCGCTGCGGGCGGCCAGGGCCTCAAGCGCGGGCCGGACGCCGCCGGACAGCGTGTTGCTCACCGGCACCACGGCCCAGGCGGCCCGGCCGTCGGACAGCCGGTCAAGGGCCGCTCCCACAGAGGGTGCCGCCACCAGCGCGGCACTGTCACCGGCCGCCTCGGCGGCCAGCGCCCTGGCCGCCAGCTCGGTGAACGTGCCGGGCGGACCGAGGTACGCCACCGTCTCGACGCCGGCCGCCGGCGGCGGGGTCACCAGCGCCTCCACCTGGGCGACCACCGCGTCGCGGGTCAGGTCGGGGTCGGTGTCGGCCCGGATACCAAGGCGAAGGATCAACTCCCGATCCCCACGAAACCAGCGATCGGCCACCACGGTGGCCCCGGTCAGTCCTGGCACCAGCGCCGCCAGCATCCGGCCCAACTCCTCGCCGTTCAGTGAGGGTGGCACCACCAACCTCACGTCCCGCCCAAGGGTGGCCAGGTGACCGGCCAGCCAACGTTGCAGCTCGGGCTCGGCCAGCAGGCGGTGACCGGCGAGCGCCAGGGTGACCCGACTGGCCTTCCCTGCGATGCCAAGCTTGGCGGCCCGTGCGGCACCGGGTTCGTCGGTCACGAGTACGGCGGCATCGTCGGGCCCCAACACGGCATCGAGCAGTACCACGTCGGTGCTGGTGACCTCCAGGATGGTGCCGATGTGGGGTCGTCGCCCAGAGCCGTCACGCGGCACCAGGCCGACCACCACGCCGTTGGTCCTGGCCGCCGCCAAATCGGCACGAAGTCGTTGCACGGCGGCGACCGCATCCTCCGCCGTGGCCTGCAGGCGGCTGAGGTCCACGGCCCGCAGGCCCTCGCGGGCCCAGGCGATGAACCCGGCGGTGTCACCTGGGTCGCCACTGCTGAGCGCCACCTGGAGCGCCGCCACCGCCTCGGCCAGGTCGTCGGCCCGGGCCGACCCGTTCACCCCGGCCTGGATGGCGGCGATCGTCGAGTCCTGGCTGGGGGTCAGCACCCTGCCGGCCAGCCCGGCCAGCGCTTCGAAGACCGGGGTCCTGAAACGCCACAGTTCCTCCATTCCAGGTTCGGACCTGCTGACCAACCCTGCGAAGACGATCAACACCTGGTGGGTGAGCGCCTGCACCCAGCTCATCGCCTGGTCGTGCTCTTCGGCCGACACCTCGTGTACCGCCGTGCCGGCCGTGGCAAACAGGTCGCTCAACCACCGGTGCGCCTCCGGATCGGCCGGATCCGGGCACACCACCACCGTCTGACCGGCCGGTCCGGGGACGCGGGGCCCGAACAGCGGATGGGTGCCGAACACCGCCAGGTCATCACGCCGGGCGCGCAGGGCGGCCAGCGGCTGGTTCTTGGAGGAGGTCACGTCGAAGACGATGCTGCCGGGCGCCGGCAGCGGCAGCACCGCTGAAGCGATCGTGTCAACCGCGTCGGCCGGCACGGCAAGGCACAACGCCAGCCGTCCCGCCGGTGGTGGATCGAGCGGCGACGGGGCGGTTGTGCCGTCGACATCGGTGAAGACCGGGCGCCCGTCCTCGTAGGCGACCTTCAGGCGGAGGGGCGGGCGGCGCCAGGGACGGTCAACCGGATGCTCGAAGACATGATGGGACACGTCGACGAGCACCAACTGCATTGCAACGTTGGCGAACACCTGCTCGGCCAGCCAGCGACCCATGCCCTGTGCAGCGCCAAAAATCACCAGGCGGGCGGGCAAACCGTCGGGCCGGTTGTTTCCGGCAACCAGGTCTGGAGAGGGCCGGGGCATTGGCCGATCCTAGTGAGGCCATCACCGCCGGCGACCAGGACCTACGCTCCTCCCGGTCGCGTCACGGCGACTCGGTGGTGCCGGTGGCCGATCTCATTTCATCCCGACTGGGTGAGGACAGCCTTCGCCTCGCTGGTCACCATGTATCGACGACTGAGGAGCACGAACCGCCATGGGACTGACCGACAAGCCATCACCAGACGCCGCCGCAGACGACGCCGAGGTCTCAGAGGACCCACAGGCCGAACTTGCCAGATTGCGGGCAGAACGCGACGCGGCCCGCGCCGAGCGCGAGGCCATGCGTGTCGAGATGGCCGGCCTTCAGGGCCGGCCTCGTTCGCGCCGTGTGGTTCGTCGCACCGCAACCGTCGTGCTCGTGGCGATCTCTTGTCTCGCGTTCCTCACCGGGAGCATCGGCGTGTGGGCGAACCGCAGCCTCCTCGACACCGATGTGTGGGTCGAGCACGTCGGACCGTTGATCGATGACCCGGCGGTGCAGGCTGCACTGAGCGCCACGATCACCACGGAGACGATGAAGCTGATCGATCCCAAAGCTCTGCTTCAGCAGTCCTTGCCAGATCGGGCCAGGGTGCTCGCCGTTCCCCTGTCCAACGCGTTCCAGACCTTTGTGGGTCAGGAGGTTGCCAAGCTGGTCGCCAGCGACGGGTTTAAGCGCACCTGGATCGAGCTGAACCGGCAGGGTCATGCCGAGGCGGTCAAGGTGTTGCGAGGCGACGCAAAGATGGTCCAGGCGGGCGACGAGTCGGTCACGATCAGCCTGGTGCCGGTGATCAACCAGGTCCTGGCGCGCATCACCTCGGTCTCACCCGACCTGTTCGGGAAGACCATCAACATTCCCGATATCCAGATCGACGAGATCCCAACGGCGGCGATCGACAAGGTCAACAGTGCGCTCGGCACGAACCTCCCACAAGACTTCGGGCAGATCACCATCTACGACCACGGCAAGCTGAAGGAGGTGCAGGACGCCGTTGCCATCTTCGACACCATCGTGTGGGTCTCCATCGTGTTGTTTGCTGCGTCGACCGTCGGCGCCATCGCCCTGTCGGTCAACCGCCGCCGGACGGTCCTCGAACTGGCGGTCGTCGATGTTCTCCTCCTGATCCTGATGCGTCGGGCGGCGATGATCGCTCAGGATCAGTTGCTCGGATTGGTTCGTGTTCCGGCCAATCGGGGTGCGGTTGGCGCGATCAGTGACGCTGTGCTTCAGGGTCTCTTCGACGGCACGCGAATCCTTCTCTGGGGGTTCGCCATACTCGTGGCGCTCGCTGTGGCCACTGCGCCCTGGCCCCGGGCTGTGGCAATCCGCCGGCGTACGGCATCACTGATGACGGGGGTGGCGACCGCCGCACGCGATCGGGGGACCGATCCCGCCACGACGAACTGGGTGGTGGAACACCTTGACCCGCTTCGAATTGCGGGGGTGGTCCTGGCGCTGGTGGTGCTGTGGTGGAGCACCACGTCATGGCTCTCGGTGTTGATCGTGCTGGTCATTCTGGCCGGCTACGAGGTGCTCCTGGGGCGCCTGGGCGACGCCGAGGTGACCAACCAGGCACCGTCCGCTCCCGAGGACCCGAACGTTCCATGACCACGACCCAATCCGCCGTCGACGCCGGGGCCGCCCCGAAGCGGGCGGGAGCGGTGGCCAACGTGGCGCTGTCGGATGTCACCAAGGCCACCATGGCGTCGGCCACCGCCGACCTGCAGCGGGACCTGGGTGGGGCGATCATGCAGTCCCTGATGGGCGTGCTCCCGACCGCCGGCTACGCCTCCGCTGCCAAGGAGTCCTTCGTTCAGGGCCAGGACCGGGCCGACGGCATTGCGACGGGACACCCGGACGGCTGACGTGGGATTGAAGCGATCCAGCCGTTGGCGAGTCCGTCGGGTCCGCCACTGGATCAAAAGCAGCCTCTGGGTCGTTCCCGGTGCGTACGCTGCGGTCGCCTTGGGCACCGGCGTGGCGCTCGTGGCCTTTGACCACAGCAGCCCGCTGCAGTCGCCGCTCGATCTCAGTGCGGCCAGCGCGACCGCGGCGCTCGCCGCACTTGGTGGCGGCATGATCACCTTTACCGGATTCGTCATGTCGGTGGTGCTCCTCGTCGTGCAGTTCGGCAGCAGCCAGTTCTCACCCCGGTTTCTCCGCTGGTTTCGCGACGACCCGGTCATCAAGCACAGCCTGGGCACCTTCATCGCCACCTTCGTGTTCGCCCTGACCGCCACGGCGCTCAGCGGTCGCGGCGCCGACAGCATCGTGCCGTACCGCGCGCTCGTCGGGGCGATGGTGTTGACCGCCGCCAGCATCGCCTGGTTTCTGGCCCTCATTTCCCGAACGTCGGACAACCTCCGGGTTGCCCACGTCATCCAGCGGATTGACAGCCAGGCGCGGCGGGTGTTCGACGACGTGTACCCGGTGAGCAGCACCGAGGTGGAGGCGGCCCAGCAAGCGGCGGCGAGCGTCGACCCCAGCTCGACCGTGCAGGAGGTGCGAAATCCCGACGTGGGAGGCATCCTGGTGGCCGTCGACCGCGACGAGTTGCTGCGTATTGCCGAGCGCCACGACGCGCTGATCGAGATGTGTGCGGCGGTGGGGGACCACATCGCCGCCGGAGGCCTGGTGGTCCGGGTGTACGGCGATCACAAGCTACCGGTGCGGCCGCTCAGCGGTGCCCTGATGTTTGGCGACGAACGGACGATCGAGGATGACCCGGCGTTCACGTTGCGGCTTCTCGTCGACGTGGCGATCAAGGCGCTGTCACCTGCGGTGAACGACCCGACCACGGCGGTCCAGTGCCTCCATCGCATCGAGGACGTGCTGCGTTATGCCGCCGCCAAGCACCTCTCGACCGGCGTCGTGACCGATCAACAAGGGACGGTGCGCGTACTGGTCCCGGCCCCCACGTGGGACGATCTGGTCGCCCTGGCCCTCGACGAGATTCGGGCGTTCGGGTCCGGCCAATACCAGATAGTTCGGCGCCTCCGGGCCCTGCTCGATGACCTGACCGCCGACCTGCCGGCCAAGCGCCGCCCAGCGTTGACCACACAGCTGGAGCTGCTCGACGAAGCGATGGAGCGAGCGATTCCGTTGGCGCAGCGCTCCGATGCGCTCGTGGCCGACCGTCAGGGATTGGGCCTGGCGATCCGTCCGCCGTCGTCGGATCAGTAGGTTTCGGAGCGAACCCAACGTACCGAGCTTCTCGGACACGATCGCCAGATGCCCATCGACGACATCGAAGGTTCCGGTGTCGAACTGCTCGCGCCAGGTTTGCCCGTCGAGCCGGATCTCTCCAGACCTGAGCGAGTACCGGGTGGGTTGTACGGGTCTCTTCGCCACGGGCGGTCGCTCGCTTGATCAGGGCCCACAGACGCGAGTTCACGTTCTCTCCGTCGACGATCAGAGGCCCTGCGTCGATGATGGAATGGCAACTCAACCCGATCGATATGGTTCGGCTACGTGGCCGCCCATGCGGTGAAGCGCCCGTCGCGACGCTCGAGGTGAAGCGTCAGGCCGAAGGTGTCGCTGAGCGATTCGGAGGTGAGCACCTCGTCGATCGGGCCCGCGGCGCTCACCCTTCCGTCGCGGATCAACAGCACGTGGGTGAAGCTCGGGGGGATCTCCTCGGGGTGATGGGTGATCAACACCTGCGCCGGACCGGTCGGATCGGCACCAAGTGCGTCGAGCCGTCCCAGCAGGTCTTCGCGACCGCCCAGGTCGAGGCCGGCTGACGGCTCGTCGAGGACGATCAGGGGAGCGTCGGCCATCAGGGCTCGGGCCAGCAGCACCCGCTGACGCTCGCCCGAGCTGAGCGATCCGAAGGTCCGCTCGCCGAAGCCGGCCATGGCCATCTCGGCCAGCGATGCCGCAGCCCTGGCGTGATCGTCGGCGGTGTAGTGATGCCACCAGGTCTCCAGCGCCCCGTGGCGGGCCGAGACGACGACGTCGTGAGCCGTGACCCCCGGACGGATCTTGTCGGCGAACGCCACGCTGACGAACCCCACCTCCGTTCGCACCGAGCGCACGTCGGCGCGTCCGAGGGTGTGTCCAAGCAAGGTGAGTTCCCCGGCCGATGGCCGGTCCCACCAGGTGGCCACCCGCACCAGCGTGGTCTTGCCCGACCCGTTGGCTCCCAAAACCACCCACCGCTCACCCGGCGACACCACCCAGGTGACGTCGTTCAGCAGGTGGCGCTCGCCCCGCCAGACCGACAGGTCTCGCACCGAGAGCACCGGCTCAGCGTTGGCTGGGTTGATCCGTGTGTGCAACATGCACCACCTCCTTGAAGTCGGCGGCGACGGACCCGCCCGGACGACCGACGCTCTCACACCCCGGGTGTGGCCGCGCGCGGAATCCGAGTTGTCCGCCGCATCCCACTACCATCGCCGCCCATGAAGATCGGTGTACTTGGAGCAACAGGACCGGCCGGAAGCGGCCTCGCAGCTCGACTGTCGTCGGTGGGATACGAGGTCTGGATCGGATCCAGGTCCAAGTACCGCGCCATGGAGGTCGTCGACGGCATCAAGGACAGGTGGCCCGACAAGGTCCTCAACCTCCACGCCGGTGACAACGAGGACGCCGCCAGGGCCGACGTGGTGGTCGTGGCCACCCCGTGGGACGCTGCGGCCGCCACGGTGATGCCCTTGGCCGACCTGCTGGCGGGCAAGGTGGTCATCTCCATGGCGAACGCTCTGGCAAAGGTGGCCCACGAGTTCCAGCCGCTGGTGCCGCCCCGTGGTTCGGTGGCTGCGTCGATCCAGGCGGCCATCCCCAAGTCGCTGGTGTCTGCGGCCATGCACCACGTACCGGCCAAGGAGTTGGGTGACCTGGCCAATCCGGTGGAGAGCGACGTGTTGGTGTGCTCGGACCATGACGGGGCCACCAACACCACGTTGGACATCGTCAACGCCATTCCCGACCTGCGCGGCCTTGATGCCGGCGAGTTGTCCAACGCCGCGCCCATCGAGGCCTTCGCAGCGGTCCTGTTGCAGCTCAACGTGAAGTACCGCACCAGGGCCGCGGTCCGGTTCACCGGCATCAATCCGGAGGATCGCCGCACCAAGGCATCGCCCGGCGCCAAGGCGAAGGCGCCCGCCAAGCCTGCGGCGAAAACTGCGAAGGGCTGAAGCGGGGCGGTCGTGCGTCTCTTCGACACCAAGCGGCGGGAGATCGTGCCGTTCGAACCCGGTCCCGTGGTCACGATGTACACGTGCGGCATCACGCCCTACGACTCCACCCACCTCGGCCACGCGGCCACCTATCTCACCTACGACGTGTTGCAGCGCCGCCTGCGGGACCTCGGCCACGAGACCCGCTGCGTGCGCAACATCACCGACGTGGACGACTCGATCCTGCCCAAGGCGCGCGAGTTGGGTGTGCACTACCTCGACCTCGCCGCCGCCGAGATGGCCCGGTTCGACGCGGACATGGAGGCGCTCGGCATGTTGCCCGCCTACTCCGAGCCCCGGGCAACCTCCGCCATCCCTGACATCCGCGGCTTCATCGGCATGGTGATCGACTCGGGCCATGCCTACGAGTCGGGTGGCTCGGTGTACTTCGAGGTGGCGACGCTTCGGTCGTTCGGATCGCTGTCCGGCTTGTCGCGGGAGGACATGCTGGCGCTGGCCGCCGAGCGGGGTGGAAACCCGGACGATCCCAACAAGCGGGACCCGCTGGACTTCGTCTTGTGGCAGCCCTCCGCCGATGACGAACCGTCGTGGGAGTCGATGTGGGGGCCGGGCCGACCGGGCTGGCACATCGAGTGTTCCACCCTGTGCCTGCGCGAACTTGGCACCACCATCGACCTTCATGGCGGCGGGTCCGACCTGATCTTCCCGCATCACGAGTGCGAGGCGGCCCAATCGGAGGCCGCCACCGGTCAGCCGCTGGTGCGCCACTGGATGCATCAGGCAATGGTGCATATGGACGGCGAGAAGATGTCGAAGTCGCTTGGCAACCTGGCCTTCGTCAGCGAGCTCTCCCAGCAGTTCCATCCCATGGCCATCCGCCTGGGGGTGCTGGGCAACCACTACCGCACCGAGTGGGAGTTCGGCGACGACCTGATGCCCGACGCTCAGCAGCGTTGGCTGCGCTGGCAGCAGGCGGGGGACGGCGACGGTGGTCTCAACGAGGTCCGCGTCGCACTCGACGACGATCTCGATACCCCCTCCGCCATCGCCGCAATCGATGCTGCGGTCGCACGGGGTGAGGGCGTTTCCGAGGCGGCGCTGCTGCTTGGAGTGGACCTCCAGCGCTGAGCCCACTCCCGCGTGACGCTCGTTCATTGTTTCGGTGCGATGAAATCTCTCAGACTTTCGTGAGAAATCGCCCCGCTTGCGTATCAATCCCGGCGGCGATGCGCCAGAATGGCTCCGTTACCAAATCGTCATGTTTGGGTACCTCGCACGAGGAGCCTCATGAAGCGCTCCGCAGGTAATCGACCGCAAGGGGAGAACGAATGCCATTTGGGATAGGCCCACTGGAAATTGGACAGCTGCAAAGGCCCATCAAGGCCGTGCTGAGGCCGGCGTTCAACTTCGCCTGGAGGGTCACCATCGAGGGTGCTCAGAACGTCCCCCTCAGCGGTGGCGCCATCATTGCGCCCAACCACCTGTCGGTGCTCGATTCGTTCTTCGTGCCGTGCAGCCTGCCCCGTCGCATCACCTATGTGGGCAAGGCCGAGTATCTCGACGACTGGAAAACCAAGACGCTGTTTCCGGCCATGGGCATGATCCCGATCGACCGGCGTGGCGGCGAGCACGCCCAGGCAGCACTCGACGCCGCCGCCGACGTTCTACGGCGGGGCGAGCTGTTTGGCATCTACCCGGAGGGCACCCGCAGCCGGTCCGGCGACCTCCACAAGGGCCACACCGGCATGGCGCGCCTGGCGATGGAGACCAACTCGCCGATCGTGCCGGTGGGGCTGCTCGGCACCTTGGCGGTGCAGCCACCCGATGCCAAGTTCCCCAGGCCGTTCCGCGATGTGCTCATCCGCTTCGGTGAGCCGATCTCACCTGATCGCTACAGCGATCGGCTGGGTGACCGTTTGGCGCTGCGCCAACTGACCGACGAGGTCATGTGGGAAATCCGTCGGCTGACAGGCCAGAGCTACGACGACACCTACGCCACGAAGGCCGCCAAGCCGGAGGCCTCTCGAGAGCCGGCCGCTGCGGCCGCCTCCTCGGCCACCGTGCTGCCTGGTGTCGGTGGCGAGGTCAGGGGTGGGCGCCACCTGCGTCCCGCCGCCACCTCGTCCAACTCGACCGCCTCATCGGTGGCCACCCGGCCGTCCTCCAGTTCGGTCCTGGCAGCCCGCCCGCTGACGCCCGGCATCGGGGTCGGCGCAGCTTCGTCGGTCACCACCAACCGCGCGGTCGACGATTCGGCCGCCGAGCCGTTGCCTTCGGACGAGGTATCCGATGCCACGACCAACTCGGGCGGGTTGTTGGAACGGGCGTCCTCCTCCACGGTGCTCAAGCCCCGCCCACTGGTCACCGCCTAGCCCCGACGGCAGGGTCACCCCCCACCGAGGTGGGGAGCCCGACGGTGCGCCCCGGCGTGCTTCGGGCTCCCCGCTTCGGCTGTTCCGGCCGGGTCAGCCCAGGGGAGTAACCTGCGTCGCCTATGTCAGCGATCCTGGTCACGCTTCCCGACGGTTCACAACGAGAACTGGACGAGGGGGCCACTGGGGCCGACCTGGCCGCCGACATCGGGCCGGGCCTGGCCAAGGCGGTGCTGATCGCCGAGGTGAACGGCGAGCCCAAAGACCTTGGCGCACCGTTGCCCGACGGAGCGCAGGTGAGGTTCCTCACCAAACGCGACCCCGAGGTGCTCGAGCACCTGCGCCACTCCACCGCTCACGTGTTGGCACAGGCGGTGCTCGACCTCTGGCCCGGCGCCACGTTCGCCGGTGGTCCGCCCATCGAGGACGGCTTCTACTACGACTTCGAGCTGCCCGGGGGCGGCACCTTCTCCGAGGACGACCTCGTCCGCATCGAAAAGCGGATGAATCAGATCATCAAGTCCAATCAGCGCTTCGAACGGTACGAGTTGCCGTTGGACGATGCCATGGCCGAGATGGCCGATCACCCGTACAAGCAGGCCTTCATGTCGGCCGCCTCAGCGGGCGACGACTCCGATGGTGATGCGGCGGCAGGCGAGGCGATCAGCTTTTACCGCAACGGTGACGGGTTCATCGACATGTGTCGCGGCCCCCACGTGCCCTCCACCGGCAAGCTCGGCTGGTTCAAGCTGATGCGGGTGGCGGGCGCCTACTTCCGCGGCTCTGAGGCCAACCCGATGCTGCAGCGCATCTACGGCACCGCGTGGACCTCCAAGGACGACCTCGGCGCCCACCTCGAACGCCTCGAGCAGGCGGCCGCCCGTGACCACCGCCGACTGGGCGCGGAGCTCGACCTGTTCAGCTTTCCCGACGAGATCGGCTCGGGTCTGGCGGTGTTCCATCCCAAGGGTGGCATCGTGCGCATGCTGATGGAGGACTACTCCCGCAAGCGCCACGCCGAGGCGGGCTACGAGTTCGTCAACTCGCCCCACATCACCAAAGAGAACCTGTTCCAAACCTCGGGCCACCTCGACTGGTTCGCCGACGGCATGTTCCCGCCGATGCAGTTGGACCTGGACGGCGACGGCAACGCCACCAACTATTACCTGAAGCCGATGAACTGCCCGTTCCACATCCTGATCTTTCGCTCACGGATGCGCAGCTACCGGGAGCTGCCGTTGCGCATGTTCGAGTTCGGCACGGTGTACCGCTACGAGAAGTCGGGCGTGCTGCACGGGCTCACCCGGGTGCGCGGCCTCACCATGGACGACGCCCACATCTTCACCACCAAGGAGAACATGGCCGCCGAGTTGGCGTCACTGCTCGACTTCGTGCTGTCGCTGCTGCGTGACTACGGCCTGGACGACTTCTACCTGGAGCTGTCGACCCGACCGGAGGAGAAGGCGGTGGGCACCGACGAGGAGTGGGACGAGGCCACCGAGGCGCTCCGTGAGGTGGCGGAGGGACAGGGCCTCGACCTGGTGATGGATCCCGGCGGCGGCGCCTTCTACGGCCCCAAGATCTCCGTACAGGCCCGGGATGCCATCGGGCGAACCTGGCAGATGTCCACCATCCAGGTGGACTTCCAACTTCCGCAGCGCTTCGAGTTGGAGTACGTGGGTTCCGATGGCGAACGCCACCGGCCCATCATGATCCACCGGGCCCTGTTCGGGTCGGTGGAGCGCTTCTTCGGTGTGCTGGTGGAGCACTACGCCGGGGCGTTCCCCACCTGGTTGGCGCCGGTACAGGTGGCGATCCTGCCAGTGGCCGACTCCCACGACGACTATGCCCACGCCCTGGCCGCACGGCTGAAGGCCGCCGGGTATCGATCCGAGGTCGTCGAGGCCAACGACACCCTTGGCAAGCGCATCCGCAACGCCAAGGGCCAGAAGCTGCCCTACGTGCTCGTCGTCGGCGACGACGACATCGCCCACGACACCGTGGGCGTCAACCCTCGCGGCGGTTCGGTGGAGCGCGACGTCGGCGTCGCCGAGTTCATTGGTCGCCTGAGCGCAGAGGTGGAATCCAAGGGTGTCCCCGAAGCCCCGGGTGTGGCCCACCAGGTGATCGACCACGCGTCCAGCACGGCCGCGTCACCACCGGACCCGTTGTGACGCTCGAGCACCTGTGGAGCACGTGGCGATCCGACTACGTGGGCACACTCGGCGACGCGGCCCCGACGCACGACCTCACGTTGTTCGAGCGGATCCTGGCCGCCCCCGGAACCGATCGCGACAAGTTTGTGGTGGCACGCGGCGGCCACTGCTTCGTCCTGCTCAACCTGTTCCCCTACACCGCCGGCCACGCCATGGTGCTGCCCAACCGCGGTGTCCCGGGCCTGAGCGACCTGAACGACGATGAGTTTGCCGAGTTGTGGTCGCTCGTTCGTGACCTCACGGCGGCCTGCACCGACGGTCTGGGCTGCGACGCCGTCAACGTGGGTGTCAACCTGGGCGAGGCGGCCGGGGGTTCCCAGAGTGATCACCTGCACGTGCATGTGGTTCCCCGTTGGGCCGGAGACGCCAACTTCATGACCGCAACCGCCGACACCCGCACCTTGCCGGTGGCGCTGCCCGAGGCCTGGGACCGGCTGCGCGCCGGCTGGCCCGGCGGCGCCCCCGCCGCATGGATGGAAGGATGACCCTGTGAGTGACGACTCAACCAGCGAGGACCACACCGAGGAGGGCACCGTCGACGAGCACGTCGACGAGTTACCCGAGGATCTCGACTTCACCGCCGCCGGCCCCATCACCTTCCCCAACAACAACCGTCGCCGCATTCCTGCGCTGATCTACCTGGTGCTGGGTGCCGGAGCGATCGCGGTGTCGATTGCGTTCGAGGGCGACGCCACCGTCAATACCGGCCTGGCGGTCGCCGGCGCGCTGCTGGCGGTGTTCGGCATCTACGGACTGTTCGCCGGGCGCACGCTGAACGTCGACGATCAGGAGGCCTTCGCCACTGCGGGCGCCATCGTGGGCTTCCCGGTGGGTCACTCGTCGGCGCAGCAGGTGTGGCGGGGCTGGCTGTCCACCCCGACGTGGCGCATTCTCATCTACTCCGCCGAGAACCCCCCGAAAAACCGCGGCATCGTGCTGGTGGACGGCATCAGCGGCGACATCGTCGAGTGGTTCGCCGAGGAAAACCCGGACCAGTGGGACTCCGATCAGGCGTAAACCTTCACATGACACGACGGCGGTCGCTATGCTTGCAAAAGTAAGCACCCCGAGGGGAGAAACCCATGTTCGACGGAAACTTCCGTCCCCAGGTCGAGGCCAAGCTCAAGCCTGTTGGCCATCAGATCAAGCGCACCGGCATCACCGCCGACCACCTGACCATCGCCGGCCTGGTCATGGCGGTCGCTGCGGCGGTCGTCATCAGCCTCGGCTGGTGGCATTTGGGGCTTCTGCTCGTCGTCCTCACCGGGGTGCCGGACCTGCTCGACGGCGCCGTCGCCAAAGCCTCGGGCACCGCCGGCCCCAGAGGTGCCTTCTTCGATTCGGTGGTCGACCGTGTCACCGACGCGCTGCTCTTTGGCGCCGTCGCAGTGAACTTCAGCCAGACCCGACCCAACTGGGTGTGGCTGCCGGTGGCGGTGCTGGCCAGCGCCTCCTGGGTGAGCTACATCCGCGCCAAAGCCGAGTCGCTTGGCTTCGACGCCCGCGGCGGGCTGGTGGAGCGGGCCGAGCGCTTCGTGATCTTCCTGGTGGCGCTGCTGTTCCCCGTGCTGATGATCCCCGCGCTGCTCCTGATGGTGGTCCTCAACGTGGGTACCGCCGTTCAGCGCTTCGTCAAAGTATGGAAGCAGGCCTCCGCCGAGCGCCCACCCACCTCCCGTCAGCGTCGCCGCCCCCGGCGCAGCGAGGCCACCATGGCCGAGCGTTGGCAGATCCGTCGGGACGCACGCGACCGCCGTCTGGCATCGCGCCGCTGATCCAGAGCCACTTCGGTAGCCACATCAACGTGACGGTGCGCTGAATGGTGCTGGGCATCTCCGTCCTCGACCTGTTCAAGGTGGGCACCCGCGCCGCCGGCCTCCTGCCCCGGCCGGGGGCCAACCTCATCTCCCAGGGTCTCGGCACCGCGGTGGCCCCGATTTTGGCCGAGCGTCGCCTGCTGATTCAGCGCAACCTCGACCGGGCCACAGGCCACACCCTCACGCCGTTGCGACGCCAGGCCCTCACCACTGCGGCGTTCCGGTCGTACGGACGCTATTGGGAGGACCTGCTCCGACTGCCCAACATGTCGATCGACGAGTTGGCCGCCAATTTCGACAGTCGGGGACTGCATCATGTCGACGAGGCGCTCGCCACGGGCACCGGACCGATCCTGGCGCTGCCCCACGTTGGCAGGTGGGAGTGGGCGGCGGCGTGGCTCACCCGGGTGCACGGCGTGGAGGTGACCGCCGTGGTTGAAACGATCGAGCCGCCAGAGCTGTTCAGTTGGTTCCATGCCAAACGCCAGGCGCTGGGCATCAACGTGGTGCCGCTGGGGCCCGCTGCGGTGGGTGCCATCAGCCGTGCGGTGAAGCAGGGCCACGTCGTCTGTCTGCTGTCGGACCGCGACATCGGTGGCGGCGGCCCAGAGGTGGAGTTCTTCGGTGAGCGCACGCGCCTGCCCGCCGGCCCGGTCACCATGGCGCTGCGCACCGGCGCAGCACTGCTGCCCGCCGCCGTCTATGAGACCGCCGGCAACCGTGTGCTTGGCGTGGTGCGGCCACCGATGGATCTCACCCGCGAGGGTCGATTGCGTTCCGACATTGCGCGTCTCACCCAGCACCTGGCCTACGAACTGGAGGAGCTCATTTCAGCTCACCCCGAGCAGTGGCACCTTCAGTCCGCCAACTGGCCGAGCGACATCGTGGCACTCCGCGCCGCCGGGTACTCGCCCGACCCGCTGCCCGGATCCAAGCCGATAGGGCCGGACAACTAGCCTCTCGCCGATGCGCATCGGTCTCGTCTGCCCCTACAGCCTGAGCGTGCCCGGTGGCGTGCAGGGCCAGGTGCTGGGCCTGGCCAGGGCGCTGCGACGACGGGGCCACGAGGTACGCGTGTTGGCGCCGTGCGATGGGCCGCCGCCCGAGCCGGGCGTGACCCCGTTGGGTGCGTCCATTCCGTTCGCCACCAACGGTTCGGTGGCGCCGCTGGCCCCGGACCTGTCGGCACAGCTGCGCGTGATGCGCGCCGTGTGGGACGAGGACTTCGATGTGTTGCACCTGCACGAACCGTTGGTGCCCGGCATCACCAACACGGCACTGGTGGTGAAACCCTGCCCGATGGTCGGCACGTTCCACGCCTCGGGCGACTTCTCGGCCTACTCATCGTGGCTGCGGCCGCTGGGTTCCTGGGCCGTCCGGCGCCTGGACGTGCGCGTGGCCGTGTCGGACGACGCCCGCTCCACCGCAGGGGTGTGGTTCGACGACGACGACATGCTGGTGCTGTTCAACGCCGTGGACACCGAGGCGTTTGCCCGAGTCACCCCCCACGAGGCCGAGGGTCCCTCCATCTTCTTCGTGGGGCGTCATGAGACACGCAAGGGCCTTGCCGTCCTGCTGGAGGCCATGAAGCAGCTTCCCCAGGACGTCAGCCTGTGGGTGGCCGGCACCGGTCCGTTGACCGACGAGCTTCAGGCGTCCACGGTGGGCGACGATCGCATCGAGTGGCTTGGCCGCCTCAGCGACGCCGAGCGGGATGCGCGCATGGCCGGGGCCACCGTGTTCTGCGCACCTGCGATCGGTGGCGAGAGCTTCGGGGTCGTCCTGCTGGAGGCGATGGCGGCCGGTACGCCGGTGGTCGCCTCAAACATCCCCGGTTACACCAACGTGGGCACCCACGACCGCAACGCGCTCCTCGCCGAACCCGACGACCCCACCGCGCTGGCAAAGGCGCTCAACGCCGTGCTGGGCGACCAGGCGCTGGCGAAACGCCTGGTCGTGGCCGGCCATCGACGGGCCAACGCCTATTCCATGGAGCGCCTGGCCGCCTCCTACGAGCAGTTGTATCGGGACGCCATGGCTCGCACACCGGCCGCCGGTTAGGGAACACGCTTCGGGTGCAACGACAGCCCGGCGTAGGGTGACGCCCGACTTCGAGCGTTCCAGGAGCACGGGTGACCACTACAACTCACATGGGCGATCCGGGTTCCACCGGTCGCTTTGGGGAATTTGGCGGCAGATATGTGCCCGAGACGCTGGTGCCGGCCTGCCAGCAGCTGGAGGCGGCGTTCCGTGACGCCTGGGCCGACGAGGCGTTCCGGTCCGAGCTCAACGGCCTCCTCACCGACTACGCCGGTCGCCCCAGCCCGCTCACCGAGGCCCACCGCCTGTCCGAGGAGCTGGGTTGCCGGGTGCTGCTCAAGCGGGAGGACCTCAACCACACCGGCTCGCACAAGATCAACAACGTGCTGGGCCAGGCGCTGCTGGCACGGCGTATGGGCAAGTCCAAGCTGGTGGCCGAGACCGGTGCCGGTCAGCACGGCGTCGCCACCGCCACGGCAGCGGCGCTCATGGGCATGGAGTGCGTGGTCTACATGGGGGAGGTGGACATGGCCCGCCAGGAGCTCAACGTGTTTCGCATGCGCCTGCTGGGCACGGAGGTGCGTCCCGCCCGCAGCGGCAGCCGCACCCTGAAGGACGCGGTCAACGAGGCGATGCGTTCGTGGGTGGCCACCGTCGAGTCCACCCACTACTGCCTGGGTTCGGTGATGGGCCCTCACCCGTATCCCTGGATGGTGCGTGAGTTTCACCGGGTGATCGGCGAGGAGGCGTATGCGCAGGTCCGAAAGCTCACCGGCGCCGACCCCGACGTGGTAACGGCCTGCGTCGGCGGCGGTTCAAACGCCGCCGGCATCTTCTCCGGGTTCGTCGACACCGATGCCGAGCTGGTTGGTGTGGAGCCCGCTGGTGGCGCCGCCATCGGCGGAGGGGCCGTCGGCGTGGTGCACGGCATGGCCTCGTATCTGAAGCAGGACGACGTCGGCCAGGTGGTCGAGGCCCAATCGATCTCGGCAGGTTTGGATTACCCGGGTGTCGGCCCCGAGCACAGCCATCTGGCCGCAGAGGGCCGGGCCCGTTACGTGCCGGTGACCGATGCGGAGGTCATCGAGGCGTTCCAGTTGCTCAGCCGCACCGAGGGGATCATCCCGGCGCTGGAGTCGGCCCATGCCCTCGCCTGGGTGTCCAAGGCCAGGTCCGAGCTGGCAGGCAAGACCGTGCTGGTCAATTTGTCGGGTAGGGGCGACAAGGACGTGGGCCAGATGATGGAGGTGCTCGGATGAACGCCCCGGACGCTTCAGCCCCAGAACACCAGCACACGCCCGGACGGCTGGAGGCGGCGCTGCGGCGCCGCAGGGCCGACGGTGGCAAGGCACTCGTGCCGTACCTCACCGGCGGGCTGGGGGAGTGGGTGCCCACCGTCGAGGCCGTCGCCCAGGCCGGCGCCGATGCCATCGAGATCGGCGTGCCCTTCTCCGACCCGGTGATGGATGGCCCCACCATTCAGGCCGCCTCCGACCAGGCGCTCAGGGAAGGCGCGCTGCCCTACGAGGTGATCGAGGCCGCGGGCGCCGCCGACGTGGGCATTCCGCTCGCTGTCATGACCTATTACAACCTGGTGTTCCGCCCGGGTGTCACGAGGTTTGCGGGCGAGTTGGCCCGTGCCGGCATTGCCGGGGCCATCCTGCCCGACCTTCCCCTGGACGAGGCCGGCCCGTGGATTGCGGCCGCCGACGGGGCGGGTGTCGAGACCGTGCTGCTGGCTGCACCCACCACCCCCGATGAGCGTCTCCAGCGCATAGCCGACCGGTCCAGAGGCTTTCTCTACGCCGTCGGGCTGCTCGGAGTCACCGGGGAGCGGGCCAGCCTGGCCGACTCCGCCAAGGAGATCGCCCGGAGGGCCAAGGCCATCACCGACCTGCCTGTGCTGGTGGGCGTTGGGGTGTCCACACCACAGCAGGCGGTGGAGGTGTGCGAGGTGGCCGACGGTGTCGTGGTTGGTTCGGCCTTCGTTCGCACGGTGTCGGAGGGTGGATCGCCCGACCAGGTGGCCGAACAGGTCGCCACATTCCGCGATGCACTCGATCGAGGCGCCTGATGGCGACCGCTGGTCTCCGCATGTTTCAGCGGTCCCTTCCCTGCCCGCTGACGGCCTGATGCCCCGGATTCCTTGTGCCCGTAGGGCTCTCGCAACCCGGTGGGTTCCAGAACCCGCCCGAAACTGTTAGAGTTACACCGTTGTCATTCACCTTCGCGATTCAGTGGATTCCGGGCGGTTGCCCAGGTCCCGGGTTGCGAAACGTGGCGGGCGGCGCAATAGGGTCACATTGACCCCGAACCAAGTCGGTTCGTACACGATTCAAGCGGACGAACCGCTGAGGAGGCACCCATGAACAAGAGTGAACTGGTCTCGACCATCGCCCGTCGCACCGAGTTGTCCGAGAAGGACGTCAACGCAGTGCTCGGCGAGTTCATCACCGTCGTCGGCGAGGTGGTTGCGAAGGGCACCGACAAGCTGACCATCCCCGGCTTCATCTCCTTCGAGCAGACCGAGCGCAAGGCTCGCATGGGCCGCAACCCGCAGACCGGCGAGCAGATCCAGGTCCCGGCCACCAAGGCCGTGAAGATCTCAGCTGGTTCCAAGCTGAAGAAGGTCGCCAAGGGCGAGGTTCAGCCCTGATCGCCCGGGGCCGTTCAGGCCTCGAATGCGAGTGATTCAACCCGATGGGAGCGCTTCGGCGCTCCCATCGGCGCGTCCAAGGAGGTGTGGGTCAGTCGCCGAAGGGTGCGGTGTCCGGGTTGAAGTCGGCCAGGTTGCGCCGAAACATGATCTCTCTGGCCACAAATATGGTCAGCAGGGCCAACAACAACACCTTCAGTCCACGGCTCACGGGCCAGATGGTAGTCAATGGATGTGGCCATGCCGACGACCGTGGGTCGATGGTGCACGGCACAGCGGTTCTCGGTGGTGGCCGAGCGCTCCGTCGGGCTACCATCGGCGCTCCACCCAAGCCCGGGTGGCGGAATGGCAGACGCGGGGGATTCAAAATCCCTTGTCCGAAAGGGCGTGTGGGTTCAAGTCCCACCCCGGGCACTCAAGCAACGATCGGCTTGCCTGACGGCAGCCCGCCGGCCTACTCGAGTTGGCTGCCGTCGGGGCGGGTGGTGTGCCATTTGCCGTCCGGGGTTCGTTGGATCCGGAAGCCCTTTTGCTTCCAGCGGTTGTGTTTGCCACATTATGCCGAATCCGTGATTATGCCGAACAGTGGTGCGGATGTGTTGGTGAGCGCGGAGTTTGGGTTGTCGTGTTCGGCATAATCCTGGGGTTCTGATCGAGGCTTCCTGTCCGCTATTGGACAGGAGAGTGACGATGAGTGGTCCGTTGGATGTTCGGGTGTGTGGCCCGTTGGTCCCGTTTCGGGATGGTTTCGTTGAGGAGCTGGGCCGGAGTGGCTATACGCCGTTGTCGGCTGCGAATCAGGTGCGTTTGTTCGCGCATGTGAGCCGGTGGATGGCCTCTGGTGGTCTCGATGTTGAGGCGCTTTGCGAAGCTGAGGCTGAGTTGTTCCTGGCTGATCGGCGTGCTGAGGGCTACACGTCGTTTCATTCGTTGAGGGCGTTGGAGCCGCTGTTGGGGTTTCTGCGGTCGGTTGGTGCGATACCGGAGCGGGTTGTGGTTGGCCCGGTCGGCCCGGTTGAGGAACTGGTTGACGGATACCGGTGTTGGTTGGTTGAGGAACGGGCGCTGACGGTCAGCACGGTCGAACGGCGTGTGCGAACAGCTTGGTTGTTCCTGGGGTCGACCGGTGTCGACGTCGACGTTTTGGAAGCGGGTGATGTTCACCGGTTTGTGGGCCGTGAGTGTCCTGAGCGGAGTGTTGGCACAGCAAAGCTGTTGGTGTCCGATACCCGTTCGTTTCTGCGGTTTTTGTTCGCAGCTGGTTGGACGTCGGTTGATTTGTCGACGGCGGTTCCGGGGGTTGCGGGCTGGCGGGGCGCGGCGTTGCCCAAGGCGGTGGCATCCGAGATGGTTGCGGCGTTGTTGGCGGGGTGTGACCGGACCACTGTCGCCGGACGGCGTGACTACGCGGTTTTGGTGTTGTTGTCACGGCTGGGGTTGCGGGCTGGTGAGGTGGCCGGGTTGTGTTTGGAGGACATCGATTGGGACGCCGGGGAGATCACGGTGACCGGCAAAGGGGTCCGGGTTGAACGGCTCCCGCTCCCAGCAGATGTGGGGGAGGCCATTGTCGGCTATCTGGCTCACGGTCGACGCCCGACAACGGACCGGAACGTGTTTCTGAGGCTGCTGGCACCTCACGGACCAATGACAAGAGGTGCTGTGCAAGGGGTTGTGGGGCAAGCGTGTGAGCGGGCCGGGATCGAACGATTCGGCCCTCACCGGCTGCGACATAGTGCTGCGACCGACATGTTGGGGGCCGGTGCCGCACTCGCCGAGGTCGGCCAGGTTCTCCGTCACCGAAGCATGTCGACCACCGCGATCTACGCCAAATGCGACCTCGAGGCGTTGCGTTCGTTGGCGATGGTCTGGCCCGGAGGTGCCCGATGAGTGACCTCCATGGTGCTGTCGATGACTACCTCACGCTCCGACGTTCGTTGGGCCACAAACTCGAACGACATAACCGTCTTCTCCACGACTTCGTCGAGTTTCTCCACGGCCGCGAGACCACCACGATCACAACCACCCTGGCCGTCGAGTGGGCAACCATGCCCGCCGAAGCGCAGCCCGACTGGTGGGCGACCCGGCTCGGGGTGGTCCGCGTGTTCGCGAAACATCATCAGGCGACCGACCCGGCCACCGAGGTTCCTCCCGCCGATGTGTTCCCGGCGCACTCCCGGCGGGCCGAGCCGTTCATCTACACCGACACCCAGATCCGTGCGCTGCTCGCCGCGGCCGACAAGATCCACACACCGTTGAAAGCCGCAACGTATGGGACGTTGATCGGCCTGTTGGCGGTGACCGGGATGCGGGTCGGTGAGGCGATCCGCCTTGACCGCACCGATTTCGATCCGGACTCGGGGGTGCTCACGATCCGTGACACCAAGTTCGGGAAGACCCGCCGGATTCCGTTGCATCCAAGCACCACCGACGCGCTCGTCGCCTACAGCCAGCTTCGGGACACCACCCTGAGCACCAAGCGGTGTGAGGCGTTGTTCGTCTCGACGGTCGGGACCCGGCTCTTCTATGAGAACGTTCACCCCAACTTTCAGCGTCTCACCAGGGACGCCGGGATCACCGCACGGTCGGAACGTTGCCGGCCCCGCATCCACTGTCTCCGCCACACGTTCGCTGTGGTGACCCTGACCGGCTGGTATCGAGATGGCCTCAACATCGATTCGCGTGTCCACCTGTTGTCGACCTACCTCGGCCACACCGAGCCGTCGTCGACCTACTGGTATTTGGAGGCCACACCCGAACTTCTCGGGTTCGCAGCAGACCGACTCGAAGCAGCCGCGGGGGTGCTCTCATGACCGCACTCGCTCCGACCCTTCAAGCGTTCTTCTGTGACCGGCTCATCAAACAACGAGCCGCCAGCCCGAACACCATCGCCGCCTACCGAGACACCTTCCGGCTCCTCATCGCCTACACCACCGACCACACCAACACCGACCCATCCGATCTTGATATCGGTCAGCTTGACGCCACCCTCATCGGAGGGTTTCTCCACCACCTCGAAACCGAAAGGCACAACAGCCCCTCCACCCGCAACACCCGCCTCGCCGCGATCAGATCGTTCTACAAATACGCGGCCCACCAGCACCCCGAACACGCCGAGACGATCCAACGCGTCCTCACAATCCCCCAGAAACGGACCGACCGGGCCACCGTCTCGTTCCTCACCCGACCCGAAACCGAAGCACTGCTCGCCGCCCCCGACACCGACACCTGGTGCGGGAGACGCGACCACACCATCCTCACCGTCATGACCCAAACCGGGCTCAGGGTCACAGAAACAACAGCGCTCACCATCGCCGATGTTCAACTCGATCGGCCCGGTGCTCACATCAACATCGCCCACGGCAAAGGACGCAAACAACGAGCAGTCCCGATCTCGACCGCTGTGATCGCTGTCCTCGGAGAATGGCTCCGAGAACGCAACGGGCAACCCGACGATCCGTTGTTCCCCAGCGGACGTCGGACCCACCTCAGCCGAGACTCCATTGCCCACCTCGTCACCAAACACACCGCAACAGCCGCCGCCAGGCATCCATCCCTAACCACCAAAAATGTGACTCCGCACACCCTCCGGCACACCTGTGCCATGGCCCTCCTCCAAGCCGGCGTCGACATCACCGTCATCGCGCTCTGGCTCGGCCACGAAACAATCGAGACCACCCAGATCTACATGCACGCCGACATGGGCACCAAAGAAACCGCCCTCAACCGGACCACACCACCCAACACCAGCCCCGGCCGCTACCAGCCCGACACCGGCACCCTCGCCTTCCTCAAGAACCTGTGATTATGCCGAACACAACACCGCCGATCCCGCTCCCACCAACACATCCGCACCCCCATTCGGCATAATCACGGATTCGGCATAATGCGGTTTATGCCGAATGCGGCATAAGCCGCACAGCGGCGCCGCGTTCGTCTGGGTGGTTGCGCCGCCCCGGCCGTGCTCGTGGAGGTGGTCGATCTCGCAACGGCTGGCCGGTGCGTGACAGCCGGGCCAGATGCAGTGGGTATGGACGGCCGTGGCGGCCAGGCGGGCCGATCCGGTGAATCGTCGTGCCCGGCCGAGGTCGATGACGACGTCGGCTGCGTTGGTGATCACCCTGCGGACCTTGTGGAGCAGGCTGTTGGCGGCGGCTTCTGTGGGGTCGACGTCGTGGCCGTCCTCGTTGCGGCACATGAACGTGTCGGGGTCGAACCGGGGCGGCCGATCGTGATCGATCGCTGCGAGCATTTCCTCGTAGGCCTGGGCGGACCAGTGGATGTTGTGAACCCAGCCGACAGGCACAGCGGAGCCGTCAGCGGTCGCAGCATCCCGGAACACCTGCACCAACGCGTCAGCACGGCGTTGGGCATCGGTCCGATCCAAATCCTCTTTGCACAGCCCCTCGCCGAACAGGCCATCGGGACCCAGCCGTGCCTTGGCATCGGCCCAGTCAGCCTCGAACTCGGCGGCGATGTATCGGTCGAGGATCTCCCACAACTCCGCACCCTGCCCAGCCCCAAAGAACCCGGACAGTTCCCACGACAGGTCGAAGGGGTTCTGCACCAAGCGGACATCCCGCTTCTTGTGGTTACGTTCGTTTGGTGGCTCGGAACCGTCCTCGTCGACCAGGCGGGCCCACCGGTGCACCTTGCGCCCAAACGCCTTCGCATCCATCGTCTGGGCATCCGCCAGGAACTCCTCGTCGCGTTGGCACAACGCCGCCGCCACCCGAGGGTTGGCATCCACCCGGCCCAACGCTCTGACCGCACACGTCGACACCTCACCCGCCTGCCACGCCGCTGTCACCTTCGGAGCGTCCTTGGCCAGCCGGGCCGTCTTCGCCCGGACCGACGCCTCAGCCTCGGTCAACCGGGCCACGTGGCGGACCATGATCTTGGCCGACCCATGCCCGTCGGCTGTGTGCAACACTCGCCGTTGAATCGCCCCCATCAGTACCGACTGGGCCGCATCAACGCGACGACCCAGCCGATCGAGCTCCTCGATCCATACCACCGCATCTCGCGAATCCGCAGGGTCGAATCCAGCCTCAAACAACTCGTCCATCGCCAACTCCGCCTGAGCCAACGCCGCCCCCGCAGCAACATCGGCCACCGCCGACTTCGCAGCGGACCAGGCAGCCAACTCATCGGTGGCCAACCGCAATCGCAGCGCCGCCAGAGCGCCACCGTCACCTGAACCGTTTCCGCCGCCCGGACCGCTGCCGGTCGACTCGAAATCTGTGATCGAAGCCATGGGTCCAGTCTGACGAACGGGTGTGACAACGAAGCCGAATCCGGGCGAGAATTTGTGTGAATCAATGGCTCAACCTGCGATGATGAGGGGCTCCGCAGACCCGGGCAAAGGTCGACCCGCTCGCGTCGTATTCCCGGAGTCTTGTGAGGGTGCCCCGGTCCGTCTCGGCTGGTGGGGGAGCACTGCGGCGCTGCTATGATGACCCGCTTGCACCGGGTGAAATCCGGGGCCACGTCGGAGTGGCGGAATTGGCAGACGCGCTAGGTTGAGGGCCTAGTGCCCTTATAGGGCGTGGGGGTTCAAGTCCCCCCTCCGACACTGAAAAACCCCTACGGCGGCAAGGGGTCTGAGGCAGACAAGCTGGGATTTGTCATCACTTTGTCATCACCTTGCTCCCTAGGCGGGGCTCTGCTCATTTCGAAGATCTCGCAGGGTGGATGGATTCCCGAACAGCCAACTACGAGGTCCGGCCCAGGTGCCAACGTCAGCGCTAGATACATCGAAGGTCAACCTTCGACGAGCGACCTACTTCCTTGACATTCATAGAGACGCCTCCACCGGGCCTGGGGCACCGAACAAGAAGCTTCGAGAGTTGCCCCGCAGCGCCGTCGTTTTCGCAGTTGGAGCGCTAGACGCGTACCTCTCGGAGGTCGCCGCCGAGGTGATGGTTAGCCAGTTTGGGAATGGAACCACGACCCAAGAGTCTCGAAAGATGCTTGCCAGCATTCAGAAAGAGCTGCCGACCCTGGCGATCGAGCTAGCCATGGCTGAGCCCGGTCTCGATCGCGCTGAACACATCCGTAAGCAGATCGTCGAGCACTTCTATGACAAAGTGAGCAATCACGGCGCCAGCGCAGTTGCGACCACCGTTATCAGGATGGGCGCGAAACCTGGTCCCGTTTGGTCGACCGTGGAGAAAGCCGGTCACGCTGACCCCCAGGCGCGACTTGAGTCAATGACTCGCCGACGACACGCGATTGTGCATCGCGGCAAGGCCGTACGCACAACGCGGCAACTAGCGCATCGGTGTGTCTTGCTCGCCGGGGCGATTTGCGACTCTGTCGACGAGATTGCCGTCGATGCTATGAAAACTGCCGCTAGCCCCTGAGTATTGGAAGCCAATTGACCCCTCCAGGCGCCTGGGTGCTAGAAGCCGTATTTCTCCTTTCGGAGCTTGAATGCTTCCTCGCCGCCTTCCATCACTTGAGTAACAGCCGAGCGGACGTCTTCAACGTCGATGGCACCTTGATGACCGACAAATCCGCCGGACTGATCGCCCTGTTGCCGGTTCTCGCAGACGATTACCAATTCGGCGTCGCCGTTCACCACCAGATTGGCATTGTGACTCGAGAAGATCAGTTGGCGACGCGCCTTTGAGGACCAAAGGCGCCTTACGACGTCAAGGACCACCTGACTATCCAGGTCGTCCTCCGGCTGGTCGACAATGAGAGGGGGCCCGGCCTGGGCAAGCAGGACCCTCAACAATGCTGTTGCCTGCTGGCCAGCCGATGCGTCTGAAAAGTCGATGTAATCCGACTCCTTTACCCTGTACTTGAACCTGGGATGATCAAGAACGGGCGTCAGCGCCAGGTCGAGCCATCCATCCGACGTGAGCTGGTGCCGGGACTTGTCTTGATCGGCGACTGGAAAGCCAAGGCGGCTCATAACCGGTGTGTTGGAAGACTTCACGGGAGTCTCAGACCCAAGCTGGAGAAGCGCCTCCAGCTCGTCCAGAACGGTATTCCAAGTCGCTAGTGGGTCATCCTCAGCCCGAATTGCGTCGAAGAGTGCCTCGACGCGAGCCGACCGCACTCCTGATCCGGCAATCCCCGCCCGAAGCCGTTCCGCATGCTTCGACAGTCCCACGCCTTGCTGCAGCTCGGCGTGGATGAGCCCGTCAGACAACCCGTCCAGCGTGAGACACTCATGAGCAACGGTTGCCGATCGCGCTTTGGCGAGTTCACCAACCTGAGCCCTCAGTTCATGGTGGCTCGTCTCAGGATCACCGAGGCCTGACCGCTCAAGCGTCTGCCGGGTTCGTAGGTCCTTTACTTCTGTCACTCGCCCTTCGACCACGGCCAACTCTGCGAGCTTCGCTTCATGCGCGGTAGACGTCGCCTTTACGGTCTCATACGCCGCCCCAAAGTCGCCGTGGATTTCGTTCAGGCGCGCTTCGGCAAGGGCAACGGGCGATCCCACGTCAGAAGCGGCCCGCAGCTCCGTCTGCGCCGCCTCTACCCGATCCACCACCGTTTGGATCGTCGCGCCGACAATGGTGACCAACTCCTCGATCGGTTCGGCCAGTTTGGATGGCTGGCTTGCGGAACCGTCGGCTTCGCCCACGTTAAGGGCATCGAGAGCTGATCGAGCGTCGACCAGAGCGCTGGAGGCTTGAGTCAAACTCTCCCTTGCCGACCGTTGTATGTCTCTCGCTGCGTCGTAGCGGGGCTTGTCAGCAAGAATCACTCGGTCTTCTTCCGACATGCCGCCAAGCGACTGGCGGATATTCTCCGCCTGGTCCTCGAGCGAACCGACGTCAAGCGTCGAACGTTGGATGGCTAGATCTAGCACGCGAACGCGTTGTAGAGTCGCGTAGTTCTCCCTCAGACGTCCGGCAGCCTCGGCAATCTGGCGGTCAAATTCATCGAGGTCGGGCTGGATCGGCGCAGTGATGAATCGGGTGAGTTCATCGACTCGCACTGCGACCGAACTCAGCTGCTTCTGGCTGTAGGCGTGGATGGGAAGCAGCGCCCTGACGTCTTCCTCGCGCGCTGGCACAAAGTCGGCACCTCCGATCTTGAGACGAATGTTCCCAGTGTCAGCCTGCCGCCGGACAACATGCGGGATTCCGTTGATGACGAAGTGCACCTCCACTTGTGCGTCGAGGGGAAATAGGGTCGCCTCGATGAGGCGCCTCTGGCGCGCGCCAATGCTGCCAGCCTCAGAGCTGGTCTGATCGTGGTCAGCGGGTTGATCGCAGAGCCCCCACCTCAGGTAGCTGAGGATCGTCGACTTGCCCGTTCCTCGTCCACCAATGACTGCGTTGTATTGCTGGTTAAAGTCGATGGTGAGCGGACCGAGAAACTTGGAGTTCGACACGACCATTTTGGAAACGACAGCGTTTGGGAGCTGGGGTTCAACTTGGGATATGCGCGACTCGTTCGCCAGGCACGCCTGGCGCAACGCCTCAGCCGTAGGAGCGGTCCACTTGACCCAGGTGGAATGCCGCCCAAGATCCGCAAAGGTTGCAGCACGGGAGTCTGATGTTTGAAACAGAGCCAGACGCTTGTTCCCGTAATTCTCGTCTTCTCCCGCGAACTTGGACTTATTGCCCGTACCGATCTTCTCGAAACTACCGTCGAGATACCCGCCGACGCAGGGCATCTCGCGGTATGCAACCTTCATACCCGATCGCATCATGGTCTTGTAACCCTTGTCAGTTACGTTCGGCAGAACGATGTATTTGCCTTTCAGCCAAGGGCGCTTGTCCATTTCGTCGTGCAGGTCAAGTAGGCTTCTTATGTGATCGATCGATTCAACTTGTGGAATTTGGTCGATGGAGGCGTCTACGGGCTCTACCGATAAGGCCAACAACACGTTGGCAAGTCGATCCTCGGGGAAATTTGCGTCAAGGATCAGGATGGCCTGCATCGTTGGCGAACCGAAGGTGAGTTCTAAACCTGGAAAAACAACCAGTTTCTCGTGGTCCGCATAGCTGGTTCCGTCAGGGCGTGTCTCCTCCTCAGCTGCCTGCCGTAGAAATGGAAAGTACGCGAAGTCGTGGTGGTCCGTTATTGCAACAGCATTCAAATCAATGGATCGACAATGCTCTACGAAGGATGCGGCATAGGCCCTCCGGTCGTCCGGGCTTGCGCTGGAGTCACCTTTCCATTGGGTATCCCGTGGCGTGTGCACCTGGAAGTCGCATCGATAGAAATGAGCCCCCTTGTCATCCTGGAGTCCGATTGTCATGTCTGGCCCTTCTGCTCACGGCTGCGAACGCGAACGCAGTCTAGTGCGAACGAAGCGTGCGCCAGCGACGATAGTGAGCAATATTCACGATCATAAAGCCGGCCTGGAGAAGCCATCAGTCGGAAGACAGCCGAATCATGCCTTGCCGAAGATCTGGCTGGCGACCCGATCTGCAGCGTCAGACTGCATCGGTGGCGTGACGTGGGTGTAGATCTCCCTCGTGATGTGGGTGGAGGAGTGATTGAGTCGATCGCTGACGATCTTGATGTCGATGCCCTCTTGGAGCGCCAGGGTCGCCCAAGTGTGGCGGAGCCCGTGCAACACGAGGCGCGGGAGCGGTGAGTCAGGAGTGGCCCGGTTGAATTGCTCCTGTTTGCGTTGGAACTCACGGCTGAATCGCTCGGGGTGGAACGGGCTCCCGTCTGCCATCGCGAACACCAGACCGTGACCTGCGTAGCCGGAGCCGCCAAGTAGACGTTCGGCGTTTTGAGATGCCTTCCAAGACTGGAGCATGGAGACGGTGCCGGGGTCCAGGCGCACGACGTGAGCACGTTTGGTCTTCGGCAGGTCCTTGAAGACGACCTCATGGTCGAGGGTGACGACCTGGTGGCCGATGATGGCCGTTTGGGCCTCGAGATCTACGTCTGACCAGCGCAATCCGAGCGCCTCGCCCCGCCGACAGCCCGATGTGGCGAGAAACAGCCATGCCGGGAGGTACCTCGACCCAGCGACGAACTCGAAGAACTGGCGGACCTGCGGCCCGGTCCAAGTCGATGTGCGCTTGGCTTGGGTGGCCGAGGAGGGAGGCGGTGTTGCAGAGTCGGCGATGTTCCGGCCGACCTTGTTCCACCGAACAGCATCACGGAGGGCTGCCCGGATGATGGTGTGGATGTACCGCACCGTCCTGGGCGAGAGCCCATCTTCAGGAGCGGCCTTGGCCGCGTGTTGGGCATCACGTCGGAGCATTGCCGCTACCGCGTGGCGGGAAACGTCGTCGATATTGAACGAGGGCTCCGAGTTGAGCATGTCGGCGATCTGCTGGCTGGTCCTGCCATTCGCCCGAGCCTCATGGGCGGCTTCAACCGCCTCGTCGCTGAATCGCCGACGGCCTGTAGCCGGAACCACCCGCCCCGAGTCGAGCAAGCTGCGGTAGAGCTGGTTGAGGTGCATGGGCGTGAGCCCGGTGAGGCGAACTGCCCCGATGTTGGGGACCACGTGAAGGCGGAGATTTCGCTCGTACGAGCGGAAGGTGGACTCCTCCAGCGTGGGCGGGCGCTTGGTCGGCAGCCACTCGTCGACGAGAAACGAAGCGAATGTCTGCCGCTCGTCGGCCACGTAGGAGCCGTCGAGCAACGCAGCATTGGCCCGGGTCTGGGCCGCCAGCGCCTCCTTCTGGGTGGCGAAGCCACCCTGGGAATACTGCTTCCGAGTCCCATCGGGCCCCATCCCATAGACGTAGTACGTGTAGGTGCCGCCCCTCTTGCGGATGTTGCTTCTAGCTGTCTTCTTCGAGGTCATGCCGCCGTGCCTCCTCAAGATGGCCAGCGAGTTCGACGTCCAGGAACCGTTCCGGCGGGTAGTTCTCGATTGTCTCCACGGCCAAGCGAAGGGCCTCAAGTACCTCGATGGTGCTGCCAGCGCCGCTGCTGAGCGCTGGAGCGCCTCGGAGCCTGGAGGTCATGAATCGATACAGCGCGGCAGCGAGAAGGGTCGAACGAGTGATCTCCCGGGGTCCGCCAGCTGCAATGCGTCGAACTGGGTCGCCTTTGACTTCGTCGCCTGTTGGAATCGCCACCTCTTTGCCCAGAAACTCCAACCCCAGTTCATTGGCGAGCAGGTCCTGTAGCTCTGCGTTGCCCACGAGCATGAACCGGACAACATCCCAAGTTGCTCCTGGAACCCCCGGCACATCAGGCGGCAGCTCCGGTTCCCTAGGCGGCGTGAGGAAGTAGGGAACCGGCAAGTCGAACGTTAGGGCGAGCGCGAGCATCTCGTTGGCGGTGAAGAGCCGCGGCCGTCCGCCAGCCGAGCCTCCCTCAGCAGCTGAAACCGCTGTGACACTCCAGGTCGAACGCGTAAATCGAGTCATGCGTTCGGCCACCCACGGTTGGGTCTCCCCTCGTAGTTGGCGAGCTGTGACCATCCGGTGAGCGACGACATCGCTCATATCCCAATGGCCTTCGATTCGCTCTCGGCGGCTTCTCGCCATGGTGTCTCAATTCAGTAACGCCGACTGCGTCTAATCGCCACGGCTGGGGGCTACGGTTCGCTACCGAGATTATCCACAACGACCCAGAGGAGTCCAGAGTGACCACCACCGAACCACCGGGAACGAAGCAGTATCCGCCGTACCTGACAGTCCCGCAGGTCCAAGAACTCACGCAGCTGAGCAGGGGACAGGTGTACCGCCTGATCGAGCGCTACACCGAGACGGATGGAGCCGAGGGGATCCCGTCGGTCCGCTTCGGCCGATGCCTCCGAGTGCCGAGCCACACACTTCTCACCGTGGTCGGCTCAGCGACGGCCCGGGAGACCTACCCATGAACCCCGAAGACGAGCGAGAGGTGCTTCGTCGAAGCTCAAAGCTGATCCGCCAGATCGGCCCATCCGCCTTCATGGTCCTCACCCACCTGGTGAGCAAAGCCAAACGCGTTGATGGCCGCCTGGTGGTGGAGACCACCTACCGGACCACCGGCGCTGCATTGGGGCTGAGCCCATCAACGGCGGGTCGAAAGTTCGAGGAACTGCGGCGCCATGGAGTCATCGCAGGAGCCGTCTCGCGCAACGGGTGCCGATTCACGGTTCCCGAATCCGTGTTTGACGGGATGCTCAGCGAACTCAGGAGCACCGACCAGGTCGCCTGATCGGCTGGCGGCTGGCGGCTGGCGGCTGGCGCTGGCGGAGTTGAGCGGATGTTCCATGGGGGTCTGCTTCAACGCGCCCTGGTTTCGACCCAGGCGCCGCCCGCTGAGCCGCCGCCTCCACTTCGCCCGGCCGTCAGCCCCCACCCCAGTCACTCCCGGCACCCAGCACCCGGCACCGAGCCGCAGGCAACCACACCATCAGCCCCAGACGACTGAACCAAAGCGAGCCCCCGAGCCTTCTCTCCGCCACTTGAGCGACCCGGCCGCCCGCCGTCCAACCCCTTCCGAAACCAGCCCCAATCAACAGCACACACATGCACCCAAGGTGCTCGACCCGGCCCCGAGCCGGGGAAAGGTGATCCAGCCATGATGTCCATCGCCAAGGTCGGCGTCGGCAACGCCGACTACTACGAGAGCCGGATCGGGCGTTCGCCCGAGGGCTACTACACCGGACGGGGCGACAGTCCCGGCGTCTACTTCGGGCAGCTCGCCGAGCGGCTCGAGGCCGAAGGCGAGGCGCTCCCAGGAGCGCTGAAGCGGCTGCTGGACGGACAGCACCCACTCGATGGCACGGCACTCCGGCGGCCACTGGCCGACACCTCAAGCGCGCATGTCGGAGGCTTCGACCTCACGCTGTCGTGCCCAAAGGATGTGAGCATCCACGCGCTGGTCGGCCCGGCGGAACAGCGGGCGGCTGTCAACGACATCGTCAGCGCGGTTGCCGAGGAGACGGTGGCCGCAATGGCGCACAGCGCCGGGTGGTCGCGCCGGGGAAGAGGCGGTGCAACCAAGTCCTTCACCGGAGAACTCGGAGGCATCCGCTACGTCCACCCGGACTCTCGTGCTCACGATCCCAACCTCCACATGCATTTCATCGTGGCCAACATGCAGTGCGTGGACGGCAAGTGGCTCACGTTGGACGGGCGACCGCTCTACTCAATGGTGAAGGCACACGGAATGCTGTTCCAAGCGATGCTGCGCGCCGAGTGCGCCCGGGAACTTGGGTGGGGATTCGACGACCTCACCCCCGATGGCCAGGCCACACTGCGCGGGTTCCCCGCCGAACTCCGGGAACTCTTCTCCAAGCGTCGGTCTCAGGTTCTGCGCGAGAGCCGGCGGCGCCAAGACGATTACACCGACGAAACGGGGCGTGAGCTGGGCGGCAAAGCGCTCACCAAGCTCAATGCCCACGCCGTTCTCACCACCAGGGCGCGGAAAGGCGAGCCGGTGGACCTGGACGATCGGGAAGCAGCTTGGATACAGGAGGCCGCCGAAGCTGGATTCGACCTGGCCGAACTCCGCAACTGCTACGGGGCGTCCAGGCCCCGAGCTGCGATCGTGCCGGACGAAGTAGTCGCCATGGCCATCGGGAAACTCAGCGCCGACAAGCCATCGTGGAAGGTCGGCGACGCGATGCAGGCGGTTCTCGCTGAGCTTCCGGTGGTAGCGGCCGACTCATCTGGCGATGTCGTCGACATCGTCACCCGGCTGACCGACCGGGTGCTGGACGACTTCTCCGTGATCGAAGGCGGACAGCCCTACGAAGTAGTCGGAACCGATGCCCAATACCCCATGCGCCCCCACACGACGGTCAGCACGATCGTCACCGAGCACCAGGCAATCTCAACCGTTCTCAACTCCGAAGCCCGGGGGACCGGTGAACTGAAACGATCCGAGGTGTCCGATGCCGCCATCAGCGAACTTGGTGATGGCGAGCAGGCCGACGCCGTCATCAACGTCGCGACCGACGGCAACGGGGTCTCGCTCGTGAGGGCACCAGCGGGGTCGGGAAAGACCCGCCTCTGTCGGACACTCGCCAACTGCTACTCCGAAGCAGGATGGAACGTCGTCGGACTCGCTCCCTCTGCCGCAGCGGCCGAGATCCTCCACCAAGAGGCGGAGATCCAACGTTCCTCCACCCTGACCAAACTGCTCGTGGAGAACGAGCACGAGGCGGGACCGATGCGCGACTACCGGTTGGATCGCCAAACCCTGGTGATTCTCGATGAGGCATCGCTTGCGTCCACCCGCGACACAGCCAATCTGATCGCGCTGGCCAAGCAGGCCGGTTCGAAGCTGGTGCTGGTCGGAGACGACGAGCAGCTTCAGTCCGTCGAGGCAGGCGGACTCTTCACCGTTCTCTGCCAGCACTTCGACACCAACGAACTCTCCGAAGTCCGTCGCATGTCAGCTCAGTGGGAGCGGGAGGCATCGACCGGACTACGACAGGGTGACGCCGACGCGCTCGACCAGTACATCGACCACGGACGGGTGCGGAGCGGGACCGCAGAAGATGCGCTGGACTGGGCCTACGAACGGTGGGCCGACATTCGCAACCGGGGCGGCTCGCTCATGGTGATGGCGCGCACCAACGCACAGCTCGACGATTTCAACGAGCGGGCTAGAGCCCACCTGCGCGACACCGGGGAACTCAAGGGTCCCGACGTTCCAATCGGAAACCTGGACATCGCCATCGGCGACGAGCTCGTCACCCGCCGAAACGCACGCTGGATCGTCACCACCAACAAGTCCCGAGTCATAAATGGCGCCCGATGGGAGGTGACTCGTATCCGTCACGACGGGGCGCTCGACGTCACGTCACTTGATGGCCGAGGCCGGGCGACGCTGCCCGCCGACTACACGATCGCCGACGACCAGCTCAGCTACGGGTACGGATCGACGGTCCACCGCGCCCAAGGCAGCACCGTCGACCAAGCCATCTTCCTCGCCGACGAAGGTGCGTCGAGAAACCTGCTGTACGTGGCCGCATCGAGGGCCCGGGAACGCAACGACGTCTGGCTCACCAGAGAAGGGAGCCAACCAACCTCCGGAGGCACGACGCTGACCGATGACGACATCGACGTACTCAGACAGGTCCTCAAACGAACCGACCAAGAAGCCACAGGCTCTGAGGTCGTCTGGGCCAAGGAGCTGGGCTACGAACTCGACGACGACCGGATCCACCAACTCCTCACCCCAGCGGGCCGTCTCGCAATCCAGCACCGCACAGTTCAGCTCGAACGCGGGCTACGGGCCTGCAACGTCGGTGCGGATGACGCAAGGTCGGTCGTGCTCGCGGCGCGGAAGGACGTCGAGAAGGCAAGCACCGCAGCGGATCGAGCCGAAACCGACCTCAACCGGTCCCAAAAGCGGCTTGCAGCAGAGGAAGCCCACGGACTGGTAGCCAGGGTCAAAGCACGGCACGACATCGCCGACCTGCGGTCCGACGTCGCGCAGAAGGCCGAGCGTCGCGACTCCTCTGATGGCGTGCTGGACACCGCAGCTCAGCGACTCTCCGAGGCCGAAGCGACCTACGACCAGGCACTAGAGGTCACCACCACGGCCAACAGCCGGGACCTCGCCATCATCGACAGTCTGAAGCAACGCTTGGCCCTCGACGACCGAGGTCAGAAGGCTTCGGCAGGAGTAGGACACGCCATGGCGAGCGCAGGCACCAACCCTCAGCCTGGCACCGGTAGGGCGGGCTGGACACCCGAACAAACCGCCTACGCCAACGAAATACAGCGGCGCTCCCGCCAAGCCGCACAACATCCAGTCCCTGGCTTCGAGCAGCCGGGCATGAGCCGCGCCTAGTGACAGTGCCTCAATGAGTGGCACCCGTTGACGACAATCTGGGCGTCGCTCCAATTCCCCACACTGGCAACGACAATGAGCCTGGCTTGATCGTGTCTTCATCGTCCCGAAAGTGCTGTTGGAGCCAGCAACTGGTGCCACGATCGCACAACTTCCAATGGCAAAGAGGATTCGAAGGCGGCCGCCGGATGCTCCCACCTTGATCGTCGTGTTCGCTAGGGAGCATCGCGGGAGAGGCAACGTTTTGGGTGGTCCTCTGAACCTCTGTGCTCGGCGCAAGTAGGGTTCCGTCAGATGGCCCGGAAGAATAAGCACAGCAACATGCAGGTGGGACCTGACGGACTACCCGTGATCGATGGGTTCACTGTCGAGGAGGCCATCGGAGAAGGTGGCTTCAGCCGGGTCTATCGGGGAACGCAGGATACCCCGGCACGGCCAGTGGCCATCAAAGTGTTTCGAACGAGCGGAAAGGTCGGAGCGCGGGTTCGTGACCGGTTCAAGCGCGAGAGCGATGTTATCGGTGCCCTTTCGAGTGAAGATGGGCTCGTGACTGTGTTCACCGGTGGTTTCACCGATTCAGGGGCGCCTTATTTGGCCATGGAGCTGTGCGACGGCGGTTCGGTCGCCGGCCGAATCAGCGCTCATGGCGGGCTCCCAGTGGGCGAGGTGCTCGCGGTAGGCGAGCGGATCGGCTCAGCACTAGCGGTTGTCCACGGCCAGCAGGTCGCTCACCGCGATGTGAAGCCCTCCAACGTCCTCCTAAAAGCCGACGGCCGGGCGAAGTTGACCGACTTCGGACTCTCCGTAGTGGGCGAAATGACCGAACCGCTTGGGGAGGAGTCGCGCCTAGCTGTAACTGAGGTGTATGCGCCGCCAGAACGACTGAACCCGGGAGCGGAGGACGGCTCAGGAGTCGATGAAGCTGGCGATCAATACTCATTTGCACTCACGCTCTACGCAATGTTGCTGGGCGGCTCCCCCTTCACGGGAGAGACCACGACCAAGCGGGCACTCAAAGTGCTCCAGGGCCATATCGAGCCGCTAATACGACAGGACATCCCGCCAAAGTTGGTCCATGTGCTTCGGCGCGCCATGGCCACCCGGCCCGAAGACCGGTGGCCGTCGATGGCCGAGCTCGTGGCAGTGTTACGGACGGTCGCTCCCAACGCCGATACGCAAAGCCCGGAGCCGCTTCGACCGGTAGCTTCCTCAACACAGGCTCCTTCAGTGACATCGAAGCCACGCCAACAACAATTCCCGGCACTGGGAGCAAGTCTCGCTGATGCTCCGACGAACCCTACTGGCATGCAAGAGCCCCCGGTAATGCGAACTGAGGTGCAGAACCGGCCAGGAGCATCCCGCTCCCGGCTGGCCGCCATAGGCAACCGAGATCATCGGAACCGCCCAGTACCCAAAGAGGCGGCCACTGGCCACCCAGTACCTTTCTTCACGAGAGCGCTAGCGCACTTCGGAGATGTTGCGCCGGTTCCCATTGCCATCACAGGCGACGGTCTAGTCACGGCCGGACAGGTCACCGCCAGGCTTGCAGATCTATTCGCGGTTCCACCCGACGCAATCTACTTTGGCGATCTACGCCCCTCGCATGACGATCCAGTTCAGAGCCTGCCGGGCTTTCACGATGGAATGATCACCTCCACCCATTCCACCCACGCGGCAGGAGGAGTGAGCACCGACTTCGAAGTGTTGATTGACGGCGGCCCGGCTGCCGGCCAAGTAATTCTACTGCCAGTCGGCCAGCACGTGGTTGGCCGTGATCCCAGCGCGTCAATCCAAATTGAAGATCCCCAGCTCAACCCGCTCCATTTTCAGGTAACATTAGCGGCGGACGGGATGACCTTCGTCCAAAACTTCGACAGCAACGCAGAAACCCTTCTTGAGGGACGACGGCTGGTTGGCAATGTATGGGTACCGGAGGGCGCACGCCTATTCTGCGGTAGCTCTACTATTTCAATCCGACGATTGAGGGACACGACCTCTCGCATCGCTGGCTCAGCCGAATACGAAGGGACCCCACAAAGGAGCCCGGCCCGGACCTACACGAACACGCCTCCTGTGAGTCTTTCCAGACCACCAACCGTATCGTCTCCACCCAATGGCTTTACTGATGTAGCCGCTATGACACTCGGTATGGCCACAATATTTGCTAGCGCCCTGGTCATGGACAATTTCGTTGTTGCCGCGCTCGTTGTACTGCCACCCGCAGGAGCCCTGATTTCATACCGTAGGCGAATACGCCGATTCGAAAGGAGTAGACGTGCTACCTGGGTGGATTTCAGCCGCATGTTCGCGGACGAGTCAGAGGAGTTCATCCGCCAAAAGATGGAAATGGCCGACGAGCAACGTCGGGAGCTTCCTGGCCCTGCGGACGTCTGCCAGATCTGCTCGGTTCCCACCCACCGCCTCTGGGGAGGCCGAACAACCGGGAACTCTCATCTGAGAATTCGTTTGGGAACCCAAGGCAAAGGGCTGTTGGACGGGGGATCTTTGCATGCCCGGAATCATTCTTGGCTACAACCAGTCGCTGCGCCACTTCACGAGATTTCGAGTATGGGGCTGGTTGGGCCTGCCAGCGCCGCTCGGGCATCAGCTCGATTCGCGGTCATGCAATCAGCTGCACACTATGGTCCACAGGATTTGAAAGTCTGGGCATTCCTTTCGGAGTATTGTGTGGAGGAGTGGGACTTTTTAAGGTGGCTCCCTCACGTTCAAACCGACTTAGGCTCTCCTTCTCTTTCGGTTTACGTCGGCAGGTCATCCATCCGCGAAGGAATCGAAAAACTCCAATATTTGATGCATGGTAGATCTGAATTGATATCGGCCCAATCCATACCCTCCAGTTTCGCTGATCCAGCCATACTGGCAATTTTCGACACGTCTGATTCCGGCTTGGATGGCGAAATCAACCGCCTCCTTGCAGGCAGCCAGAGACTAAAGGTTCACGGACTGGTTGTTGCGCCAGACAGAACAGGAGTGCAATTTGACGCGCTGGTAAAGTTTGATGACGCAACCGGATTAGCCCAGTACGAGCAACATGGTGGCCCACCGCTGCGAAATGTGGTCTTTGATGGCATCGCGAAGCATGTAGCGGAAGGGGCGGCAAGGCGACTAGCCGCGCTGAGCGTGGAGGAACCACGAGGCTTGGAGATCCCTACGTCAGTCCGACTTCTCGACCTGCTCAACTTGCCAGAGCCAACGGGCGACCTGATCGCCGAACGCTGGCAAGGTTCCACTCGCGACCTAACCCGCCGCAAGGGGGTCAGTTCCATCGTCGGCCACGACGGCACCGGAAACGTAGACCTCGTGCTGGGCCAGGACTTACCCAACTTGTTGGTGGCCGGAGCGCCCGGCACCGGAAAGAGCGAGTTTCTACTCACGCTCTTGGCTGGTTTGGCCGCCGAACAAGGACCCGACGACGTCCGATTCATCATCATCGGGTTCAAGGGCATTCAAGACTTCACGATCATCTCGAAGCTCCCCCACACGCTCGACGTCGTTGGCAACCTCGGCGTCCGGTCCTTTGAGCGTGCCATGCGCATGATGCGGAACGAGGTCGGAAGGCGGGAGATCGTTCTCGAGCGTGCGGGCGCCGCCAACATCGATGCGTATCGTTCCATGCACCGCAAGGGGCACCAACGGGCACAACAGCCGCTGCCCCGCCTCATTGTGATCGCAGACGAGTTCGCCGAACTCAAGTCTCAGGCTCCCGACCAGTACGACAGGCTCGTGTCGCTTACCAGGTTGGGTCGGGCACTCGGCATGCACCTCATCCTGTCGACGCAGAGCCCGGCTGGCGTAGTCAACCGTCAGCTCGAGGCAACGATCCCGGTGCGGATTAGCTTTAAGTTGATCGGACCGGCACTGAGTAACGAGGTCATTGGCGATCCAGCAGCTGGAATGCTGCCGATGTCAGCAAGGGGTCGAGCATTTGTGTCCACGCAGGGCGCTAGCCCGGTGGAAGTCCAGATGGCCAGGGTCGCCGGTGGGCGTCCTGACGCTGCAATCGAAGAGCCGATGCTCGACGTCTACCCGGAGTCGCTCGCCGAGACATCACAATCCCATCTACGGAAGGCCGGTTCGCCGTTCGATCCGCCCGACGAAGAGACGGACCTCTGGGGGCTGATGGAGGCCTGCTGCGACGCCGCCGCCAAGCTTGGTTATGCCGAGAACTCGGTTCCGTGGGCTGGCCCGCTGCCCGACGAGGTACTGCTCTCTGGCTCGGTCGACGATGAGGGTCACCCTGTGGTGGGCACAGTCGATGATCCCGACGGTGTTCTGTCAGACCGGCCGATTCACCGAGACTATTCGATTAAGCTCGGCGAAGGTCATCTCTGCGTGTTCGGCACATCCGGGTCAGGCCGGTCAACGGCACTGGTGTCATCTGCTGTGGCGCTCAGCCTTGCCGCTCAACCACTCCACCTGTTCGGGATCGACAACAGCAACGGTGGGCTGTCACTTCTCAACGAGCTACCCAACTGTGGTGGGCTCTCCCCGCGAGACCACCAGTTGTCGCGGCGCATCCTCACGCATCTCCAGTCTGAGGTCACCACACGCCACAACACCTTCGAGTCGGTCGGTGTCGCCAACATCAAGGAGTACCAAGGGCTAGCTGACCGGCTGGAAATGCCCAACCTGTTGCTGGCGATCGACCGGCTCGACTCGTTGGTCACTGAGGCTCGCAGTGCTGAGCCCACCGCCAATGCGGCGCAGGCCAACCTCATCCTGATTCAGAAGTTGTTGAGTGAAGGCAGCGCCATCGGCCTGACCGTGCTGGCGAGCTTCGGCCCCGTGCTGCCCAGTGGCGCCCTCATGGAGCACTTCCGGCACCGACTTCTCCTCCGGATGTCGTCACGAGACGACTACTCCGCCTTCGGGATCTCTTCCTCCAATATCAGCGACGAGATGATCGATACCTTCTCGCCTGGCAGGGCGCTGTCATCGGATGGCAATAGCGAGGTGCAGTTTGGTGTCATCGGCGGTCCGGAGCGGGCGCAGCAACGCACCCGAATCAGCGAGCTTGATGCACAGATCAGCCGCCCAGCCGACCTCCCCAAAATTAGAAGCCTGCCGAAGAGGATCAGTTGGAACGAGCTTGATCCCGTAGTTTCGCTCGACGCCGTACCGCTCGGCGTCGACGAGTCCGCTAACCCAGTGACGGTCGACCTCGCCGAAGGCAGGATGCTCTTGGTTACTGGCCCCACGCGGTCGGGCCGCAGCACCACCCTGTGCTCCTTGATCCGGCTACTCGTCGACGCTGGTGTACGAGTGGCAGTGGTGGCAGCGGCCAAATCTGGCGTAGCCGCAGATTGGGAAACGTCCGCAGTTGAGGTGTGGCCTCCGAGCGACGAACCGGAGGATCGCTACGCCAACGTCGACGTTATGGTTTTCGACGATGCGGATGGCCTTGCGAAGATCCGAGAGTTCGATGCTCAACAGGCGTGGCTTCAGTTCTTCGACGCCAAATCGACGAGTAAGGTCATTTCCGCTTCTGCGGACGTACTAGTGGACGCCACGGGCCGGGTCGCCGATGCACTATTGCAGTCGGACCGGCTCCTCCTCCAACCCACCGACCGATTTCAGGCCATGGAGATTCTCGGGCTGAACCACACCAAGGCCGACGCGATCGTCGGCGAGTATCCCCCGGGCCGAGGTGCCGCCGTCCTCGACGGTGAGTTGGTAAGCCCGCTGCACGTGCCGACAACCACACCTCGGCCAAAGGATCCGAATTGCTGAGCCTCCACCACCGAAAGCCAGGCTCCGCCCTAGGCGAGAGTTCCCGTGGGTGTTGACTGCTGCCACCAGCGAAATCGGGCGGACGAAGCGCGGGTCCCGGCTGACCACTGGGCAGTATCTTGCCGGATCGCACCGATGAGACCATGAGTCGTTGAACGAAGCTGGCGCAAACACCCTTCGGGTTTGCGGACGCCGTGGCGCCAAGGTCGACCTGGGCTCTTGAGGGGTTCGTTCGATCGACGCAATGATCTGGAGAATCTGCCGTCATATCCGGTGACAAGTTGGGCGTTGGGTTGAGCCGCCTTGGTGGCGGCGTGCCCGAGGATCGCAAACAACGCAACCAGGGGCTTGCTGGTCGCAGGTGACCCCAACTGGAGGCCCGCACCGGTTGGATCGCCAAAGAATGCGTCCATGACATCGACCTGAGCCGGGATCCCAACACTGACCTGGCACGGTTCTGCCAGCTCGCAACCAACCTTCAGAACGAGGCGCCGCCAGAGATCCGCCAGCTCGGACGCACCCTGCACCGATTGTCCACACAGATCGCAGCGTGGCACAGCTCCTGGGTGTCCCACTTCGCCAACTACCGCATCCGGGCGCTGCTTTATGCAGGCGGCCCCAACTGGGACCTGCTCCTAACCCCCAAAACCGTGAGCAATCCGATCACCCGTCAAACGAGTATCCGTTTACCGGCCCTCGTCGGCCTGTTGACGATAGGTCCGCTATGTACTCCATCCCGCGGGCCTCGCCGAGGAGGCACGGCCAGCGCGAACGCAACAGACCCGTACGCCGGGGTGTGTCGCGGATTGCAGTCGAGGCGGCAGGTCGGGTTAGACGGCGCTTCCGCCGCTCCGATCAACGCTCCCGAAAAGGTCTCTGGAACGACGCCCAACCGGTAGCCGCTCTTCGAACGTGCGTATCCGACGAGCGGCCTGCTCGTTCGCTTGTACCAGTTCGGTGAACAACTGGATCGCCAAGCCGACGTCGACGTCACGAACCAGCCGCCCCGACACCGGCGCGGAGAACCCCGACTTCGCCAAAGGTCGAAGCGCCTCACCCACCGTACGGCTGCCGCGCTCAAACAGGAAGTTAACGAACGCCCAATAGGCTGGCGCGTCACCACGCGCCACGTCGAGTGTCGGCCGTTGTGACGACGTGAGGATCACCGTTGCGACATTCGGGGCGGGCGTGAACTCCGCAGACTTCACTGCGACGCCGATTTCGAGCTGTAGAAACGGCGCAAGGGAGAGAGAGAGTTTGGTCGCGCCATACGAGCCGCTGACTCGCCCGGCGAACGGCGCCTCGACGATGAGCGCACCGGACACGAAGGTCGGCGCCAACATCCAGCGCCGCACCAGCTTGGTCGAGGTGTTGAACGGCGGGTTGGCTGCGATGATGAACGGTTCGTCCGGGAGCGGTGCTGCGAGAAGGTCGGCTGAGCGCACCATGACCCTCGGTTCGTCCGCATAGCGAGCCTTGAGCTGCGCCACCAGGCGCTGGTCGTATTCGACGGCGAGGATCGACCCGGTGCGGATCGCGAGGGCGGCCTCGGTCACGGAGCCGGTGCCGGCGCCGAGGTCGACACACAACAGCTGAGGCTCACCTCCGGCAAGGTGGACGAGGCGTCGCGCAGTTCGCTTGTTTCGCAGGAAGTTCTGACCCAGCTGACGTGATCGCATGTCTCAACCATGATGTCGGACCGCACCAGTCGGTGGCAAATTCCGGCGTCTGACCCGGGTTGTGGGGCGTGGCCCCGACCAGCTCAGCGCCAGGACGGGGGGAGCCCACGGGGGATCTCTATGGTGGGATCCCACCGGGGCTGCTGAGGTCCGAGGGTCTGCGCCCAGGAGACCATCTCCGCGAGACCTTCCGCCAGTGTGCGAGGCGCAGGGAGGTCGAAGACTCGAACGGCCTTCTCGTGCGAGAGCTGGATCGTCACGACCTCGTCTCGAGCGGGGAGGTGGACAACCGGGTGATCGGGTCGGCCGAACTCTGCGAGCACCCGCTCGGCGAGGTCCAAGATCGAGGTTGCGCTGTCGGCACCGATGTTGAAGCACTGGTTGCGCGCGTCCCGTGACGAGGGAGCAGCGAGCAGCGCCGGCACCACGTCGGCCACGTGGGAGAACTCACGCTGCTGGTGGCCGTCTCCGAAGATCGACAGCGGACGACCATGCATCACCTGGTTGATGAAGATCCCGATCACGTTCCGGAAGCGATCCGCGATGTTCTGTCGGGTCCCGTAGACGTTGTGTGGGCGGAAGATGGTGTAGGGCAGAGCGAAGAGCCGCTCGGTCACGGCCAGCTCTGCTTCGACGGCCAGCTTGGCGATCCCGTAGCTATCGATCGGTTCCGGAACGTCGAGTTCCGTGAGCGTGCCCGCCGCGTGCCCGTAGACGGCAGCCGAGGAGAGGAACACGAAATGGCCGACGTCGGCGTTGACCGCCGCGTTGATGAGGTTGACGCTGCCCACGAGGTTGTTCTCGTAGTTGAACCGCTTGATGTGGTGGCTCAGCCCTTCGGCTGCGTAGGCAGCCAGGTGGAAGACCACGTCGAACGGACCGTCAGCGAAGGCAGCGACGACATCTTGCTCTCGGCTGACCGATCCTCTGCGGAGCGCGACTCCAGGCGGGACGTTGCGTTTGAAGCCCCCGCTGAAGTCGTCCATCACGACGACATCGTCACCGTGCTCCACGAGCGCATCGACGAGGTGCGATCCGATGAATCCGGCACCGCCGGTGACCAACATCCGTGCCACGACGACTACCCCCGCTCGCTGACATCAGGATACGCAACCTCGGGTGCTATCTCGAACACGACGAGCCCGCCACGCTGCAGCCGATCGAACCCGGCCACGACGTCGGAGAGGGGACGGCCGAGCTGGTCTGCGATCTGGAGCACCGTTCGCTCGCCGTCGATCAAGGTGACCGTCGCGCTCTCGAGATCGTGGAGTTCGACCCAGTGGCCCGTCCGTGTCTGCACCGCTGCGACCGACTCGGACCACCCCGCGAGGCCGCGTCGCCGGATCGTTCGCCAGGTCTCGAGGAGCGCCGTCGTCGGGATGAGCGCGGCGGGGTCCTCGGAATCCAAGATGCGATGCTTCGAGACCCGGATCCCATTCAAGAACAGTGTCTCGATGTTCGATGCCAGAAAGCACCGGATGGCGTCGGCGGGGGTCTCCACGATCGGTTCCCCACGCACGTTGAAGGACGTGTTGAGAATCATCGGGACGCCGGTTCGCTCGGCGAAGTGGCGAAGGACGCCGGCGAAGCCATCGGACTGCGAGCGGTCGACGGATTGGATGCGACAGGTGCCGTCGACGTGGCAGACGGCGGGAACGGTGTCACGCGCCGAGGCGCTGAGCGTCGCCACGGTGAGCATGAACGGATCCTCGGTGACCGACTCGAAGGAGCCGATCGCCTCGGGCCAGAGGATCGCGGCCGCATACGGCCGGAACGGCTCCCGGAACTTCACCAGCCGGTTTATCTGCTCGCGCAGATCGGCGCCGCGGGGATCGGCGAGGATACTTCGGTGGCCCAGCGCCCTCGGGCCTAACTCGCTCCGACCCTCGAACCAAGCAACCACGCCACCGACCGCCAGCTCCTCAGCAGCGGCGTGAGGGGCGGCCGCTCCGAGGTCGCTCCAGGTCACCGACCGGGCCGCCGCGCTCAGCGCTGCTCGAGCCGAAGACGACCCGTGGTCCCGACCGAGGAAGTCGGTGAAGCCCGCCCATCGTCGGGGAAGGCCACCCACTCGTTCGTGGCCGAGCAGTGCCGCACCCACCGCGACGCCGCTGTCGCCGGCGGCGGGGGTGACGAACACATCATCGAAGCGTCCCGAGCGGGCGATCATGCCGTTGGCGACGCTGTTCAGCGCAACGCCCCCGGCAACGCAGAGCTGACGGCTCCCCGTTGTTGATCCGATGCGATCGGCAAGGAAGAGCATCCCCCGCTCGAGCTCCCGCTGGACCGTCGCCGCGAGGTCCTTCGACACCTGGTCATCGATCGCGTCGCGATCGGAGCGCGGCGGGAGACCGAGGATCCACTCGGTGTCGATCGTCAGCGTGTCACCGTCGTACCCGACGATCTCCAAGCCCAGGGCATCCGGGTCGCCATAGGGCGCCAGGCCCATCGTCTTCCCCGCGTGGCTCATGTGCCCGAAGATGTACTGCGACGCGACCGAGAACATGTGACCCAGGCTCGGGAACCGGTAATATGGGTCGCTCGCTTCCCAGAGACCCCACCGCTTGGCCACCAGCTCCAGCCGACCGTCGATCAGGGCGAACTGCGATTCGGCCTCCTCCATCCGCCAGTCCGCCGGTTCGGGCCCGAGCAGTTCACTCCCGTTCCGCAGGTACTCTCCGTACGAGTACCCGCTGCCGTCGACGATCAAGACAGCAGCATCGGTGAATCCCGATGCTGCTGCGGCGTAGGTCGCGTGGAGATGGTGGTGCGAAGGATTGCGCACGATGAGGGTGGCGTCTGCCAGCTCGCGATGGAGCCGGAGCGCATGGTCGGTCTGTTCGTACTCGTTGACCACGATGCAGTCGATCTCCTCCAGCGTTCGCCCGGCTGCCTCGAGGCAGTACTTGAGCGCCATCTGCGGGAACCCCTCGTGGTGCTTGACCCGCGACAGACGTTCCTCCGCCACTGCGACGACGGGGGTCCCGTCGAGCACCAGGCACGCGGCCGCATCGTGTGCGCAGTTCAGCCCGAGCACGGCCGTCGTCGTCGCCGTCATCGGCTCGGATCCTCGTAGATCGACCGGGACCCGGCGAAGGCGGCGTCACACACATCGAGCGCTCGGTCAATGTCGCTCGCTGCGTGCGCGGCCGAGAGGAACCATTGGTGTTCCGGATGGAGCAAAAGGCCACCTTCGGTCGTAGCACGGTAAAAGGTCGACTCGACCCGACTCCGCAAAGCGGGATCCGGAATGTCGAAGCGCATGAAGGGCATCGGGGGATAGCCGAGCAGCGTCGTCGGGATGCCGTAGCTCCGCGACAGCTCGTCGAGGCCGGTCATCATCGCGCTCCCGCGCCGCCACAGGCGCTCGATCGCATCCGTATCGCGAAGCATGCGGATCGTCGTCAGGGACGCCGCCATATCGACCGGATTTGCGAAGAAGGTCGACGAGATCTTGGTCATCCGCAGCGCATGCATGACGTCTTCGCGGCCCGTGACGGCCGAGATCGCGAACCCGTTCCCCATCGCCTTGCTCCACGCCGTCAGGTCGGCGGTGACGCCGAAGTGCTGCTGTGCCCCTCCGAGCGCTAGGCGAAAGCCGGAGCGGACCTCGTCCAGCACGAACAACGCTCCGTGATCCGACGTCAACGCTCTGACCGCGGCCAGGTATCCGTCCGGAACCGGCTCCAACTCGAAGGGCATCATCATCACGCAGGCGGTGCGATCACCGTGCTCGACGAGGAGCGCTTCGAGTGCGGCCAGATCACCGTAGGGAAACGGAACCGTGTGGGCACGCACGGCCGAAACGACGCCGCCGGGCTGCTCAACCGCCCAGTCGTGCCACCCGTGATAGCCACAGCGAAGCACCAGATCGCGTCCGGTGAACGCCCGCGCCAGTCGAATCGCAGCCGACGTCGCGTCGGAGCCCGTCTTCAAGAGCAGGGCGCTCTCCGCTCCCGGGAGCGTCTCGGTCAGCAGGTGGGCGAGCTCGACCTGCCGCGGGCTCCAGAGCGGCGCGATGCAGTTACCGGTCGAGAGCGGGGCGACGGCCGCGGCCATCACGTCGGGCTGGGCATGACCGAGGACGACCGGGCCGTATCCGAGAAGGAAATCGGTGAATCTGTTCCCGTCGACATCCCACACGAACGGACCTTCGGCACGGGTCATGAAACGGGGATAGACAGTCGTCCCATTGGCCGTCGAAGGAAGGATGTCCCCTCGAGTCGCGGCCCGGGCGTCGACTGCCACGGCGCTCGCCATCACCTCATCGGAGCGACGAAATCTGCCGTGAGTTCGCCGATCATCCATACAGGGATGAGAAGGTAGCACCCTCATCGTCAGGTGGAGCCGAGATCGTTCGCTGCCCCTTTCACCCGAAAACTCGCCGCTCACAAGGGTCGTACTAAGGTCACCGGACTTGCTCCTGACCCGACTCGCTCCGGGTGGGCACCGTCCAACGCCAGGGGGATGATCGGATGACGGGCACTGCTCGGCGCGGCGCACTCGTTGGATACGGCGTGATCGGTGAGGGTCATGCGGACGGATACGAACGGCAGACCGATCTCGAGATCGTTGCGGTCGTCGATGTCTGCGCGGAGCGACGGGACGCAGGCGTCGGGCGCTTTCCCCTTGCCAATGGCTACTCGTCGATCCAGCAGGCTATCGATGGGGAACGCCTCGACTTCATTGATATCTGTACACCGCCATCGTTCCACTCGGAGCAGATCAGCCTTGGACTCAACCACGATCTATTTGTGATCTGCGAGAAGCCGTTGCTGCTTTCCTCGGCGGAGACATCCGATGTCATGACCCTGCTTCAGCGAACCGGTGGACGACTCCAGCCGGCCCACAACTACGGATATGCCCCCGCCATCCGTCGGCTGCTCGGAGTCGTCCACGATGAAATCGGTGACCTCGAAGGCGCCCGGTTCTCGACGCAGCGCACGGGCCACGCACGGGGCACGGACAGCTGGAGTCCCGACTGGCGCCGGGATCAGACGTTCAGCGGTGGCGGGATCCTGCAGGACCACGGCCCCCACAGCGTGTACCTCGCGTCTCGCGCCGCTCGGTCGAGACCGACGGCGGTGAGCTGTCACCTCAAGAGGCCGGACCAGGGGCCCCACCGCCACACCGAAGACGAGGCCCACCTCGTGCTCGAGTTCGGCTCCGTTCTCGTAGAGATCGAACTGAGCTGGCGCGCCGGCCGCCGGGCGACGCGCTACGAGCTGACCGGCACGGCCGGCACGGTCGCACTCGACGGCGATCACCTGGAGCTGGCCCGCCCGGGCGGGACCGTCAGCGAGCTCATCCCTTCCGATTTCGACGATCCGAAGCATGGTCGCTGGTTCGCTGTGCTCCTCGCCGACGCCTCCTCGGCGATGGCCTCCGCCGAAACCTCCAATGACCTGCTCGACGAGGCGATCGTCACCGTCGTGGTGCTCGAGGCGGCGTACCGGTCGGCGGCCGACGGGGGCCGACGGATCGTGCTGGAACGATGACATCGCCCGTAGAGCACCCAGGAAGCCCCTCGAGCATCACCGCTGGCCTGCTCGCCAGCGGGTTCGCCCAGATGCCGTTCGTGCTCAGCCGATCGGAGCGCAACGACCTCCAGTCACTCTCGATCGACCGATGGACGCGGCGTTCCGGACCCGGCGCCTCCTATCTCCCCGACGGTGAGGAGCCAGATCATGCGTTCGAGTCGCTCTCCCGTCGCTTGCTCGGGCTCGTCAGGGTCACCGCGCTCGAACTTGCGGAGCTCGGTGCACTGCCGAAAGGTATCGCCGTCGGCGGTGCGTGGCACTCCTCGGCCGGTTCCTACGCCGCGGCGCCCGGCGTGCGGCTCCACCCGCACCACGACGTGGAGGTCCTCACTGCAATCGTCGCGATCGGTGATGGCCTCGAGATCGCCGGCCCGACCGCGTCCTGCGACCCGCAGCAGGACGCGTGGCTTCCGCTGCCGTCACACGACGGTCTGGTGGTGACGCTCGTTGCCGGCACGCTTGCCCAGCACTGGAGTCAGGGGCCATCCCGGCCTGCCGGCACCGAGTGAACGGGGGACCGGCAAGGAGGTCCTTCCTGTTGTTCTTCGTTGGCGACGAGGAGCGTTGTCATAGCCACGGCCGACGCGACTGCCGATGCGGCGCCGTAGCGGGGATCCTTCGGATCTATCACTGGCTCCACTGGGCGGCGGCCGCTCGTCAGGTCCTCGATCGGGACGAGGCGTCGTCCCCGTCTTGACCCCGCGGCGGTGCCCACTCGACGATGATCCAGGAGTTCGCGGTTCGGTCGATCGCGAAGACGTCACCACCACCAACGACCCGGACGTCGAAGCCCGCCTCGGCCGCGATGAGCGCTCCGGCGAGAAGGTCCCACGATCGGTCGGGACTGTCTTCTGGCGTGCGGTAGCCGTCGAGCCTTCCCTCCGCCACGGCACACAGGGTGTGCGCGGTCGCTCCGAGGAGACGAGGCCAACTGCCGCGTTCTACATCGTGCGCACCGCCCACGATGACATCGCCGGCTGGCGGCGGAATCGACAGCAGCCGCTCACCATCGCGATACGCCCCCTCCCCCGAGCGGGCCCAGAACGTGCGACCGGTGAAGGCGTTCAGGACCACCGCCGTCATTCGCCCCCCTCGGTCGACGGCGAAGAGCGACGGGCCGGAGTACGGGATCCCGCGTACGAGGTTGTTGGTACCGTCGATCGGATCCAGCACCACCTCGACGTCGCCGCTGCCGACCCAGCCCGCGCACTCCGAGAGGACGCGCACGCCGTTGCCGAGGACTCCGAGCGCTGCCCGCTCGGCGATCTCGTCGGCCTCGTCGGCCGCGTCGGACGATCGATCTGGACGAGCGCCGTACCGGACCACGAGCGGAGCGATGGCGTCGCGCACCGCCTCGGCGGCAGCGGCGAGCAGGTCCAGGACGTCGTCGCCGTCAACCCCCAAGTTCGGTCCGCACGCGATCGCTGAGGTGCCCAAACGCGTCCAGCGTGGCGTCGAGGTAAACGTGGCAGTTGCCCGTCTGGGTCGGGAGCGTCTGCGGGGCAGGCAGCGCGAGCCCGAGCACGTTCAAGAAGTCCACCTCGTTGTCATCGTCGAAGCTGGCGATGCTGATGATTCGATAGGTCAACCTCGGCCACGCGTCACGGACGACCCGATCCAAATCCGTCGGGTTCTGCCACCTTCGCTGCTGCACGAAGATTACGGGCAACTCGCCACCGACCACTCTCCTGAAGTTCTTTATGCGCGCTTTATATCGACGCCGAAAGTATTCGAAATCGTTGGCAACGAAATGGCCTGGCGTGGGCCATTGGATGCCACCGCCCAACAGGTCGTATCGGTTCGGGGACTCGTGGTTGAAGATGAAGCCGTACGTGGCGTTCACGACCTCGCCGGCTTGTACCTCCAGATCGAAGAATCGCCCGAAGTCCTCGGCCAGGCACGTGCAGAGGCCCGCATAGCTCGACATCTTGAGATCGAACGGACCGGTGCCATAGCCGTCGGCACGAGACGGCCGGAGTCCGAACTCGATGCCGAGACTCGCCGGATCGCAGTTCCACCCGAGGGATGCCATCGTGACGTCCATGTCGGGACCCTACCAATCACCCATCGAGGTGCGCGGCCTGCGCTTGTCGCTCGATGATCATGGGCATTCCTGCACGGGGATCGTGCTCTCAACGTGCTTCGCTCGGTAAATGTATGCTCCGCAGACCTCGACCCGCCGGACGGTCGAGGCGGTCGACGTGCGTTCCGCGGAGTGGGGATCGAGTGAGAATTGCGGTCTGGCACAACTTGTCGAGCGGCGGGGCGAGCCGGGTCCTGTTCGACCAAGCGAGCGGCTTGGTCCGCCGTGGTCATCACGTCGAGGTGTGGAGTCCGGCGACCGCCGACCATGCCTTCCTTCCGCTCGATGCGTCGGTGGAGGAACGGGTGCTCGAACTCTCAGGGGTCGACGGGCGCCCGCGATCCCTGTCGCTCCGTGAGATCGTCAGCGGACGCCGCGACGACATCGTTGCGATGGATCAGCACGGTCGCGCGGTGGCGGAGCAGATCGATCAGGGTGACTTCGACGTCTTGCTCGCCAACTGTTGCCGGTTCTTCCGGACCACTTCGATAGCGCGGCAGGTGACCATCCCGAGCGTGCTGATCGCAGAGCCGCTCCGCGAGCTCTTCGACGCGTCGCCGGGCTATCCGTGGGCCGCGGCGCCGCCTGGGTGGTCGGGTCTGATCGCGACGCTCCGCGAGGCGGCGCGTGTCCGGGGGCTCCGAATCCAGGTTCGCGAGGAGATCGCAAACGCGCTGGCCTACGACCGGCTCGTCGCCTTCTCGTCGTTCACGCGGGAGATGATCCTGCGTTCCTATGGCGCCGATTCCACGGTCTGCTACCCGGGAATCGACCTTCGCACCTTCCGGCCAGCGGGCCGCGACCGCGAGCCCTTCGTCGTCAGCGTGGGAGCGGTTTGCGCGGACAAGAACGTCGAATTCGTCGTCCGAGCGGTCGGAAACCTGCCCGACAGCCATCGTCGTCTCGTGTGGGTTGCCGACCAGGTCGACGAACAGGTCCTTCGGCGCGCGAGAGCCATCGCCGCTGAGTTCTCGGTCTCGTTCGAGCTCGAGCAGCGGGTGGACGACGCTCGGCTGGTCGACCTGCTCAACCGCGCTTCGCTCATGGCGTACGCCCCGCGGCTCGAACCGCTCGGTCTGGCACCCCTTGAGGCGGGGGCGTGCGGGCTACCGGTCGTCGCCGTCGCCGAGGCAGGAGTCCGCGAGACCGTGGTCGATGGAATCACCGGTTCGCTTACCGGCCCGACCGTACCCGAGTTCGCTACCGAGATGCGCCGGTTGCTGGCCGACCCCGCCGAACGAGCTGCCCTGGGGGGTCGAGCAGTGAAGCACGTCGGCGAGCAGTGGTCGCTCGAACTCGCTGTTGATCGCCTCGAGGCCGTACTCGAGGAGGCGGTGATCGAGGGCCGCCGGACGGAGAATGCGAGCGCTATCTGAGCGCCCGGCGCGACACAATACGCTCGATGATTGTCGATGTGGTGACCTCGCCCCGGCCGGGATCATTCGAGTAGGGAACGGTAGCGAAGATCCCGAGGTCGATCGGTACGTCGTAGTGCTTTCGCATCGTCAATTCGTCGAAATCGTCGCCATGGACGACGAGGGAGATGTGGTTCTCCGCGATGAACGCCGGATTCACCTTCGCAGGGCAACCCGGAATCACGATGTCAACGTGGCGGCACGCCTCTACCACCCGGTTGCGCTCCGCGAGGGTCAATACCGGTTGGCGCTTGTAGGTCGCCGCCTCCTCATCGCTCATGAGGCCCACCACCAACTCGATTCGCGGAACGATCCCATTCGTAGAACGATCCCCGGCGATCGCCGTCGCTGCCTCGCGAACTCGCTCGAAAAACGAGACATGGCCACCGTGAAAGAGGTCGCCGACGATGTCGGTGTACACGCGAAACGTCGGCGCGGACGGAGGCCGATCGTTGGTTGCGCTCGTCATCGCTGGATAGTTTACCGACCGTGATCACATTGAGTGGCAACCGTTTCGACGACATGGTGAGGAGATGGTCGGTACCGGTTGCGGTGCGACTCTCGCGATTCCGGGTGGTGACCGCTGATCGCGTTTCGTTCTTCGGGTTCATCATGGGCGGGGTGGCCGCCGCCGGCCTGGTCCTCGCTGACCGATGGATTCTCGCGGCCGGGGCATTCGTCGTGGCCGACTTCGCCGACTACATCGACGGTGACGTGGCTCGTGCGCAGGGCACGGCATCGGATCGAGGCGACATCCTCGACGGGGTCCTCGATCGGTACGTCGACTTCCTCATTCTCCTCGCCCTCACCCTGCAGGCGCTCGATGTCGTCGGGGGGTCATCGCGTTCGATGGCCGGGTTCGGCCACCCTCCCTCGTGGACGATCGCCGTCACCGGAGCCCTGGCGATCTTCGGAGCGATCATGCCGTCGTACGTCCGAGCGGTCGCGTCGGCCAACGGACGGTCGACCCCGGAGTCGGTCGGAGGACGCGGCACTCGGAACCGGGTCATCGTCGTGGCCATCCTCGTGGCACAACCGGCCTGGGGTCTCGTCATCGTCGCGCTCCTTGCCAACGCGGCGGCGCTGCATCGCGTCGCCGTGAGCCTCGCAAGGGAACCCGCGTCGGGGAAGGACCCTACGGAGCAGCGTCCCTAGCGGGGGCGGCCGGCAACGGCGATCGCGGTGAAGGATCCGCGGGTGTCAGGCACATGCGGAGTACGTCACGCCACATTCGCGACGCCGTGGCGCCGGGCACGCGGATCCGCTCGGTAGTGACAAAGGCCCAAGCATCGTCGTAGCGACGGCGACACACGACCTCCGCACCCCAGACGAGGCGGATCGCCACCAGGCGCACGACGGCGGTGATCGCCAAGATTGCGGTGAAGGCGGCGGCCGTTCGGGGGGTGCTGTGTTCCCGGTGGAAGTGCAGTTGGCCCTTCATGAGGAGTTGGGCCCTCCGGTCGGCTGCACTGTCCATCGCCTGCCCGCCGAGGTGGATGACCTCTGCGGTGGGAACGAAGTGCACCGTCCAGCCGACCTCCTTCATGCGATAGCACCAGTCGAGCTCCTCGCCGTAGATGAAGAGGCGCTCGTCGAGCCCACCGATCTCGGTGATCACGTCGCGTCGAACCATCATGCAGGCGCCGTTGACCCAGCCGGCCTCACGCTCCACGTCGTGGTCTGACCACCACGCGCATCGCTGGCTCAGCCAACGGCGGATCGCCGGCACCCGGTAGAGCTCGGTGTAGTAGAGAGCGTCCGGTAGCAACGTCGGAACGTCGTCCATCGAGCGCTGGAGCGAACCGTCGGCGTTGAGATGCCTCGCTCCGGCAGTCCCGGCCCGAGGATGCTCATCGAGGAACCTGACGAGCGGTTCGACGGTCGTCGGTAGGACGACCGTGTCGCTGTTGAGGAGGAGCACATGGCGACCTCGGGCCACGTCGAAGCCGATATTGTTGCCGCCGGTGAACCCGCTGTTCGTCGGCAGTTCGATGAGTCGAACGTTCGGGTATAGACGGTTGACGGCGGCACTTGTGCCGTCTTCTGAGGCGTTGTCGACTACGACAACCTCAAACGTGACGGAAGTCGTCTCGGCGTACAGGGAGTGGAGCGCCTGTAGGAGCAAGTCACGGGTGTTCCACGTCACGATCACGACCGAGACGTCCGGAGCCGCGGCGCCGTGGCCCTCTTGCTCGTCGATCATGGCGTGAAAATCTAGCCGAGTAAGTCGGTCCCATCGCCACATCCACCCGCTCAGGCCGACCAGCATGGAGCGGCAACGATCATCATCGCCACATGCCGGACCCCGTCGTGCGGTTCAGATTGGCTTCTCCACGGGACCCCCTCGGTCCGCTACTCGAAAGGAATGCCCCGAGCGGGCAGCGGAAAACGGACATTGGTCTCAGACCGGTCGGACAGCACCGAATCGGTGTGAAATGAATCCATCGTGTCGGGGCGGAACCTGGGCGCGATGGTCGACTGCGTCACCTCGGATCTGGACCCGCGACGATGGACGACCTCCGACCCGAACTCCTCCTCGAGATGTTCGGTCGCGGGAACAAATCCGCCGGAGGGTCCACCCTGTCCGCACGAGGCAGTTCCGCCAGAAAGGGCGCAGGCTCAGGTCCATTCGAAATTTGTTCCGCCGAATGCTGTCCTGTGGGTGCCTGATTAACACTGCTGGTGGGCGCTGCGGTGTTTTCGTAGCGTTGTGAGGGTCTGGCCGGCTGGCTCCGTGAGTGCCTGCCGCCTCGGTTGAGGTTGGCTTGTTTTCGAACTGTTGGCCGGCCGGATCTTCTTGCCGTGGCGTGGCTCGAAAGAGGCAAGAGCACATCGACCCCGAATCAGGAATGCCCGTCACGGTCCCCACCCCGACGACCGGAAAGGCAACACCACGATGACGACCATGATCGGAATCGATCCTCACAAAGCGACCCACACTGCGGTCGCGATCAACAGCGATGAACAAGTGCTCGACGAGTTCACCCTTCAAGCCTCGAAGGCCCAGACGAAACGTCTACGCGATTGGGTGGGCCAGTTCGATGACCCGGAGTGGGCGATCGAGTCCGCCCGAGGCCTCGGCTACCTCTTGGCCCCAACAACTCGTCCCGGCGGGCGAGACCGTGTTCGACGTGCCGCCGCTGCTGGCGTCAAGGGTGAGGGTGTTGGGTTCGGGCCGTTCCCAGAAGAACGACCCGAACGACGCCAGCTCGGTCGCGATTGCGGCGTTGCGGTCACATCGAGTTCCTCGCCAGGAGCTGTGGGTCCACGGAGACGACGTGCGGCACGCTCGGGGCGAGGCTCTGGAACCGAGCCCGGGCGCGTCCGCGACCGTCAGCAGGTTCGTCCGGCTCTCGACGGAGGTCGGCCGCCGGTGCCCTTCCTCGTCGACGGGCAGCACCCGGTCGGCATCGGCGACTGCCGGACGTCGGAGCCGATCCACTGCACGCTCGTCGAACTGGCGCTGGTCGGGACCGGTCGAGGTGATCGGGCCTCCCTCGGGATTGACGAGCGATATGACCTTTACTACCCCGACGACCACTCCTGAGCCGCGGCTGGCCCGGCAGCCGGCTGTCAGCGGCCATCGCTGGCGAACCGGGACCACGCCTCGACCGCCCGCGCCGACATTCCCCCCGCACCCTGGCGGGCGACAGAGTATGGTCCCGTAACCTGACCAGGGAGGTGCGACATGACTGATGACGAGGACGATCTTTCGTGGGCGAGCAGTCTGACTGGAGAGGCGCTTGATGCCCTCGGTGGCGTGGACCAGTTTCAGGAGGCGCTCGGCTCCGGAGGACACGACGTCCGCGAAGCCGTGCAAGCTGCCGGTGGGGCCATCCTCCTGAGCGAGGCCCTCGCCTCGATCGCCGAGGCGCTCGACTCCGACGACGGGCGAGTCGCCGTGAACGAGGCGCTCGACGCCGCGGGGGGCGCGGAACTGGTGGCCGAAGCGCTGGACGCCGCCGGTGGCCTCGACGCTGTCGCCGAGGCCATCAGCGCCGCAGGAGGGGCGGACGCCGTGCACGAAGCGGTGATGATCGCCTCGCGCCTGGGTCCGACCTGACCGGCACCTCCGAGGACCTGCGGACCCGGCTCCTGCCGTTCACCCTGCGGAACGCGGCCAGGCTTGGGTTCTATCGGCGGCATTGGGGCGCAGCCCTTGCGGCTGCGACCGGTGAAGGCGAGCCGGTGCTCGCCCAGCTCCCCACCCTGGGGAAGGACGAGTACCGCGAGGGGCTCATGTGGGACCCCGAGTGCCTTGAGAACGCGGCCATGGTGTCGCACACGACGGGAACCACGGGGCGCGTGACCTGGAGGCACCGGACCCGGGCTGAGGCCGCCGTCATCGCGAAGCTGTTCGGCTCGCGCCCCGATCTCCGCGAAGACCCTCGGTTCGGCATCTCGATCCGGTACAACCGGCACGGCATGGAGATGCCGGTTCCGGGCGTCGGGACGATGGTTCCGGTCAGCCTGAGCGAAGACGTCGACGTGCGGCAGGTACTTGAGCTTCTCCAGGTCGGCTGCGTCCTCCACGGGGTCCGGCGCCACCCATCGGTCCTTGCCGGAGGTGGAATGGACGTGGCTATCATCGCCAGAGCGATCGTCGAAGCGGGCTTCGCCGACGCTGCGGCGCGGATCGACCGCGTGCTCGTGGGCGGCCACCTCCCCAAGGCGATCCGGGCAACGGTCGAACGGGCTCTACCTCAGGCGACGATCTCCGGCCATTACTCCCTGGCCGAGGTCTTCGGTGGGGCGTCGTCGCTTCCCGATGGATCGGGGTACCTGACGGAGGCGCACGTCATCGCTGAGGTGCTCGACGACGACGACGCGCCGACGCCGGAGGGGTCGTTCGGCGAGCTCACCCTCACGGAGGTCTTCCCGTTCGTCCAGGCTCAGCCCGTGATCCGGTACCGCACCGGCGATATCGTGGAGTGCCTCCCCTGCGAGGAGCCGTGGCGCGTCCGCTTCCGATGGTGGGGCAGACGGGCGCACAGCCTCCGAGATCGCGACGCCTGGGTCCTCGGCGAGGGCCCCTTGGCTGACGCCCTGCTCGCCGAGCCGCTGGTCGCCCGTCAGCTGCATCGCGGCCAGCTCTCGGCCTCCAGCGCCACGATTGGCTACCCGCTCGTGGACCGGATCGAAGGCAGCGACGGGGAGGTTGCCGGGTTCGCGATCGGCGTGCGGCGAGACCCATGGCACCTTGGACCTCACCTCGATCGTCTCCTCGGTGGGATCCGACGAGCTGCCTCGAGCGAGCGTCCTGGAGCCGGGTCGCTCGTCCTCTACCGAACGGACGACCAGCGTCTGGCACCTCCGGACGGTGTGGTGCCCGAAGGCAGAGCCGTGCCGCTCTGAGGGGACCGTTGCGTTGAGCGTGCTCATCTCGGCGCCGCGAGGCTGATTGAGCCTCGCCCCGTTGACCGGTCACGTTGGTTACGCGGCCTGGTCGGCCTCGGGTTGACGGTATCGCTGTTCCCACTCGATGGGCGGGACGTAGCCGAGGCTTGAGCCTGAATCCACCGGTGTTTGTTGAGGGTGTCAGGTTTGGGGTGTTTGGCTGACGGTGGTTCGGTGTTGGGTGTGGTTGTTGGTGTGTGGGGGCGCGTCGAAGCAGAGGGCGAGGGTGGGCTGTGGCTGTGGGTGTGTCCGGACGGTCGTGCTGTTTGACGGGTTCGGTGCCGTCGTGGCGGGTTGCTATCCGGACCAGTGGGGCATCAGGGCGATCGACCGGTTGCAGGCTTGGATCAGTTCGGCTGCGGGCCAGTCGAGCGGCCCTGAGATCCGCGGTTTGCCTTGCGGCCGACAGACCCGAACAGCGATCGCGATGAAGAACTGTCGGATGGTTGCGATGGTGGTCCGCCGTCGGATCGGGAACCCGGCAGTGTCGAAGTTGGTTGCCCAGCGGGCAATGTTGTACGCGATCCCCGCGCAGATCACCCATGCGGCGTTGGCGTGACGGGCCCCAGACGGGACGTGCGCGAGGGCTCCGGCCTTGAGATCACGGATGTTCAACTCGACGACCGCATGGTCACGATGGTGAGCGTCGGCCTCAACAACCGGAGCGCTGTTGGAAGTGACAAACGCGTGGTGTTCCCACGTGTCGAACAGTGCCCCATCGCGGATGTTGCGGACCCTTCGGACGATGATCCGTCCCCACTTGTTGTCCCACGTTTGGGCGACCTGGGCAACACCTGACCGGTAGTCGATCGGCACCCACCGGTCGTCGTCGATCGTGTTGATCAGGTCCCACATTCGCGAGGTGCGCCTCACCCCAACGGAATAGCCGATATCGAGGTGGTTGCGGAGCCTGGCCACGATCGTCGAGAGCATCCGCCGTGAACCTGTTGCGGTGTTTGCGTTGCCGTCACGGTTCGCGATCGCGAGACCGGGAGGGAGACGGCTCTCGACGTGGAGGGGCTCTTCCTTGAGATCGGGCGTATACCGAATACGGGGTTCCTCGGGGATCTGGTGGCGCAGAACGAGCAGCACGAGATCCTGGTCGACGAGAACAATCACACAAACGTCGACGGAATCTTTGCGGCCGGCGATGCGACCTGCATCAAGGGCAAGCAGATCATCATAGCTGCAGGCGAAGGGGCGAAGGCGGCGCTTGAAGCACACGAGTATCTCATCAAAAAGGGACTTTCTCGCGCTCCTTTATCGGCGACCTTATGAGCAGGTACGTCAATAGTGTGGGGAAGACGTATGGTACTCGAAGAGATGATCATCATCCGTGGCCCTATCGACGGCCCGGAGATCGCGCGCGCCTTCAGGGAGGCCGGTATGCCGACCCGTATCACGCAGACGGTTACCCTGGACGGCCGGGTTGCTGCGAAGGGAACGATCGGGGATATCAGGGCGCTGCTGAAGGGAGAGATAGCGCGAATCGAGAAACTCCGCAAGGAATTTCTGGCTGATGAAGAGGGAGAAGAGTTCGACGCCCCGGAGGACGAGGAAGATGCCGATGACCGGGAGGACAAGGAGGGCGCCGATGACCGGGAAGACGAGGAAGATGCCGATGACTGGGAGGACGAATATTTCGATACCGGGCATCTGTATGACCCCTACCTTGATATGACGGAGTGCATCGCGGAGGATATCGCCCGGTTCATGGAGAAGTACCGGCCCGGGGATGTTATCTCTATGGCCGACCTCAAAGAGTGGATGGCGCCACTCGCCGATGTTGCCCCGGGAGAGGAACGCTCGGATGCCCTGGCGAAGTCCATATTATACAAGATGACGGCGC